>Ga0302320_10001427_pt1 | contig 57606 bp, 52 predicted proteins | sample Bog_T0_3_FD_202130 | JGI IMG/M metagenome (GOLD analysis project Ga0302320, IMG submission 202130) | Peat permafrost microbial communities from Stordalen Mire near Abisko, Sweden - Bog_T0_3 | ecosystem: Environmental > Terrestrial > Soil > Wetlands > Peat | place: Sweden: Abisko, Stordalen Mire... | reverse complement strand
TACGTTCGGATTTATCTGCAACACTTTGTGTCCAATGGCTCCGTACTTCTGCCGGTAATGGATATCGCCAACATGGAGGGGAATCCGCTTGCGCCGCCTCTGGGCGAACCTGGTCCGCTGCGAGTCACGGTATCTCCTGCGCCGGTTGCCGCGAGCGGTGTGACGCTTCGCGTTCGATCCGGAACAGCGTATGTGTCGAACCAGGAAACCTGGTCGGAGTGGATGCCCCTTGACGGCGATGGGATGCTGAAAGCGCCGCGCGGCCGCTTTGTTCAAGTTGAGGTGACATTCGCCACCACCGATCCACGCATCACGCCCAGGCTGAGTGAGATCAACCTGATCACCGAGCCCAGGCTGGCGGAGGATTGGACAAAGTCCGTCAAGGTCATCGATTCCCACAATGAAGAGATCGTGCGCACCTCCATTCCGTTCCGCTACGAGCCTTTCACGCAACCGGGACTGAAGGAACTGCGGGAGCGCTATCGGCTCGACGACGTCGTCGGCGATGCGAAAACGGATCTCGAGATCATCACTAGGCTGGCAGCCTGGTCCTCGCGCCAGTGGAAGTGGGCGGAGTGGCACCTGGACCAGTACTATCCTCCCTGGGACGCACTGGAAATCCTGAAGAAGCTTCCAGATGGCAAGCTGGTAGGCGGCTTCTGTCAGCAATACAATGTTGTACTCCTGCAGGCCGCCGAGAGCTTTGGATTTGTGGGCAGGGATATTTCCATTGATAGCGGAAGGTTGGGCCGTCCGACCAAGGTTGGTCATGAAGCGGTAGAAATCTGGTCGAACCAGTTCCGGAAGTGGATTTGGATCGATGGAACGATGGCCTATTACGCAGTAGACAGCGCCTCTGGTGTGCCACTTTCTCTGTCGCAGATAAGGCAGCGCCAACTCCGCGTCCTGCGCGGCCGGGAAGCAAAGCCCACTCGTATCGTGCATCTCGTGGAATGGAACATGCCTCCAACGCCTGATTGGCTGAGAGGGGCATTCAAGTGGCGCGGGCTGGACCGTGATATGTCATTCGCCGAGCTCAGGCTCATCCCGCGTAGCAATTTCCTCGAGGAGAAATGGCCATTGCCCCTCGACAATGGCAAATCGGGTTGGACCTGGAACGGCTTCGAGGTCTGGACCGATGCGGACGTGCCCGCCGAATTGCTCCATCCGAACTTGATCACAAGCCACGGCAATTTCGAATGGACGCTTGACCAGGCTCACTTCGTTCTTGAACCAACTTCGACGCACAATGAATTTCTGGTCCATCTGGATACGGTGACCCCCGGTTTCGAATCGTTTCTGGCAAGAATTGATGGAAAAGCGGAGTCACCGGTCAGCGCCGTCTTCACCTGGAAGTTGCATCCCGGACGCAACCAGTTGAAGGTGTGGCCGCGAAACAACGCAGGCCGCGATGGCATTGCCAGTTGGATCGATCTCGAGGTTCCACAGTTATAGCCCGGCGGAGAGAAGGTCAGCAACGAAAAGACGCGCGGTTCTTATCGACAATCTGCGTGCGCAGGGCGGCCGCAATGCCGATCGCTGGGTTTCTGTGATGGCCGAGGGGCGGCTTATGGAACAAATGCATGATTGAGCGCCGGGAGTTCTTGAAGAAGGCAGTCAACGGGACAGCAGGGTGGATGCTCGCTTCAACTCTGGTCGACGAGCGGGCAATCGCAGATGATCCTGCCACGATAAGCGCGAACTGCTTTCGCTTTGCCTCTGGAAGCATGGTGGCAGAACTGTCAAGGAATGCCCCGGAATTTGCGGAGCTGCGCATCGATGGACTGGGGCTGGGCAAGCGGGGTGCGAATATCTTCCAGCCCGTGAGCGCGAACGGATATTCGGCGTCCGTTGCACCGGCAGGCGATGCGCATCGCATCGAGTACAGGATGTCGAAGCAAAAGACGGCGGATGAACCGGCATGGGCGGTGGAATTGCGGAATCGAAAGATTCTGCTGATCTCGCAATGGTCAGATGGTCTGGCTCTCGAGCCGTTCGTCTTCCGATTCGATCTGGCTAAGTGTTACTCGACGGTGCTGGGGCTTACGAGAGAAGATGGAGATCTACGCTTACCTTCGTTGATCCATTGCCCAGGCCAGGGGTCCATGCGGCTCACGGCGAACGTTGTCGAGGGCGTTGTCCTTGGATATCACGCCGGACAGCGATCGACTCTGGCAAACGTTCCCGAGAGCGTTGGCCTGTCTGCCACCCTCACATTTCCTCCAGCCACTGAAGCGCACAAGCGAATGGTCTATACGCTGGAGATCGCGGCCATCTACCCTGAATTGCCGGGCATCGCGAACGACATCCGTTTTGATGCCTTCAAGCGCAATTGGCTCAATGCACTGCAATTGAGTGCCGATCATCGGGTGCTTTCGAACAATACAACAAGTGACACCTGCGCTTTTTGCTACTACGAGTATGCGGACATAGCGGCACTGAGTCCGCCGCTGGTGGAGGGGTTGACGGCGCTCGACGTCGTGCGGCAGACCCTCGATGCAATCTTGGCCGGCGGTCAAGCTTATGGACTTCCCGCGCCCGGGAATTTTCCGGCTGAATCTTCCGATGCGATACCTTCGATGCTGATCGCGGCGGCGAGTTGCGTGCGCACCGGGAAAAGCGATGAATGGCTCAATGCCAACTACGCGGGTATCAAGGCCTGGGCCGACAAGATGATTGCAACCGACAAGGACGGCAACGGTTTGTTTGAGTACATCGTAAGTGGCAATTCGGGGATTTGGCCCAGTGGAATTCCCATTAAGGTGCGCCCATCGAATTGGTGGGATGATATCGGGTTCGGGCATGAGGACGCATACGGCAATGCACTGGCCTACCGCGCGCTGAGGGGCATGTCGATGATGGCTGAACGAATTGGAAAGACGGAAGATGCGGCACACTCGACGGCTGCCGCGAACAGATTGCGAGACGTGTACTTCAAGACCTTCTACGATGCGGAGACGGGTGTGCTGGGTGGCTGGCGAAGTTCAGATGGGCAGTTGCACGATGATTACTTCTTATGGGTCAACGGAATTGCCATTCACTACGGGCTCGTGCCAAAGGACAAGGCGAACGCCATCATGGACAAACTTATGGCGAAGTTGAAGAAAGTGGGCTACGACAAATTTAATATGGGTTTGCCCGGTAATCTCATCACGGTACCTCTCAAGGATTACGTACACAAGGAGCCGGACGGGCTTCGTGGCGGCGGCGTACTCCCTGACAATTCTGATGGATTCCAGAACTACCAAAATGGCGGTGCGACAGCATGTTTTACCTTCTTTACGCTTGCGGCCTTGTATGACCTTGGGCGCAAGGAGGATGCGGATCGCATCCTGTTTGCGATGCTTGGCGAGTATGGCAACGGGGGATTCGAAGGCCGGGGCGAAAGCGGCAGATCCAACGATTTCAGGCGCTGGGATGGTACGCCCATGGGCTACGAAGGGTTCCTCACCGACAATTACTACGCACTCCTCGCAGTGCCCCTGCGGCAAATGGAAATGGCATGGGAGAGCGGATATCGGCCAGTGACCGCGCTGACCTGATGACATGCTTCTTCTCTTAACTCACTAACAAGCCGCCATGCAGACGCGACTCGGCAGGGATGTCCCATTCTTAGAGCCTGTCGAAAAACCCGAACTTGCCCATTCTCAACCCGTCGCAAACGCTGGGTGCCCCAGGTTTCGAATGCGACCTAAGTTACTTAAAACGAATGGGTTGAAAAGGCACGCTCAAGTTTTGTGCTAGTTTTGTGCTATCCCATCAACGGCAACTCCATTTAGCACGATGTAATTGCCGAGCGGGCGACAATCCGTGCCGAAACAGGCATACCCAAACTGCCAGCGCAACGTTCGATAATGGTGATTGCAGATGCGACTCAACGACTACATGTCGGCGACGTTCCCAGGTCTATCTCTCAGTCCCCCACTTTTTTATCGTTGGCCGATTGGCATTCGTTTCGAACTGGGGAAGGAGGAACTAGGCTCGAGCTACGATGAGGTGGCTTTGCGCCGTGCCTGCACGCTATACGAGGCGGTGTTTAGGCCCAGTGACCGTGCATTCATTGTGTCCGGTCTGGCACGTTACGTAACTCTCAGCAAAGACGCAATTGGAAGCAGGTCGAGCAGGTATCGCAGGCATCGTCCAACCGTGTTCCAACTTTCCAGACGTTATTCTTTAGGACTTCGTGGCTCTGCGGGACGTGAACGCCTCGTAAGCGACGAAGATGACCTACGGGAGATAATCACCTTTCGCTGGACTGAGATCGCGGCAAGAAGGATTAATTATCAGTTCATTCTCAAGGCTAAAGCGAACGCTGACTATTACACGCGTCGTCCCTCAACCGACGACCGCATCTACTTTGTAAATCGGACTCGGAACATCATCTTGCATATGTACGACGACCGGGGGATGGACCTCGTTGCCGCTAGTCGAAACAACTTGCAGGCCATCTATGACGAACACAAGAATTGGATTCTGGACTATGACAGGAAGCGAATCGTAGAGACCTTCGAGTGAACTGACAACTCTTCCGGCTGCGGAGCCATCGCGGACATCTCTTCCGAAAAGTCTGGCTTTCCCCAATTGACGAGTTGTTGCGGTGCAGCAGTCTCAGTTCCTGTGATTCCGGCGGATCACCGCCTATCCGGACATTTGGGGTTGGTTAACACCCCGCACCTCTTCAAGAGAATGAGTTCGGAACGGACGACCCGAACAGCCTGCAAACCGAGAACCCAGCCCAAGGCGCGGTCCGTGAATTTGTGCTAATTTGTGCTACTACCGTGGGCTTTATGGAGTTCTTGGAGATCTAGGAGCTTGTAGAATCTGTAAGTTACGTGTTATCAATACGCCCCATTGTCGGTGCCCCATCCATTCGCGATTTTTGCGAATGGGTGGGAGACCACGAACCCCAAACGGCCCTTCTCGAACGCGGTCATTCGACAGGTTCTTAGGAAGCATCGCCAATGGCGCCAAACATTGGCGCGTCCCCAGCCTGTGCCCCGCCAAGATACCCATCTGCTGTCAATTCGAAACTTGCCGCGAGCTCAACCCTGTCGTTGCTTCTGCCGTTCCCGTGTCTGAAAAATCCGTGAGCTCAAGCCCGAAAAGAAGGAGATGCGTCGATCGCGATCCCTGCCGATGCGGTACATTGGTCCGTGGCCGGGACACAAGCAAAACTCGCGGCAAGACATGCGCGAGGTCCACTTGGGCTGCCCTGAAGCGAGGTGTGATGATGCAGAGACTTGAAGAACGGAAGCCGGCGAGGAGCGCGTGGGCGCTATCTCTGGCGATGATGGGCATAGTATTGTGCGAAGCCGGCAGCCTGCTGGCGCAGGGCGTCGCAAAGCAGATCCCGGTCCCTCCTCCGCCCATGGGCTGGTCCTCCTGGAACAGCTTTTCCAACACCGTCGACTCTCAGGTCATCGCCGATCAGGCCAGGGCCATGGTCTCCACCGGCATGGCGAAGGCCGGCTACCAGTACGTAAACATCGACGAAGGCTGGTGGCTGGGCGCACGCGACGCCGAAGGCAACATCCTGGTCGATGCCAAAACCTGGCCGGCCCTCGCGCCCGGCGACCATCCTGGCGACATGGCCAGCATTGTCCGCTTCATTCATGGGCTGGGCCTGAAAGCCGGCATCTATACGGACGCGGGTATGGACGGCTGCAGCATGTACCCCGATCTCGGCCCGCCCATCCCCCACGTGGGAAGCGAGGGCCACTACGAACAGGACTTTCTGCAATTCGCCAAATGGGGATTTGACTACGTGAAGGTGGACTGGTGCGGCGGCGACAAGGAGAAGCTCGACCCCGCGGTGCAGTACGCCGAGATTGCGCGCGCCATCGCGAAGGCCGGGGCCGCAACCGGCCACCGGCTCTACTTCTCCCTCTGCGAGTGGGGCAACAACAGCCCCTGGACCTGGGCCTCGAACGTAGGCGGCGCGTCGGCGGACATCTGGCGCACCAGTGGCGATATCGTAGCCCCCATCGTGCCGCATCGCGAGCACAGCGGCCGTCTGGCCAGCTTTCCCGGTGTTCTCTCCAACTTCGATCAGGGCATCCATCCCGAGGCCGAGCACACCGGCTTTTACAACGACCCCGACATGATGGTGGTGGGCATGCCCGGCCTTACCGATGCGCAGAACCGCGTGCACATGAGCCTGTGGGCCATCTCGGCGGCACCACTGCTGGTGGGCGCAGATCTGACTACGCTGAGCGACGCCACCCGCGCCACGCTCACCAATCCCGATGTGCTCGCCGTGGACCAGGATTCCCTCGGCCTGCAAGGGGTCAAGGTTGCATCGCAGGGCAATGGCCTCGAGGTCTGGTCCAAGGCACTCTCTGCGCCCGGAGAACGCGCCGTACTGCTGCTCAACCGCACCGGCGACGCCGCCTCAATCGCTGCGCACTTTGTCGACCTTGGCCTGGACGATTCCGCTGCCACCGTTAGGGACCTCTGGTCCGGCAAAGACCTCGGCTCTTTCAACTCTTCCTACTTCGCCACCGTCGCGTCCAACGACGCCGTCCTGATCGTCGTCCGCGGCCGTGAAAGCAAGCAGACAATCTACTCCCCATCCGCCGGCGGAGGGATGAACAAGGGACAGGAGACCGGCTTCGCCCACGTCTCTTCGCGCGTTCCCATGGCTCGGGTTCGCGTCGCTTACCGCAACCCCGGCAACGCGCCCCGCTATGCCGAACTGCGCGTGAACGGGCGCATCGCCACCCGCATCGCCTTCCCGCCCACCGGCAGCGAGCCGGGCGTAATCTGGATTCAGGCGCTGCTCGACCGCACTGGCGACGGCAATGTGCTCGACTTCTCGCCGCTCTCCGATCCGGGACCGGCTATCGAGTTGATCGCAGTGGAATAGGGCGGACCGATTCCGGCCGCGCTCGAGCCAGGAGAAAGCCATGAGCGCGCGGGCCCTGCTCCTTAGATATAGTCCCGAAACAGCTCTGGCGACGGCGCGGCAATCACGCCCCGGCCCACCAGCATCCCTTCGTCCGCCGCCACTTTGGATGCGGCGGCCACCGCTGCCTGCACGCTGGAAACATCGCCGGCCATCATCACGAACCCCTTCCCGCCCAGCGCCATGGCCAGGTGCACGCGCAGCAGCGTCACGTTGGCGGCCTTCACGGCGGCGTCCGCAACCTCGATGATGCTGGCCGCTGAGAACGTCTCGATCACGCCAATCGAGCGCAGCTCTTTGGGGTCGATATCCACCGCGTTGGAGACAGCTGCGAGCACCGATGGATGCACGCGCGCAATCTGACGCCGCTCGATCAGCGTGTGTCCCGCCGCAACCCCGCCGGCCTGCACCGCGGCCTCGACCGAGGTCACGTCGCCGGCAACCACGATCAGAAACTTCCCCGAGCAGATGCTGCGGGCCATGAGCAACTGCACCGAACCGGCCTTCAGCATGACGTCCTGAACCACGTAACCGGTGGCCACGCTGGAGAGTTCGACAATTCCGATTGAGCTGATTTCCGCCACGAGTTTGGCTCCTTGCATCCTGTCGTCTAAGCTTCGATGAGAATCGCGTCGGCGGTCACGGTGACGGTTCCCGCCATGCTGGCGTGTACCCTGGCCCCCAGTTTGCCCTGCTGCGGCACAGCCAGCAGGTCGCCCTCGCGCACCCGGTCGCCGCACTTCACCACCGGAGCCGCGGGTACGCCGGCATGCTGTTTCAGCAGCACGTTCACCTTCCGCGGCGCAAATACATGCTCCTTCAGCGGGCCCACATTGTTGAACTCGCCCAGTCCCAGCCGCGCGATCAGCCGCCGCATGGGCACACGCCGGAACTCGCCCATGGGATGCGGAGTGATCGTTGCCGGATCGCCCTTGAACGTCAGCCCGCGCTCCCGCGCCAGCGGCTTGGCCTGCACGCACACGCTCTTCGGATCCAGATCCTCCGGGCATGCGTACATGGTGCACAGGTTGCACTCGCAGCAGTAGAGCGTCGCCACCATGGCGTCCGCGCCTGTCGCGAACCCCAGCGACCGCATGGCCGCGTGCGGCTCAATCGGATGCCCGAGCAAAAAGCGCGGACAGAACTCCGTGCAGAACCGGCACTGGTCGCAGGCCGAGCGCCCGATCCGGTTCACCTGGATCATCGGCGCGTTGTGCCTGCGGATCAGGCTGTGCGACGCAGGCAGCACCACGATGCCGCCGGTCGTCTTGGTTACCGGAATGTCCAGGCTGGCGGCCGGCTTCGCCATCATCACCCCGCCCAGCAGCACGCCGATATCGTCTACCGTCGCCCCGCCCGCGGCTTCAATCACCTCGCCGATGGTGATGCCCACCGGAACCCGCAGCGTCACCGGATTCTCCACCGCTCCGGCCACGGTCAGGTATTTGTGCGTCACCGGTCGGTCCAGCGCGATGTTGATCAGGGTCTCGACGTTGGCCACCGCCGCGTCCACGTCCTTGGGTAGCCCGCCGGGAGGAATCACGCGTCCCGTGATCATGTGCACCAGAATGAATTCATCGCCCGCGGGGTAACAATCAGGCAAGGGAACCACACGGATTCCCGGAGGCGCCTGGGCCTCCAGCGCGGCAATGATGTCGAGGTACTTCTCCTTGATTCCGACTGCGCCTTCCCGCGCGCCGGTCAGTTCCATGGCCATCTGCATGCCGCGCAGAAAGGGCTCAGCGTAGTGGTGAAGCAGTTCCTTGTCCTTGTGCAGCAGGGGTTCGCACTCCGCCGCATTGGCAATCACAAGCGAGGCCTTGGTCTTCAGCTTCACGGCCGTGGGAAAGCCGCCGCCGCCAGCGCCCACGATGCCCAGTTCCTCCAGCCGATCAATCGACGTGGCCCCAGCCGCGCCCCCGCCGGAAATAACCCTGCCTACCCTCGCATCTGCCGCCATGTGGGCTCAACCTCAGAAATTTTCTCTGTCAACGATTGACTCTGACCTAAACTGTACTGTATCTTCTAAAAAAGTTCAATACGTTTCAAAATCGTTCACTCAATGAAATGCTTGATTCCAAATATCGGCAGCACTTCGTTCAAGTTTCGCGTCTTGGAGATGCCCTCGGAGACCGTTCTGGCCGCAGGCAGGGTAGAGCGCATCGGCCAGCCGGGTGGCGACTGTCCTGACTATCCTTCGGCAATACACACCTGTCTTGCGGCCATCACGGGGGAAGGGAAGGCCCTCAAGAGCCTCGCCGAGGTGGACGCAGTTGGCTTCAAGGTCGTCCATGCCGGTCCGTACAGCGAGCCGCAGCTGATCGGCGACGAGTTTCTGGCGGCGATGGAGGAGTTTTCGTTCCTCGCCCCGGCCCACAACCCGCCTTACATCGCGGCCATCCAGGCGTTTCGCGCCGAACTCCCCGGCGTTCCGCTGGTCGCGGTCATCGAGACCGGTCCCTATCGCCAGATGGACGAAGCCGCCACTACCTACGCGGTCCCCTACGAGTGGCTGCGCGACTTCGGAATTCGCCGCTACGGATTCCACGGCGCTAGCCATCGCTCCGCCAGCGAACGCACCCAGGCCCTGCTCGGCCGCACCGATCTCCGCCACATCTCCTGTCATCTGGGAGGAAGTTCCAGCGTTGCGGCGTTCTCTTGCGGCACGGCTGTCGACACCAGCTTCGGTACCTCGCCGCAGTCCGGCTTGCCGCAGAACAACCGCGTCGGCGACATCGATGTCTTCGCCGTGCTGCACATGATGAAGAAGCTCGGCCTTGACCCCGACCAGATGGCGCAGGTTCTCTCCAGCCGTTCCGGCCTCGCCGGTGTCAGCGGAACCAGCGGCGACCTGCGTGATCTCAGCGAGGCGGCCGCCGCGGGCAGCCTCCGCGCCCAGCTTGCCATCGATCTTTTTGTTCGCGCCATTCGCCACTATGTTGGCGCTTTCATGCTGGAATTGGGCGGCCTGGACGCCATCACGTTTTCCGGAGGCATCGGCGAAAACAGCGCCGAAATTCGCGCCGCCGTCCTCAAGGATCTCTCCGCCTTTGGCGTCGAATTCGATGCGACAAGGAACGCCTCGATCCACGGCGAAGGCGCAATCTCAACAGCCGGCTCGGCGGTGAAGGTTCTCGTGGTTCCGGCCAACGAAGAGGCAATCGTGGCTCGTGAAACAGTAGCGGTAGTCAGCCGCGCCCGGGCCGAAGGGCAATTGTTCGAAGCGGTTCATTCAACGTAAGGCAAGGCCGGTCAGGATTTCTTATGGCAAGCGGAACTTCGGCAATTTCGGCATCGGCGGGGACGATCGACAGATCGCAGGTCGAGCAGATCGTACGCCAGGTGGCTCTGGAATACCTGCGCCGCAGCGGAGGCGAGGCCGCGCCGCTGCTCACGGTCCACACCTCCGCGCGCCACATGCATGTGTGCCGCGAAGACATGGATGTGCTGTTTGGCCCCGGCTCGGAGCTCACCTTTGACCGGCCGCTCTTCCAGGAGGGCAACTTCGCGGCCAAAGAGATGGTGACCATCGTCGGCCCGCGCAGCCGCCTCATCTCCAACCTCCGCATCCTCGGCCCCATGCGCAAGCGCTCCCAGGTCGAGCTGGCATTTACTGACGCCATCATGCTCGGCTTCAACGACATTCCCGTCCGCATCTCGGGCGACATCGACGGCACGCCGGGTGCGGTCATTATCGGACCCAAGGGCGTGGTGGAGCTGAAGGAAGGCATCATCCGCGCGGCCATCCACGTCCACATGAACCCGTCCGAGGCTGCGCATTTCGGCGTGGCCAAGGGCGACAAGATGAAGCTGCGCATCGGCGGGCCGGCCGGCGTCACGTTTAACAACGTCCATGTGCGCATTGACCCCACATCCAAACTCAACGTTCACATGGACACGGACGAGGCGAATGCCTGTGGTTTCCATCTGACCAAAGACATTGAACTTTTCAAGTAGAACGGAAAATCTCAAGGAACACTACGAAGAAGAGAGGAAGCGATGAAGCAAGCGCTTGGAATGATTGAGACCAAAGGCCTGGTGGCGCTGTTTGAGGCGACCGACGCCATGCTCAAATCCGCAAACGTGACGTTCGCCGGCTGGCAGACGGTTGGCTCGGGGCTGGTCACCGCATTCGTGGAAGGGGACGTGGCCGCGGTGAAGGCAGCCACCGACGCAGGCGCGGAAGCAGCGGCCCGCATCGGCGAGGTGGTGAGCGTTCAAGTCATCTCTCGCCCCCACGACGACCTGCCGTCTTTTGTGCAGCACGAGAAGAAGGCCGCAGCCGGCAAAACCGCAGCCGCGAAGTAGGCAGAGGAGAACAGATGAGTGAAGCAATCGGGTTGATCGAAACCAAGGGTCTCGTCGGACTGGTCGAGGCATGTGACGCGATGGTGAAAGCCGCAAGCGTGGAGCTGGTGAAGACGGTGCAGATCGGCGGCGGATACGTGACCGCCATTGTGCGCGGCGATGTGGGCAGTGTGCGCGCCGCGGTGGATGCCGGCGCCGCCGCCGCCAAAGTGGTGGGCGAACTGGTGGCCTCCCACGTGATTGCGCGCCCCCACGATGCGCTTGTCGAAAGCATGTTGAAGTAACTACGGAATCGGAGAAAGCAAATGGCCAACGAAGCGATTGGAATGATTGAGACCAAGGGCCTGGTGGCGCTGGTGCAGGCGACGGATGCAATGCTGAAGGCAGCCAGCGTGGAATTCGTGGGATGGAACAAGATCGGCAGCGGCCTCTGCTCGGTGTTCGTGCAGGGCGACGTGGGCTCGGTGCGCGCCGCGGTAGATGCCGGCGCAAGCGCTGCCCGCGCCGTGGGTGAAGTGCAGAGCGTGCATGTCATCGCCCGTCCGCACGGAAATCTCTCCACCGTCCTGCCGAAATAACCACAAGCGGCAGAGGACTCTCTGTCGCGATCCACGAGGTAAGCCGGCATGTTCATAGCCAAAGTCATCGGCAATGTCGTTTCGACGCAGAAGAACGCCAAGTTCCTGGGAATGAAGCTTCTGCTCATCCAGCCGTACATTGCCAGGGACGGCAAGCTGCAGCTCTCGGGCAGTTCCGTGGTTGCAGTCGACAGCGTCGGCGCCGGAGTGGGAGAGTGCATACTGTTCACCCAGGGCAGTTCCGCCCGTCTGACGCCAACCACCAAAGACGCGCCCGTAGACGCGGTGATCGTCGGCATCGTCGACGTCGTCGAGGTCGAAGGCGCAGTGTTGGAGAAGCCATAAATGCAGATTCAGGAGCAGGTGATTGCGGAGATTGCCAGAGAGGTCGTGGCGCGGTTGCGCGTGCAGATGCGCGAGCCGGCCGCCGCGAACGGAAACGGCGCTGCCTCGCGCGACGGCGTGTTCTCTACCGTAGACGAGGCCGTCAACGCCGCCTTCGAGGCGCAGAAGAAAATCGCGGCGATGAGTTTCGACGATCGCAAGCGCATCATCGACATCATCGTCCGCATCTGCAACGACCGTCGTGAGGAACTGGGCCGTATGGAGCTCGAAGAGACCAAGGTCGGCCGCCTCGATCACAAGATTCTCAAGCTCACCAACATGCGTCTGGTGCTCGGCGTTGAAGCCATGCGCAGCGATGCCCGCAGCACTCCCACCGGCCTCTGCATCATCGAGCACGCCCCCTGGGGCGTTATCGGCATGATGCTGCCCGTCACGCACTCGGTGCCCACCATGGCCTCCAATGCCATCAACATTCTCGCCGCGGGCAACACCGCGGTCTTTGGGCCGCATCCCTCCGGCGCCAGGGTGGCGCAGTACGCGCTGCAACTGTGGAATCGCGAGATCGAGCGCGAGCTCGGCGTGGCCAACGTGCTCACCACCGTGCGCGAGCCCAGCATCGAGGCCGCCGAGCAGATCTTCCATCACCCTAAAATCGCGCTCCTCTGCGTTACCGGCGGCTCGGCCGTCGCGCGCGCCGCCGCCCAATCCGGCAAGCGCGTCATCGCCGGCGGTCCCGGCAATCCTCCCGTCGTCGTCGATGAGACCGCCGATCTCGATCGCGCCGCGCGCTGCATCATCGATGGTGCGGCCTTCGATAACAACCTCCTCTGCATCGGCGAAAAGGAAGTCTTTGTGGTTGCCTCTGTCGCCAATGCGTTCCGCGAAGCCATGCGCCGCGCCGGAGCCTTCGAGCTCGATGCGGCTGCCATCGAAAGGCTCACCCAGGCGGCATTCACCTTTGAAGGCGGCGGCAAGGGCTGCGCGCGCGCCCACGTCAAGAAAGACCTGGTCGGCAAGGACGCAGCCGTTCTCGCCTCCGCGGCCGGCGTGCGCGTGCCGCCCGCCACCGACCTTCTGTTTGGAGAGACGGAGGAGAATCATCCCTTCGTGGTCGAAGAGCAGATGATGCCATTCATTCCCATCGTGCGCGTTCGCGATGCGGATGCCGCCATCGCCGCGTCGGTCAAAGCAGAGCACGGCTTCCGGCACACGGCCATCATTCACACCCAGAACGTGGAGACCGCGACGCGCATGGCGCGCGCCATGAACACCACGCTCTTCCTTCAGAACGCCTCGTCGCCTGCATCGCTGGGCGTGGGTGGTCCGGGATACTTCAGTCACACCATTGCAACCCCTACCGGCGAGGGCGTTACTACCCCGCTCACATTCACGCGCGAGCGGCAAATGGTCGTCGGCAGCGCGCTGCGGATCATATAACCATGTTTCTCGCGCGCATCGAAGGCACGGCAGTATCGGTCGTCAAGCATCCCTCGCTGGAGGGATGCAGGCTCCTGGTCGCGCAGCGCATCGAGGCGGATGGCAGTGCGCCGTCGGAGCCCATTGCGGTGATTGACTGGCTCGGCGCGGGTCTGGGTTCCACGGTGCTGGTCTCCACCGACGGAGACATAGCCCGCGCCAGGCTCGGCAACAACACGCCGGCGCGCATGGTTGTCGCGGGCATTGTGGACCAGGTGCAGCAGAGCGAAAGCGGAAGGCGGGAGTAAGCGATGAGAATGGGCATTGTGCGCGGGCACGTCACGCTCAACCTGGCGGTGCCGTCGTTTCACGGCAGGCGCCTGGTAGTTATCGAGCCGGTGACGATGGAGAACCTGCGCGCCGGCAATGGAAAAGGCGGAGGCAAAGCTCTGGTCGCCATCGATCAGCTCGGCGCAGCCGAGGGACAGATGGTGGCGTTCACCGAAGGCCGCGAGGCATCCAATCCATTCTGGCCCGATGCCGTGCCGGTCGACGCGTACTGTTCATTGATTGTGGATTCTATCGACATTCATCGGTAGAAGTTTTTTCGGGATTCGAGGTGGGCAAGTGAAGAACGACGTAAAGAGCGTGGATATATCCAATCAGAAACTCGTGGCCATGCGCGATGCGCAGGGAGCCCTCACCGCGGGCGCAAGCTCGGTGCTCGTCTGCGAAAACGCGGTCGTGACCCCATCGGCGCGCGACTTCCTTGCTCAGCACGATATCGCTCTTGTGGCCAAGAGCCGGGCCAAGTCGCCCGCCGTTCCCAAGGGTTCTTCCGCTTCATCCGGCTCCGGCGCCTATGGCGGCGCAAGCGCAACCGCGCCTGCCCGCGCCGCCTCCAATCCGCGCCTGTTCTCCACGCCCGAAGCCGAAGCCATCAAGCAGGAGATTTGCGCCGTCGGCCGCAAACTCTGGATGCGCCAGTTCGTCGACGGCAACGGCGGCAACATCTCTTACCGCATCGGCCCCAACGAGGTCATCTGCACCCCCACCCTGGTCAGCAAATTCGACCTCACGCCCGAGGACATGTCCCTGGTGGATTTGGAAGGAAACCAGATTGCCGGAACCAAGCCGCGCACCAGCGAGATTTTTCTGCATCTTGAAATCTACAAGGAAGTCGCGGAGGCCAAGTCTGTTGTGCACTGCCATCCTCCGCATGCCACCGCTTATGCGATCACCGGAAAAGTTCCACCCAACCTGATTGTCCCGGAGTTCGAAGTGTTTGTCGGCAAGGTGGCCATCTCGCCCTACAAGACGCCCGGCTCGGTTGAGTTTGCCCAGACCGTTCTGCCCTTCGTCAAACAGCACAACACCGTGCTCTTGGCCAATCACGGCATCGTCTGCTGGGCCGATACGGTGACCCACGCCGAGTGGTACGCCGAGGTGCTCGAAACCTACTGCTGGACCCTGATGCTGGCTGCCCAACTCGGTGTGCCCATCTCCCATATGTCGGAACAACAGGGCTCCGACCTGCTGGCCATCAAGAAGAAGCTCGGGCTGCCGGACATTCGCTTCGATACGTCGAGGATGAAGGAGTGCCAGCTCTCGGATCTGGAAGTGCCGAACGCCATCGCCCTCGCGCCCACTCCTTGCTCCGGCCCGGCCACGCATCCCCCTGAAGCGGATCTCGAGATGCTGGTCAAGTCGGTCACCGATGCAGTGATGGGGGCGATCAACGCCAGGTAGGAATTCAATCGGGACGAGACGATTCCGTTCTCGGGGATGACCATCCCGCGAAATCCGCGGAAGTCAGGCGCTGTGGGCTGCTGCTGCGATGATGCACTCGATCCCGTGAGCCTTGAGCAGTTGCATGAACTCCGGTTCCAGCTCCTTGTCGGTCACGATCTGATCGATCTCGCTCAGCTCGGCCACGTGCAGCATCGCACTGCGGCCGAACTTCGAATGATCCGCGACAATCACCACCTTGCGCGCCGCGTGGATCATGGCCCGGATCGACTCCACGTTCAGGCTGTTCGAGTCGCTGATCCCCTCCGCCGTGATGCCGCGGATGCCCATGATCACCATGTCGGCGGAGACGGTGCGCAGCATCCGTTCGCAAATCGGCCCGATCTGCACGCCCAGCCGCGGATAAACATAACCGCCCGTCAAAGTCACCTCGACCTGCTTGCTGTCCCAGAAGATCTGCGCAACGGGAACGGAGTTGGTCACCACCTGGATCATCTTTTCGCCCAGGTGCTTGGCCACTTCCACCACGGTCGATCCGCCGCCCAGGATGATGGTTTGGTGGTCCTCAACCAGCGCCGCTGCCGCCTCGCCGATGCTCGACTTTTCGTCGTGGGAGCTTCCGGAAAGACGCCCGAAGTCAAGCACCTCGTCCCGGGTTTGCAGGGAGATGGCTCCGCCGTGGACCCTCCGAAGCACGCCTCTCTTCTCCAGCTCAATCAGATCGCGGCGAATGCTTGACTTCGAAGCGTTCAAAATGCGGCACAATTCTTCAAGACTCATGAACTCCTGTTTCGAAAAGAGTTCCTGAACACGCAAGACGCGCTGTGCCTGAACCATAGATGCTCCGTGTCAATAATATACGAGTCTAATTGGATTTCCGGGCTGTTTGATGCTCCGAAATCTGTGCCTGCGTATGCCTTGAGTTACGTGAAGTTGGCCCTTCCAGATTCGTTCATCTTCTTGCACGATCAATTCAAGCAGGTCAGCGTGCGCCGATCTCTTCCGTCTTCCCCGGCGACGAAACCTCGCCGCCGGGAAAGACGGAACAGATGCATTGCAAAACTTCGGCAGACGCGAGCGGATTCCAGATCCGCACTACCCCTGCGGTTGCTCCTGGTCGGGATGAATCGTCCTGTAGCTGGCATTTCCCTTCGACCACACCAGCATCAGAATCGCCTTTCCATCCTGGTTGTTGTGCACTTCGCTGGTAAACTGGCTGGCCGATTCGGCCGGCTTGCGGTTCACTTCGACAATGACATCACCCGGCTGAATACCGGCTTCGTCGGCCGGGCTGGCCGGGCGCACGCTCTCCACCACCACTCCATGCAGTTGCTCGGGCGCGTTGATCTGCTGCCGCGCATCCGCCGTCAGGTTACTCACCGCCAGGCCCAGCTTGCCGGTCTTCGCGCCGCCCGGCTCGTCCTCGCTGTCGTTGCTCGCCACTTCCGTGTTGCCGTGGAACTGGCCCACCGTCAGGTTCAGCGTCACCGGCTTGCCATTGCGAATCACGCCCAGCGCAATCTTGTTTCCCGGCGCCATCTCGCTCACCGCAACCTGCAGCGCGCTGCCGTTCTCAACCTTGCTGCCATTGAGCTCGGTAATAACGTCGCCGGTCTCCACGCCGCCGCGGCTGGCCGGCGAGTCGGGCGTCACCTGCGCAACAATCGCGCCGCGGGCATCCTGAAGATTGAAGAACTGCGCGTTCTCCGGCGTCACGTCGTTCATGCTGATGCCCAGGTAGCCGTGTTCAACCTTGCCGTTCTTGATCAGTTGCTCGGTCGTCGCCCGCACAATCTGCGAGGGGATCGCGAAGCCCGCGCCGGCAAACGAGCCGTTGTTGGAGATGATGAAGGTGTTGATGCCCACCAGCTCGCCGTGCGCATTCACCAGCGCCCCGCCCGAGTTACCCGGATTGATGGCAGCGTCGGTCTGGATGAAGTTGCCCGGCTTGCGCGGATCGTCCGAGTAGGGGTTGGGCCGGTTGAGCGCGCTCACAATCCCCCGCGTCACCGAAAACTGGAAGTATCCGAAGGGGCTGCCGAAGGCCAGCACCGTCTGCCCCGGCTGCAGTTTGGTCGAGTCGCCCCACGCAATCGAGGGCAGGTTGGTCGCGTTCACCTTGATCACGGCCAGGTCGGTCAGCTTGTCCACGCCGACCACCTTCCCCGTGAGCACGCGCCGGTCGTTGAGCGTGACCTTGATGCTGGTCGCGCCGTCCACCACATGGTTGTTGGTCACAATGTATCCGTCGGGCGAGATGATGATGCCGCTGCCCACCCCATGCTCGAGCTGCGGCTGCTGCTGCATATGCGGATTCTGCCCGAAGAACTGTTGCAGTCCCGGCGGCAATCCCTGCATCGGCCCGCCTTGGCCCTGGCCCTCCGCCTCGTCGGTGTTGCGCGCCGTCACGGCCACGTTCACCACCGCCGGAGTCACCCGCGCGGCAACCGCTTCCATGGCGCGGTCGAGCGCGCTGAGCGCCTCCACGCTGTTGTCGTCCATAGCCATGGCCGCGTGCACATTGCCCCGGCCGGCAAAGATCACCGCGCCCAGCGCAAAGGCTGCCACCACTGCCGCCGAAGCAGCCACCATCTTTACAGTACCTACTAATTGATTAGTTGCTTGTTTCATGCTTTCTCTTCTCCTTGTTCCCGTTTTTAGGGCTTTCTTGAGTTGAGCAACGGTGCGACGCCATGCCGTGCGCGTTGCACTTAAATCTCCACGATCAGCCAGCCATTCGGCAGCGGCAAGGCCGCGTACCGGGGTTGCATCGGCCGCCTGCGTTCAGAGCCCGAGTCCTGATTGGCGCCTGGAAGCGGCGAGACCAGCACGCTCCGTTCCACCGCGAAGACCACCCGCGGGGCCGGCCCCTGATCGCTCCACTCCGTCATCACCACAAAGGTTTGCTCCTGCTCAACCGCGGGCCTGTGTGCACTCCGCGCCACGGCATTCCTGCGAACCTGCTTTGCCGTTGAGCTCGATTGGGTTCCTCCCGGCGTCATCACTGCCTTTACCATCACGGCCTGCGCACCTGCCGGCTCCGCACCCATGGCGCGCAACTCGTCAGCCGGCGAAACCTGCGCCCGCGCCTTCGCTTCCGCAAGCGGAGAAAAGCTCACCAGCCGCGGACTGCGCGCCAGCGCCGCTCCCCCGGCCAGTATCCCGGCCATCAGGCAAGCGGTCAGCGCTGCGGCCTGCCGCGCGCTCATGGCTTCCGCGGGCCGCCGCAGAATCCGGTGTACGCGCCGCACCAATTCCGACTGGCGCTCCCACGCTCCCAGCACCAGGGAGAGGCTCTGCCGCACCATGGCAAATTCGGCCAGCCGCGTCAGGCAAATCGCATACGCCTTGTGCCCGCCTGTCGCCCGCAGCACGCTGTCGTCGCAGGCCAACTCGCGTTCCGCACAGACCCGCCGCTCCACCCACAGCAGGGCCGGGTTCAATGGGAACAGCACCAGGGCCAGCTTCTGCGCCAGGTTGGTCCAATCGTCGCCACGGCGCAGGTGTTCCATCTCGTGGATCACCACCTGCCTGAGCTCTTCGGCCGTGAGCCGCTCGAGCAAATCGGGCGGCAAAAGAATGCGCGGCCGCAAGAACCCGAATACGCTGGGCCGCGCGACTTCCGGGGAGCTGCAAAGCTCGGCGGACCTGGCGGCGCCTATATACAGTAGGGGGCGCAACGAGGGGTCCACGGCTAGGGGAGTTGCGCGGCGCGCCAGCCCTGCCGCGTGGACCGCGCTCCAAACCAACTGAACTGCGCGACCGATCGAGAGCACTGCCCAGACAGCGGCGACGGCGAGGCTCCAATTAGAATTCAATTGAAGCGCCGAGGGCCCCACCGCACTGCCGCCGGAGCCATGCGCTCCGAGCGCCGGCACAAAGTGCAGCACCACCAGCAGTAGAAACGCGTTCATCCAGACCAACGACCGCGCCGCGGCGCTGAGGCGGGGGAAGAGGCGCAGGCAGAGATAGACGCCGCCCGCGAGCACGGCCCCTTGCCACGCGGCCGAAACCAACGCGCTCACCGCGAGGGCGGCAAACCAGGAGCCGGCATGAAAAGCTGCTTCCATCTAGTCAGTCTCCAATGTTCCTGGCAAAAGATGGCCTGTCATCCTGAGCGAAGCGTACTTCAGCGGAGTCGAAGGACCTGCATCTCGGAAGCCGTCGACAAGCCAGCCAGCCCTGAACAAATGCCACGAATTTCTGAGGCGCCTCACTAGCTCTCCTCCTGTAGCTCGTGCTCGTCGACGTTTCTGGCATCCATTTCGCCGTCGTCCGGCGCCAGCGCGATGGCTTCCTTCAGCCGCCTCAGCTCCTCAGGGCTGATCTCCTCGTCGCCCAGCAGCGACAGCAGCAGCCGCTCCCGCGAGTTGTCGAAGAACCGCGAAAGCACCTGCCGAACCTCCGACCGCCCGGCCTCTCGCTCTCCCACGCACGAGCTGTACAAAAAAGCCCTGCCCTCCTGCCGATGGCTGACATAGCGTTTGGTCTCGAGAATCCGTATGGTCGTCAGAACCGACGTGTACGCCAGCTCCCCCTCGTCCGCGGTCGAGGTCACCATCTCGGCCACCGTGGATTCGCCGCGGTCCCACAGGACCTTCATCAGCCGAAGCTCGGCGGGAGTAAGCGTGTTGGATCGTTTAGGAGGCATGTTGAATTCAGGAATCGGGGAAGCTGGGCTTCAACTCTCCACACCCTTTTAGACGTAGAACTAATCATTTAGTTGCTAAATGGGTCTGAAAAATCTATTTCTCGTCGCCGGAATCTCCAGCCAGAGGCGCCGAATGCATGCGGTGTGCCCGGACCGCAGCATTCCGCTGCGTCCAGCATTTTTTCCGGACATTTGCAGATAATTTGGCTCATGGGTCGCACCATGTTTATTGAAAGGATCAGCCATGCAGACCATTGCCCGCTTTGGCCCCTCTTTTGCTTCTTGAAGGGTCCGCAAACTGCTACATAGGGTACCCCCCTCCCCCCTTTTTTCGCCAACTGCATGAAAGCAAATACGTTACGTAAATAATTGCCCAACAAGACCTATGAAAACAAAGAGGTTACGCATTGCACGCTTTATCCACCATTTAGACAAAACAAAGGCTTTACGTGCAGATCTATGATTCAAAAGTCGTGATGATCGTCCACCAGCGTGGCGATCGTCTGCGCCGGCCGGCTCCCGCCATCGGCCGGCTCGGAGCCCGAGTTGGCCGCCTCCGTCTGCGCCCGCAGCTTGGCCACCGCCAGCCAGTTGTCCTTGTGCGGCTGGTCGGCGATCCACGGCGGCAGCGGCATGCAGAGATAATCGCTCAGCACCACCGCGTAGCCCTCGTAGAGCGCCCGCATCTCCTGCAGCCTCTCGTACGAGTGCCCGTCGCGGCAGACGCTCACCCCGCTCTGGCAGAGCAGCCCGTAGAGCTGCTCGTAGCGCGCCGCGGGCAGCCGGTCGGGCGCGCCGTTCGCCGGCGCAAGCGAGAAGATCTGCGACAGGTCCACCAGCGCATGCCGCGCCATGGCAAAGGTCAACTGCGCCTGCCGCGCCTCGTGTCCTTGCACCCCGGCAATCAGCAGCGCGGAAGTGTCCAGCACTGCCGTCAGCGCGCTGATCCAGCTCTGGTTGGTGTGCTGCGAGCGGAAGTAGCACAGCAGCGGGTACGAAATGTGGCTCTCCAGCAGCTCCGCCGACCAACGCTCCCACTCCACCAGCAGCAGCGAGAGCGCGCTTTCCCCGCCCTCGTACGAGTGCCGCCGCAGCAGCTCCGCCGCCGTGGGCGGCGACCCGGCCCGCGCGTCCAGCAGAGAGATGCTCACCTCCCGCCGCGAGAACGCGCCGTAGAGCACCGGGAAATACCCCATCACCACGGCCAGGAGTCCCAAGCCGGTGCCCGACTCCAGAATCACCAACCCCCGCACCCAGCCGCCATGGGGCGTTACGTCGCCTAGGCCCAGCGTGAACAGCGTCGTCCCGCTAACATACAGGTCCGACAGAAATCCCGCTCCCCGTGCAATGTCGTTGAAGGGGTTGCCGAGCGCGAAATAAATGAGCGCAAAGCCCACCACCATCGCTCCCGCCCACACCGCCAGCAGAACGATCAGCGACATCGGCCCGTAGTAGCTGAAGACTGTCTCGCGCCTGCGCATATGGCAAAGCCGCTTGGTGAAAAAGACCCACGGCTTCCACGTGACGATATAGAAGATCCGCGTCAGCCGGAACCGCCCCGTCGCTCGCCGCGGCAGAATGATGGTCTGGAAAGCATCGAGCAGCACGGCAAACAGGCAAAGCACGCCGGCAATCAAAGTGAGAATCCGCATCGACACCCTGCACCCGGGAGCGGCGCAATCGAGGACGCGCTCCTAGTCCACTGTATTCCAATTGGGATGGGTGCACCAAAGGCAGGCGGTACGAGCGAGGGTCGAAGTCACTCCACAGAATCCGCCAACGCGCAGCATCGCGACAGAGTGCCGGGAGACGTGTACCTCACTCTTCGCGCAAGGCCACCATCGGTTCCACGGTCATGGCCCGATGGGCAGGGAAGTAGCACGAAGCTAGCGCCGCAAGAGCCAGCGCGGTGCCCACGAACAGGTAGAGTGACGGGTCCCACACGTTCACCACCACAAAGCTGCCCACCGTGCGCGCAATGGCCAGAGCCAGCACCATTCCCACGCCCAGACCCGCGCCAATCACCAGCAGCGACTGCCGGTAAATCATCCTGAAGACAATTCCGCGGCTGGCTCCCAGCGCCATGCGCAGGCCTATCTCGTGTACCCGCAGGCTCACCGCGTAGGAAACCACGCCATAAAGCCCGATGACCGCCAGCGTCAATCCCAGCAGGCCCATAATGGCCGCAACCGAGGCGCCGATCTGGAAGAGCAGCAGCCCGTTCAGCGTATAAAGCCCCTGGCGCATGGTCTGCACCTGAAACACGGGAAGCCCTGGGGCGAGCCCGTGGACAATCTTCTCCGCCGTGGCAGCCAGCGCCAGCGGATCGCGATCGGTCCTCACCTGGAAGACCATCAGGCTGTTTCCCTTGATGTGCTGCGCGTAGGGCAGGTACAGAAACGGCCTGGTTTTGCCGCCGCCAAACAGTTGGAACATGGCGTCGCGCACTACGCCTACTACTTCCAGCTTGCGTGTCTTCTCGCTCCCCATGCGGAAGGTGCGGCCCACGGGATCCTGATTGGGCCAGTACTTGCGCGCCAAGCTCTCGCTAATCACTGCCACGTCGCGCCCGTGCTCGTCGTCCTGCGCAGCCAGGTCGCGCCCGCGCACAACCTGCATGCCCATTACGCTGAAGTATTCCGGCGAAACCACGTTGTACCCCACCCCGAACGCGTCCGGATTGGCCGGAGCCGGAGCTCCATCCACGATCACCGTGTCGCCGCCGTTGTTGAGATACCCGAGCGGAACATTGCCCGCATGGCTCACAGACTCGACCCCTGCGAGTTGGTGCAGGCTTGCCTCGATTGACCGCGCCAGGTCGCGGGTCTGCGCATCGGTCATCCCAATCTCGCTGGGATCGAGCGCCAGGTTCAGCACCTGGTCCGGCTTGAACCCGAAGTCCATCGTCTGCATCGCGGTCAGGCTGCGCACAAAAAGCCCTGCCACCACCAGCAGCACCAGCGATCCGGCAATCTGCAACGCCACCAGCGTGTCGCGGAACCAGTGTCGTCCGCGCGTCAATCCGCGCCCGCCCTCGCGCAGCACGCCGTTGACATTTGCCTTTGCAATGCGCATCGCCGGCACAATTCCCACCACCATCCCCGCCAGCAAAGCGGCCGCAAAGGAGTAGAAGAAGATGCGCCAGTCGAATTCGAAGGAAATCGTAACCGGAAGATCGGCGTGCGTGTCGATATGGCTGAGCGCGGAGCTTGCCCACACGCCCAGCAGCACGCCCATCAACCCGCCCATCAGGGCCAGCGTCACGCTTTCGGTCACCATCTGCCTGACCAGCCTGCCGCGCCTCGCACCCAGCGCCGAGCGAATAGCCATCTCCCGCTCGCGCACCGTGGCCCGCACCAGCACCAGGTTGGCCACGTTTACGCACGCCAGCAGCAGCACCATGGCCGCCAGCGACAGAAACAGCCCCGCCATCACATACATGGTGCTTGCGTCGCCGGTCACCACGCGCATGCTCGGCTCAGGATACGCCGCCAGCGCCACGCTCTTTTCCGCCTCCGGCTGCAACCGCATGAACTCCTGCGCAACCCCCGACAGGCCGGCATTAGCCTCTTTCAGGCCTACCGCAGGCCGCAGCCGCGCGTAAAGGTTGAAATGCCGGCTCTGCCAGTCGTTCATTGACTCTGCGGAGGTTCCTTCGATGCTCAGCTCCGATACCGGCAGGTACGCCGCCGCGGTCACAAAGCTCTGCACGCCGTGAAAACCCTTGGGCGCCACGCCGACGATGGTCAGCGGGTGTCCGTCCACGGTCACCGGCCGCCCCACCGCGCTCGCGTCGCCGTTGAACTTGTCCATCCAGTAGTCGTAGCCCAGCACAATCACCGGATCCTGCCCCAGCACTTCGCCCTCGCTCGCCAGAAAAAGCCGCCCTGCCGCCGGCTTCAGTCCCAGCCCGCTGAAGAAATTGCCGCTTACATAACTCGTCATGATCCGCTGCGGCTGCTGCCCCGCCATGGCAATCCCATCCAGGCTAAGCGTGTGCGCCATCACGTCGCTGAACGAGCCGCTGCTCTGGGCGCGAATCTGCTTGTATTCCTGCCAGGAAAGAAACGGCAGCATGGGGCCCTTGCTTTCAGACACCGCCAGCTCTGTAACCTGCTGCGGATTCTCCACCGGCAGCGGCCTCAGCAGCAGCGAGTTCACCAGGCTGAAGATGGCCGTGTTGGCGCCAATGCCCAGCGCCAGCGTGAGCACCGCGGTGATGGCAAAGCTGGGCGCACGGCCCAGTTGACGCAATGCAAAGCGAAGATCCTGGATCAAGCTGCCCATCGAAGCCTCCACGCGCGTCTGGATTCTCACTTCTTCCGCGTGCACGCGATCTGCCAATCGCTCCGTGGCGTAAGTAGTCAATCCTGGAGCCGGATACGCTCACCCAGCAGCCGGAGTTCCCATGCCCATCTTGTGCGTTTTCGCAAACCGTTGTCCGAAACCGGACAAACCCCGAGCGGCTCCATAGCGGTTGAAAAGAGAAACCCGCCCGCAAACTCCCGCGGATTTGCGCTGCAACCCCCAAGGCTGCAATCATCCTTGCGAAGTTCTTTGGGGAACTCCCGCTATGCTGAAAATCGGACTCATCCTCTTTGGTGCAGCTTTGACCACGACCGCAACAATTTCTGCTCAGCCATTGGGCTGGCCACCAGCTCCAGGCCATCTCACCTCGCCCGTGTGGCCCGGCGCGCCACCCGGCGCGCCCGCCAATCCACCCGCCGAAGCCGACACCACCACTGCCAAGGACAATCTCATTGCCGGTCTCCCGCTTGTCCGTCTGGGCAACGTCTCCGTCCCCACGCTCACCCTCTACAAGCCCAAAGGCCACAACTCAGGCGCGGCTGTCATCGTCTTTCCCGGCGGCGGTTACCAGATTCTCGCCATGGACCTTGAAGGCACCGAAGTCTGCGACTGGCTCAACTCCGCCGGCGTCACCTGCGTGCTGCTCAAGTACCGCGTTCCCGGCACGGGTCCCTATCCCAAGTCCCCCGCCGCCCTCCAGGATGCGCAGCGCTCCATGGGCCTGGTTCGCCAGCACGCCGCCGAGTGGGGCATCGATCCCAACCGCGTCGGAGTTCTCGGCTTCTCTGCCGGTGGACATCTGGCCGCGGCCATCAGCACCCACTTTGATCAGCGTCTCTACGACCCAATCGACGCCGCCGACAAGCTCAGCTGCCGTCCCGACTTTGCCGTGGTCATCTACCCCGGCTACCTCGCCCTCTCGGACAAGAACTTCGCGCCCAATCCCGACATCAATCCGACGGCCACCACCCCACCCACATTCATCGTGCAAGCTGAAGACGATCCGGTCCACGTTGAGAACGCGACCGTCTACTTCCAGCAGTTGAAGAACGCCAAGGTCCCCGCCGAGCTGCACATCTATTCGCAGGGCGGCCACGGCTACGGCCTGCGGCGCTCCGCGTTGCCCGTCACCACCTGGCCGCAAAGCGTAGAGACCTGGCTGCACACCATCGGCGTGCTTCATTTGGACTAGGGCCAATCTTTCCTGCAGCAAACAGCCACGGGTGTTTCAGGTCTCGCGTTCGAGGCCTGGGATGCACGCCTCCATACGCTCTCGGTACCGGAGCACGGCTACAATCACCTCATGCTCTTCGCCGTTATCACCATCTCCGACCGCTGCTCGCAGGGCCAGCTTGAGGACACGGCCGGCCCCGCTGCCGCCGCCTTGCTGCGAGCTGAGTGGCCCGGCGCGGAGATCGCAGCTCACCTCCTTCCCGACGACGAAGACGCCATCACCCATTTGCTCGAGAAGATCAGCCGCGAAGGCGCGGCGCTCATCCTTACCGTAGGCGGCACCGGCCTCGGCCCCCGCGACCGCACCCCGGAGGCCACCCGCCGCGTCATCGATCGCGAAGCTCCCGGGCTGGTTGAAGCCATGCGCTTTCACGGCGCCCAAAGCAACCCCTACGCTTGGCTTTCCCGGGCCGTGGCCGGGCTCAACGGCTCGACCCTCATCGTCAACCTCCCCGGCAGCCTCCACGGCGCAGAAGAGAGCCTGGGCTCTGTCCTGCCGATCTTGCGCCATGCGCTGGAGATTGCCGCCGGCGGACAGACTCATCCGTAAATCGCATTACTATTGGCTCTTCGTTGGCCGCCGGTCCTCCAGGTACAGGAAACGCTTTCCAAAAGGCCTCTTCGAGCGCCTCTCCGCGGGCCTGCTTCAAACCCGCCGCAATGCCGAGCTTTCCTCGTAACTCTTCTCTTTCACACCGCTTGCAGAGTATAGATGCTGGTTGAGAAACACCCGGTAAGCGTACAATCGCTTCACCCGTGAGCATACCCAGAAACAACCCTCCCAACCGCCGTCCCGGCGCTGTCAGCATCCGCGATGTCGCCCGCCGCGCCGGCGTCTCCATCGCCACTGTCTCCCGCGCCGTCAACCGCATCCCCACCGTCGATCCCGTTCTCGCCGAGCGCGTCTGGCGCGCCATCGAAGAGGTGGGATACCTGCCCAACACTCAGGCCCGCGCCCTGGTCTCCGGCCGCAGCCGCATGCTGGGCCTCATCGTCTCTGAGATCACCAACCCCTTCTTTCCCGAGCTGGTTCAGGAGTTTGAAAACCTCGCTGTTGCACAGGGCTACGAGGTCCTCATCGGTTCCACCAACTACTCGCCCGAGCGCACCGAGTCGCTCATCCGCCGCATGTTGCAGCGCAACGTCGATGGCGTGGCCGTCATGACCTTCGGCATTGAAGAGGAGCTGGTGCAGAAGCTGGTGGAGCGCGAGTTTCCTCTCGTGTTTGTCGACGCCGGCCCCGATCTGCCCAACATTCGCGTGCTCAAAGTCAACTACGGAGAGGGAATTCGCCAGGCCGTGCAGCATCTGGCTGCGCTCGGCCATCGCAGCATCGCTTTCATCTCCGGCCCGCTGCGCCTGCGCTCCGCCGTGGCGCGGCGCGATGCGTTCCTCAAGTCCATGGCCGAACTCGGCCTCACCGTGCCCGCCGAACATTTATCTGAAGGCGACCACACCATGGAAGGCGGCATCGAGGCCATGGAGAAGCTGATCGCATTGGCCGAGCTGCCCACCGCCGTCCTTTGCTCCAATGACATGACCGCCATCGGCGTGCTGCATGCGCTCTACAGGACCACCCACACCGTGCCCCACGACATCTCCGTCGTCGGCTTCGACGACATTCACCTGGCGCAGTTCATGCTGCCGCCGCTCACCACGGTGCAGATGTCCTGCAAGCACCTGGCCACCGCCGCCGTCGAGGCCCTCCGCGCCGGCATCGAGCAGGAGAATCCCATGGCTGCCAAAACCGAATGGCCCATCCCCACGCGCCTCGTCGTGCGCCAGTCCACCGCATTTCCCCGCGGTACCCTCCCCGCTCTCGTGCAGCTCGCCGCAACCAACGGCCCCGCCAAAAATTCGCAGTAATCCGGCGCTTTCCCCTGAACATCCCATCCCCGCTGCTCCCTTCGTGCTATACCCGGTGTCCTCACCGGGTGCTACCGTGGCACGAGGAGAATTTCGTGACTCTCATCAATTTCCTTTCCAAGCAGTTCATCAGCGTCATCGAGTGGGACGAGCCGCAAGACGGTATCCTCTCTTTCCGCTATCCCATGCAGGACCTGGAGATTCAGAACGGTGGCCAGCTCACTGTGAACGAGTCGCAGGCAGCCGCCTTCGTCAACGAAGGCAAGATCGCCGACATCTTCTCGCCCGGGCTGCACACGCTGTACACGCGCAATCTGCCCATCCTCACCAATCTGATGAATTGGAGCAAGGACTTCGAGTCGCCCTTCAAATCCGAGGTCTATTTCTTCTCCATACGGCAGCAGATCGACCAGAAGTGGGGCACGGCCACGCCCATCACCGTTCGCGACAAGGACTTCGGCGCTGTGCGCCTGCGCTGCTTTGGCATCTACAGCTACCGCATCGCTGACCCGAAAGTGTTCTTCGATCAGGTCAGCGGAACCAGGGAATGCTACCTGGCCGCCGACCTTGAAGGCCAGCTGCGCGACACCATCCTTGCCCACATCACCGAGACCTTCGCCTCCAGCGGCCTGCCGTTTCTCGACCTCGCCGCCAGACAGAACACGCTCGCCGCAAAAATCCTCGAACAGGTAAAGCCTGCCTTTGCCGCGCTCGGTCTTGAAATGACCCAGCTCGCCGTCGAAAACATCTCCCTCCCCGACGAACTCGCCAAGATGCTCGACCAGAGCATTGGCATGAAGATGGTGGGCGATGTGGGGCGCTACACGCAGTACGCCGCTGCCGAGTCGTTGGACCTGGCCGCCGCCAATAGCGGTGGAGGCAGTGGCATGGGTAGCGGCATGGGTGCAGGAGCAGGCATGGGCATGGGGCTGGGCGCCGGCGCGGCTGTTGCGCAGGTCTTTGCCAATTCGTTCAAGGCGTCCGGCGTAGCGCCGGCGGCCGCACCGGCTGTCACCGAACCGGTTGCCGCCGCCAAATTCTGCGTTGATTGCGGGAAACCCATCGCCGCCGGCGCCAAGTTCTGCTCGGAGTGCGGCAAACCCCAATGAATTGTCCCGCCTGCGGCGCTCCCATCACGCCCAAGCCGGACACCGAGGGCTACCACTGCGATTACTGCCACGCCGTCTTCTATCCCGGTGAGGAAGACGACGGCGTGGTGGTTCCCACGCCGCCGGCCGAGCCGGGCGACTCAGGCAAGGCCTGCTCCCTCTGCTCCGTGCCGCTGGTCCAGGCCACAATCGCCAAGGTCCCGCTCCTTTTCTGCACGCAGTGCCACGGCCTGCTGCTTCCCATGCCGGTGCTGCAGTCTCTCATCGACGCCATGCGCGCCAACCGGGACAAACCCGCCGTCCAGCAGGCCCCTCCCGACCGCGGCGGCCTGAAGCGCACCATCCAGTGTCCCCAGTGCCATAAGCGCATGGACACCCACTTCTACGCCGGACCCGGTAACGTCATCATCGACTCCTGCGGCGACTGTTTCCTCATCTGGCTCGACCGCGGCGAGCTGACCCGCATCGCCCACGCCCCCGACGAAGGCGACTCGGACGATTCTGATTGGTAATAAATCTGAATATATTCGGAATAAATATTAAGTAACTTAAAAATATCTTGCAATAATTCAAGATATTTACTATTGTCGTTCTTGTACTTGAGAATCGAGAACGGCAGACAATGGATCCAAACACCAAACCCGCCTCCGACTGGCAGGAGCTCCTCCGCATTGCCCAGGGAACCCCGCTGGTCATCGAGCGCGTCCGCATCCCGGAGAAGAACATCGCCGCCGAGGGCCAGTTCACCCTCCCCGAACTGGCTCGCCTTAGCCTCGAGGACCAGGTCTTCGTCGTCGCCTTTCTCCGCTCCCACGGCTCCATCAAGGAGATGGAGCAGACCTTCGGCGTGAGCTATCCCACCATCAAGGCGCGCCTGAACCGTATCTCCGGCCTGCTGCACTTCATCGAAACCAACCCCTCGCCCTCCCGCGCGGAGATCCTGGCCCGGCTCAAGGCCGGCGAGATCACGGCCGAAGAGGCCATCCGCACCCTGGAGGCTCTCAAATGATTCCCAGCTTCGCCGTCATCGGCATTCAAACCCCTGAGTGGCACATGCCGAATCTCTGGATTCCCCTCTTTCTGTTGTGGATTCCCGTCATCCTCCTTTCACCGCTCATCTTTCTTGTCCTGGTGGCCATTGCCATCGCTGGACGAACCAATATCTGGCGTCTGATCGCTATCTTTTGGAACATCCTCGCCAGCCTGCGTGGAACCGACGTCCGCGTGACTGCTGAAGGGAACCACGTCCTCGTCTGCATCTTGTAGTGCACAAAAGCTGCGTGCCCCGTCCTTTTCACGGTCTCATCGTGAAAGGGGTGGGAGAGCACAAACCTTTATCGGAATCGCCCCAATGAGGAGGAACCCCATGAACGAAGATCGCCGTCAAATCCTGGAAATGCTGGCCGCAGGCAAGATCACCGCCGGCGAGGCCGAGCGTCTGATCGCCGCTCTCGAATCCGCGCCCGCCACAAACGTCGGAGAGCACTCCGGCTCCGTCGCCGGCATCACTGTGAAAACCCGCGCCAAATACCTGCGCGTGCTGGTCGAGGCCGACGAGGCCATGACTGGCATGAAGGGCCCAACCACAGTCAACGTCCGCGTGCCCATGCAACTGCTGCGTGCCGGCGTGCGCCTGGCCAGCCTCATTCCGTCCCAGGCTCATGAGAAACTCGACGAGGCCCTCAGCCGCCACGGAGTCCCGCTGACCCTGTCCCAGATCAAGCCGGAAAATCTCGAGGAGCTGATCGACCACCTCGAAGACCTGACCGTCGACGTGGATACCAACGACGAAGGCAAGACCAAGGTACGTGTGTTCTGCGAGTGATCCGCTCCCTTTTCACTGCGCGGCCTTGCGCACCGGCTTGTGCATCGGCACCACCTGCACCGTCACGTCGCGGACCTCGGCGAGGAAGCGGTTGAGCACCGAGCCGCGCAGCAGGATATCCCAGCGCGAGCGCACCGGCTGGCCAAAGACGACGTGGGAGATGCTCTCCTGCTGGGCAAAGCGGATGAGCGCGTCGGAGACGTTGCGGTCCACCAGCGAAACGACCTGCGCGCCCAGGTCGCGCGCCATGCGCTGGTACTCTTCCAGGCGGTGAAAGCCATCCGGATCGCCGTGTCCCTTGTCGTCCGGCTTGGTCACGTGCACCGCATACCAGTTGCTGGCCAGGCGTCCGGCAATGCGCGCGCCCACCCGCAGCAGTCGCTCGGTCCCGGGCCGCGTGCTCAGGCACACCATCACCTTCTCCGGCATCGGCGCCTGCTCCAGGCCCTGGATGCGGCGGTACTCGGCGGCGCGGTTGCCCACCTGCTCGGCGGTCACGCGCAGGCTCAGCTCGCGCAGCATGTTCAGGTTGCCCTTGCGGAAGAAGTTGGCCAGCGACTGCTCCACCTTTTCCGGCGCGTAGATCTTGCCCGAGCGCAGGCGCGTCCGCAACTCGTCCACCGTTACGTCCACGTTCACCACTTCGTCGGCGCGCTTCAGGAAACTGTCGGGAACGGTCTCCCGGATCACCGTATTGGCCGAGCGGTTGACGGCGTCGTTCAACGTCTCCAGATGCTGGATATTCACCGCCGTCATCACGTTGATGCCCGCGTCCAGCAGCTCCAGCACGTCCTCGTAGCGCTTGCGGTTCTTGCTTCCCGGCACGTTGGTGTGGGCCAGCTCGTCCACAACCACCGTGTCGGGATGGCGCGCCAGGATGGCGTCTACGTCCATCTCCTTCAGGTTCACGCCGCGGTAGTGAATCACCTTTTGCGGAATGATCTCCAGGTCGCGGATCCTCGCCTCGGTCTCCTTGCGGCCGTGCGACTCCACCAGCCCGATCACTACGTCCACCGTCTGCTGGTGCAGCATCATGTGGGCGTCGTTGAGCATGTGGTAGGTCTTGCCCACCCCCGGCGCCGCGCCAATGTAGACGCGCAGCCGAGCGGGTTCCTGCTGTTTTTCCAGGACGATCTCGGCCATCAGCCCACCTCGACAGGATGGCGGGTTGCTTCCACAGCCGCCACGGGAAGAGTAAATCGGAAGGCGGTTCCGTTGCCCAGCCGGCTCTCCACGGCGATCTGTCCGCCCAACTGTTCGACGAGACGCCGCACCAGCGCCAGACCCAGTCCCGAACCGCTCTCCGACATGGGATTGAAGCGGTCGAAGATGGTGCTCAGCCGCTCCGCTTCGATGCCCCGGCCGGTGTCGCGCACAGTGAATTGGACGGAGTCTTTGACCTCCTCGGCAGAAAGCAGAATCTCGCCGTCTTCCGGCGTATAGCGCAGTGCATTGGCCAGCAGATTGTCCAGAATGGACCGCAGCGCCCGGCGGTCGGCCTGCACCCAGGAAAGGTCGGCGTAGGCCCGCACGTCCACGCGGATGCGCTTGCGCGAGGCGTCGTCGCAATAGCGATCGCGGGCGTTGGTCAGGGCCACAAGCGGGCGTATCCGCTCCAGGTTCAGCTCGCGTTTCCCCGCGTCCAGTTCCGCCACTTCGATCAGGTCGCCCATCAGCTCGTCCAGTTTTTCCGATTCCTTGCCCGCCGCTGCCACCAGTTCGGTCTGCAGCGGCTGCAACTCTCCGCCAAATCCCTGGCCGAGCGCATAGAGGCCGCGGCGCAGCTGCAGTAGCGGGTCGCGCAACTTGCGGCTCGCCACGTTCAAGAACTGCGTCTTGAAGCGGTCGGTATCCTGCAAACTGGTCACATCCTCGAGCGTGGTCACCGTGCCCAGCAGCCTTCCCTCCGAATCGCGCATGGGCGTCGTGCGCAGCCGGTAGCTGCGCTCCTGCTTGCCGATGCGCATGGGCAGCATGGAGGCCTCGTCCTCGGTAGCCACCGCCTTCTGCATGGAGACAGCGTTGCGGATGGCGCTTAGAATTTTGTCGCCGCCCGGCGTATTGGCCAGCGCCAGCCGGTCTCCGGCCGCCTCGCCCAGCAGCTCCGATGCGGCCTGGTTCACCTTGAGGATGTGTCCCTTTCCGTCGGTCACGATGATGGGCTCGAAGATCGATTGCAGCACCGCGTCGGAGAGCTGAAACTCCATCTGCCGCCGTCCTGCCTCGGACTCGTGCAGATCGCGAAGACGCACCGCCAGCCGGTTCAGCTCCGCAGCAATAACGCCAAAGTCGTCGCGGCTCTTCCAGTCGGTGCGGTGCTCCAGGTTGCCCTGTGCAATCTTGCGCGCGTCGTGTGCCACCCCGTGGATGGGCCGCATCACAAAGAAGATCGTCGCTCCCGCAATCAGAAACGCAGCCGCCACAAACCCCCACGCCAGGCCCATCTGCCCCGCCGCATGTAGCACGCGGTGAGTTGCGGCCAGCAGCCCCAGCGTGAGGCCGGCAAGCAGAACACACCCAAGAATCAGTCGCTGGGTCAGGTTGAGCATGGTCCGGCCTCCGCGCCGGAAATAAAATGTGCTGAATCTATGAAGTGTAGCCGCGTGGACGGCTCAAAGGAAAGGCCAACCGCCAGCCACTCGGCGCAGCCGTCGCATCGCCGCCCGGCGCCGATACTCCCATTGTCGCGAAAACCGCTCAAACGCGCAAAGAGGGCGCGGGATCAACGGGCGGACAGTCCCCCAATGCGCCCGCGATAAGACTGGAAAAGCCGCATTCCACTTTGTTCCGCACCCCGGCCACGCGGCAGGTTTTCTTACAGCTCTTCGTTCTTTTCGAAAGCGATGTTCCGCTCCCGGAGGTGTGCGAAGATGCGGTCCAGGCATCCAGGCGACTCGCCGATGTACGAGGGGGGCGAAATTCCACCGCGCTTGTAGGCGCCGGCGAGCACGCAACGCGCCACGCCGGTGCAGGTGTAGCCCGTCGCGCGCGACATCGAGCTCATGCACGTTTCCTTGTCGTAGACAGCGAGAAGCGTGTAGGAAAACTTCTTTTCCCGTCCGTTCTCGAACCCATGAAAGCTGATGCGCATGATCGTGAACTCATCGTCGTCATCGCCCGGCTTCCAGGTGTCCGGCGTCCACGGCTTCCCGGTCTCCTGAAGCTCCTTGATGTACGCGATGTGCCCGGGATAGCGGAGGGTCTTCTCTTTCATGTTCGGAATGCGCCCGTCCATTGTGGTGATCAGCGAGCGCAGTCCGTCGGTGTTGAAGGCCTCCAGGACCAGCGCATGACCGCCGGCATGGATCTCGATAAGTTCCGGCTCCGACAGCGGGGGCATCGTGATCAGCTTGCCGTCTCGCACATACCGCGCTGGGCGCGTATATTCCTCCCACACATCCACAGGAGAGAAGGTCGGCAAATACCGATCGGGTTCGGTGCGGCCGAAATGAAGCCCCCCGACCATGAATTCAAAATCCTGGATTTGCATCTGCGTCGCAAAGAAGCCGGCCAGGAAGTCAGGATTCCCCGGAGCCACACCGCAATCCACGGCCGCGATAACATTCCGGCTCCGTGCAAGCTCGTCGAGTGCAAATGCATCCTCGGCAAAGAACGAGATGTCGACCACATCTTTCCCGTTCGAAAGGATGGTCTTCAGCGTGTTGAAGCCCATGAATCCCGGCACGGCGGAGACCACCAGGTCCGCATCGCGAACGGCATCGCCGATGGCTTCCGAAGAACCAAGATCGGTGACCCTGGTGTTGACCTGGTAGCGGGAAGCCAGCGAATTGAGCGCATCACGGCTCCTATCCGCGGAGGTTACCTCGAAATCCCGGGACAGATCCGCGGCGATGACTTTGCCTACGCGCCCCGCTCCCAAAACAACAACCTTTTGCCTCACCGTGCGCCTCGCATCCGATCTTGAATCGCTCTCTTTCCTACTCCGCGATTCCCTCGAATTGTACGGCACCGGGCGGGGCGACGGGCCAATGCGGCTTCTTCCTGGGAGTGGGTCAGTTTGAAGCATACGGGCTTCAGCGTGAAGGATAGGGACTTCAGCGTGAAGGATAGGGACTTCAGCGTGCAGGATGCGGGCTTCAGCGTGAAGGGTACGGGCTTCAGCCCGTATAGTATCGGATCGGATTGAGCCCGGGCTTTAGCCCCCGAGGGATGGTCTCTCCAAATTGGGCTACCACCCTCTTCAGCAGGGCAGGGCGGTCGGCGAGTCTCCCGGCCCCGCCTGCCTACGGAACAAGCTCCGCGAGCACTTCGATCTCCTGCTTGTGTGCGTTGCCGGGGATGTCGAGTGAGCCCAGCAGAAGCGGCTTGCCGGGCACAAGGGTCGCCTCCCCATCCAGCACGGTCTGGTGCAGCACCGGGTCCTGGCCCACGCCCGGCTTCTCGTCCGAGAGGCTCGACTGTTCGACTTTGGTGCGCAGGCGCAAACCATCCCCGCGCCCGTCGACAGTAGCTTCGATGTGCAACCCCACGTCCTGATACTGCACCTGGGTGCCCGGCGTTTCCGACTCCGTGGTGCCGGTGACAATGGGCACGCGGCTGCCCTGCTTGAGCGTGGTCCTGTCTCCCGCCACGGCCAGCAGGGAGTAACGCTGCGCCCCGATGCGCTTGCCGCCATCCGTCTCGGCGATGGTATAGGTGAGCCGGTAGACCTTCCGCGCCCGGTCAAGATCCGCCACAATCTTCTGCGCCAGCGCGATGTCCTCTTGGGTGCCGTGGATGGAGATCGCATTCTGCGAGGACGCAAGATAGATTCTGGCCTTCGAAAGCATGTTGCGCAGGCCGTTTACCACCTCGTTCGCGTCGTTCTGCTGCGTGATGTTGGTGAGATAGATGGTCTGGTAGAACTCCGGGCTGGGCTTGGTTTCGCACGGCTTGGAGTCGGTAGCCTGCGCACGCGCGGCCGGCGGAGGAAGCATCACTGCCAGGGCGAGGGCAGCAAACAGGGGAGCGAAGATTCGGGCAGAACGCAAGGCACGTCTTGCAGCATAGTCAATCATCAATTTCATCTCCAGCCTCTCAAAGTTGGCGGTGAGAAGAATGCCGGCCTGCATCTCCCGATTCGAGCAATGGCCTCTTCTATTCACACAGACGCGAAGGGTCTGCAACCGCTCGACAACATTTTCTCTGAGGTCTTTCGCTGTGGCCGTACACGCGCCCGGCGAATTACCGCAGAGCAATCGCATGAAGGAATTCTGTTGATGAAACTGGTCCACTCCCTCGTCCCTGCTGCTCCATCCCGCAATCCGTCCCGGAGGGACGGGACGAAAATAGCCCCGGATGGAGCGTAGCGCAATCCGGGGAAAGGACATCAAGCGAATCTCCCGCCCCGTAGATTCTCTGTTAGAAGTCACGAGTTTTGTCCGGGTTAAGATTGGATTTTCAAGGCATGTGGGTCTATCCCTCCGATGATTTTCGGGCGCGGGCGAGCGCTTGCTGCTCGCCCGCCAGTTCATCGTCAGGATGAGCCCGCCAGGTTATCCCTCGGCATGGTTGCTTCCCAGCAGAGCCCGCTTCCGTTTCACCCGGCGACTGATTCTACCTCTGTCCGGATATTCGGGAACAGTCGTTGACCATCGTAGGGCGTACCGCTTTTGAAGATGCCGTAGATGGCGTGCAGGATTTTACGCGCCACCGCCATCAGCGCCTGCAGACCGGTCTTGTGCCGGGTCCGCAGCGCCTGGTAAAAGGCTGCCAGATGCCGGTCGTAACGGGATGCCGACAAGGCCGACATATAGAGCGCGGCGCGCAGGCGCCGGTTGCCGGCGCGGCTGATGCGCGATGGCTTGTTCAGGCTCGTGCCCGACTGTTGATGCGCCGGGTCCAGACCGCTGGATGCCACCCACTGGCGTACGGTCATCCCGAGTGCCAGCAAAATCAGTTCGCTCAGCATCGTTAGCGCACTGACTGCCCCGATGCCTGGCACCGTGGTCAGCAGATGGTAGCGCTCGTACAGCTCTGCCTCGGCCTCAACCAGCTTGAGAGCCTCTGCGCGCATCTTCTCCACCCGCCGTTCCACCGCAGCCAGGGCCCGCTTGAGATCGACCCGCACCGCGCGCGGCGTGGTGGCCGTGCTCTGGGCGCTGCGCAGACGCGTCTTCAAGCCTGCCTGCACCACCACCAGCGACCCGATGTAACGGCTCATCGTGCGCAACTGAAGATGGCTGGCCTGAGGACGCTGCCAGCGGCAGAACGGCATCCGCATGCTGTACTCGGCCAGAACCACGGCATCGGCTGCATCGGTCTTGGACCGGCGCAGCGTCTGCGCAAATCGGTTCACCAGCTTCGGGTTCAGAACCATCAGCTCCACGGATGCTTCAGCGTCCAGCGCCAGGGCAAGATCCAACGAGTAAATGCCTGTCGCCTCCAACGACACACGTATCCGGCTACTGCACTTCTTCAACCACACCGAAAGCGCCCCATGACCGCTTGCGTCGTTGGAAAACTCTCGCTGCGCCAAACCTCCATCCGGCGCAATCAGAGCCACCGACAGAGAAGCAGCGCTTACGTCGATACCGCAAAACTCCGTCGCCTGTTGCGTGGAAACCAGCTTGTTCATAGACCTCCTTCAGGGATAGGATGGTCTCGGCTGCCGCCCCTGCATCCGCTGCTAACGGAATAACTGTTCGCGCCTACCTTGAACATGCAGGCTTAAAAGGCCTTCGATTCTCCACGGCGTGCAAACAGAGGGGCGGGGGCCGATCTACGGGACAGGCTCAGAACAAACTGGCCTAAGGGGCGCACGGCCTCTCCGCCAAGACGTGACACCATCCTCACGGCTCTGAAAGCAACATACAAGGGACGGAACGATGCCCCTTCATGCCGTCGTCGCTGGTTCAAGCACGCACCCGGCGCCCTACGGAATCTGGCACACCGCAAGCTGCGCGTTGTGCCACCGACAGCCAAGTCCCGGCGGTTGCGGATACGAGACCAGCACCCACTCCACGCCGAATTGGTTCTTGAGCCGCTCGAAGTCGGCCAGCTCGAAGTGCGCCCAGCCGGCCTCTGCCCTTTGCTGCTCGTGCCACAACGGTCCCAGGCTCGGCACCTGCATCACCACCGCCGTGTCCTTGATGCCGTCGGCCAGTTGGCTGCGTTCGGCGAGGGCGCGGAAGCTGTGATAGCCCTCGCCGGGCGCGGCCAGGTAGCGAGGGTCGAGCGCGAAGTAGGCATCGGCGGGCGTATTGTGGCGCACCCAATCGAAGGCCTGAATCCAGGGATTGGCGCTGGAGGCGCCGGGCAGCTCGATGTGTGCGCCCGCGTCGATGAATTGCCGCTGCACCAGGAACATGCTTCCGTTGAAGACGAGCAGATAGGCAGCCCAGCGCCAGACGCTGGTCTTGAGCAGGAAGCGGCCCAGCAGCCCGCCCGCGCCAAGGGCCATGAACAGATAAACCAGGTGCAGGTAGCGCATGGGTTGCAGCGTGCTCAGCCGCACCAGCGAATCGGGCGCAAGGACGACCATGGCGATGACCTGGTAGAAGACGCCGAAGGATAGCACGGCCAGGGCGAAGCGGGCCAGGCGGTCTTCGCCTCCGCGCTGCGCCACGCGCCACAGCAGCCAGAACAGAACCAGCGGCCCCAGCGCACCCAGCCACTCGTACCAGGTCCAGCGGTAGAGCTGGTAATAAGTGCGTGTGGCGAGGGCCTCGCGCCAACTGTCGCTGGCCGGCGCAAAGACCCAGCCCAGCGGCGCGGCGGCTGCCAGCGCGCCCTCCGTCGCGCGCACTAGGAAAGGAACCGGCTCCATGAGCGCCATGGCCAGGAAGGCGCAGAAGCTCATGCCCAGGACGGCCATGATGGGATGCAGTGCCAGGGCCAGAACCAGCAGCGGCAGCGCCTGCCAGCGCCTGTCTTCCCAACTCTTGCCTTCGAGCATGCGCGCAATGGCCAGGACGATGAGCGCCGTGGCCAGGTTCCTCGGGTGCAGGTGCTGGTCGGCGAGGTTCAGCGCCGTGCCCGCCACGGGCAGCGTAAGCATGGCCGCCACCATGGCCACCGCGGCCCACTGCGCGCGCGCCAGCTCGAACAGCTGCGCCGCAATCCTATGCGAAGCCCAGAGAATCAGAAACAGCGCCGCAAATTGCCACAGCAGCTCCGACCAGGCCACGGGAATGCCGGTCCAGCGGACAAAATCGGCCATCCATCCGTCGAAGACGGTAGCCTGCGTCTGCAGCTGGAAGAAATCGGCATTATGCGGATAGAGAGCGGGGTTCAGGTCTGCCTTGACGGCGGTCAAATAGATGCCGTCGTCCTCGTAACCGGGGTGATAGCCCATCACCACGAAGCCAATCACTGTGAACAGCAACACCAGCAGTGCATCCTGCAATCGCTTCTTATGCCGCAAAGAAAATTTCCTCGCACTTCAGGTGTTGGCCGTTCCCGGAGGAACTCTGTTCACCATGATACTTTCCTCAACCGCCCCTTGACGGGACGGCATCGAATTCGATTGGTGAGCAGCATCCTGCCGGCGCAGCAACCAGGGGAGGGCAGGGAAGATTACATGGCCGGCAGCAGCATGCGCAGCAACAGAAACCCGCCCACGCCCGCAAAGAAGACCAGCGCCATGCGAATGCCCGGCTCGCGATTGACTTCGGGCACGAGATCCGTGGCGGCGACGTAGAGCGCCACACCGGCGGAGATGGGCAATCCATAAGGCAGCAATCGCGGGGCGAGCTCGATGACCAGCACGCCGGCCAGCGTGGCCGCCGCCAGCGCCACGGCGGAATAGAACGCCGCGGAGCGGCTGCGGCCACTGGCGAGCATCACCGAGGCCATGGTGAACCCCTCGGGGGCCTTGTGCAGCAGGATGGCCAGAAAAATCAGCACGCCCAACCCGGTGGAAACCACGAACCCCGAGCCGATGGCCACGCCGTCAAACAGCGCATGCACGCTCAGTCCCGCCATCACCGAGTTGCTGGTGTGCCGCGAGACGAACTCGCCCTTATGCGTCTCTTCTCCAAAATGAAAATGCGCGTTGATCGTGTGTTCCAGCAGGTGCACCACGCAATAACCAGCCATGATGAGAATCGGCCCCAGTCGCGGGCTCAGTTTCAGGCTCTCCGGCGCCATCTCGATGACCGCCGTGGCCATCAGGAACCCCGCGCCCAGCGCCACGAAGTAGCGCAGGTAGCGCTCCACACCGCGCGCCCGCACCAGGACCAGCCCGCCGGCCACATCGGCCAGCGCGGCAATCGTGCCGAGCAGGAGTGAAAGCTTCAACATCGAATCAACCGCTGTGCCGGATGTGCATCACATCTCCATCCTGCACCACGTATTCCTTTCCTTCGAGGCGCAGCGTGCCGCGGCTGCGCGCGGCGGCCTCGGAGCCGGCTTCGAGCAGCGCGTCCCAGCGAATCGTCTCGGCGCGAATGAAGTGGTGCTCCAGATCGGTGTGAATCGCGCCCGCGCCCTGCGGCGCCTTCGACCCCAGCGGAATGGTCCACGCCCTGCACTCGTCCTCGCCGGCGGTGAAGAAGCTGATAAGGCCGAGAAGCTGGTAGCTCTTGCGGATGAGGCGCACCAGGCCGCTCTCGCGCAGGCCGTAGCTGCCCAGGAACTCGGCGGCTTCTTCGTCGTCCATCTCGGCAAGCTCGGCCTCGACCTTGCCGCAGATGGCGGTGGCTCCGGCGTTGGGTCGCGCCGCGACCTCGTCCAGCTTGAAGCGGCTCACGGCCGCCTCCAGATCGTCGCCCAGCGTGGTGCTCTCGCCGATGTTGACCACGTAGAGGATCGGTTTCTGCGAGAGGAACATGAAGCCCTTGATCAGCTTCTTCTCCTCGTTGGTCATCTCCAGCTCGCGCAGCGGCTGCTCTTTTTCAAGTGCCTCCTTGGACCGGAGCAGCAGCGCCTGCTCGCGCTCCAGATCGCTTGTCCGGCCCTTTTTGAGGTCCTTTTCCAGCCGCTCCAGCCGCTTTTCCACCTGGGTCAGATCGCTGATCATCAGGTCGAATTCAACGCTGCGGATGTCGCGCATGGGATCGATGGGGCCCACGTGCGCAATCGACTCGTCCTCGAAGGCGCGCAGCACGTGAATCAGCGCGTCCACGTTGCGCAGGCTGGTCAGGAACGCGGTCTCCTTCAGCGCCTCCTGCCCGATGGCCGCCACGTCCACATACTCCACCGTGGCGTAGGTGGTCTTCTTGGGCGAGTAGAGCGCCGACAGCTTGTCCAGCCGCTCATCCGGCACGCGCGCCACGCCGATATGCGCCTCGCGCGAGTGGCCTCGCTCCTCGAGCCTTGCCTTCGTCAGAATCTTGAATAACGATGTCTTGCCCACCTGCGGCAGGCCGATAATGCCGGTTTTCATGTGTATTTCCTTGCGGCCCATGCACCATCGAATCCGCGCTAAAGGGCCTCTTCGATGATACAAGAGCAGGGACGAAAGGCAGGGAACAGGGAATAGGGAGCAGGGAACAGTCGCGCGCCGCAGGGCGAGCTCTATTGTCTGATAAATGTGGGAGGTGGGCCAGTGACCCGATGAGCGACGCCACCGGCGAGTGCCTTTTCTATTCCCTATTCCCTGTTCCCTAGCTTTTCACGCTCTCCGCCCGCGCCACCAGCACCACCGTGGCCAGCCCCATCAACAGAATCACCAGCTCCACATTCTCGCTGCGGTTGTGCAGCTTGTTGAAATCAGCAGTGAGCGGGTTGGTGGTGGCACTCGTGTCGATGGCACCGCCGGCGGCGATGCGGTCGCGCTCCATGGCGGGGATAATGCTGAACTGCGCGTACACCGTAGCGCCAATCATCAGCACCACCAGCGCCATGGGGATGAGCACGTTGCGCGGCTTGTAGATGCCCCAGGCGGGGAACAGCGCCAGCAGAGCCAAAGCCACCATGCCCGAGACCAGGCCCATGCCGTGGAGGATACGCAACAACTGGCCGACGATGGTTCCGGCGGCGTGGGTGTTGGGCATGAGCGTGGTGAAGGTGACAGCCGCCACTACCGGGAAGAAGATCTCCGCGCCCAGCCATACGATGAGCGCGAGGTAAAGTAGCGAGCGAAGCAGAGTCTTCATAAGTTCAGTTCTCAGTCTTCAGTCGTCAGTGGCTCGTGACAGGAGAAGGAGATTTGAGATCAGAAGCATGCTAACAGCTTTGTGCAGGATCCGAGTAGGGCATTCAATCCGGTTGGTGCGGAAGCGCCGCACGGAAAACTGAAGAATGAGAAATGATGACTATTTTCTGTTCAACGCCCGCTTCAGCACTGTCTCCAGCGCGGCCTTCACCTTTGTGTATTCTTCTTCGGAAATGGAACCGTGGATCTTTTCGCTCTCCAACGCAAACATCTCTTCCTTGAGCACGCCCAGCAGTTGCGACTGCCTTGAGGCCGGTGAGCCAAATTCCGGATAAGTCGCCGCTCCTGCGTCGGACACTGCGCCTGCCCCGGGCGTCCCGGCCGGCTTGCGCAGCAGGAAGGCCGCCGCGGCGGCCAGTAGCAGTCCCAGCCCGCCCAGAATCCACCACTTGTACTTCGACAGCGGATCGGGCGTGTTGATGGGGTTCCCGATGCCGCCGCCCGGAGTGCTGCTGGGGCCAGGCGCGCCGGCCTCCTGCTGGCCCATGCCTGCCGGCTGTTGTCCGCCAGGCGTGCCTTGTTGCTCGCGGGGCATGGAGCCGGTGCCCGCGATGGTGAACTCCAGCGTCCTGCCGGGAGCCGCATTCTTGAGAAGATAGGTTTGAACGTTGGGGTCTTCCTGCACGCTGCTGAACGCATCGCCTGAAGTCGCCGTGAAGGCCATGCTCTTGGGCAGCAGCACGGCGAAGTTGTCCGCGGGCAGGCTTACCTGGGCCTTGAAAGTGTATTTCCCGCTTGAATAGGGCACGTGGTAAGAGAGCTGGAAGAGCGTGTCCTTGTCGCCGGAGTCGGGCTGGATGGGGAAGTTGAATGCATAATGGCCTTTTGGCCCGTCCGGATCGATCTTGATTGTGGTGGGCAGGCCGTTGGGACGCTGGCCTCCCACACTGTCGACCACCGAGTCGGGGGGAAGCACCACCTCAAACGACTTGGCGCTCCACTGCGTCGTCGGTGGCGAGCTGGTGTTGTGGACGAAGAAGCGCTCGGCCACCCGGAGCACGCCGTTGTCGCTCTCGATCTCCAGCACGTCGGCCTCGATGGAGACGCCCTGAACCTTTTGCGATACATCGTAGACGGTGATGTCTGCCGGGGTCGGGCCTTGCGGCGCGGCCACAAAGTAGGTGGCGCCCTGGTGCGTCACGCGGACCAGGTAAGGGCTGCTGCCGGGCTCGACCAGCGAATAATGGCCGTTGGCGTCGGTGGTGGCGCGAGCCACTTCGCCCATGCCGGCCTGCACGTCCACCAGGACGATGGGGTCGCCCGCCGCGGGCTTGCCGGTGGTCTTGTTGGTCACCGTGCCGGTGACGGTGGCGGCCTGCGCGATGACGCCCGTGAGCAGCATGCTCGCGGCAAAAGTGCGGAAGGGAAACTGGGTCGATTTCATATTCGTGATGGAATCCTGCGTTTGATTCTCTGGTTGGTGAGCAAAGCAAAAAAGCAACTGCAGATCCTTCGACTCCGCTGCGCTCCGCTCAGGATGACAGGTTGTACATGGCGCACCACCCTGGTTTGCCATGGCGACTTCATGCATGCTGCAAATGCTCGATCTCGGCCAGCAGCAGCGCCGCTTCGTTCTCCAGTTGCGCGCGCTGCGCTTCGAAGTCCTCGTCTGGATACTTGCCCGCCTTGTACTCGAAGTTCAGGTCGCGCAGGTTCTCGTAGAGTTGCTCCTTGCGCTCCAGCAGAAAGTCCAGCCGGGTCTTCTCGCGCTGGCTGGCAAAGACGTTCTCCGGCCAGAAGGTATAGATACCCAGCGAAATGGCCAAACATACTCCGGCGATGATGCCGTCCAGGCTCGTCATGGTTCAAAACCCTCCGTCGCCGGTATCGCGGCGAATCTGTTCCCGGCGTTCGCGCTCGGCCGAGTCCATCGCGGACGTATCCGCCTGGGCCACCGCCAGCGTCTTGCCCACCGACCAGCGCCGCACCAGCAGGATGGTGCCCAGCAGCGCCGCGGCAAACACGGCGAACGGCGCAATCCACGCCACCAGGTCGAAGCCGTGGCCGGTGGGCGCCGCTAGCACCACTGCTCCATACTTGGCCACAAAGGTGTCGAGAATTTGCTGGTCGCCCAGGCCGTTTTCGATGCCGGTGCGCAATTCGTTCAGCTCGCCCGTCGAGTTGGGGCAGCCCACGTGGTTGCATTCGCCCAGAATCTCCGCGCAGCCGCAGGTACACATCAGGCGATGGTTCAGGTTGGTGTAGCGCAACGCCGCGTCGGTTGCGCCCAGCGAGAAGCAGACGGCGATGGCCAACGCCCCCACTTGCAATGCTCTCAACCAAAAAGTAAAACGCGCGGAGCGCCTCACAGGTGGCCTCCCTTCAGCGCGGGCTCGCTGGGAGCCGTTCGCGCGGGCACCCGTAGAGAGGCAGTCGACGGGCTCAATGCGGGAACCAGAGCCACCAGCGTGCCGAAGACCAGAATCACCAGGCCCGCCCAGATCCAGCTCACCAGCGGATTGAGAAATGCCTTGATGATGGGCCGCCCGGTATCCGGGTTGGTGCCTTCGTACACCACGTAAAGGTCCCAGCTGGGAATGGAGTGGATGGCGACCATGGTCTGCGGCTGGTCGGTGGCCAGGTAAACGCGCTTCTCGGGAGCCATCTGGAACTGCTTCTTGCCGCCCTGGTAGACATCGAGCAGCGCGTACCACGAGTTGTAGTTGAGGTTGGAGTCCTGCGTGCCGCCGACACACTCCAGGGTGTAGGGCCCGATGGTCAACTTGTCGCCCACGGCCATCCCGCCCTCATCCGATTCCTGAGTGCGATTAAAGGCCGAACCGGCCAGCCCGATCACCACGATCACCACGCCGATGTGAATGATGTAGCCGCCGTAGCGCCGCGTGTTGCGCCGCGTCAGCAGCCACGTGGCCTCAAGGATGTTCTTGCCGGTCTGTCGCGAGATGACGCCGGCGCCGCGTAGAAACTCGCTGAGGATCGCGGTCAGCACCGCGGCCGATACCGCAAACGCCACCAGCGCATAGAAGTTGCCCTGGTCCAGTGCGCCGTTCTGCCACGGCCGCACGCCCACGGCCAGGCACACAATGCAGGTCACCCAGAAAGTGATGACCGGCAGCACGAAGTTGCGGCGGATGCTCTTGAACGAAGCTGCGCGCCACGGCAGCAGCGGCCCCACGCCGGTAAGGAGCAGGAGGAAGATGCCGATGGGAATGGCCACGCGATTGTAGAACGGCGCGCCCACGGTGACCTTGTTGCCTACCACATATTCGCTCAGCACCGGAAACAGCGTGCCCCAGAGGATGACGAAGCAGGCCGTCAGCAGGACCAGGTTATTAAACAGGAAGCTTGACTCTCGGCTGATCAGCGACTCCAGGTGATGCTCGCTCTTCAGGTGGCTGCGATTCAGGATGTAGGTGAAGATGCAAACGGCCAGCACAATTCCCATGAAAACGACGAACCAGGTGCCGATGGAGGACTGTGCAAACGCATGCACGGAGCTGACCAGGCCGGCGCGGGTCAGCAGCGTGCCCAGCAGCGTCAGCAGGAATGTGGAGAAGATGAGCCATACGTTCCAGCTCTTCATCATGCCTTTCTTCTCCTGCATCATCACCGAGTGAAGAAAGGCCGTGCCGGTGAGCCAGGGCATGAAGCTGGCGTTCTCCACTGGGTCCCAGCCCCAGTAGCCACCCCAGCCCAGCACCGCATAGGCCCAGTGCATGCCGAGGAAGATGCCGGCGGTCAAAAACAGCCAGGTCACCATGGTCCACGCCCGCGTCACCTTGATCCACTTCTCGCCGGGGTAGCGCATCATGAGCGCGCCCAGGGCAAAGCAGAAGGGTATGGAGAAGCCCACATAGCCCAGGTAAAGCATGGGCGGATGAATCACCATCTCGGGATACTGCAGCAGCGGGTTCAGCCCGTTGCCGTCGTCCGGGATTGCCCCCTGGTAGAGCGCGAAGGGCGGCGCGGCGAAGCAGAGGATGGCCAGGAAAAAAACTTGAATGCCGGCCAGAATCGTACCAGCGTAAGCGTACAGCTTCACGTCGGTCTTGTGCGTCAGGCGCAGAACAAAGCCGTAGGTCCCGAGCAGCCATGCCCAAAGCAGCAGCGAGCCTTCCTGCCCGCTCCACAGCGCGGAGAACTTGTATGCGCCGGGGAGCGCGCGGTTGGAGTGCTCCATGATGTAGGTGATGGAGAAGTCGTTGGCAAAGACCGACCAGACCAGCGCAAAGGCCGCGGCGGTGACGGCCAGGAAACCGGCGATGCCGGCCCGGCGGGCGGTATCGGCCAGCCGCTCGGGCGAAACTGCCGCCTGTTGCCCGGTCGCAATCCAGCGCAATGCCAGACTGCCGGCCAGCAGGTTGTACGCGGCCAGCGCCAGAGCGATGAGAAGAGCAAAACTACCGAAGGCTGCCATGAATTAGGACTCCACGATGATTCTCGCACGCAGGTGGGGGAGAGAAGCTTTGCCTGCGAACCAATTCTCCAGCCATCATAGGCCTTCTGCATGTGATCTGGCTCACACCAAAGATGGAGGCCGGACGGGTTCTGTCAACCAGCCGAGGCACATGTCGCAGTTTTGAAGGGAACGGGTTCCATCCCCTACGTAAATTAAGCGATATAAAAGAGCTTTAGCCCCAAAGGGCGCCCGGTGTGGATGCGGGCCAACTTGGCCAGTGACCTCTGGAAATGAAACCGCCCTCATTCCGCAGCCCAGCGCAAGATTTAGCCCGTTCAAGTTGGATTCTACGCGTGCAGGGCCAGCATTTCGCCGGCGGCCGCCACTAGCTCATCGCCGCCAAAGGGCCGGGGCAGGAATCGTACCCAGTCGCCCTTGTAATCGGCAGCCGCTTCGCTGCCGCCCCCCAGCACCAGCACCGGCAGTTGCGGCATTCGCTCGTGCAACTCGGCCACAAACGCAGGCCCGCCGATGCCCTGCATGTTCGGGCCGCTGATCACCAGACCCAGCTGCCCGGCAACCAGCGGCTGTTCCACCAGGCAAAGCGCGTCGACCGCATCGACCACTCTCTCTACTCGTGCGAAGCGCCGCTCCAGGATCGACTTCCGCTGGGAGGCCTGCAACGGATCGTTGTCCACGAGGAGAATGGTCGTCATAGGCCCCGAACTTCTGCGCGGCCCTGGGTGGTCCGCAAGAAATCTCTACCAACTAAGAAACTAGGATGTTACGCAGCCGGACGCGGTTGCCCGGCGGGGGTCCCAATTGCCCGAATGGTTCGCAAAGCGGGAGTCCGCGGACCCCGCTCCATCCGAACTGGAATTCCTGTTCCCTGGGCTCCATGATCCCCGGGGGGAAGCTATCTCTGAAACCTGGCCGGTGTTCTCCGAACAATTCAATCTGGTGGAGGCCAGGAAAGTGCGAAAATCGCATGGACCGGAGAAACCATGAAGGCCTCTCTTCGCAAAATCCTCGCCGCTTCCCGCGTCGCTGCAATTGCCGCGCTTGTCTGTGTCGCGGCGCCGGCGTTTGAGGCAACTCCTTCCCCCGTCGCCCCGGCGGCTGCCGGCCAGCCGGACACGACGGAGATGGAACAGACGCTCTATGTGCAGGCACCTGACTGGAGCGGCCCCAAAGGAGATAGCATCGTCCTTGTGTGGCTTCCCGAACCGCTGGAGAGCACCTGCCTGGGCCGGACGATGAAGGAATGCTTCAACATCGATTACTGCATCCGCACCACCAACCCCAACGGCCCCCAGTGCAGGAATCTCGCCGTACCCCGCTCCCGCCTGCCCCACTACCCGGCGGATATGCAGCCACGCCGCGCCATTAGCGTCGTCCTACGCTACCTGGGGAACAACGACGGCTTTGACAGGCTGAAGGCGTTCTACAAGAACGCGGACCCCTCCAGTCTGAGTCGGCTATCGTCCGATGCCACCATCCGCGCCAGGGTCCGCTATAACAACAACCCGTCCTTCGAGGGCTTTACTCTACTGGAAGTGCTGTCCGCGCCGTAGCTTTGCGGGCGCATCTCTCGCCTCGGTGCGTCTGCGGATCAAGCGCCCGCGGCAGGTCCCTGATCGCCTAAGGGTGCCCGGCTAACGAATGCTTATCCTCCCTCAGCTGCGCCATCCCGAGCGGACTCCAGGGACGAGAAACTGCGGCGAAACCGGAGTCGCCCTATCCCGGAGCCACCGCATTCGGGTCGTTACGGCATTGCAGATAATTTCACGCGTTTGGCGCACACTCTTTCTTGCAGGCCTTGAAGGAGCGGTCGCCATGATCAAACACATCCGGCAAAGCATCCGCTGCGGCGAAAAGCCCTTCAGGGGAAAGTTCGCGTCTCTTTCCTGTTTGTTCGCCTTTACGAAGCTGTTAAACATAACATTATAAATAACATACACAGTCATGTACGGGGATGAAGGGCGAATATTTTTCGGCGAAATCCGCCAAAAAATCAGGATTCTTGACCCCTTCTGCCCCGATTTATGCCAAAATCCGACCCAGGCACGCAGCGGCCCGCGGCCAAAAAACAGAGTTGCTTTCCGTCGAAGCCTCTGCCTTCAGGGCGTCCCGAACGCCCGGGCACACCAACCGTGGTTGCGCCCTAGCCGAACAAAAACTCCTTCTCCTTGAGATCCTTGATCTGATCGCGCAGCCGCGCCGCCTTCTCGAACTCGAATTTCTTGGCCGCGTCGCGCATCTCCGTTTCCATCTTCGCCAGGAAGGCATCGAGCTCGGCCTGCGACTCGAACTCCGGCAGCCCCGCTGCCTCTTCAACCTCCACGTCACCGTACTCCGCCTTCAAAATCTGCGCCAGCCCCATGTCCATGGTGTTGATGATCGACTGCGGCGTAATGCCGTACTCCTCGTTGTAAGCGCGCTGGATGGCCCGCCGGCGATCCGTCTCGTCGATCGCCCTCCGCATCGAGTCTGTCATGTGGTCGGCATACAGAATCGCCTTGCCCTCCAGGTGCCGCGCCGCCCGGCCCATGGTCTGGATCAGCGACCCCGCCGAGCGCAGAAAGCCCTCCTTGTCGGCGTCGAGGATCGCCACCAGCGAAACCTCCGGCAGGTCCAGCCCCTCCCTCAGCAGGTTGATGCCGATCAGCACATCGAACTCGCCCTTGCGCAGGCCGGCCAGCAACTTCACCCGCTCCAGGGTTTCGATCTCCGAGTGCATGTAGCGGCAGCGCACGCCGACCTCGGTGTAGTAGCCGGCCAGGTCTTCGGCCATGCGCTTGGTCAGCGTGGTCACCAGCACGCGCTCATTGCGTTTGGCCCGGTCGCGAATCTCAGCCAGTAAATCGTCGATCTGCCCTTTCACCGGCCGAATCTCGACCTCAGGATCGACCAGCCCCGTAGGCCGGATCACCTGCTCGACGACGACTCCCGCGGCGCGCGTCAGCTCATAAGGTCCCGGCGTCGCCGACACATAGATGGTCTGGTGAATCCGGTTCTCGAACTCTTCGAACTTCAGCGGCCGGTTGTCACGCGCCGAAGGCAGCCGGAACCCGTAGTCCACCAGGTTTTGCTTGCGGCTCTGGTCGCCGTACCACATCCCGTGGACCTGCGGAATCGTCGCGTGACTCTCGTCCACAAACAGCAGAAAATCGCGCGGAAAGTAGTCCAGCAGCGTGGGCGGCGGCTCGCCCGGCAGCCGTCCCGAGAAGTGGCGCGAGTAGTTCTCGATCCCGTGGCAGTAGCCCATGGACTTGATCATCTCCAGATCGAATCGCGTCCTCTGGTGAACTCTCTGCGCCTCCACCATGCGGCCCTCGGATTCCAACTGCGGGACCCATTCGTTAAGCTCGCGGACGATCGAATCCACGGCCTCGGCCTTGCGCTCCGGCTGCACCACGTAGTGGCTCTTGGGGTAGATAGGCAGCCGCGAGTACCTCTGCTTCACCGTCCCGAACAGCGGATCGATCTGCGAGAGCGATTCGATCTCGTCGCCGAACAATTCAATGCGGTAAGCTGTCTCGTCGTAGGTGGGAAAAACTTCGATCACATCCCCGCGCACCCGGAACGTCCCACGCCGAAAGTCCCCATCGCTGCGTTCGTAGAGAATCTCGACCAGCCGCCGCGTAATATCCTGGCGGCTGATGCGCTGGCCCTTTTCAAGAAGCAGCAACATGCCGTAGTAGGCCTCCGGCGACCCCAGGCCGTAGATGCAGCTGACCGAGCTGACGATGATCGCGTCCCGCCGCTCAAACAGCGAGCGCGTGGCGGAGAGCCGCAGCTTGTCCAGCTCTTCGTTGATCGTCGCTTCCTTCTCGATGTAGAGGTCGCCGGCCGGAATGTAGGCCTCGGGCTGGTAGTAGTCGTAGTAGCTCACAAAGTATTCGACCGCATTGTTGGGGAAAAACTGTTTGAACTCGTGATAGAGCTGGGCGGCCAGGGTCTTGTTGTGCGCCAGAATCAGCGCCGGCCGCTGCGACTGCTCGATGACCTTGGCCATGGTGAAGGTCTTGCCGGAGCCGGTCACGCCCAGCAGCACCTGGTGCTTTTCGCCCGCGGCCAGGCCCTCCATGAGCTCGGCGATAGCGCGCGGTTGGTCCCCGCGCGGCTTGTAGCTGGTCACCAGTTGAAAGTCCATGGCGGGATTATAGCGCAGAAGCGAAGAAGGGGCGAAGATTTCGACGGAACAGGGAACAGGGAACAGGGAACAGGGAACAGGGGCAGGGGGTAGCCTGCGCAGAACTTTGCCTGGCGCGCGGGAGGGGCAGGGAAGATTGGGCTGCACGGCAAGAAGCCTGCCCGGAATGCCTGCGCCGCCTCTCGCGGCGCAGGTCCCCATTACACTAAAACCATGATCCGCGTCTTCAATCGCATCCCCGTCGAGCAACTCAAACTCCTCGTCTTCGATCTCGACGGCACCCTGATTGACTCGGCCCAGGACCTGTGCAACAGCGTCAACGCCACCCTGGCCCACTTCGGCCTCAAGCATCTGGAAGACACGGTAATCGCCGGCTTCATCGGCGACGGCGCGCTCATGCTCATGCGTCGCGCGCTGGCCCGTGAGCACGGTTCGCCCGTCACGGACGAGTTGCTCCAAACCGCCTACGCCTTTTTCCTCGACTACTACCGCGCCCACAAGCTCGACTTCACCTACGCGTACGACGGCGTCCTCGAAGCCCTGCACGCTCTCAAAGACCTGCATAACCAGCCCCGCACCATGGCCGTGCTCACCAATAAGCCCGTCCGCCCGGCCCGCGACATCTGCGCCGCCCTCGGCCTTGCCCCTTATTTTCTGCACATTTACGGCGGCAACAGCTTCCCCACCAAGAAGCCCGACCCCGAAGGCCTCCACTCCCTGATGGCCGAAGCCGGCGCCGCGCCGGAGCAGACTGTTCTGATTGGCGACAGCGAAGTGGACGTGCGGACCGCGCGCAATGCCGGGATCTGGTGCATTGGCTGCACCTTCGGGCTGGCCCCGCAGACCCTTGTGAATAACCAGCCCGACGTCCTCGTCGACTCGCCAAAGGACTGGACGGCGGCCCTGACTCCAGCGTAAAATCGATCTACGGCGGCAAGAGGCAGCGCTCCGGCATTGCCACGCGCTCAAACCAAGGCGCGCAACTTCCGCCCGCAGATTCGGACTGCGGCCCGCTCGGCCTGGAACTACCGCCGGGTTGAGCGTCTGGGAGTTCCAGTGCTTTCCCGGCACCGATTCCGTGCGAAGAATAAATTCTCTCTCTTTTCGCATCCCATGGACACGGAAGCAATGGATAATAGAAGTAGAACCGATTTTGTTCGAAGTACGACCTTTTGCCTGTCCGGCGTGGCTATCTTGGCTTTTCTTGGAGATTTTGCTTCATGCGCTCATTTGCCCTGGGACTTATCCTCCTTCTTCCCCGCGCTGCCTTCGCAGCCAACGCTACCTCACCCGGCGCACCCGCGGCCCCTGCCGTCCACGGCGTAATCGCCGACCCCACCGGTGCCATTGTGCCCGGAGCAGAGGTTGACCTTGTCGATCCCAGCGGAGCGGTCGCAGGCACCATCCACTCCGACGGCGAAGGAAACTTCCAGCTGGTCGCTCCCCACGCCGGCAGCTTCACCCTGGTCGTCTCAGAGCCGGGCTTTGAAACCGTGAGTACCCCGGTGGTCATCGCCGCCCCATCCGCTGTCTCGGCCGCCGTGGCTCCGGCAGCCGCGGCAATCCTGCCTGCGCCCGTTCACATCGTCCTTCCCATCGCCGCCGTGGCCTCCACTATCCGCGTCAATGGCGATTCGAGCGAAGACCTCACCGCGCCCGATGCCAATCACGACTCCTCGGTGATGACCTCTTCCGACCTCAAGGCCCTGCCCATCTTCGACAACGACTACGCCACGGCCATGAGCGCCTTCCTCGACCAGAGCGTCAGCGACACCGGCGGCACTGGCCTGATGGTCGATGGCGTCGAAGCCAACCGCGCCACCGTCTCCGCTTCCGCCGTGCAGGAGATCCGCATCAACCAGGACCCCTACTCGGCGCAGTACTACTGGCCCGGCCGCGGACAGATGGAGATCATCACCAAGTCCACCGCCGACCACTACCACGGCCAGTTCAACTTCCTCTACCGCAACTCAGGGCTGAACGCGCAGAATGCCCTTGCCCCGACCAAGCCCTTCGAGCAGCGGCAGAACTACGAGGGCCACGTCACCGGCCCCATCCCTCATTCACCCAAAACCAGCTTCCTCGGCTCCTTTAACCGCGTCCTCTATGATCAGGACTCGGTCGTCAGCGCAACCCTCGCGCCCACTACTGCCGATCCCACCGGCGCTTACAACGCCAACGTTTACGCCCCGGCGCGCGACACCGAATTCTCGGCGCGCGTCGCCCACCAGTTCCGTGTTGGCGCATCGGGCTACGTGCAGTACAGCTACCAGGATTCGACCGCGCAAAACCAGGGCGTGGGCGGGCAAACCCTCGCCGCGGCCGGCTACAACAATCAGTACCGCGAAGACGACTTCGTCGCCCACCTCGACCAGACCCTCTCGGCCACAATGCTCAACCAGGTCTCTTTGGTCGGCGAGCGCGACTCCAACCGCAACAGCAACGTTGCCGAGGGGCCCCAGATCAACGTTCCCGGTAACTTCCTTGCCGGCTCCGCGCAGGCCGACTCGCTCGGCTCCGAATACAACGTCCGCGTCTACGACATGATGACCTGGACCCGCGGCCGCAACATGATCAAGCTGGGCGCCGGCACGCCCCACATCGACCGCCGCGCCTATGACGACTACACCAACTCCCTCGGCACCTACGTCTTCGGCCCCACCCTCGCCGCCGACGGCCTAACCGTTCTCCAGACCGCCTTCCAGAACTACGCCGCCAACCTGCCCAGCGCCTACACCCAGAACACCGGAGTGGTCCACTTCATCTACCACCAGCAGGAGATGGGCGCCTTTATCCAGGACCAGTTCAAGGTCAACAGCCGCTTCCAGATCACCCCCGGCATCCGCTACGACTGGCAAGACTTCCTTGCCACCCGCCGTCTCGGCTTCTCGCCCCGTGTCAGCTTCGCCTGGATGCTCAGCGAACAGTCAAAGACTGTCCTCCGCGGCGGCGGCGGCATCTACTACGACCGCTTCGGTTCCGGCCCGCTGCTCGACCTGGCCCGCTACGGCAACGCCGCCCGCCGCGCCCTGGTGCTCTCGCTGAACCCCGCCACGCTGCCGTCGACCGGCTGTGTGCCCATCACCAACTGCCTCACGCTCAGCGCTCAGCCGCCCTCCCTGGCCGAGCTCGCGCCGAACGCCAAAATCCCCTACCAGATCCAGTACGGGGCTTCCATCGAGCGCCAGCTCGGCGAGAAGGCCACCGGCGTGGTCAGCGTCTACTCCGCCCGCGGCATCGACTCTTTCCGTTCCGTCGATATCAACGCCCCCACCCTCGAGTCCGGATACACCGTCCGCCCCGATCCCGCCTATGGCCGCATTCGCCAGATGCAGCCCGAGGGCTTCTGGCAGGGCGATGGCATGGACATCAGCTACCGCGGCCGCCTCAACAAGTACTTCACCGGCTTCGGCCGCTACACCTGGTCCCACTACGACTCCGACACCGGCGGCATCGGCTGGTTCCCGCAAAATCAGTACGACCCCAACGACGAGTGGGCGCGCACCGGCTTTGACCGCCGCAACCGGCTTGGCATGTATGCCATCTTCAACCCCGAGGGCGTGCTGAATCTATCGGCGGGCATATTCGCCAACTCCGGCACACCTTGGACTGTCCTCACCGGCACCGACGCCTATGGCGACGACCTCTTCAATACCCGCCCCGACGACGTGGCCCGCAACACCGAGACCACCCCCTCCTACTACGATCTCGATCTCCGATGGGGCCACGACTTCGCCATCACCCCCAACAAGGATGAGGAAGCGCCTCGCCTCGGCTTCTCCGCCGGCGCCTTCAACCTCATCAACCACCCCAACCCCACCGGCATCGACCCCGTAGAAACCTCCGCCGACTTCGGCGAAGTCACCTCCGTAGCCCCGCCCCGCCGCATCCAACTCGGCATGCGCTTCCAGTTTTAGCCCCACAGTTCTGTCATCCTGAGCGACCGAAGCGAAGCGCAGGGAGTCGAAGGATCTGCGGTTGTCTTTTTGCGTGCGCCCCACCTTGGCGCCCTCTGGGCACCGCGTCCATGTTTTTGCGGCTAGGTTGGAGACCCCGGACCTCGGCTCGCCCCTTTCCCATCGGCCCAAACCTTCGGTTACACTCTCACAATTTCTCTCCCACCCGGAACTTTCCCCGACTTCCTCCCGTACTCTTAGTGCAGTGGAGCTCCCATGACCCGCCGCATTCTCACCGTCGCCCTTCTCTGTGCAGCGATTGCGTCCACGCCTGCGCGTGCCGAACAGGACGCAGTCCAGTTCTTCTCCAACATCGAGATCGCCGCCGGCTCCCAGGTCCACGACGCCGTCTGCTTCTTCTGCAGCGTCGACGATGAGGGCAAGGTCACCGGCGACATTGTCGTATTCTTCGGCAACGTCCACATCGCCAGCAGCGCCCAGCACGACGTGGTCAACTTCTTCGGCCGCGTCACCGCCGACGACAACGCCTCCATCGATCACGACCTGGTCAGCATATTCGGCCGCATCCGCCTCGGCGACAACGTTCACGTCGGCGAGGACCTTGTGGCTATCTTCGGCACCCTGCACGCCGGCGAAGGCGTCACCGTGGAACGCGACCGTGTGGTGCAGCCGGCCATCCTCTTCTATGGCCCGCTGATCTTCCTCGTCGTGATTCTCGTCCTCATCGTCCGCGAAATCCGTGCCTGGCGCCGCCGCCAGTTCCTCCGCGCCTACGGCTACCCGCCACAGCCATAGGCCGACGGCCGACGCTGTAGGCTTGATGCATGATCGACCCGACGGCGGGACCGGCCGGCGTAGGCCTGCGTTCGCTCCGCATTGTCCTGCCCGGCGGCAGCGGCCAGGTAGGCCAGGCGCTCGCGCGGCACTTCCAGAATGAGGGCCATCACGTCACCGTGCTCACCCGCAGCCCTTTCAGCGCCCCCTGGCAAACCGTGCATTGGGATGGCGAGAGCGAAGGCCCGTGGACCGAAGCCCTCGACGGCGCAGACGCCTGCATCAACCTGGCCGGCCGCAGTGTCAACTGCCGCTACACCCCGGCCAACTGCGCCGCTATCTACAACTCGCGCATCGGGACCACAAGGCTGCTTAACCGCGTCATTGCAAGGCTCGCCAGCCCGCCGCGAGCCTGGCTCAACGCATCCACGGCCACCATCTATCGCCACGCTCTCGACCGTCCCATGGATGAAGCCACTGGTGAACTCGGCGGCTACGAGCTCATCTCCAGGAAGCGTCGCGCCCCCGACACCTGGAACTTCTCCATCCAGGTTGCCAAGGACTGGGAGGCCGCCTTCTTTGAGACACCCACTCCGCGCACGCGCAAGGTGGCCCTGCGCTCGGCCATCACGCTCAGCCCGACGCCGGGGAATGCTTTTGAGATTTTTCTCAACCTGGTCCGTTTCAGCTTTGGCGGCAAGCAGGGCAGCGGCCGTCAATTCGTCAGCTGGATTCACGAGACCGACTTCTGTCGCGCCGTCGAATTTCTCATCGGCCACGAAGAGATGGACGGCCCGGTCAACGTCGCCGCGCCCAACCCGCTGCCCAATCGCGAATTCATGGAAGCCCTGCGCGATGCATGGGACATGCCCAACGGCCTGCCCATCCCCGCCTTCGCCCTGGAGATCGGCGCCTTCCTTCTGCGCACCGAATCCGAACTAGTCCTCAAGAGCCGCCGCGTCGTTCCAGGCCGTCTCCTTGACGCTGGCTTCGACTTCGAATTTCCCACCTGGCCCGAAGCCGCGGAGGAGCTTGTCCGCCAATGGCGATCAGGGGACTGATTACAGATGACAGATGACAGGTGACAGCAAGCTTCCGACAGCTGTCGGCTCATCGACGAGAGAAGGCAGATCGAAGCTGGTCGCTCGGCACGGATCGAAATGCTGTCACCCGTCATCTGTCATCTGTAGCCTGTCATCTATTTCGGCGTAATATCCGTCACCGGCAGATCGATGTGGCCCAGCAGAATCTCAAACCGCCGCTGCTCTTCTTTCTTATAGGTCCCCTGGTCCGGCCATAACTCCTTGATGAATGCCTCTTCATCCGGATTCGCTGTCGTCGCCAAGGTCGAGTTCTTGTAAACAATCGTCACGCGATAGTCCCAGCGCAGCTCTTCCGACGTGTGGTACTCCGGCGTCTCAATCTTCACGGAAAGAATCCGCCCTGTGGACTGGATCTTCTTGAGCAGCGGGTAGTGGTTCTTCAGGAACAGTTGCAGAAACTCCGCCTGGTGTCCCCACTGGCACTTGTAGTAGTACTCCACGGTGTAGGGTTGGTTCGCCCCGCCCTGCGGCGGCGCTCCCTGCGCCCGCACCGGCATAGCAACGGAAACGGCAAACACCAGAGCGAAGACAGCCAGCAGCATTCTGCGCATAGTTCCTCCCAAGGCCCTTCTTGAAGCAATCTCAGCCATTGTACTTCGATCGGAGCTGAGAGCAGCAATCCGGCGCGGCGCACACGCCCGCGCGCAATCCCTGCATCTTTTTCACGCTGCAGGAATCTGGATCTGCACAGGAGAAACTTCCCCATGTCTCAAAAAATCGCATTCATTACCGGCGGAAATCGCGGTCTCGGCTTTCAAACTGCACTGCAACTGAAGGATGCCGGCACAAAAGTCGTCATCGGCTCCCGCAATCTTGCACTGGGCGAACAATCCGTTGAAAAGCTCCGTGCAGCCGGCGTCGACGCGGATGTGCTCCACTTCGACATAACGAAGGCATCCGATGCGCAGGCCGCCTACGATTACTTCAACTCCCGCTACGGGCGGCTCGACATTCTGGTCAACAACGCCGGCATCGCCGCCGGTACGTTCCCCGGCACCGGTCCGGAACACTCGGCCAGTGAAGTTCCGGCCGAGACGCTGCACCGCATCTTTGAGACCAACTTCTTCGCCCAGGTGGCGCTGACCAACGCCCTCCTGCCGCTGATCCGCAAGAGCGCCGCCGGCCGCATCGTCAACCTCTCCAGCATTCTGGGTTCGCTCACCTTGCACGCGGACCCCAACTCGCCCCTCTATCACGCCAAGTCCTTCGCCTATGACGCTTCGAAGACCGCGCTCAACGCGTACACCATCCACCTCGCCTATGAGCTCCGCGACACAAACATCAAGGTCAACTCCGCCCATCCCGGATGGGTGAAGACGGATATGGGCGGTCCGCAGGCCACCATGGAGCTGAGCGAAGGCGGCAAGACCAGCGCCGCCCTGGCGCTGCTCCCCGACGACGGCCCCAGCGGCGGATTCTTCCACCTCGGCAAGCCGCTGCCCTGGTAACTCTGTGAGCTGGAAAATAGGAGAGCGAACCGGTATTGCAACGAGCCTCCACGGGTCGAGTCATTGGCCCCTTCCGTGGAGGCTCCTTGCATCTTGCGTGGGGGAGAGCGAACGCAGCCCGTCAAGAACACATCCATCCGGCTCGATGGATGACTCATTCGTAAGAATCGTCTGGCCTGACGTAGTTCCGGCGGGCAGCGGACAACACGAGCGTCTGGACAGAGTTAAACAAGGGATAGCTATGCCGCTAGTCATCATGGAGTGACCGGCCCAATGCGCTGACCGTGGGTTAGGCTGTGATTCAGGAAGGAAGCACAGTTCAGAGCCACAAGCGGAGAAGGACCGGTCATGAAGGAAAAGGTACGATTTTTGGGATTGGATGTCCATGCCGAGACGATTACGGTTGCAGTGGCGGAGCCGGATGGTTCCGTTCGCAGCCTGGGAACGATAGCCAACCG
>Ga0302320_10001424_pt1 | contig 57682 bp, 51 predicted proteins | sample Bog_T0_3_FD_202130 | JGI IMG/M metagenome (GOLD analysis project Ga0302320, IMG submission 202130) | Peat permafrost microbial communities from Stordalen Mire near Abisko, Sweden - Bog_T0_3 | ecosystem: Environmental > Terrestrial > Soil > Wetlands > Peat | place: Sweden: Abisko, Stordalen Mire... | reverse complement strand
CGCCCGCCTGAGAAATATGGTTGCCATAGCGGGCTCATGCGGTCGTCGAAACACTGGATTGAAGAATATACGCTGGGGTTTTCCAGTTCAGTGTTTGCCGGGGTCGGGTATTGAGCTTTCTGGCGACCAGATCCAGTTGAGCCTGGCTGACAACCGACAGGTCAGTGCCTTTGGGATAGTACTGGCGGAGCAGGCCGTTGGTGTTCTCGTTGCTGCCGCGTTGCCAGGGACTGGAAGGATCGCAGAAGTAGACTTTTACATCGGTGGCGACGGTGAACTGAACATGCTGGGACAGCTCGACCCCTCGGTCCCAGGTGAGGGATCGGCGCAGTGCCACAGGGAGTTTGCGCACCGCTTTGATCAACGCAGCCACCACCGATGCGCTGGTCTTGTCAGGTACTTTTACCAGGATCACAAAGCGTGATTGCCTCTCCACCAGGGTTGCGATGGAGGTGTCGCGTGTACCGGCCACTAAATCCCCTTCCCAGTGACCCGGAACGGCTCGATCCTCCACTTCAGCAGGTCGCTCCCGGATCGAGATCGCATCCGGGATGTGACCGCGGCCGACCGCATTGTTGCTGCTAGGGCGCGATCGACGCATGCGACGCTTGGAGCGCAGATGCCGCATCAGCTCTTGCTTGAGCGCTCCGCGAGCCTGAACAAACAGGCTTTGGTAGATGGTCTCGTGTGACACCCTCATCTCCGGGTTATCCGGATACTGGTCCTTGAGCCATCCGGCGATCTGCTGGGGCGACCAGTCCTGCGCCAGTTTAGACGCTACGATGCGTTGCAAGGCTCGGTTACGGGCCAGCACACAGCGCTTGGGGCGACGCGCCGACTCCCAGGCCCGAGCATCCGCATCAGCTGCCCGATAAGCAAGTCGCCCGCCATGGCGGGCGACTTCCTGGCTCACGGTGCAGGCGGCACGTTTAAGGTCTCTGGCGATGGCCCGAAAGCTCAACCCTGTGGCCAGCCCTCGGGAGATCTCTTCGCGCTCGCTTGCGCTCAGTACCCGTGCGGAGCGTCTTCGCGGGGCCGGAGCAATGCCACCTCCGGCTCGCAGCAGCTTGTAGACCGTCGTCGTGCAATGGCCCATGGCATGTGCGATCCCTACGATTGCCTCGCCAGCCTTATAGCGGCGCCAGACCTCTTCGACGCACCCATCTATCATCGGCCTCCAGCGAGCCCGACTTGCTTTGCCACCCATCTCCACCACCTCCTACGCTAAGACTAGCTGAGGTGTTTCGTTGACCCATTGAGATCACCATGGCAACCATTCTTCCGATTTGTACCGACGCGGACCGCGCATCTGCTCATTCACCAAATCGCTGCGGGAAATCTCTACGGCCGGTCGAGAAAATCGCTGACGATGGGATTGATCCATTCGGGCCGGCCCGAGAACGTGCCGTGATCGGTGCCCGGCAGAATGCACAATTCAGCCTGCGGCAGCGCACGGAAGATCTCCAGCGTGTGCTCGAGCCGGATGGCGTCGCGATCTCCCGACACCACGAGCACGGGCTTCTGAATCTTGGCGAGTACGTCCGGATTGAGTTCCGAGTGGGTGGGGGACGTCAGCCACAGCTGCGTCAATTTCTCATCGATGTTGCTGGGCTTCGGACTCTGCGCCGCGATCAGGCCCTCGCGATGCTCGTCGGTCAGTCCCTCGGGGGCAATGTTCACGCCACTGATCACAAGGCGTCGCACCAGTTCCGGATGGCGCGCCGCCAGCATGAGGGCCAGGATGCCGCCATCGCTGAAACCGACCACGTCGATGCGGTGAATCTTCATGCCCTGCAGCAGCTCCGCGGTGTCCTGCATCATGCTGCTGTAGCTCAAGGGTCCCGGCACATCCGGCGTGCGGCCCTGTCCGACCTGATCGGGCGCGATGATGCGGTGATGCTTCGAGAACAGTTCGATCTGCTGTTCGAAGGAATGCTCGCCGGAATCACCGCCGCCATGCAGCAGCACCAGGGTGCGGCCGGTGCCCTGGACGGCGTAGTAGATGCGGTGGCCGTGAATCCTGGCCCAATGCCAGTTTTCGGGGGGTATGCCTGCGCGGGATTGCACCGGCAGCCATACTAGCATCGCCAGGACCGCACATAAGTGCAGGCGCCATAGCTGCACGCCCCATGGCTGCAGGCGACATGGGCGCGGTCGCCGCGGGGCCGGATTGGAGCTGTCAGCCTCCTGATTCGGCAATGATGCTGTCGGCCAGTTCGTCGTAATTGTGGTCAAAATGGTGTCCGCCCGGCTTGCGTACGAGTTCGAATCCAGCGGCGGCGGGCAGCGTACACAGACTGTCCTGCGCTTCGTCTTCTCCATAAACGCACTGCAGCCGAATGGTTGACAGCGATTTGAGCTCCGGCTCGATCGGAATCGTCGCATCGCTCGCCTTACCCACCCAGCCAGCGGGGGAAACCTCGAAGGCGGTCGTACGCTCGGGCGACAGCAGCGTGATGAGCCGGATATCGGAACGCACGTCGGCCGGCAGGTGGTTCACGATGAAAGGAATGACGTTGGCGCCGAAGGAAAACCCGATCAGCACGATCTTTTCGCCGCCCCAGCGGCGCTTGTAGCTGCGCACGATGCGCACCAGGTCGCGCGCGGCGGAATCCGGCTGTCGCGTGCGCCAGTAGTAGCGCAGCACATCGACACCCACCACGCTCATGCCCTTTGCGCTAAGCACGGAGGCTAAGCTGCGGTCCAGGTCCCGCCAGCCGCCGTCTCCCGAATAGAGCACGGCGATCACCTTCGACCGCCGCGCGCGCGCGGGCACCTCCACCAGCGGCAGATCGGACACACCGCTGCGCTGCCGCTCGGCCTCGATATCGTCCAGCGCCGCCGCATAGGTCCCGCGCAGCGTAAGCGCCCGCGGCGCGGTCGCGGTCGCGGGCGATGTGGCGGGTGAGGCGGCGGGTGCAGTCGCGTTTGCGTTTGCGGGTGCGGGTGCGGGTGCGGGTGCGGGTGCGGGTTCGCCCGGCAGGCCGGCGACAAACGCGCGCGATGCGGCGCTCGCATCCGCATTGAGCCAGACGCGCGCCGGCACATTCGGCCCCAGCGCGTCGGCGCGCAGCTGCTGCAGGCCATCGCCGACCGGCGTCGCGCGGTTCTCGCACACGGGCGGTGTGAAGTGAAACCGGGGCTCGGGATCGAGAATCACGGCGGCACCGATCGCGAGGACCGGTGCGCCGACCTGCCCCAGGTAGGCCAGCGTGGCGCCCACGCCGCGGCCGAGCACAATCGGCTCGTAGTCGTGCGACGTGCCGACAGTGCGTTCCTGCACGCGGCTGAAATCCTCGAACAGGCCCGGAAAGAAGACGCAGCCCTTGGCGTGCTGGTTCAGGTACTCGAGCAGTCGCGGCGTGTCGATGCCGACCACATAGTTGTTGCGCGCGGCGTAGCTCCATGCGGTCCATTGATCGGCACGGGTCCAGCCTTCCGCCCCGGACAACACGTAGACGACGCCGCGCTCGTGTACCCAAGGCGGAAAGGCGGTCACGGGCCCGAACTGGTCCGTGCTCACCGTGCGCGGCCGACGCAGATACGCGCCATAGCTCAACGCGGCCGCCAGCGCCGCGATCAGCAGCCAAAGCAGGAGCTTCCTGGGTCTCAACGCGCGGCTGCGGCTTTGGCGCGCAGTACTTCCCGGCGGGCGAGGCTCTCCGCCGGCCAGTACTGTCGGCGGTCGTAGTACTCGGGAACCGACGGCACGCCGGGCGGCAGCACCACCCAGGGCTGTTTGGAGTCCGTAAAAATATGGATGTCCGGCGGGAAACGATCCGGTTCATCGAGTGTGCCGACACGCACGAAGCTTAACGAAGGCCCCGCACCGGAATAGTGGCTCCAGAGCGCGAGCCGACAGATGGGACAACGCGCGATGGACTGTCCCTTACCGCTCGCGGACGGCGTCGGCACCATCTCCGGCGCGCCGGCCAGCACCGTCATGCGATCCGTCTCGATCATGGCATTGAGCGCAAAGGCCGTGCCGGTCTCGCGCTGGCACCAGCGGCAGTGGCAGCAGTGCACGAACAGCGGAGCGCATTGAAGCCGATAGCGCACCGTGCGGCAATCGCAGCCGCCTTCCACCGGGAAATTCTGCGCGCCGGCCAAGGTTGCCCTCAGCGATAGCGCGCCATGATCTTGTCGAGTGCCGCAGGCTCCGGGCGCAGGCGCTCATAGGGCAGCTGGTTCAACGGTCCATCGGGAGTCGCATTCTGCGCGTGAAATTCCGGCTGCCCTTTGGTGATGTAGAGCAGTCCGGTCAGGTATTCGTGGTGCTTGATACGCTCCTGGATGGTCTCCAGCGCCACGCCGCGGTCGGTCGGGTCATAGGCCTGATCGAGTTTTCGCAGCAGGATCTGGCTGCCGTCGTGCATGGTCACCGGCTTCAGTTCGCCCTCGGCGTAGCTGACCGCGATCTCCGGCGCGTGCGGCACGAAGTCCGCGTGCACCACTTCCTCGTAGTGCTCGCGCGTGTAGGCGTAACTGCGCGTCGAGCCCTCGTGATCGTTGAAGGTCACGCAGGGCGAGAGCACGTCGATGAGTGCGAAGCCGTCGTGGTGCATGGCCGCCTGGATCAGCGGCACCAGCTGGCCCTTGTCGCCCGAGAAGCTGCGCGCCACGAAGGTGGCCCCGAGCGTGATCGCGAGCTGAACCGGATCGATCGGCGGCTGCGTGTTGGCTTCGCCCTTCTTGGCCGTGGAGCCAAGATCCGCCGAGGCCGAGAACTGGCCCTTGGTGAGTCCGTAGACGCCGTTGTTCTCGATGATGTAGACCATGCGCAGGTTGCGGCGGATGGCGTGACAGAACTGGCCGAGGCCGATCGACAGCGTATCGCCGTCGCCCGACACACCAATGTAGTAGAGCTTGCGGTTGGCCGCATTGGCGCCCGTGGCAATCGAAGGCATGCGGCCGTGCACGGAATTGAATCCATGCGAGCCGCTGACGAAGTACGCGGTGGTCTTCGAGGAGCAGCCGATGCCGGACAGCTTGACCAGGTTGTGCGGCTCGACCGCGTTGGCCCAGCAGGCTTCGACCAGCGCCGCGGTGACCGAGTCGTGACCGCAACCGGCGCACAGTGTCGAGTTGGCGCCTTCGTAGTCGCGCCGCGTGAGACCGAGTTCGTTACGCGGCAGGTCCGGATGAGCGACTCTGGGCTTGGCCATGAATGTCATGTGTTGACTCCTGAGGCTAGACCACGCGCTGCGCGATCGGCCGCTGCGGCACGACGACGGCCATCACGCCGTCGAAGACATAACTGGCCGGGAGCGGCATGCCGTTGTAATGCAAAATCGATCGCAACCTGGTCTTTTCCACGCCCGTTTCCATGATCAGCATGGAGCGCAGTTGCGCGTCGCGATTCTGCTCGACCACGAAGTTGATGCGGTGCGCCTGCAGGAACTGGTCGACTTCATCGTTGAACGGAAAGGAGCGGATGCGCATGTAATCGGCATGGATGCCATTGGCACGCAGCCGCTGCTGCGCCTCGTGGACGGCGCCATCGCCGCTGCCGAGCGAAACGATGGCGATGTCGGTGGGCTGCTGCGCGCGCTGGATGATGGGCTTCGGCACCAGCCGTGCCGCCGTCAACCACTTCTTGCGCAGGCGGTCGACCACGAACTGGTATTCCTTGGAATCCTCGGTGTAGGCGCCGTACTGATTGTGTCCCGAGCCGCGCGTGAAATAGGCGCCCTTGCGGTCGATACCCGGCAGCGTGCGCAGCGGGATGCCGTCCTGGTCGATGTCGTAGTAGCGCCAGAACTTGTCCAGCTTGGAAATCTGTTCGGCATTGAGCATCTTGCCGCGGTCGGGGCGATAGTTTTCGTCCCACTTGAACTCCGGGCACATCCAGTCGTTCATGCCGATGTCGAGGTCCGACAGCACCAGCACCGGGGTCTGCAGCCGATCGGCCATGTCGAAGGCGGTGGCCGCAAATTCGAAGCACTCCTCGGGATTCGCCGGGTACAGGCACACTTGCCGCGTATCGCCGTGCGAGGCGTAGGCCGCGGATTTGAGATCCGACTGCTGCGTGCGCGTCGGCATGCCCGTGGACGGACCCACGCGCTGCACGTCGAATATGACCGCGGGGACCTCGGCGTAATAGGCCAGGCCTAAAAATTCCTGCATCAGCGAGATTCCCGGACCAGAGGTGGCGGTGAAGGCACGCGCGCCATTCCAGTTGGCACCGATCACCATGCCGATGGAGGCGAGCTCATCCTCGGCCTGGATCATGATGTAATTCTTGCGGCCGGTGGCCTCATCGACGCGCAGTCGGTCGCAGAAGCCCTTGAACGCGTCCATCAGCGAGGTCGAGGGCGTGATCGGATACCACGCGCCCACCGTGGCGCCGGCATAGACGCAGCCGAGTGCGGCCGCGGTGTTGCCGTCGATGACGATGTGGCCCCGGGTGGCATCCATCTTCTCGACGCGCAGCGGCAGCGGGCAGGCGAAGTGCGCGCGCGCGTAGTCGTAACCGAGCTGGATGGCCTTCATGTTGGCTTCGACCAGCTGCGGCTTTTTGGCGTAGGTCTCCTGCAGCAATGTGCGGATGATGTCCAGGTCCAGCGCACATAGCGCTGCCAGCACGCCCGCGTAGCAGATGTTCTTCATCAGGATGCGGGTGCGCACGCCCTGGAAGTTCTCGTTGCACAGTTGCGCCAGCGGCACGCCGATGACGGTGACATCGTCGCGCTTGAGCAGCGCCGGCCGCGGCCAGGTCGAGTCGTAGACCAGGTAGCCACCCGAGGCGAGTTCCTGCAGATCGCGCGCATAGGTCTCCACATTGAGCGCGAACATCAGATCGACGCGTCCCTCGCGCGCGCGGTGGCCGTCGCGCGTCACGCGGATCTCGTACCAGGTGGGCAGCCCCTGGATGTTCGATGGAAAGTAATTCTTACCGACCACGGGTACGCCGCTGCGGAAGATCGCCTTCATGAGCAGGCCGTTGGCGCTCGCGGAACCCGTCCCGTTGACGGTCCCGATCTTGATGACGAAATCGTTTACGCGGTCTTGCGCTTTACGCTCGGGCATACCGGGCTCCCATCGGCGGCGTGCGGCCAATGAATGGTCGACTTCTGCATGTCCCACGCGGCCGTGGGGCAGCGTTCGGCGCACAGGCCGCAGTGCACACAGAGGTTTTCATCTTTGACCATGACGCGGCCGGTCTGTTTCAGCGGTGTCGATACGAACAGCGGCTGGGTGGTCTCGAGTGCCGGTGCGCGCAGCCGCGTGCGCAGGTCAGCCTCGTCGCCGACCGGGGTCATCGTCAGGCAATCGGTCGGACAGATGTCGATACAGGCGTCACATTCTATGCACAGGCGCGCCTCGAACACGGTCTGCACATCGCAGTTGAGGCAGCGCGCGGCTTCCTGCGCGGCCTGCTCGGGCGTGAAGCCGAGCTCGACCTCGATATTGAGCTTCTTGAACCGCTCCTTGAGCGAGACATGCGGCATGAGCCGGCGCTCGAGCGGCGCGTAGTCGTTCTTATAGGACCATTCGTGCATGCCCATCTTGCGGCTGGAGAGCTTGAGCGTGCTGCCCGGGCGCTTGTCCACCGGCTCCCCATGGCAGTAGAGATGGATGGAGATGGCGGCCTGGTGCGCCTGCTCCACGGCCCAGATGATGTTCTTCGGTCCCTGCGCCGCATCGCCCGCAAAGAAAACCTGGGGCAGTGTCGACTGAAAGGTCGTGGCATTGACCAGTGGCTGATTACCGCGCTCGAAGTTCAGCCCCAGATCGCGCTCGATCCAGGGGAAGGCGTTCTCCTGGCCGATCGCGAGGATCACATCGTCGCAGGGAATCGTGACCTCGCCGGTGACGCGTTCGCTCTTGATGACGCCGTCGACCAGTTGGTACTCCATCTGCTCGAAGCGCATGCCGGAGAGCTTGCCGCCCTCGATGACGAAGTTTTTGGGGGCATGGTTGACGATGATTTCCACGTTCTCTTCTTCGGCATCCTCGAGCTCCCAGTCGGAAGCCTTGAAGAATCCCCGGGGCTTGCGTGCCATGACCTTGACGCTCTTGGCGCCCAGGCGCAGCGAGGTGCGGCAGCAGTCCATCGCGGTGTTGCCGACGCCGATGATGAGTACGCGCTCGCCGATCGAGCCGATGTGGCCGAACGCCACCGACTCCAGCCAGGCGATGCCGATGTGGATCCGGTCCGTGTCATGCCGGCCCGGCAGTTCGAGTTCCTTGCCCTTGGGCGCGCCCGAACCGATGAACACCGCGTCGTAACCGCCCTCCTGGAGCAGCGCCCGCAGGCTGGACACCGGCGTGTTGACCGCAAGCTCGACACCCATGTCGAGGATCATGCCGATCTCTTCATCGAGTACCGACTGCGGCAATCGGAACGAGGGAATATTGCTGCGCATCAGGCCGCCCGGCACGCCGTTCTGCTCGAAGATGGTGACCTCGTAGCCCAGCGGCGCCAGATCGTTGGCGACGGTCAGGGAAGCCGGTCCCGCCCCCACACAGGCAATGCGCTTGCCGTTCCGCTCTGCCGGCGCGCGCGGCAGACGACCCGTGAGCTCGCCCTTGAGGTCCGCCGCCACGCGCTTGAGTCGGCAGATTGCCACCGGCTTGTCCTCGACGCGGGTGCGGCGGCAGGCCGGTTCGCAGGGCCGGTCGCAGACGCGGCCGAGAATGCCCGGAAAGACGTTGGAATCGCGGTTGAGCAGGTAGGCGTCGGTATAGCGCCCCTGCGCGATCAGGCGGATGTACTCGGGTACGTCGGTGTGCGCGGGGCAGGCCCACTGACAATCGACGACGCGGTGGTAATAATCCGGCTGGGAAGTATCGGTCGCTGGGGCTGGATCGCCGGTCATCTGAGCGTCCTGTATAACAAATCAACCGCGGGTATGCGAGCCGCGGACACGCGAGCATTGCCCATGACGGAAAATCCGCCCATCACCGCCACCGAAATCAAGCTGCGCAGGCGCACGCGAGTGCTCGAGGTGTCGTTCGCCGATGGCGCTCGATTTGAGCTGCCGTTTGAATACCTGCGCGTGTTCTCGCCCTCCGCGGAGGTTCAGGGGCACGGCGAGGGCGAGCCGGTACTGGTGCTCGGCAAGGAGAATGTGGGCATTACGGCCGTCGAGCCGATTGGCCACTACGCCGTGCGCCTGGTGTTCGACGACGGTCACGGTACCGGGCTGTACACGTGGAAGTATCTGCACGAGCTGGGCGCAAGGCACGCGGCCAACTGGGCGCAGTTTGAGGCGCGGCGGGCGCGAAGCGGCGCGGCCGCAAGCGCGAGCGGCGCCGTGCCGCCCGGGGCCACCGGCAAAGCTTGAACCCGCGCGCGAACTCTCAGGGATTTCATCATTCGCAAAAAAGAAAGGCCGGGCGTTTTCACCCGGCCAAATCTTCACAAGACCCCCACTCGGTTGCGCCTTTTGGGCCACAACCGGGGCGGGATTCTGTGCGAAACGATGGCGAATTGCCAGCATTTTCGATTGGATGATGATGTAGGCAGTTGTAGGCACCCGCGCAACAGTTTAGATCATAGTGGACAAATTCGGTCCTTTCCGCGCGTAATTGTCGCAAGTAAGCGCGATCTGGCAAGACCCGTGCCGCGGGCCGGCCGCGCGTGCCGCAAGCTACATAATAGAATGGACGATTAGGTCAAGCAGGGGCCTTCGATGACCCGCGATCGACGCGAAACCGCCGATTTTGGTTTTGAGGACATACCGCTCAAGGACAAGGTGCGTCGTGTCCGGGGCGTATTCGACAGCGTCGCCGATCGCTACGATCTCATGAACGATCTGATGTCGGGCGGCGCTCATCGTCTCTGGAAGCAATTCACGCTGTCGCTGACCGGACTGAAATCCGGCGGCCGCGCACTTGATATCGCGGGCGGCACCGGCGATCTGGCGGCAGGCCTTGCGCGCCAGGTTGGCCGCACCGGCCTGGTCGTACTGGCCGACATCAACGCGCGCATGCTCGAGCACGGCCGCGATCGGCTGATCGATCGCGCTCTGACCGCGGCGCCCGTATACGCGCAGGCGGATGCGGAGCGGCTGCCGTTCCTCGATAGCGTCTTCGATTGCGTCACGATCGGTTTCGGACTGCGCAACGTCACCGACAAGGCCGCAGCATTGGCCTCGATGCGGCGCGTTCTCAAACCCGGCGGCCAGCTCATGGTGCTGGAGTTCTCGACACCTGTGATCCCGATGTTGAGCCGGCTGTATGACGCCTACTCGTTCAACGTGCTGCCCTGGCTAGGCCGCGTGGTGGCGGGCGATGCCGACAGTTACCGCTACCTGGCCGAATCCATCCGCCGCCATCCCGATCAGCAGACGCTGCTCGAGATGATGCGCACGGCGGGACTCGAAGAGTGCCACTACCACAACCTCATGGGCGGCGTGGTGGCGCTTCATCGCGGCTACCGGATCTGACCATGCCATCGATCGTCGATGGGGTCATCGATCGCGCGCTGCAGGCCGCCGTCTCCCGCGCACGCGCGGAATCGCCGCGTGCACGAGAGCTGCTGGCCGCACTCGCGGGCCGCAGCCTGACGGTCGAGGCACGCGGCACACCCTTCCGTGTCACGATTGCATCCGACGGGACCGTGCTGCGCGTGGCAGCACCTGAACCTGACACCGCGGCCGACGCCCATATCAGCGGCACGCCGCTGTCACTGCTGGCATTGACACGCCCGGATCCGGAGGCGGTGATCCAGCGCGGCGATGTGAGCATCGAAGGCGATGCCGTGATCGCGCAGCAGTTCAGCCGCCTCGCGCTGCAGCTTAAGCCCGATCTGGAACATGCGCTGTCGCAGGTGCTGGGCCGCAGCGGCGCGCACGTTCTCATGCGCGGTCTGCGCGGCGCGGCCGCCTGGACGCGCGCCGCCGCCAGGACCTCCGTGCTGAACCTCTCCGAATATCTTGCCCACGAACGCGCAGATCTGGTCTCACGCCGCGAAGCCGAGCATTTCCTGCGCGAGGTCGACGATACGCGCGACCAGCTCGACCGCCTCGAAGCGCGCCTGTCGCATCTCGAGCAGGACCGGCCGGCCTGATGCAACTGCGGGTTCTGCGACGGCTGATCGCCATTCAGCGGGTGCTCGTGCGGCATCGACTGGATGATTTCGTGGCCGCGACGCATCTGTACCGGCCGCTGCGTTTCGTCTACTTCATATCTCCCTGGACCTGGTTCCAGCGACACTCGCGGCACACGCTTGCGCAACGGCTGCGACTGGCGCTCGAGGAGCTCGGCCCGATCTTCGTCAAATTCGGCCAGACGCTGTCCACGCGCCGCGACCTGCTGCCCGACGACATCGCCGATGAGCTAGCGAAACTCCAGGACCGCGTGCCGCCGTTCCCGGGATCAGTCGCGCGAGCGATCATTGAGCAAGCCTACGGCGCACCGCTCGAAGGCCGCCTGCAGCACTTTGACGAGATACCGCTCGCGGCCGCCTCGATCGCGCAGGTGCACACGGCCGAGCTGCCGGATGGCCGCGAGGTCATCGTCAAGGTACTGCGGCCGGGCATGAAGGCGATGATCGCGCTCGATATCGAGGTCATGTACACCATCGCCCGCATGGCCGAGCGCTGGTGGGCCGAGAGCCGCCGGCTTAAGCCGCGCGAGATCGTGCGTGAATACGAGCGCACCGTGCTCGACGAGCTCGACCTGCTGCGCGAGGCGGCCAATGCCTCGCAGCTCAAGCGCAATTTCGCCAGCTCCTCGCTGCTCTACGTTCCCGAAGTCCATTGGGACCATTGCCGCGCCACCGTGCTCGTCATGGAACGCATTCGCGGCGTGCCGATCGGGGACCTGGCCAGGCTTCGCGAACTGGGCACGGACTTCAAGGTGCTGGCGGAAAACGGCGTCGAGATCTTTTTCACGCAGGTGTTCCGGCACAACTTCTTCCACGCCGACATGCACCCCGGCAACATCTTCGTATTGGTCGACAACCCGAAGCAGCCGCGCTACGCGGCGGTCGATTTCGGCATCGTCGGCACGCTGGATGAGCGCGACCAGACCTATCTGGCCGAAAATTTCCTGGCCGTGTTCAACCGCGACTACCGCCGCGTCGCCACGCTGCACATTCAGTCCGGCTGGGTGCCGCCCAATACCCGCGTCGATCAAATGGAATCGGCCGTGCGCACCATCTGCGAACCCATCTTCGATCGCCCGCTCAAGGAGATCTCCTTCGGCACCGTGCTGTTGCGATTGTTCGAGGCGCTGCGGCGCTTCGACGGCCAGATCCAGCCGCAATTGCTGCTGCTGCAGAAGACCCTGCTCAACATCGAGGGCCTCGGCCGCCAGCTCTATCCGGAGCTCGACATCTGGCACACCGCCAGTCCCGTGCTGCGACGCTGGATGCGCGATCGCGTCAGTCCCCGCAATCTGCTGCGCGAGCTGCGGCGCGGCTGGCCGGATGCGCTCGAGATCATCAAGGCGCTGCCGCCCGTGGCCAAGCGGTTGCTCGAGCGCGTGCAGGACGGCAACTTCCAGCTCCCGATCGACACGCGCGCAATCGAGCAGTGGCGAGAGGAATCCGCGGCGCAGGCCCGCCGCGGCGATCGCATCGTCATCGGCGCCGCGCTGCTGCTTGGCGGCGTACTCTGGCTGGGCATGCGGCTGCAGCCGCATTGGCTCGGAATTCTCGCGGACGCGGCCGGACTTTTCGTCTGGATCAGCGTGTGGCTGCGTCGGGCGAACTAAAGCGGACGATTCGCGCGCAGCTCGATCCACACCCCGCGCGCGCGTGCGCACAGCTCGCCACCCTGGTCGAAAAGCGCCGTCCCCACCTCGAACTTGCGGCCCCTGGCGGCAATCCGCCAGCCGAGGATCACGCAGGGCTCATCGACGTGGACGCGCCGATCGATGCGCACCGTGAATTCGCCTAGCAACATCGGCCCCATCTCATCACGCGCGGCAAACGCACCGGGGCAGTCCAGGGCCGCACTGATGAATTCCGGACGCACCTTGCCATCCTGGTCCGCGAGCGTCGCGTCGGCCACCCAGGGGGCGGCCACCTGATATTTCTTGCCCCAGTTGCCGGCGAATATGCGCAGTCCATCGCCGCGCGCCCTGCCGGTGCCGCAGACGAAGCAGCCGGGATAAAGGTGATGGGTGAAGCCCGCGAAATGCCGCGAGGCCTCGAGCGCCGCCAGATAGCCGGGCGCTTCTGGCACTTCGAGCGCAAAGTCTGCCGCCGGCAGCGCGCGTGCGAGCACCGTGCCCTCATGGCGCAGTTCGAGATCGCCGCCTTCGGCCGCATTGAGTTCCAGCGGCACCTGCAATGGAATCGGCCGCTCCAGCCGGATGCGCACGCGTCCCGGCGCGTGATTGGCCATCAGTCCCGCGAGATAACCGCCATTGGCGCAGCCCGGCGGCCCGCAGAAGCGCGCATCAACCGTGAAGCTGGACATGAGCTGCACGGTAACGTTGCGCCAGCCGCCACATCAACCCCGCGGCACCGGCCGCCATCAGGGACACCACGGCGATGCGTCGCATCGACGGCGCCAGCAACGGCGCCACCAGCCCCATCGTGACGGTGGCGATGGACAGGCTGAAGAAGGATTGCATGGAGGCCGCGGCGCCGCGCGCATCGGGGAACAGATCCAGCAGACGCAGCGTCACGATCGGATACATCAGCTGCAGCCCAAAGCCGATCGCCGCCAGCAACAGCTGCTGCAGGTAGACCGGCGGCGAGGCGAGGCTCGACTGCAGCAGCAGCATCAGCGCCGCGACAAGGAGCAGCAGCTGGAATCCCAAGCGCGCCTGGCGCTGCGGCTGCAGCCGGCCGGCGAGACGGCCCGAGGCCACCGCGCCGATGGTGTAGCCGCCGATGATGGGCAGATTCAATGCCGCGAACATGGTTTCATCCAGCTGCCAGTGATCCAGCACGATCGCAGGCGCGCAGCCAATGTAGACATGCAGCGCGATGAAGGCCAGCCCGCTGGCCAGCGCCAGCAGCAGAAACTCGGCGTGACGCAGCACGGCGAAATTGTGCTTCAGCAGGCGCTCGACGCGCAGCGGAGTTCGCCGTTCGCGCGGGTGCGTCTCCGATAATCGCTGCGCGGTAAAGATGAGCAATGTGAAGCCGAGCACTGCCATGGTGCCGAATACGGCACGCCAGCCGAGCAATGCATGTACCCAGCCGCCGATGATGGGTGCCGCGGCCGGCCCCAGGCCGAAGATCATCGTGATCAGGCTCATGAGACGCTGGGCCTCCGGTCCATGGAAGCTGTCGCGCACGATGGCGCGGCCGATGATCTGCCCGCCGCCGGCCACGAGGCCCTGCACCGCGCGAAACGCCAGCAGCGTGGCGAAATTCGGTGCCGCCGCGCAGCCGATCGAAGCCAGCGTGTAGATGGCGAGACTGGCGAGTATGGGCCGGCGCCGTCCCAGCGTATCCGACAGCGAGCCGTGAAACAGCGCCGCGAACGCAAAGGTGAACATGTAGACGGTCAGCGTCTGCTGCACCTGCCAGGCGGAGAGATGAAACTCCTGCGCGATGGCACGCATCGATGGAAAGTAGGCATCGATCGTGAATGCGCCGACGGAGGACAGCAGCCCCAGCAGCAGCGACAACGGCGCCCGGTGCGGCGCGGGCGTCATCGACGCGGCGGTCTTAGGCCCGCCAGGAACTCCTGCGGCGACTCGCCGCGCTCGAGCACTTCCACCAGTGCCGATCCAACGATGACGCCATCGACCTGACCGCGTAGTTTGTCGACCTGCTCGCGGGTGCGGATGCCGAACCCCGCGCACACCGGCACCGTGGCGGCTGCGCGCACGCGTTCGAGATAACTCGAGAGATCCTCGGCGGCGCCGATCGCCTTGCCGGTGGTCCCCGTCATCGTCACCGCGTAGACGAAGCCCTGGCTCGCGGTCGCCAGCTTCGCCAGTCGCTCAGCAGGCGTCACGGGCGTCACCATCTGCACCAGTGCGATGTTGTGGGGCGCCAGCACGGACCACAATTCCTCGCTTTCATCTAACGGCAGGTCCGGCACGATGAAGCCGCACACGCCAGCCCCCGCTGCGCGCCTGGCCAGTCTCTCGAGGCCGAATGCCAGCAGCGGATTCATATAACTCATGAGCAGTAGCGGAGCCTTCACGCGCTCCATGAGCTGCAGCTCCTCCAGGATCCAGGTGAGCGTGACGCCGGCGCGCAGCGCGCCTTCACTCGAACGCTGGATCGTCACGCCATCGGCCATGGGATCGGAAAACGGCACACCGATCTCAACCAGGTCCGCTTCCTGCGCCACGGCCGCCAGGTGCTCGCGAAATTTGGTGCGATCGGGATAGCCCGCTGTCAGGAACGCCACCAGCGCCGGCTGACCTTGCTTGGCCGCCGTACGCAGCGCCGTGACGATACGTTCGATCGGGGTCTTGGGCGCCTGCTCGCTCATTTGGATTTCCCGCTGCTGGATTTCCCGCTGGCGTCGGCGGCTGCCGGTGCTGGCGCGAGCAGCGTTTGCGACAACGTCGGCATGTCCTTGTCGCCGCGCCCGGAAAGCCCGATGAGGATTTTTGCGGCCGGATGCTCGGCTGCCCAGCGCCGCGCCGCCGCCAGCGCATGGGCGCTTTCCAGCGCAGGGAGGATGCCCTCGCACTCGCAGCATTCACGCACGGCCTCGAGCGCCTCCGCATCGCTGGCCGAGACATAGCGAACGCGGCCCACAGCCTGCAGCAACGAATGCTCCGGTCCCACGCCGGGATAGTCGAGCCCGGCCGAGATCGAATGCGTTTCCTGGATCTGACCGTCGGCATCCTGCAGTAAATAGGAGAAACTGCCGTGCAGCACGCCCGGCTTGCCGGTGCCGAGGCTCGCGGCGTTGTCCCCGAGACCCGCGCCGCGTCCGCCGGCTTCGACGCCCAGCATCTCGACTTTTTCATCGCCGATGAAGGGGTGAAACAGGCCGATGGAATTCGAACCGCCGCCGACACAGGCCACCACGACATCGGGCAGCGCGCCGGCGCGCTCGAGCATCTGCGCGCGCGCTTCGCGGCCGATGACCGACTGCAGCTCGCGCACCAGGTAGGGATAGGGATGGCCGCCGACGGCGGAGCCGAGCAGGTAATAGGTCCCGTTCGGATCGCCGACCCAGTCGCGCAAGGCCTCATCGATCGCCGCGCGCAATGTGCGATCGCCGCTCGTGACGGGCACGACCTTGGCGCCGAGCAGCTTCATGCGCCCGACGTTGGGCGCCTGGCGTTCCATGTCCAGCTCGCCCATGTAAACCGTGCACGGCAGCCCCACGCGTGCACAGGCGGCCGCGCTGGCGACGCCGTGCTGACCCGCTCCGGTCTCGGCCACGACGCGGCGCGCACCCAGTCGCCGCGCCAGCAGCGCCTGCCCGATGGCGTTGTTGATCTTGTGCGCACCGGTGTGCGCGAGGTCCTCGCGCTTGAGCCACACGCGCGCTCCCCAGCGCCTGGACAGATGCGGCACCGGGCTTAAGGCCGTTGGACGCCCGACCCAGTCATGCAGCTCGCGCTCGAGTTCGGCGCGAAACTCTTTATCCGCAAGCCAGCGGCGCACGCCGCGCTCGAGTCGCTCGTGCGCCGGGATCAGCGTTTCGGGGACGTACCGGCCTCCGAAGGGACCGTAGCGGCCGCGCTCGTCGGGGTACTGTCCGGCCAGCAGCGCCGCCAGCGCATCGCTGCGTTCAGCATCGGTTTCAATTGGCTTCATGTGTGACACCTGCGAAGGCCGCGCGCGCGGCCTGAATGAACTCGACGATTCTGCGCGGATCCTTCTGCCCCGGCGCGGCCTCGACGCCGCTGGAGACATCCACGCCAAAGGGCCGCACGGCCGCGATGGCCGCGCCGACATTGTGCGGCGTCAGTCCCCCGGCCAGTATCAATTGAGTCCGGCGCGCCAGTGGGATGGCCTGGCGTAAGTCCGTTGCCATCCCAGTGCCGCTGCGCGGCCCCTCGAAGAGAATGCGCGGCGGCAACATACCCGGCACCGTGCCCGCCAACGAGTTGCCCGCCCGCACCACCGGCAGCACCGTCAGTTGTGCCGGCAGTCGCAATTGCGCGATGTCCGAAAGATCGGTCTGCAGAATGTCGGGGCTGAACTCGCGCAGGATCTGATCGATTGCCGCCTGCGAGGGATGCAGCGTCACCGCCACGCAGAGGATTCGGCCCCGCGCCGGTACGGCGAGCTGCGCGGCTCGCGCGGGTTCGAGCTGGCGCACGGACGGGGCGAACACGAATCCGATCGCATCCGCACGCTCGTGCAGGGCCGTCTCGACCGCCTGCTCGCTGGTCATGCCACAGACCTTTATCCACATTGGCGCCCCGCGATGAGCAGCTCCCGCGCCAGCCCGATGCGATCGCCGGTACGCATGAGCGCGCTGCCGACCAGTGCCATCTGGTAGCCGGCCCGGGCAAGTCGCGCCGCATCGGCCCCGCTTTCGACGCCACTCTCGGCCACGCACGGTATGCCGCGCGGCAGGCTGGGGGCCAGTGTTTCCAGGCGGCCCGGCACCACCTGCAGGGTGCTCAAGTCCCGGCAGTTGACGCCGACGAGCAGCCGCAGGCGTGCACCGTAGTCGCGCACCAGCGTCGCCGCGAAGCGCAGGTCGGTTTCATCGAAGGCCTCGAGCAGCACGAACAGCCGCAATTCGGCGGCCGTCTCGAGCAATGCGGCCACCTGCTTAAGGTCGAGCATGCGCAGAATCACGAGCACGCCGCCGGCGCCGGCGGCGCGCGCTTCGTAGATCTGGTAGGGATCGACCAGGAAGTCCTTGCGCATGGCCGGGACGCGGCCCTTGAGCGCTGCCGTGACCTCGCGCAGGTGCGAGAGTTCGCCGTCGAATCGCGTCGGCTCGGTCAGCACCGAGATGGCCGCAGCTCCGGCGATCGCGTAGTCGTTGGCGCGCGCACCGACATCCTCGCCGCGATTGTCGAGTTGACCCACCGCCGGTGAGCGGCGCTTGACCTCGGCGATCAGATCGAAGCCTAAGGGTGAGAGTTGGAGCGCCGGCGCGGCATCAACCGCATGGGCCAGCGCCTTGAGCACCCCGTCCCCCTGGACAGCGCGTGCGCGTGCCACGCGCTCGCGACTGGACTGCGCCATCGCTTGCAGGAAATCGGCGTTGGTGGCCTGGGCGCTCATGCAGCGGGCTCCCGTCGCAGTTCATCGGCCGCGAAACGTGCAAGACACGCCAGCAAATCGCGCCCGCGGCCTGCCTCGATGGCGTGCGCAGCGCGCGCCATTGCGGCACGCGGCGAGGATTCCCTGCCGCTGACTTCGAGCGCGAGTGCCGCGCCCAACAGCAGCGCATCGCGGTGCGGATCCCGACTCGCATCGTTGCCCGCCACGCGCTCGCCGCAGAGCACGCGCCGCATTTCGCGCGCGTTGTGGGCCGCATCGGCGCCCGCCAGATCGCTCGAGGCGCAGCGCGCGAGGCCGTAGTCGGCCGGCGATCGCTGTTCGCGCCGCACGCCGGCCGCTGAGACATCGAACAGCGTGAACTCGCCCACTGGCGTCGGCTCGTCCCAGCCTTCCGCGCCGTGAATCACGAAGGCGCGTTTGACATGCGTACCTTGCAGCGCCTGCGCCATCAGCTCGGCGGTCGGCGCATCGAAGGCGCCGATGACGAGGAATGGCGGCTCGGCCGGATTGCTCAAGGGACCGAGGATATTGAACACCGTGCGCACCCCCAGCGCGGCACGCACCGGCGCGATGCTTTTGGTCGCCGTGTGGTAGTAGGGCGCAAACAGAAATGTGAAATGCAGCGCCGCGAAGCAGCGGCCCGCGGCCGCCTCGTCCAGCGGCAGCGGCAGGCCCAGCGCCTCGAGCACATCAGCGCTGCCCGCACGGCTGGAGAGGGAACGATTGCCGTGTTTGAACACCGGCACACCGCAGGCAGCCGCGAGCAGCGCCGCACCGGTGGACAGATTGAGACTTCCGGATCGATCCCCGCCGGTGCCGACGATATCGACCGCGTCGGGCAACCGCGGCAACTCCGGTCGCCGGGCGAGCGCGCGCATGCGTTGCGCGAAGCCGCGCAGCTCGGCGGCGGTGATGCGCTTGGCGCGCAATGCGGCCAGCAGCGCTCCGGCCAGCGCTGGGGCCAGTTCCGGATCGGTCAGCGCGGTCAGCAATTGCCCGGCCTCGCTCTCGCTCATATCGATGCCATCGAGCAGGCGGTCCAGCATCGCGCGCGCCATCGGCGATTCAGTCATCGTCGGTTACGCCCATCGGCACGTTGCGCATACCGGTCTGCCAGCGCAGGAAATTGCGCATCATCAGCGGACCGTCCGGGGTCAGCACGCTCTCGGGGTGAAACTGCACGCCCTCCACCACCAGTTCGCTGTGCCGGACACCCATGATCTCACCCTCGGGCGTGCGCGCCGTGACCGACAGCTCATAGGGCAGCGTGGCGGGCTCGGCAATCAGCGAGTGATAGCGCCCCACCTCGATATCCTGCGGGACCTCATCGAACACACCCAGGCCGTCGTGCTGGATCGGCGAGGTCTTGCCATGCATGAGGCGCTGTGCTCGCACCACCTTGCCGCCGAAGACTTCGACGATGGACTGGTGGCCGAGGCAGACGCCGAACACCGGAATGTGGCCGGCGAAGGCGCGGATCATGGCCATCGACACACCCGCCTGCGCCGGCGTCCCCGGCCCCGGCGAGATGCACAGGTGCGTCGGCTCCAGCTCCTGTGCCTGCTCGATCGTGATGGCATCGTTGCGATAGACGCGCACGTCCGCGCCCAGCACCAGGAAGGCCTGCACCAGGTTGTAGGTAAAGGAGTCGTAGTTATCGATAAGCAGCAGCTTGGCGTTCATAGTCCCGCCTCCGCGAGCCGCAGCGCGCGCAGCATCGCCGCGCTCTTGGCCAGTACTTCGTCATGCTCCAGGGACGGCTGGCTGTCGGCGACGATGCCGGCACCCGCCTGGTAGCTGTACTCCTGGCCGTGAAATACCAGCGTGCGGATCGTGATCGCCTGGTCCATGGCGCCGTGCGCGCCGAAGTAGCCCACGGTGCCACCGTAGAGTCCGCGCCGCACCGGCTCGAGCTCTTCGATGATCTCCATCGCGCGCACCTTGGGGGCGCCGACCAGCGTGCCCGCGGGAAAGGTGGCCGCGAACAGGTCGAAGGCATCGCGCTGCGGCGCAAGCTCGCCGCACACGCCGCTGACGATGTGCATGACGTGACTGTAGCGTTCGATCGAACGATAGGGATCCACTCGCACGCTGCCTGCGCGCGCAACCCGGCCCAGATCATTGCGCGCCAGATCCACCAGCATCACATGTTCGGCATTCTCCTTCGCATCCGCGCGCAGCTCCGTCTCCAGCTTCAGGTCCAGTGCGCTGTCGTCGTGACGTGGACGCGTGCCGGCGATCGGGCGCAGCTGCGCATCGCGGCCGTTGAGCTTCACCAGCGCCTCGGGCGAGGAGCCGACCACCGTCATGTCGCCCAGTCGGCAGAAATACATATAAGGCGAGGGATTGATCAGTCGCAGCGCGCGGTACACCTGGAAGGGATCCAGGTCGTGCCGGCCTGAAAATCGTGATGACAGCACCAGCTGGTAGACATCCCCCGCCGCGATGTATTCCTGCGCGCGCCGGACGCCGGACATGTAGTCCTCGCGCGTCAGCGCGGGATGCGGCACCGAGAAACCCCCGGCGGTGACGATGCGAGGCACGGCGCCGCGCAGAGCCGCGATGACTTCGCGTCGCAGCGAGTCCCGTTCCGAGTCGCTGCCCGCGTGCAGCAGCGCAATGCCGCGGCTGACATGATCGAACACCAGCAGCGAGCGCGGCGCCACATAGTGCAGCAGCGGCACGCCGGTCAGAGCGGCCAGCCGCGTAGGCAGCCGCTCGAAGTAGCGCACCACATCGTAGGCGGTGAAGCCGACGAGTCCGCCCGACAGCGGCGCGACACCCACGCTCGAGGTAGGCACCGGCACCAGCTTGAGCGCCGAGCGCAGGCCATCGAGCAGGGCCTCGCGACCATCCGGAATCGGGCGCAGCTCCTGCCCGATGTGAAATCCGGCGCCGTCGAGCCGCACTTCCAGCGCATCGCCGAAACCGATGAACGAATAGCGGCCGAGCCGCTCACCGCCTTCAACGCTCTCGAGCAGGAAGCGCGGTTCGAACGGCTTGAGCTTGGCGAAAGCCGATACGGGTGTATCCAGGTCCCCGGCTATGTCGAACGACAGTTTCATAACAAAAAACCCATCCCGGAGTGTTCCGGAGATGGGTTCTGGTGTGATCCTAACCTTTGGGTTGTGATTACAGCGTGCAGCAACGCCCAGCACCCTCTCCTTTGGAGGGGCGCCACCGCCAGCGCATTGCGCCGGCGAAACAGGGGGCATTGACAGCCATGGCCCAAGAGTATGGCGAGCCGCGCCGCGCGGCGTCAAGATCGGGGAAATTCACCGGGTTTTTTGGAGGTTCTGCCATGGTCATGACAAAACGCACCCTTGGTCGCCAGGAACTCGAGGTTTCTGCCCTGGGACTGGGCTGCATGGGCATGAGCCAGTCCTATGGCACGCCCGATGATGTGGAATCGCTCGCCACCATCGATCGGGCGATTGAACTGGGTGTGGCCTTCTTCGATACCGCGGAGGTCTATGGCCCGTTCACCAATGAGGAGCTGCTCGGACGCGCACTGCGCGGCCATCGCGATGGCGTGGTCATCGCCACCAAGTTCGGCTTCCGCATCGTCGATGGCAAGATCAAAGGCACCGATAGTCGCCCCAGCCACGTGCGCGAGGCGGTGGAAGCATCGCTGAAGCGACTTGGGACCGACCACATCGATCTGCTCTACCAGCATCGGGTCGATCGAGAGGTACCGATCGAAGATGTGGTCGGCGCCATGGCGGCGCTGGTACGCGAGGGCAAGGTCAAGTATCTGGGTCTGTCCGAAGCCGGCGCGGCGACCATCCGGCGCGCGCACGCCGTGCACCCGATCAGCGCGCTGCAAAGCGAGTACTCGCTATGGGAACGCAATCTCGAGCCACAGATCCTGCCCGTGCTGCGCGAACTGGGCATCGGCCTGGTGCCGTTCAGCCCGCTCGGCCGCGGATTTCTGACCGGTACCGTCCAGCGCGCCGAGAGCTATCCGGAAGATGACTTCCGTCGCAAAGACCCGCGACTGCAGGGCGCCAACTACGATGCGAACATGGCGCTCGCGGCCGTCGTACGCGATGTGGCCGCCCCGAAAGGCGCGACACCGGGACAGGTGGCACTGGCCTGGCTGCTGCACCAGGGCCCGGACATCGTGCCGATCCCCGGCACCAAGCACCGGCGCTATCTGGAAGAAAATGTCGGCGCCGTTTCGCTGTCGCTGTCCGCGCAGGAACTGCGTCGGCTAAGCGATGCGCTGGCTCCCGGCAGTGTCGCAGGCGACCGATACACGAAAGAAATGATGGCGCTTGTTGATCGCTGAGCTTCCGGTCAACGCCGCAGCGCGCGGCACAGCGCTTCGGTGGCGTCGACCATGCTGGGCCCCAGGCGCGAGAGACGCTGATCGGTCCAGGGAATCAGACCTCCGGTGCGCACGGCCTTGAGCGCGGGATAGGCGCGCCAGCCGTGCAGCCATTCATCGGCGGCCGCGCGATCCGGCCCGACTGCCAGGATCACGTCCGGATTGCGCTCGAGCACGGATTCAAGCGATACGGCCGGCCCTGCTTGCGGGAGATCCGCGTAGACGTTGCGATAGCCACAGATGGCAACCACATCCGTCATGAGCTCGGACTGGCCCACGGTGTAGATCGGGTGATCCCACACCTGCACCAGCATCGTGCCGCCGCTGCCGGCGGCGTAGCGCTGCTCGAGCGCCGCAATGCGGGCATTGAGCTCATCGGCTGCCGGCATTGCAACCTCACTGGTGCCCGCCAGTGCGCCGAAGCGGCGGATGCTGTCCGGAATATCCGCCAGCCGCCGGATGCGATGCCGGTAGACCGGCAAACCCACGCGTTCGAGCTTGGCGATCTGCGCCGCCGAATTGCCGCTGCTCCAGACCACGACCACATCCGGATGCAGGGCCAGGATCCGCTCGATGCCGAAGCTCTGGCTGTCGCCAACGCGCTCGATGCGTTGAGCCGCTTCCGGTTCGTTGGAGTAATCGCTGGTACCGACGATGTGCGCGCCGGCGCCGGCGGCAAACATCATCGCGGTGGCACCGGGCGCCAGGCTGACGATGCGCGCGGCCGGATGGCTAAGCGCGATTGTTTGACCTTCATCATCGCGGATGGAGGGGACAGCGCCTGCGCCAACTGCGAGGTTGCCGCAGGCAATGACGGCCTCAAAGACGGCCATAAATAAGACCAGGCGCGCTGCTGCGCGCCCGGTCTTAAGGGTTGTGAGTCTCAGCCGGTCTCCTCTCGGGCGCTCAGGCGGCCGCTGCGTTCGTCACCTGGCCTGCCTGTGCCGCACCGTACTCGAGCACGCCGGCCACGGCGTGCACGACCGCCGCAATGCGCACGGCACTCTGAATCATCTCACGCGACACGCCATCGGCGCGCAGCTTCTTCTCGTGCGAGGTGATGCAAAGTCCGCAGGCATTGATCGCCGACACCGCCAGGGACAGCAGCTCGAAATCGAGCTTGTCGATGCCGGGGCTGCCGATCACATTCATGCGCAGCCGCGCAGGCAGAGTCGAATACTCCGCGTCCTCCACCAGGTGCAGGAAGCGGTAGTAGACATTGTTCATGCCCATGATGGCCGCCGCGGCGCGTGCCGCCTGGAGGTAGGCGGCGTCGAGACGCTCGCCCGCCGCCGCCTCGATGGCGAGAGTGAACTGCGTATTGCGACTTGCTATCGCCGATGCCAGCGCCACCGACCAGATCTGCTGCTCGTTGAGCCCCGGCGCACCCGCGGGCGTGAGCACGCTGCCGAGGTTGAGCTTGAGGTCGCGGGCATAGTCAGGGATCGAATCTCGAATGGCATCCAGTTTAGTAGTGTCCATATCAGGCCGCCTTGAGGGTGTCCTGCCCCTTCTGCCAATTGCACGGGCACAGCTCGTCGGTCTGCAGCGCATCGAGCACGCGCAGTACTTCCTGCGGGTTGCGGCCTACCGAGAGATCCGTGATGTAGACGAAGCGGATCGCACCCTCGGGGTCGACCACGTAGGTGGCACGCTGCGCAACGCCGGCTTCCTTATCGAGGATGCCGAGCGCGCTGCTCAGTTCGCGCTTGATGTCCGACAGCATCGGAAACGGCAGGTTACGCAGCTCCTCCTTATCCTTGCGCCAGGCCAGGTGCACGAACTCGCTGTCGATGCTTACGCCGAACAGCTGCGCGCCGCGATCGCTGAACTCCTTGTTGATCTTGCCGAAGGCCGCGATTTCCGTCGGGCACACGAAGGTGAAGTCCTTGGGCCAGAAGAACACGACCTGCCATTTGCCGGCCTGCTCGCCGCTCTTGAACTGCTGGAACGCCTTGTTGGGATCGTTCGAAACGACGCCGGTCAACGCGTAAGCGGGGAATTTATCTCCAATACCTAACATTGCCTTTCTCCTTGAATTGTCAGCCGGTCATATCGAGTGGGTGCGGCCACCTTAAGCGCGGTGGCGCTGGCGGTCCAATCAATTGATCCTATAATGTCGATAGACACCATATATCGGACCGGAATCATGGAATTAAAGCTCAAGGATCTGCGATACCTCGTGGCGGTGGCCGATGAGCGGCATTTCGGCCGCGCCGCGGCCAAGTGCTTCGTCAGCCAGCCGACGCTGTCGGCGCAGTTGCGCAAGCTCGAGGAAAGCCTCGGCGTGCAGCTGATCGAGCGCCGTCCGCGCCGCGTGACGCTCACGGAAGCCGGGGAGGAGATCGCGCAGCGCGCGCGCACCATGCTCGCGACCGGGGATGCCATCGTCCAGGTGGCCCAGACGCGCCGCGATCCGCTGGCAGGCCAGTTGCGCGTGGCCCTGCTGCCGACCATCGGGCCGTACCTGCTGCCGCAGATTGCACTCAAGCTCCGCAAGGCACTGCCGCGCCTTGAACTCATGCTATATGAGTACCGGACGGAACCGATGCTGGAGCGGCTGCACAATGGCGACATCGACGTCGGCATCCTCGCCCTGCCCGTGCACGATGGCATGCTGGTCTCGCGCGAACTGTATGCGGAGCCCTTCGTGCTGGCGCTACCCGATTCGCACCGGCTCGCGGCGCGCGCGCAGGTTCGCACCTCCGATCTGGACGAGGAAACATTGTTGCTGCTCGAGGATGGCCACTGCCTGCGCGACCAGGCGCTTGCCGTCTGCGCTCGCAGCGGTGTTCGCGAAAAGCAGGATTTCCGCGCCACGAGCATCGAGACCCTGCGGCAGATGGTCGCCGCCGGCGTCGGCATCACGCTGCTGCCGATGCTCGCCAGTCGTGGCGCCTACGGCGCGGCGCGCGGCATGACCACGGTGCCCTTCGCCAAACCCGTGCCCAGCCGGCTCATCGGCGCGGTCTGGCGCAAAAGCAGCGCCCGCGCCGCGGCGATCGGCGCGGTCTGCGATCAGATCGAGCGGCACAGCGGACTCGCGTGAACATTTCGGTCTACGACCGCATGTGCTGGCCTGCCGGCGCGCTCGAGAAGGCGCTGCGCGACGGCTCGCATCGCCGCGAACTCGCCGCCTACCTGGGACCGACCGAATACTCGCTGCTGCAATCGCTGGCCGTGGCCGGCGCACGCAGAGGCCGTCGCCGCAGGGCTTCGCGCGCAAAGCTGCCGAAGGTTTACCTGCTGCCGGGCATCATGGGCTCGCAACTGGGTACCGTGCGTTCCAACGGCGAGCCGCCGGATCTTCTCTGGCTCGATCCCAGCGACATCGTGCACGGCCGGCTGGCCGAATTACGCCGGGGCGCTAACCTTTCCATACGCCCGCTCGGCGGCATCGAATACAGCTACCTGCCCTTGAAGCTGCGACTGCAGGCGGCCGGATTCGAGGTGGTGGTGTACGACTACGACTGGCGCGAGGACCTGCGGATCGTCGGTGCGGCGCTCGCCGCCCGGCTGCGCGCCGATCGCGGCCGAAGCATCGCCCTCCTCGGCCACAGCATGGGCGGATTGCTCGCGCGCATGGCACTGTCCCAGCTGGCAGAGGATCCGACCGCCGCGCGGATCACGCGCATCATCGGGCTCGGCACGCCGCACGGCGGGTCGATTGGCGCGGTGCAGGCCGTGCGCGCCACCTACCCGGTGGTGTTCCGCCTGGCCGCGGTCGATCCGCTGCACGGCGCCGCGGAGCTCAGCCGCAACGTCTTCGGTACCTTTCCGAGCATCTATCAACTGCTGCCCGGCGACACGGGCGATCTTGATCTGTTTGATCCGGCCGCCTGGCCGCGCCGCGGAGCCCAGCCCCACGCGGCGCCGCTCGCGGCCGCGCGGGTCTTCAGCTCGCAGCTCGCGCCCGCCGATGCGCGCTTCATCTCGATCATCGGCGCCGGCCAGCGGACCGCCACCGGCATCGAACGCCGCGGCGGGCAGTTTCACTATGAGATCAGCGCGGCGGGCGACGGCACGGTGTCGGTGCTGCGCGCCACGCTGCCGGGAGCGCGCAACTACTACCTGCGCTGCGAGCACAGCGACTTGCCGCGCAGCGAGCTGGTGGCCGGTGCGGTGATCGATCTGCTGCGCACCGGCCGCACACGGCGCCTGCCGCAGCGGATGATCGTGGCGCGTGCGCGGCACACGCAGGTCAGCGATGCGGATCTGCGCCGCGCGTTCACGCGCAAGGTCGACTGGCAGCGGCTTTCCACTGCCGAGCGGCGGCGCTATTTCACGCGCCTGAATGCGCCGCCCCCGATCTACTGGCCTGCGCGATAAACCGGGTACTGGGGTGCAGAAAATGTAAGAAGGCTGTGCAACACTGCGCGACCCATGACCGACGCCGTCACCAACCGGACCGAGCCCTTTGCTTTCGTGCGCGACCTGGCTTCGCGCTGGGATCTCATCGCGATCATCGTCGTCATCGGGGTGCTGACATTCTTTGCCGAGGCCAGCCGCGGCCTGCTGGCGCCGGTGTCGAAGATCACCGGCGAGGCGCTTTCGCTCGATCCCATTCACCTGCCCGTCTACGCGGCGCGTACCACGCTGCGCATGTTCACGGCGCTGCTGTTCTCGTTGCTATTCACCTTCACGTACGGTACCTGGGCCGCCAAGAGCCCGCGCGCCGAGAAGCTGCTGGTGCCGTTGCTGGACATCCTCCAGTCGGTGCCGATCTTCGGCTTCCTCTCCGTCACGCTGGTCTTCTTCATGTCGCTGGTCCCGGGGCGCGTGCTGGGCGCGGAATTCGCGGCCGTGTTCGTCATCTTCACCAGCCAGGCCTGGAACATGGCCTTCAGCTTCTACCAATCGCTGCGCACGCTGCCCGATGAACTCTGCGAAGCCTGCGGCTCCTTCCGGCTGACACCGTGGATGCGGTTCTGGCAGCTCGAGGTTCCGTTCGCGATGCCCGCGCTGCTCTGGAACACGATGATGTCGATGTCCGGCAGCTGGTTCTTCGTCGTGGCCTCCGAGGCCTTCAGTGTGGGCAAGACCAATGTTCAATTGCCGGGCATCGGCTCGTACATCGCGATCGCGAACGCCGAGGGCAATCTGCGCGCGATCGGCTGGGCCATCCTCACCATGCTGATCGTCATCCTGATCTACGATCAGCTGATCTTCCGCCCGCTGGTGGTCTGGGGCGACCGGTTCCGGATCGACCAGGAGCAGGGCATCCGCATGCAGCACTCCTGGGCGCTGAGCATGATGCAGCACTCGCGCTTCATCATCCGGCTGCGGCAGCTGTTCTTCGCCTTCGTGCGCTGGACCGGCCGCCGCGCTCCGCGTCCGGCAGCGCTGGCCACCTTGGCGCGTGTCGGCGGCAACAAGCGCGCCGGCATCATCTGGTTCGGCGTTTTGGTGCTGGTGCTCGGATTGGCGCTGTGGCGCATCGCGGCCATGCTGATTGGGGAGACCACGCTCGCCGAGGCCATCGAAGTGTCTGGCCTTGCCGCCATCACGATGCTGCGCGTGATCATCCTGATCGCCCTTGCCAGCGTGCTGTGGGTACCGATCGGAATCTGGGTGGGGCTGCGTCCGCGCGCCACGCAGATCGTGCAGCCCATCGCCCAGTTTCTGGCCGCGTTCCCCGCCAATCTGCTGTTTCCGCTGGCGGTGGCCGGCATCGTCGCCTGGAAACTCAACCCCGACATCTGGCTCAGTCCGCTGATGATCCTCGGCACCCAGTGGTACATCCTGTTCAACGTCATCGCGGGTGCATCGGCGATGCCGCAGGAATTGCGCTACGCCTCGGAGAATTTCGGCATCAAAGGCTGGCTCTGGTGGCGCAAGGTGGCGCTGCCCGGCGTGCTGCCCTTCTATGTCACCGGTGCGATCACGGCCTCGGGCGGCTCCTGGAATGCGGCCGTCGTCGCCGAAATCGCGAGCTGGCACAACGTCGATGTCAAGGCGCGCGGCATCGGCGCCTACATCGCTGAGGCCAGCACCGCCGGGGACTTCCACCGAATCATCCTCGGCATCACGGCCATGAGCCTTTTCGTGGTGTGCATCAACCGCGCATTCTGGCGCCCGCTGTACTATTACGCCGAGCGCAAATTCCGACTGACCTGAGAGCCTGTCCCACGCAGGAGGCGTCGATGAACTCCGTCATGAGTCAAGCCACCGAAGCGCTGCCGCTGCTTACGGTCGAGAACGTTCGCAAGGCTTTCCAGAAGCCTGACGGCAGCGACCTGCTGGTGCTCGATGGCGTCAATCTGACGCTGCAACCTGGGCAGATCGTGGGGCTGCTCGGCCGTTCCGGCTCCGGCAAATCGACCCTGCTGCGGCTGATCGCCGGGCTCGCCGAGCCGAGCGCCGGCTCGCTCTCCTTCCATGGCCATCCCATTCGAGGTCCCGCGGCCGGCATCGCCATGGTGTTCCAGAGCTTCGCACTCTTCCCCTGGCTGACGGTGTTCGAGAACGTCGCGCTCGGCCTCGAGGCGCAGCACATGCCCAAGGCCGACATCCGCAAGCGCTCGCTGGCGGCCATCGACCTGATCGGTCTGGACGGCTTCGAGTCCGCCTACCCGCGCGAACTCTCGGGCGGCATGCGCCAGCGTGTCGGCTTCGCGCGCGCGCTGGTCGTGCACCCCGACGTTCTGCTGATGGACGAGCCCTTCTCCGCGCTCGATGTGCTGACGGCCGAAACGCTGCGTACCGATTTCCTCGACCTGTGGTCTGAAGGGCGCGCGCCCATCAAGGGCGTGATCCTGGTGACGCACAACATCGAAGAAGCCGTGCTGATGTGCGACCGCATCCTGGTGTTCGGCAGCAACCCCGGCCGCATCCTGAGCGAGATCAACGTCACGCTGCCCCAGCCGCGCAAGCGCCTGGACCCGAGCTTCCGCGAACTGGTCGAACGCATCTACGTCGAGATGACCTCGCGCCGCAAGCCGCTCGATGCGGCCTCCGCGGCCAGTCCCACGGGCGGCCGCAACGAGCGCTTCCCGGGTCTTGGCATCGGCAGCGTGCTGCCGCGCGTGTCCTCGAACCTGCTGTCGGGTCTGATTGAAACCCTGGCCGCACCGCCCTACAACGGCACCGCGGACCTGCCCAAGATCGCTTCCGAGCTGCAACTGGAGATTGATGAACTTTTCCCGGTCGCCGAAACGCTGCAGCTCATGCGCTTCGCTGAAGTCGAAGGCGGCGACATCAAGCTCACCGAGGCGGCCATGGCCTTTGCCAACGCGGGCCTCGACGAGCGCAAGCGAATCTTCGCGCGGCACCTGCTCACCTACGTGCCGCTGGCCGCGCACATCCGCCGCGTACTCGACGAACGCACCTCCCACGTGGCCCGCAAGAGCCGCTTCATAGACGAGCTCGAGGACTTCATGGGAGAGGACGACGCCGAGCAGACCCTGCGCGCCATCGTGAGCCTGGCCCGTTATGGCGAGGTCTTTGCCTATAGCGACGAGAGCGGCGCCTTCAGCCTCGAAAATCCTGTTTGACCGACGGACGCACGCGGCGTCCGCTATTGTTCCTACGGTGTTACAGTAGCGGCGAAAAGCGGCGGCAGGCCGCTATTGCGGAAACAATATGTGGCTCGCCTCCGAAATGGCGGCTTTCGCGCATGTCGCTGAACTGGGCTCCTTCACGGCCGCGGCGCGCGCACTGGGAGTACCCAAAGTGGCGGTCAGCCGCGCCATCGCCAGTCTCGAGCGCCGCCTGGGCAGCCGCCTGCTGTCGCGCACCACCCGCCGGGTGGCGCTGACGCCGGCCGGTGCGCTGCTGCAGCCGCACTGCCGGCGGTTGCTGCACGAGGTCGAGACCGTGCGCTCCCGTTTCACGCCGGCAACGACCGCGCAGCCGGTGCGCGTGCTGGTCGATGCCGGCTACGGGCGCCTGCTGATCACGCCGCTGGTGCCGCGCTTTCTCGAGCACTTCCCGAGCATCGAACTGCAGGTTTCGCTGACGGACACCCATCCGATCGGACCCGACGATGAATGGGATGTCTTCATCTGTAACAACCCGGAACCGCTGGCGCGCCTCATGCACACCGCCCTCGGCAGCCCGCCACTGCTGCTTTGTGCCACCCCGGCGTATCTGTCGAAGCACGGTCGTCCACGCTCACCGGGCGATCTGAACGCGCACACCGTGCTGCGCGCGCTCGACCTGACTCAGCCAACGTCGGCCGGCGCGCCGGAATCGCCGGCCCTGCATCTGCAGCGCGGCTACGAAGAACACCTGATCCGGCTACGCCCCGTGCTCCAGGTCAGCGATCCTGCCCTGGTGCATTCGAGCATGGCGGCGGGTCTCGGCATCGGCGTGCTGCCGGAATTTCTCTGCCGGCAGGGCCTGGCCGCGGGGAAGATCGAACGCATCCTGCCCGACTGGTCGGTCACCCCGCCGCTCGAGCTCGCGGCCGTCTATGCCGAATCGAATGCAGGCTCGGCCGCGATCCGGCAGTTCATCGAATTTCTGCTGGCCAACATGGTGCCGATCCTGGCCGCAAGCGACTGGCGGCCGCGACCGGAACCCGACGAGGTCCGTTCGGATCGCTTCGGGAATCGTCCGCATTCGCGCCGCCCCGGTTCACGCTCCGAGCCCAGTGGCTAGATCAGCTCGCTGTCCGACTCCACCACGCTGGCACCGCCCGATTTGACGGTCCGGGCGAGGCTCAGGCTCTCGGGCAGCAGGTGCTCGGCATAGAACCGCGCGCTCTGGAGCTTGCCGCGATAGAACTTCGCATCCGGCGCGCCCTCCGCCAGCCGCCGGGCCGCAATTGCGGCACTGCGCGCCATGAGCGCTCCACCCAGCACGCGGCCACAGAGGTGCAGATAGGGCACCGACACGGCATAGGCGCGCGCCGGCTCCACGCCGAATTCATACAGCAGCGAGACCGTGGCATCGCGCAGCACCGTAAGTCCCTCGATGCTCGCGTTGCGCACGCTGCGCAGTGCCGGCTCGCTGCCGCGAATATCGTTGAGCTCGCGCATCAGATCCGACAGCAGCGCCGATAGTGTCTGGCCGCGGTCGCGCACCACCTTGCGATTGAGCAGATCATTGGCCTGGATGCCCGTGGTGCCCTCGTAGATGGAAGTAATGCGCACGTCGCGCAGCGTTTGCGAGACACCGGTCTCCTCGATGAATCCCATGCCGCCGTGAATCTGAATGGCCAGCGAGGCCATCAACGTGCCCTGGTCGGTCGACCAGCCTTTGACGATGGGAATCAGCAGCTCACCGCGCGCCAGCGCCGCGGCGCGCTTCGACTCATCCTTTTCCGCGCGCGCACGATCGAAGCTGATCGCGGTGTAGAGCGCCAATGCGCGCATGGCCTCGACGTTCGCTCGAATGCTCAGCAGCATGCGCGCCACGTCCGGGTGCCGCACTATGGTCGATGCGCCTGTGGCAGCGCCGCCGGTCGCAGCACCGCCGGCCGCCGCGTCGGAGGCCGGCGCCGCCGCGTTGCTGCGTGTGAGGATGGCGCGACCCTGCACGCGGCTGTTGGCCCAGGCGCGAGCCTGCTGCAACGCGAGCTCGGCCAGGCCGATGCCTTGCACGCCCACCGAGAGGCGCGCCGAGTTCATCATGATGAACATGTATTCGAGCCCGTGGTGCGGCTCGCCGATCAGGTAGCCGAGTGCGCCGCCGTTGTCGCCGTAGGACATCACGCAGGTCGGGCTCGCATGGATTCCCAGCTTGTGCTCGATCGACACGCAGCGCAGATCATTGGGCGCGCCGAGGCTGCCGTCCGCGTTGATGAGGCGCTTGGGGATCGCAAACATCGAGATGCCCTTGACGCCGGGCGGCGCGCCGTCGATGCGGGCGAGCAGCAGATGGACGATGTTCTCGGCCATGTCGTGATCGCCGTAGGTGATGAATATCTTCTGCCCGCTAATGCGGTAGTGATCGCCGTCGGCCCGTGCGCGCGTGCGTATCAATGCCAGGTCCGAGCCTGCCTGTGGCTCGGTCAGGTTCATCGTGCCGGTCCATTCGCCGCTGACCAGCTTCGGCAGCAGCAGGTTCTGCAGCGCGGGGGTCGCCACCGACTCGAGCGCATCGACACCACCGCGCGAGAGCTGCGGACAGAGCATGAAGGCGAGATTGGCGCCGAACCAGATCTCCTCGCAGGCCACCGCCAGCACCAGCGGCGCACCCTGCCCGCCGCGATCGGCGGGCGCGCTGAGCTGCGGCCAGCCGGCCGCGATGAATTTCGCATAGGCGTCGCGAAACTCCTCGGGCATGTGCACGCGGCCATCCCGGTACTGGGCGCCGCGCGTGTCGCCGAGGACATTGATCGGCGCCAGCACTTCCTCGCCGAAGCGTGCGGCCTCATCGAGGATGGAATCGGACAGTTCCGCCGAGAATTCGGCATAGCGCGGCAGCTCGGCGAGCTGCGGCGCTCGCAGCAGCTCGTTGAGGACAAATCGCAGATCGGTCAGCGGCGCCTGATACATGAATATGACAAGTCTACCGGAACGCGAGGTACTGGAACGCGAGGGCTGTCACGCCGACCCGTCGCGCTAACTGGCACCATCCAGCCGATGAGCGATTTCTCCACCCCTGTCGCCATGCCCGAAAGGACGGCCGGATCGCTCGATGAGCGCAAGGCGACGGCCGCGCAGCTGGGCCAGCGGCTCATGCGACTCCTGGCACCCACGCGCGTCAAGAGCCTGTCGGTGCACGACGCGGCCGGCGAACTGCTCTGGATCAACGGGGGTGATTTCGGGTCGCGCGAGCACCGCCTGCTGCAGGATGCGCTGGACGTCTTCTCGCTGGATGACACCCTGCAACACCTGGAGCGGGATCTCGAGAACGCCCGGGCGCTGCTGTTCTGTTCGCGCACCCCGCGCGGGGATCGCGAGGGCGTGGTGCTGGCGGTCGTCGGCAATCGCCGGCGTCCTGACGTCAACCCCGATGCGCTGCGCGAACGCGTGCTGACGACGATGCGGCGGTTTGGCGCCCTGGCGCTGCCGGAAGGCATGGCTCCCGCGACCGTTGATACCGCCACTTTTCGCGTGCGCGGCACCGATCGGCCGGTGGAGGCGCCGTTCGAATTGGCCGGCGGCGCATCGACACCACCTGCAGCGGAGTCGGGCGAAGTCCCCTCGCTGCGCTCGCGATCCTATGCGCGGCTGCGCAACGGCGGCCACACGCGCCGCTACGAAATTGCCGATGAACCCACCTCGTCGCTGGAACAGGACCTGGAGCGCGCACTGCGATTGATCACGCTGGTCAAACGCCGCGGCACGCTCGATGCCCCCACACCGGCGAGCTTCGCTCTGCCCCTGTGCGCGGCATCGGTACTGTCGGGGGATTTCCTGGATCGTTTGGGCCCCTCGCTCGAAGAGGCGGCCCTGGCCGGGGATTCGCTCGGTTTCTGCCTGCCGGCAATTGCCTGGCAACACGATCCGACCGCCGCGCAGCGGTTCATCGAACGCTGCGGCGATCTGAAATGTTTCGTGGCGCTCGATGACTTCAACCTCGCGAGCAACGGCTTTGCGTTGCTGCGCGGCGCCGCGCTGCGCTGCCTGAAGATTGATGCCGCGATAACCGCCAGCGCGCACGACGACAAATTCGCGCATGCCAATGTCGCCGGCATCGCCAAAGTCGCGCGCGTGCTCGGACTTTATTGCGTGGCGAAGGGAGTCAGGACGCCGGAGGTGGCGCGTTGGCTCGCGCAGGCCGGAGTCGAATTCGCCGACCGGATCGTCAGCCGCGCCGGAAAAGACGCTGCCACCACGAGGAGCGCACGCGCGCTGCAGCTCTCGAAGTAGCCTTGGGCGAGGCAGCCTTAGGCGCACCGCCACCCTTGATGACTGTCGAGCTCTTGGGCGCGTGCCGCGATTGCGGCGTCGGTCGACTCTCGTAGGGATTCATGCCGCCGCCGGGCATTTGATTCTGGCGCACCGTCGGCTTGCCGCGCGGCGCGGCGGTGTCCTCAATCGACAGACCGCGATGATCGAGCTTCCGCAGCACCTGCGAGGCCGACAGCGCGATATTACGAGCCGTCATCGACGCCCAGTTGAGCACGCTCTTGCCCTGATCGTGCTGCACCGTGCCGGGAGGCAATTTGACGCCCGGCGGTGGCTTGGACTTTGGGGTGATTGGATTCAATGGATTCTCCACCGATACTTTAGCGATGCTCTTAAGGCCAACCCCCCTGCTGCGGCCAGGAAGTGTGACGCAGTTCCCACCTACGCCCGCCGCCGCTGTAGAACTGTGAGCTGCCGCGTTACCCGCCGCGACCTCGCCACGGCACGATACACCCATGCAAGCGGCGCGTATAAGCCCCTCCGACCCGCGTGGCGGCGATACACAGCCTGCAGGGGACATGACCCTGCCGATGCCGTCCGTGCCGCCACAGAACGTCATGGATCGCGAATTCATCGCGCGTAATCAGATCGTCGAGCGCTACCTGAGCGGGAGACTCCCGCTCAAGGGCGCACAGGACTTCGAACGCTACTGCCGCGAACATCCCGAGCTGCTCGATGGGATCGGGCTCACCGAGCACATCAATGCCGCACTGCGATTGCTCGAGGCCGGCGGCCGGGCGCCGCCCTGGGAAGGCCGGGCGAAACCCTGGTGGGAGCGTCTGCCGGTGTTGCTCGGCGTCGCGGGCCTAAGCCTGCTGCTGGGCATCGTCGGGCTGGTTCTGCTCGGCAAGCTCTCGAACAGTCAGCGCTCGATCAGAGCCCTGCAACGCCAGGTGGCCGTGCGCGCGCTGGATCCCGCGCTCTCGACGCACTCCTATGTCATTGCACCGAATCGCGAATCGCCATCCACGCGCAGCCTGCTCACGATTGGCGGCTCGCAGACGGAGATGGCGGACCTGAAGATCGACCTGTCCTGGACCAAGATGACCGTGTTTCGCGTCAACGTGGATCGCATCGATCAGGGCCGCGTCGCCGTGTTCTACAACGTACTCAAGGATTCCAACGGGGTGCTGCACCTCGGGCTCAACAGCTCGGCGCTCGGCCCCGGCAACTATCTGTTCTCGATCGATGGTCTGAACTGGCGTGGCGAGGCATCGCCACTGGCGTGGGCAACCATCAGCATCGCTCATTGACCTGGCTTCTTCAGGAGAGCTGGCCGAGTAACGTCAGGATCCCGCGGGCAGGTAGGTGCAATAGAGAAATTTTTCGTCGATGAAAAATTTCTCTATTGCACCTACCAGCTTCGAGGTCCCGACCTCTGCCCGGTCAGTTCCCCTGAATGAGCCATGCGAGGGTGCTGATGGTTGCCGACGCTAGTACAACACCGCGCGTGGCGCCGTTCTGACCATCGATTGCGTCGAGACCGCTCCGGCGATGCCCAGCAGCAGCGTCGAGGCGATGACACCGAACACCCACAACAGCGCGTTGAAGCGATAATTGAGCTCGAGCGCGTGCGCCAGCCAGGCCCCCCCGATCGAGGCGCCCGTGGCCGCCATGAATCCGGCCAGCGCGCCCATGAGCGAAAATTCCGACAGCACACTGGCGAAGATCATCGATCGTCCCGCGCCCAGCACGCGCAGTATCGCTATCTCATAGCCGCGTTCCTCGCGGCTGGCCTGCACCGCCGCGAACAGCACCGTCAGGCCCGCGAGCAGCGTGAACAGAAAAACGCTCTGCACGGCCGTGACGGCCTTGTCGATCACGGCCCGCACCTGCGCCAGCAGGTCACCGATGTTGAAAATCGAGACCGATGGAAAGCGATGCACGAGCCGTGACATGGCGCCGCTGGTCGGGGTCAGGAAGGCGCTTGTCATGTAGGTGCCGGCCGCCGAGTCGAGCAGGCCAGGCGGAAACTCGACGAAGAAATTCGGCTTGAAGCTGTCCCAGCGCACCTTGCGAAAACTCGCAACAGTCGCCTCGATGGTCTCGCCGGCGACATCGAAGCGCAGCCGGTCGCCGAGTTTCAATCCCATCGATTCCTGGTACTCGATTGCGACCGACACCAGCGGTTTGCCGAACTGCGCCGGGGTCCACCATTCGCCCTCGACCAGGTGATTGTCATCGCCAAGTTCCGCGGCCCACGTGAGGTTCTGCTCACGATCGGCAAAGCCGCGGCCACGCTCTCCCGGAAAATGCATCGTGGCCGTGGGCTTGTCGTTGATGGCGTTAAGCCGGCCGCGGATCATCGGCAGCATGCGCTCGAGCCGCGCGCCCTGAAGGCTAAGCTCGTGCTGAAAATCATCGCGCTGGTCCGGCGGGATGTTCAGAAAGAAATAGTTCGGCACATCAGCCGGCAGGCTCGCTCGCCAGTCGGTGATCAGATCGCCGCGCAGGATGGCGAGCGCCAGCAGCAGCATTAACCCTAAGCCGAAGGCCACGATCTGCGCGATGCCTTCGGTGCGCCGCCGCGCGAGATTGGCGACACCGTAGCGCCACGCGGCGCCGGCATTGCCGCGCACGCGCGACGCCAGGCTGACCAGCGCGCCGCCGGCCAGCGCCAGCACGAGCACGGCTGCGGCCAGTCCCAGCACGAACCAGAGGCTCAAACGAACATTGCCGAGTGCCATATACACCACACCGGCCACAGCCAGCACCACCGGAGCGGCCGCACCCCAGGCGGTCACCGAGGGCGGCCCCGCATCGCGCCGCAGGACCCGCAGTGCCGGCACGCGCATCAACTGCAGCAGCGGCGGCAGAGCAAAACCCGCCAGCATGGCCAGCGCGATCACGAAGCCCACCAGTGCTGGCCAGAGACTGGCGGGCGGCAGGTCGCTGCGCAGCAGTCCGCGCAACACACGCACCAGCCAGAGCTGCGTGAGCCAGCCGGCCGCGGCGCCGATGATGCTCGAGACGATGGCCAGCACCAGCAACTGCCACAGGTGCACGCCGAGCACCATGCGACGGGAGGCGCCGAGAGTCTTCATGAGCGCCACCACATCCAGGTGCCGCTGCACGTAGCTGCGCGCGCTCATGGCAATCGCCACCGCGCAGAGCAGCACCGCCACCAGGCTCGCGAGCGCCAGGAATCGCGCCGCGCGGCGGCTGGCCTCGCCGATCTGCGGGCTGGCCTCCGCCACATCGACCAGGCGCTCCTTGCCGAAATCCCCGTCGGTGTGCCAGTGCCGGAAGGCCTCGAGCTGCGGCGCAGTGCCGGCCAGCAGCAGCGCATATTTGACGCGGCTGCCGGGCTGGATCAGTTTCGTAGCCGCAAGATCGGCATCGTTGATGAGCAGCGCCGAGGCAAATTCGACGAAGGTCGAGTTCTGGTCGGGCCGCGAGATCAGAATCCGCGTCACGCGCAGCGTGCGTGAGCCGACATTCAGTTCGGTGCCGAGGCTCGCACCGAGCGCGGCCGCCAGCCGCGAGTCCGGCCACGCTTCTCCGGGCGCCGGTATCCCGCGCGTGGGTACCCCGGCCGCGAAAGCCCGATCGGCGATGGTGAGATTGCCGCGCAGCGGATAGCCGTTGCTGACGGCGCGCACATCGGCCAGCTGATTGGCATCGCCGTTGAAAATCGCCGACAGCGTCATCGTCAGACGCGCACTCGCGAGCCCTGAAGATTGCGCATGCGCCTGCTCGGCAGGATCGATCGCGGCATCCGATTCGACGCGCAGGTCCGCCGCCAGTACTTCACTGGCCTGCGCCGTCACGGCGCGTCCAATGCGATCGACCAGAAACCCGACCCCGCACAGCGCCGCGACCGCAACGCACAGCGACATCCACAGCACCGCCAGCTCCCCCGAGCGCCATTCGCGCCGCAGCTGGCGCAGGGCCAGGGAAAGGCTACGCATAGTTAAGGCTACCCATCGCCCGGGCCGGACGCGTCGGTTGTGCTTGCGGACTCCTCGTGCATGGAGCCCGCCTCCATGACGACGATGCGGCCGCAGCGTGCTGCGAGCGCGCGATCGTGCGTGACCAGGACCAGCGTGGTCTGAGAGCCGGTGTTCAGATCGAACAGCAGCTGCGCGATGCGCGCACCGGTGGCGGTATCAAGATTGCCCGTGGGCTCATCGGCGAACAGCACCGCGGGCGTGCCCACCGAGGCCCGCGCCAGCGCGACGCGCTGCTGTTCGCCGCCAGAGAGCTGCCGCGGGTAGTGGCGCAGCCGCGTACTCAAGCCCACGCGCGCCAGCATCTCGGTCGCCGCGCTGCTCGCATCGCGCCTTCCGGCCAGCTCCAACGGCAACATGACGTTCTCGACCGCAGTCAGCGACGGCACCAGGTGGAAGGACTGGAATACGAAGCCGACGCGCTGCGCGCGTAAGCGCGCGCGGGCGTCCTCGTCGAGCACCGAGAGGTTGGTGCCCGCGAGCCACACTTCCCCGGAGGTCGGCTGGTCGAGCCCCGCCAGCAGGGCGAGCAACGTCGATTTGCCCGCTCCGGAGGGACCGACGATGGCGATCGATTCGCGCGCGGCCACCGCCAGCGAAACCTCGTGAACGATGGTCAGCGGACCTTCCGGACTGCTAACCTGCTTGCTGACCTTACGGGCTTCGAGAACGATGTCGCGCGTCATTGTCATCCTGATGGCCTGGCTCATCGCGCTGCCGGCAGTGGGAGCGGCACCAGCCGTGGCCGCGACGGCGATGCCGGTCATCCTGGTATTCGGCGACAGCCTGAGCGCCGGCTATGGAATACGCGTCGAACAGGGGTGGGTCAGCCTGCTGGCGCAGAAGATCGAGCACGAAGGGTACGGATTCCATGTCGTGAATGCCAGCGTCAGCGGCGAAACCAGCGCCGGCGGCCTGGCACGGCTGCCGCGAGCGTTGAGCGTGCAACAGCCGCGCATAGTGCTGCTCGAACTGGGGGCCAACGACGGTCTGCGCGGCCTGCCCATGCAGCAGACACAGGAAAACCTCGGCAAGATGATCGCGCTGCTCCAGCAGCAGCACATCACCGTGCTGCTGCTGGGCCTGCGGCTACCGCCGAACTACGGCGAACGCTATACGAGCGGCTTTGCCGCCATGTACCAGTCTCTCAAGGAGCAGTACCACGTCCCGCTGTTGCCCTTCCTGCTGGAGAACGTGGCCCTGAAGCCCGATCTGATGCAGGCGGACGGGCTGCATCCCAACGAGCAGGGCCAGCCATTGTTGCTGGGCAACGTCTGGCCCACACTGGTGCCGCTGCTGCGCGCACAAAAACCCGGTCGCAGCGGCGGGGGGTGAAGTCGTGGACAGGTTCTGGTTACCGCAGTATCCGCCCGGCGTGGTCGCCGACATCGACCCTGACCAGCTTAGCTCCCTCAAGGCTCTGATCGAGAATTCCTGCGACCGCTTCGCCGATCGGGTGGCCTACATCAGCATGGGCACGTCGATCAGCTTTCGTGACCTGGAGCAGCGCTCACGCGCGTTCGGTGCCTGGCTGCAGCATCGCGCCGGACTCAAGGCCCAGGACCGCGTCGCGATCATGCTGCCGAATCTGCTGCAGTACCCGATCGCGATGTTCGGCGCGCTGCGCGCGGGGTTTGTGGTCGTCAATACCAATCCGCTCTACACCGTATCGGAACTCAGGCACCAGCTCATCGACTCGGGCGCCACCGCGGTCGTGGTGCTGGAGAATTTTGCCGCCACGCTCGCGCAGGCACTCCCCGGCACCAATGTGCGCACGGTCATCGTCACCTCGGTCGGCGAGCAGCTGAAATTCCCCAAGGGCCTGATCGTCGACGCGGTGATCCGGCACGTGCAAAAGAAAGTGCCGAAGTGGCACATCCAGGGCGCGCGCCGATTTGGCGAGGTGCTCGCCGAGGGACGCATACTGGAGCTCAAATCCGTAAATCTGACGCACGATGACATCGCCTACCTGCAGTACACCGGCGGCACCACAGGCGTAGCCAAGGGCGCGATGCTCACTCACGGCAACATGGTCGCGAATGTGCTGCAATCGCGCGCCTGGTTCGTCCAGGTCGAACTCGAAGACATCACCTATGTCTGCGCGCTGCCGCTCTATCACATCTTTTCGCTGACGGCGAACTGCCTGCTGTTCGCGCTGGTGGGCGGTTCCGGACTGCTGATCGTCAATCCGCGCGACTTCGGAGCCTTCGTCAAGGATCTGCAGACCTACAGGCCGATGTTCTTCATGGGCGTCAATACCCTGTTCAATGCGCTCATGCACACGCCCGGATTCGAGCGCATCGATTTTTCGAGGCTCAAGGCCACCGTCGCCGGTGGCATGGCGCTGCAGCGCGCGGTCGCCGAGCGCTGGGAGCAGATCACCGGCTGCGTGGTCTCCCAGGGCTGGGGCCTGACGGAGGCCTCGCCAGTGGGCTGCGTCACCACCCTCGTCGGGCCGTACGCCAGATTCAACGGCTCGGTCGGCCTTCCGGTCCCTTCCACCGAGCTGACCATCCGCGATGATGACGGGCGTGAGCTGCCAATCGGTGCGGTCGGCGAGATCTGCCTGCGCGGACCGCAGGTCATGCGGGGCTACTGGAATCGCCCCGATGAGACCGCCAACGTGATGCTGCCCGATGGCTGGCTGCGCACCGGCGACATCGGCCGCTTCGATGAACTCGGCTTCGTCTACATCGAGGACCGCAAGAAAGACATGATCATCGTCTCGGGCTTCAAAGTGTACCCGAACGAAATCGAGGATGTGATCGCGCGCTGTTCCGGCGTGCTCGAAGTCGCGGCCGTGTCGAAAGCCGATGAGCACTCGGGCGAGGTGGTGGCGCTGTTCGTGGTGCGCAAGGACCCATTGCTGACCGAGCAGGCCATCAAGGACCATGCGCACCAGCACCTGACCGGCTACAAGCGCCCTGCCGCCATCTTTTTCCGCGACGAATTGCCCAAGACCAACGTCGGCAAGATCCTGCGGCGCTCGCTGCGCGACGAGCTCGCAAAGCGCTGAGCATTCAGGGGGCGCAACCACCCGTCACCGAACAGCCCAGGTTCTGGAACCAGATCGAGTAGGGCCCGACTCCATTCGCCGCTCCGACGGTCGGGGTCGATATCGTGACACCGCCATCGTCGCGCATCGACAGCAGGTAACTGGTTGAGGTTGTGAGGCCCGGATAGTAAATCACGTCGTTGAAGGTCTGCGCCTTCGCCTGATTCCAGACCGAGGAGATGTAGTTCGCCAGCGGGAAGTAGTGATTCGCGGTCAACGTGTCGCCGCCGCAACGCTCGAGGATGTACTCGGCCTGATTGCCCTTGAGCGTGATGCCGGCGGGCGCCGTCAGGCAGTAGGTGGCGCTCAGACGCGTAGTCTTGTCTTCGATGAAGGCACAGCCATTGCGATCGCCGGTATTCCAGACCTCGACGTACATGTCATCGCCGGGGTTGACGAAGAACTGCCGAATGGAGCCGCCCGGATACCACTCCGCCCAGGCGTAGTAGCTGGTGGAATGGACGTTCGATTTGCAGGTGGCGATCGAGTCGGTCCCGCCCTGCAGAACATCCGCCTGATTGTACCCGTCGAGGCCCACCCAATTGGCGGCAAAATCCGAATCGCCATCGCAGATATTGCCGCTCGCAGCGGAGGAAAATGCCTGCTGCGCGACCGGTACCGTGAACTGCGCCGTCACCCAGTAGAACGACTGTGTGGGACTGTAGCTGGTCAACGGCAGCTGATGCACGACACCGCTCCAGTTGGGAGTATTGCTGTTCGTGACCGCGTTGCTGCTTGCGGGCCACGCCGCGCCACCGCCCTGGGAGTCATCGGCGACTCGCGCGCTACTACCGGTTGCCTTGCGCACAGTGAGCGTGCCGTTCCATCGCTCCGGGCGCAGCCTCATGGCCTCCGCCCATGAACGGTAACCGGCCGGATCGGCCGCGCGATCCGGTCGCGGCGGCAGTCCGTAGGAAGCCAGCGTTTCGTCCGAGGCGCTCAACGCGTCGAGGTCGCGCGGCGGCGCCGGGAAGGTGTGCACGCCTTCGATGTTGGTCGGGATGCTGCCCGATGCTTCATAGATTGCGCGAGCGGCCTCATTGTGAGCCGACGCGATCCCAGCGACGCCGGCCAGCAGCGAGACCAGCGGCGAGACCAGCAGTCCTTTGCGGAGCAGGAATAGCATTGCGATTCTCCCTCGAGTTCAGCACCACTAAACACGTGGCCCGACTCTAGGAGTCGCTGCAATCGCCCGCCACCCTCCAAATAGGTGGGTGGGGACGCGGCGGTCAGCGGCGAGCGAGCACCGCCGCGATCTCGCGCTGAATGATTTCCGCGGCGGCGCGCGGATCCGCGGCATCACGGATCGGACGGCCCACGACGATGTAGTCGGCGCCCCATTCGAAAGCCTGCGTCACCGAGGCCACGCGCTTCTGATCGTCGGACGGCCGGTTGTCGACCGGCCGCACGCCGGGCGTGATCACGAGCAGCCGCCGATCGAGCAGCTCACGCAGGCGCGGCACTTCGAGCGCCGATGATATGACGCCATCGCAGCCCGCTTCGAGCGCGCGCCGCGCGCGCGACAGCACCAGGTCCCCGATGGCGCATTCGAAGCCGAGATCGTCCAGGTCACCGCGATCGAGGCTGGTGAGCACTGTGACCGCCAGGATCTTCACATCGCCCTTGGCGGCGGCGGCCGCTTCCATGATGGACTGGTTACCATGCACGGTCGCAAAGCTGATGCCGCGATTGCGCAGTGCCCGCACCGCGGCAGCCACGGTTGCCGGGATGTCGAAGAACTTGAGATCCACGAAGATCCTGCGATCACGCGCCGCCAGCCAGTCCAGCAGCCCGAAATACTCCCCGCTCATGAACAGCTCGAGCCCGATCTTGTAGAACTGCACCGAATCGCCGAGCCGCTCGACCAGGCCGCGGGCCACCGCGGCATCCGGTACGTCGAGCGCGAAGATCAGCCGCTCGCGCGTGGGAATCGTCGGAATCGGAATCGCTGGTGTGGGCATAGTTGGCACAGCGTGGGTGTCGTTCATGTGCGTTCCGCCGGATCAAACAGTCGTTGATGCTCGAGGATGGCGTAGCGATCGGTCATCCCCGCGATGTAATCCGCCACCGTGCGTACGCGAGCGGCGTATCCATCGCGCGCCGCAGCAACGGCGGCGGCATCGCGGTATTCGTCCGGCAGCAGCCGGATCTCCGCGGCGAAAGCCTCGAACAGGTCGCGCACCACGCGGCGAGCCTTGAGGGTCATGCGCAGCACGCGCTGATGGCGGTAGACGTGTTCGTTGAGGTATTGCTTGAGCTCGATGTGGTTGGCGCGCATCGCATCGCTCATGCCAATGATCGCGTGCGGGTGCAGGCGAACCTGGTCGATATCGGCCGGCGCCGCCGCCTGCAGATGCTCGGCGCTGCAACGGATCACATCGCTGACCAGCGCATTGACCATGCGCCGCACGGTCTCGTGCACACGCCGCCGGCCCTGCAGCTGCGGGTACAGCCGCTGCACTTCGTGGAAATGCCGCCCGACGAGCGGCACTTCCGCGACCGCCTCGAGCGTGATCAATCCCGCGCGGATGCCGTCATCGACGTCATGATTGTTATAGGCCACCTCATCGGCGAGATTCGCGAGCTGCGCCTCCAGACTGGGCTGCTGCCGCTTGAGGAAACGTTCGCCGACATCGCCCAGCTCGCGCGCTTTCGCGACCGAGCAATGCTTGAGGATGCCCTCACGGCTCTCGAAGGTGAGGTTCAATCCCGAGAACTGCGCATAGCGCTCCTCGAGCTCATCGACCGTGCGCAGCGACTGCAGGTTGTGCTCGAAGCCGCCGTACTCGCGCATGCAGTCGTTGAGCGCCTCCTGTCCGGCATGCCCGAAAGGCGTGTGGCCCAGATCATGCGCCAGCGCGATGGCTTCGGTCAGCGTCTCGTTAAGGTCCAGCGCGCGCGCCACCGTGCGGCCGATCTGCGCCACCTCGATCGAGTGCGTCACGCGGGTGCGGTACAGATCGCCCTCGTGATTGACGAACACCTGGGTCTTGTAAGCCAGGCGCCGAAACGCGTTGGAATGAATGATGCGATCGCGGTCGCGCTGGAATTCACCGCGGTACTCCGGCGGCGGCTCGGCAAAACGGCGTCCGCGCGAGCGGGCATCCTGTGCCGCGTAGCGCGCCAGTATCTCCCCGCTCATGGCGACAGCGAGCTCATGGCGACAGCGAGCTCATGGCGCTGCGGCACTCGCGCGGCCGAACTGCGCGGCCAGCGTGCTTTGCAGTGCGGCGTCGGGATAATCGGCGGTCATGACGGCATCGCCGATGCCGCGCAGCAGGATCAGCCGCACGCGTCCGGATTTGACCTTCTTGTCGACGCGCATGTAGTCGAATGCGCGCTCGGCACCGATCTTCGGCGATTGGACCGGCAGGCCCGCGCGCTCGAGCAGCGACACCAGTCGCCGCAACTGCCCGGGCTCGAGCTGCCCGACTCGCTGCGAGAGGTCGGCAGCTGCGATCAGCCCCAGCCCGACCGCCTCGCCGTGCAGCCACTCCACATAGCCGGTAGCCGCTTCGATGGCGTGACCGAAGGTGTGGCCGAGATTGAGTAACGCGCGATCGCCCTGTTCGCGCTCGTCGCGACTGACGATCTCGGCCTTGATCTCGCAGGAGCGGCGGATGGCATGCGCCAGCGCGCCCGGGTCGCGCGCGATGAGCGCTTCGATGTTGGCCTCGAGCCAGTCGAAGAAAACCGCGTCGCGGATCAGGCCGTACTTGATGACCTCGGCCAGTCCTGCGCTGAGCTCGCGCGCGGGCAGGCTTGCGAGCAGATCGGTGTCGATGATGACCGCCCGCGGCTGATGAAACGCGCCGATCATGTTCTTGCCGCCGGGATGGTTGACCGCGGTCTTGCCGCCGACGGCCGAGTCGACGTCGGCCAGCAGCGTCGTCGGCAGCTGTACGAAGCTGACGCCGCGCTGGTAACAGGCCGCCACGAATCCGGACAGATCTCCGACTACCCCACCGCCCAGTGCCGCGACGATGAGGTCCCTGCCTAAGCGATTGGCGATCATGACGTCGAAAATCCGGCTGGCTGACGCCAGTGTCTTGTGCGCCTCGCCATCGGGCAGGATCACCTCTACCAGCCGCCGCCCCGGCAGCGCCTGCCTGACCCGATCGGCATAGAGCGGCGCCACGATGGTATTGCTGATCAGCAGCACATCGCCGACCGGAATATGCGAGGCGAGCACGGTCTGCGACTGCAGCAGGTTCGATCCGATCAGGATCGGATACGAACGATCGCTCAAATGGACGGTCAGGGTCTGCATGCGTCCACGGCCGCGGCAGTGGCAATGCCCGGCTGCAGCGATTCCCGGAATTTCTGTGCGATGAAATCGGACACCACCGGCACCCGGCGCTGATCGGTTGAGACGGTCAGGTCGGCGATCTCGCGGTACAGGGGCTCGCGGACAAGCAGCAGCTCTTCCAGGCGCTGCCCCGGGTCCACGCCGTGCAGCAGCGGGCGATGACGCGTGCGTGCGGCGCGCTCGGCCTGTTGTGTCACCGAAGTCTCCAGATACACCACCCAGCCACGAGCCTTCAGATCCGCGCGCGTGCCGGCATCCAGCACCGCACCTCCGCCCGTGGCCAGCACGATGCATTGCCGGGCGCTGAGCTCGGCGATGACTTCGCGTTCGCGATGCCGGAATCCCGCTTCACCCTCGCGCTCGAATATAAGGGGGATATCGGCGCCCGTGCGCAGCTCGATTTCGTGGTCGCTGTCCAGAAATGGATAGTCCAGCAGTCGCGACAGGTGCTTGCCGACCGCGGTCTTGCCCGAGCCCATGGGCCCGATCAGGAAGATGTTGTGCTTACCGGTCATCGCGCATGAGCCGCTGTTGCGGCCCATGCGCAGGTTACACCAAACGCGGCGCCCTCGCCGGGCGCGCCACTGCGCTACTGCCAGCAGGTCGTGGTGTCGGGGGCGGAGGTCTGAACACCCGTGCTTGTGAGCGTGAACGTCGTGCAGTGCGCGTCCTTGGCCTGGTCGGTGCCGGCGACAGGCGTCGCCGTGATCGTATAGCCCGCCGGCGTGACCGGCGGTCCGGCCGCGTAGGCGGTCGTGGCAATGCTGACCGAGTAATAGCCGCTGCCGATATTCATCGGAAACGCCGCGCTGGTGGCGCCGTAACCCAGGTCCGCGGGCAGAACGCTGTAAGTATTATTGGTGTTGTAGAAACGCTCCTCGCGGCCGGCGAGATCGAGCAATGCCGTCTTGGCCTCCGTGCGTCGCGACTTGCGCACCTTGTCGATGTAGGTGGGTACGGCAATCGCCACCAGGACCGAAATGATGAGCACCGTGATCATGAGTTCGATCAGCGAGAAGCCGGTCGTTCGTGAAGGCCGCTCTGCAATTTGCTGGAACATGGTTCGATTTCTCCTGATCACGGCCACGCCGTTACCGCAGCTGGATCCAGGTCAGACGATTCACCGTGGTATCGGACAGCGAAATCTGCTGTGCACCGCCGGGGGCATTGCCGGCGGTCGGAATCGAAATGTCCTGGCCGATGAGGTAGGTCGAACCTTCCCTGGTGTTGACGACGGTCAGCGCACCGGTCTCGTTGGTCTGGATGCCCGCCGTAGCCGTGTCGCGATAGTTGACGAAGGCGCTGTTGAACGTGGTCGTTCCAGAGCCGGGTGATGCGCCGCCGCTGGCGAACGTACCACCGCTGACGAGGGCGACGACGTACGTGACACCCTGGTCGGTCGTCGGGCTATTGCAATTCAGCGGCTGATTGTTGGCCGGAATGGTCGAGTTGACGATCAGCCCGTCCTCGAACAGCGCAGGATTCGAGACGATCTGCTCGACGACGGTGGCCCCCGCGGTGGTTGTGCCGTTGGTCTGCGGCAGATTGGCATACCAGCCGAAGCTACCCGAGCAGTTCGCGGGCGAAGTCGTGCACTGCGCCCACGAAATGATGTTGTTGGTGGTAGTGATGGTCGAAGTAGCACCCGTATTGACCGTGTAAGTCTGCGCAGTCAGAAGCGACTGGCTCACGGGTTTGGCCGCCGTAATCTTCCATGGATTCGAACTGGCCTGCGCGGTCGTCAGGCTCGCGTACTGCGCGGCCGTTGACTTTGCATTCCAGGTAGCGAAGTTCCAGTCCCAGACGCCATAGAGGCTCTGGGTGGTGTTGGTCGCATAGCTGGCCGCCGAGGTGATCGTGAACTGATTGCGCAGCCCCGTGCCGAAGGCCACCATGACCGATGGCAGCCCCCCATTGACGACCGCCGAAGCGAGTACGAGCTGTGTCGTGATCGGCTGTCCGCTGGGCGTCTTGAAAACCGGCGCGGGCGTGGTGCCGTTCTTCGTCACTGCCCAGGTCGCTGGATTGGTGCTGGTCAGGTCGAAGCGCCAGACGTTGCCGTTGAGGTCACCGGCATAGACGTAGTCGGTAATGTGATCGCCGTCGAGATCGGCCGGCGAGACAAAGGCGATGCCGTTGTTGGTACCGGACGTGCCCGTGCTCAGATAGTAGAAGCTGAACGTCAGCGGCGAAGTCCCCGAGATCGTCATGACGTAGATGCCCGCATCGCCCGTGCTGCTGCCGTAGCCGTTGCCGAAAACCGCGCCCCAGGTACCGTTATGGAACCGGCGGATCTGCGGCGTTCCATACGTGTTGCCGAGGCTGCTGCCGCAACCGCTGTTGCCGACGCAGCTGATGGTTGCCGAGCTCCAGTCTCCGAGCACGGTGGAAGCCGCGTTGGTTTCGCTGAAGCTTGACGGATTAGTGATGTCGAGTGCGTAGAGACCCTTGCCGCCAAGCCCCAGCCCGCCGACGAGAATGGTGTGCCACGTGCCACTGTAATAGACATCGCCAGTGCCCGGTGTGGCATCCACGTAGAAGGCGTGCGAATACTGCGGGTTCGAATAATCGATGTTCGGCGTAGTCGTGCTGTGAATCTCGTTGAGGACCGTACCGGGCATGTAGGCGATTATTTCTCCGCCATCGTTCGGCGTTGAGGTCGTATTGATGACGTTGCCGTTGATGTCCTCGGAGCCGGTCCGGAAGCCATGCAGGAAGCCGTCATTGGCGCCGGCGTAGATGACGTTCAGGCGCGACTGGCTGGCAGTCAGGAATTGCTGATAGGTCTGGCCGGAATTTTCGATAATGGTGTCGCCGGTGGCATCGTAGCGATCGGCCCAGGTGACGGTATAGGGCGAGGCAGGCGGGCCGACCCAGGTCGGGCTCGCATCGATGATGTCGGCCAGGACGCCGTCGCGCGCTCTGTAGAGACCGGCGCCAGCGCTGTTGATTTCATTGCTGCGATCGCCGCGCAGGTACGCGACTCGCGTCGTGCCGCTGCTTGAGCCACCGATGGCGGTCTGCTCCGCCGAGCTCATGTTGGTGTACTGGAACGGAATGCCCTTGGCACCCGCTACCACCGAGGTATCCAGGCTGCTCCAGGTCATCATCTGCCGCCCGGTACCGGGAGATCCCGAAATAGGCTCCGCCGTGGCCGGGCCGGTCGCACCGGTATAGAGACAGGTCTGGCCGGAAGGCACCCCTGTCAGCACGCACTCGGAGTCCCAGTTGGCCAGACCCTGGATCGTGACGACGCCGTTGGTGTCGACCAGGCCGAACGCGGTCACCCGGCCGGTCCAGTCGTTAGGATTGTAGAAGGCGAAGTAGGCCTGCGAGGTGGTCTGAACCTGCGAGGTCTGCTTTTCGTTGACCGTCGCGGAACTGGCCGACACGGAGGTCGGCGCGGCTTTGAAGCAGAGAATCTCGTGAATATTGGTGTCGCCGCCGGTGGAACCGGCAAAGCCGAACCGCAGTGTCGCGGGCAGCGCGCCATTGGAGGCCGTGATGCTCTGGCTCGTGATCACGGGCGTATATGTGCCGCCATTCATGCTGTAGGAAAAGCTCAGCAGGCCGTTCTGCGTGATCTGCAGGCTGTAGAGGAAGACGTTCTGCACGACCAGGCCGTCGGGGCGTGCATTCGCCGACTCGTTGGCAATTTCGGTGGTTGACGGCAATTCGTAGTACGCACCCGCGATCGGCGCGTAGTCGGCGATAGCGGTGGCGGTAGACACAGGGGTGCCAGAGGAGGCGTTTTGAACAAGGCCGGTCTTGCACGTCGCCTGCACGGCGGCCTGCCGCTGCGCCGTCGTCAGACTGGTCGGATAAAAGCTCTGGTAGTTGGCATTGAGGTACGCCCACGAGACATTGCCCGTGCCGCGCAGTCCGATGCGGTTGGGCAGGTAGCCGTAGCCGGACGCCGAGTTGTCGCCCGAGGCCGTGTTGGTGCCGGTGTATCCCGACACAAGGTTGGTGCCATTGAGGAAGTTGCCGAATTCGTCGATGCCCAGCCCCAGGTACGCGCCAACCAGGCCGTCGTAGGGCGGATTCGAATTCGAACAGGTGTACCCTAAGCTTCCACCCCAGGAGCCGATGCCGTTCCAGAGCGCACTCGTCGGAGCGACACTGCCGTTTATCAAATAGAAGCTCATGCCGTCGGCGCCGTCCTTGCCGGCGCCGCCGCTGTCGCCGCGATAGGTGACGGTCTTGAACGTGATCTGGATGCCCTGCCCGGCATCGAACGCCGTGGCCGACACGATGGCGCCATTTTCGCCATGCCCGTACGGATAGCCGTTGGTGAATCGCAGCGCGCCTTTACCCACCGGATCGGGCAGGGTCTGGGAGTTGCCCGAGAGACCGGCATAACCGCCCACGAGCGCAGGATCGCCGTCCTCCGCCGCGGAGTAGTAGGAGCTTTTGATGCTGATGCACGACGGCACCGGCCCGGGGCTGGCAGCGCTGCTGCTACTGCCCGCGGTCAGGCAGGCGCCGTTGAAGAAGTACCAATTGTTGTTGGTGACCGCACCGGTGAAGTCTTCGGTAAAGATCGTCTGCGCCCGGGCGGCGCCGGACACAGTCAGCGCCACCGCAGCCAGGGCGGTAGCGACATGATACCTGGTGTTCATCAGAAACCTCCGATGTTGCATACGATGCAGACCACTGCCACCGTACTTTCGACGACCGCGATCGCCGTGTTGCTGAGGCCGTAGCCATAGGCATCGACCTGGTATGTCTCGCCGCGTCCGGTCGCGAGTGCGCCGACGTCGGTGATGTAGAAATGGGGCCGGTTCTGGTAGTAGTTCTGCGACGACGAAGCGGTGTAATTCATTTGGGGCGGCGCGTAGGCCACACCGACAGTGGGCTTGCTGACAGGCCACGCGGAAGCCGTTCCGGTCGCGATGCCAGTGACGACGGCCAGGCTGGTGGCAGCGGTGCAGATCTGCGGCGTAGCGCCCGTATTGGCATCGATCATCGTCGCCGTACAGGCAGCGTCCGCGTACGCCGCGCTGCCCTGGCTGACCGCGTAGATGGCACCGCTCTGATTGGCGAGCCACCATTCCGCGTACTGCTGGGCGCTCTCGGCGGCCTGCAGCGCACGCTGCTTCTCACGCGTGTTGCCCGCGATCCTCTCCTGCATGCCGAAGCTGCGGAACATGCTCAGCGCCATGATCGTGACCACCAGCAGCAGCAGCAGGCTGGAGATCAGCACCACTCCGCGCTGTGACCGATGCGAATTCTCTCGCGGCTGTGTCATCGTCAGATCCCCGCTTGACTCATGACCGTGATGACGCGCTGGAAGGAGAGCGTGGGCGGCACAGTCGATCCCTGCGCCTGCGCCTGCGTCGTATACATGGGATTGGTGAATGTCAGCGTGACCTGAACCGAGATGACATTGCTCCAGTTCGGCACGGCCCCTGCCGAATAGTAGGTATCGACGTTGTTGGGGCTGCTTCCCGTAGTTACGCCATAGAGAATGCTCATATTGGTAACGACGACGCCGGTGAAGTTGCCGCTGGCCGACGGCACGGTACCGATGATCGAATAGGCCTTGCCATTCATCGTGCAGACCAGCTGGCCATTTGCGACGCTGAAGCTATTCGTATAGGTAGCAACCCCGCCGCTCGTGTTGGACTGACCGATGCAGTTGACGATGCCATCGCCGCTGTTGGTGGCGTAGCGCACCGATATGGTGTCGCCCGGGGGCCCGGCGCCTGGAGTACCGACGATGGCCTGGCCCGCCACCGTGAATGTTCCGTTCGCGGGCAGAACCAGGGTGGCTGAATTGGTCGTCGGATCCGGGAAGTACCCGGCCGATTGGATGACGTCGGTGATCATCGTCATCGCCATGCGCTCGGCATCCTGCAGCTGGGAGAGCTGATTCTGGCTGGCGAAACTGCGGCGGTTGTCCTGGACCAGCGTCAGCAACCCCCCCAAAAGGAACAGGCCGATCAGCAAAGCGACCATCAGCTCGACGACAGTGAAACCACCCTGAATCCGACGTTTCCCTGCTTGCATGTCAGGGCTCCACATAAAGGGTGTAGTCGGGCCCCAGCATCGTGGTTCCCTGCGACTGCGCGTTGAGTCCGATGCTGCGCTCGCTCCACGTGAGCAGGATGGTGCAGCCGACCGGGTAGTTGGTCGCCGCTGGCGGATAGCAGTTGATCGTTCCGGTGCTGTTCGGCAGCGCGCCGGACAGCGCGGTCGCCCACCGGTGCAGATCGTACGCGGCCAGCTGCTGTGGCGTGCAGGTCGAGCCATTGCACGTCGGTGTCGCACTGGACAACGTGCCGTCCGTCGGCGCTGGTGTGAAGGCGCCATTCGTAATGGTCACGGTCTGCTGCGCGGTCCCCGCCTGCACCGACCAGTAGCCTCGGTTGGCGCGCATGGCCGATGACATGCTCGAGGCCAGTATCGCGGCGATCGAGCGCTGTGCCGCAGTGCCCGTGCTGGCGTAGGTGAGCGCCTGGATCTTGGCGATGCCCAGCATCCCGACGCCGATGATGATGAGCGCCACCAGGACTTCAACCAGGCTGAATCCCCGATGACGGCAGCCGCGACGGCAAATGGGTAGCGCGCTCATTGGCAGGTCACGCTGTTATTGATCTGGCCATAGGTCTGCACGGTCATCAATCCCACGTAGGTAATGTTCAGGCAACGTGTCGAGGCGCTGCTCGCGGTGACCGCGTGCAGCGAAATCTGCAGGCCAGCGGTGGCGACATTCGAGGTGGTAAAGCCTTCCCGATTGAAACTCACGTATCCGGTGGCGGGATTGGCCACAAAGGTGTCGGTGCCGGAGAAGGTGCTCTGCACACGGAAGATGGTGTCGCCGCTGGCCGTCTCGACGGTATGGTCGGCGTTGGCGTCGGAGAACACTATCCAGCCGTTTTGCCAGGTGGAAACGCCCGCGCCGGCGCAGCTGGTGCCATTGCTCGAGACGCAGACCGTGACGGTCTGTCCTTCCTTGAGGGCCTCGGCACGCGCGTACTGCATATCGCCCAGCAAGCCATTCACCTCGGCCGCGATGCGGTTGGCGTTGGTGACGTAGCGATATGACGGCACGGCGATCGCCATGAGGATGCCAACGATCGCCATGACGACTATTGCCTCGAGGAGGGTAAAGCCGCCGTCGCGCCGCCTGGAAGATCGATACATCATGGATACCACCCTACGCAGCGGAGCTTGCACGAGGCTGGCTCGGAAGAGCCAAGGTTCCAAATTGCGACACAGTTCACAGCCTGCAGCTTCACGACGCACCCCCGAAGCGTATACGCATACGCGCACCCCGGCCGTGAAGGCCGACACCGATCGTGAAAACCGCCCCGTGCACACGCGCGATCTCCTCAACGATGGCGAGCCCCAGGCCGCAGCCGATGCCGGTCGATCCCGGCATGCGGTAGAAGCGCTCCCGCACCCGCATGCGCTCGGATTCGGGAATTCCGGTTCCGTCATCCTCGACTTCCAGATACGCCGCCGCGCCTTCCACGCCGCTGCGGACGGTCACGTGGCCTCCGCGGGGTGTGTACTTGAGCGCATTGTCGATCAGGTTCTCCAGCTGGTCCTCCAGCAGGCCCGCGTCGCCGTTCACCGTGGCGGCCAGCGCCTCGGCGCCCAGGTCGATCGCTGCCCTGTCGGCTCGATCGATGTAGCGTTCGACCAGCTCTTCCACCAGCGGTTTGAGTGCCACCGGCTGGAGATTCTCATGCAGTGCCGCCACCGGTTCGGCACGGGCGAGCGCCAGCAATTGATTCGCGGATCTTGCCAGCTGCTGGATGCCGCGCTGCAGACTGCCCAGCTGGATTGAGAGCGCGGCCGCACCGGGCTCGTGTTGCAGCAGTTCCAGCTGTGCCAGCAACCCGGCAACGGGCGTGCGCATCTGGTGGGCGGCGTCGGCGACGAAGCGTTGCTGCGCCTGCGCGGCATCGTGCAGCAGTTCCAGCACGCGATTGAACGCCACGATCAGCGCCCGCAGTTCCCCCGGAACCTGGGCCTCGTCGAAACTTTGCAGCCGCCGCGAGGATTGTCGCTCCACCTCGGCGGTGAGCCGGTCCAGCGGCCGCAGCCCGTAGTACACGGCGATCCATATCAGCAGCAATGTCAGGTCCAGCTCGGCGAAGTCGACCAGCAACTTGCCGATCAGCATCACCTGCTGCGTGTGCGCGCGGCGCTCCAGGCTCTCCGCGACGATGATATGCACGGGACCCGCCGCGGTTGGCGTCACTACGCTGGCGGCGCGCCAGCGCCGCCCTTGCAGTTGCGCGTTCCAATAGTTCGTACGCCCTGTCACACGACCGGCCGCCGTGTCGCTATCGGCCAGTTGCGGCGTGCCTGATATCAACTCGCGATCAGGGCCGACGATGGCGTAGATCGCGCCACTCTCGAGCGCGCCGCCGGCTCCGGCAGGCATGAATCGCAACTGCCCATCCTCGATCCGTATATTGGCCGCGAACGCGGCCGCGGTGTTGGCAAGCGCCTGGTCGTAGGCATTGCGCGTCGTGAGTATGGCCACGCGATAGTCGACCACTCCGCCCAGAAGCATCAGCAACGCCAGGGCCGGCAGCAGCAGTGAGAGCAACCGGCGACGAATCGTCATCACTCTGGTCTCTCTCCGGCTTCGTCCAGCCGATAACCCAGCCCGCGGATTGCGCGAATGACTGCAGCAGAGCCGAGCTTGGAGCGCAGGCGCGACACCTGTGTTTCCACCGCGTTGGGCGTCAGGTCCTGCTCCCAGCCGGCGAGCGCCTGCATCAGGCGGTCCTTGGTGACGATGCGCCCGAGATTGTGGGCGAGGCTTTCCAGCACCAGCCATTCACGTCGCGTCAGCTCGACCACCGCTCCATTGACCTGCAGCTGGTGACCGTTCAGATCGATCGTGAGGCCGCCCAGGCGCACGAGACCGCTGGGGGTCTGGCCCGCACGGCGAATCAGCGCACGGCATCGGGCCGCGAGCTCCGCCTGCTCGAACGGCTTCATGAGGAAGTCATCCGCGCCGAGTTCGAAGGCGCGGATCTTATCGGCCAGAGTGTCGCGTGCCGTCAGCATGAGCACCGGCATCGCGGTGCCCTCGTTGCGCAGCGCGGCCAGCAGGCTCAGTCCGTCGGCATCCGGCAGGCCGATATCGACCACCGCCAGATCGAAATGCTCGGTGCGCAGCGCAGCCCGTCCGCTCTCGGCGCAGGCCGCATGATCGACGGTGAATCCGGCAATCGAGAGGCCGCGGACGACCGCGTCCGCGACCAGCTCGTCGTCTTCGATCAGCAGGATGCGCATGCGCCTAGGCGCATGCGGCGCTAATTGACGCTGACGCCTTCGTGAATGATCTTCGGCGTGACGAAGACCAGCAGCTCATCCTTGTCATCGGTCTTGGTCGTGTTCTTGAAGAGATTGCCCAGCACCGGGATGTCCCCGAACCAGGGCACCTTGGTCTCGGCGTCGGTGTGATTGGTTTCGAGAATGCCGCCCAGTACCACGGTCTGTCCGTCGGTGAGCACCACCTGCGTGTTGATGGCACGGGTATTGATCGAGGGCACATTGACACCACCTGATGCCACGACCACCTGTCCCACCGTGTCATCGGACACGGTCAGATCCAGGATGATGCGGTTGTCCGGCGTGATCAGCGGCTTGACCTTCAGTTCCAGTACCGCGTCCTTGAACGCGATAGTCGTCGCGCCGCTGGAGGCCGACTGCTGATAGGGAATCTCCACACCCTGGCGGATGGTGGCTTCGCGCTGGTTGGCCGTAATAACCTTGGGCGATGAAATGACGGTGCCGCGATTTTCGGTCTGCGCGGCGTCAAGCTCGAGATCGACCAGGAAGTCCGATCCGAGGATGCCCAGCGCGATGCTGCCCGCCGGACTTGCGACCGGCAGATTGACGTTGTACCGATTCGCGGCGGTGGCACCGGTGGGCAGCGTTACCGGATAAACCGTTCCATTGCCAGCCGTGCCGAGATTGGTGATGGCCGAGCTGACGCCCTGATCGACACCCGCGGCTGTGCCGGTGGTTTCAAACAGGCCGTTGCTGCCGTTGTGGCGGGTCGCCGTCAGTCCCATGACCGCGCCGAGATCCCGTTCGTAGTCGTTGGTGACCACGACAATGCGCGCTTCGATGAGCACCTGGCGAACCGGAATGTCGAGCGTCGCCACCAGGCGGCGCACATCGGCGATGCGGTCGGCGGTGTCCTGCAACAGCAGCGTATTGGTACGGTCGTCGACCGAGACGTGCCCGCGCGACGAGAGCACCGCGTTCTGGCCGTTGCCACCCGAACCACCGCCCGAGCCGCCGGCGGTGCCCGTGCCGCGCAACAGATTGGCGATATCCGAGGCCTTGGCGTAGTTGACCTGCAGGTATTCCGCATGCAGCGGCTCGAGTTCCTGCAGCTCCTTCCTGGCGGCGAGATCCGCCTTTTCGCGCGAGGAGAGTTCGGCGGCGGGGGCAACGATGATGACGTTGCCGTCCTGCCGCTTGTCCAGGCCCTTGGTGCGCAGCACGATATCCAGCGCCTGGTCCCAGGGAACGTTCTGCAGTCGCAAAGTGACGCTGCCGCCCACAGTGTCGCTGACCACGATGTTCTGGCCACTGGCATCAGCCAGCAGCTGCAGCACCGCGCGCGTTTCGATGTCCTGGAAATTCAGCGTCAGACGCTCGCCCTTGTATTCCTTCTTCGCCTCCGGCGCCTGGTTCTGACCGGCTTTCTTGGCCGCAGAGACTTCCACCACATATTCGTCGTCCGACTGGTAGGCCAGCGGCTCGACCTCGCCGCGCGCATCCAGCACGATCTGGGTGTCGCCGTTGAGCCTGGCGGCATCGAAGCCACTGACAGGCGTAGCGAAATCCATCGTGTCATAGCGGCGCTGCAGGTTCTTCGGCAGATCGGTGCCGCTGAAATCGATCATGATCTGCGAGCCCTGCTGCTTCAGGTTGATCGGCGTACGCGGGTCGCTCAGGCGCACGATCAGCCGAGCGGCGCCGGTTTCGCTGCGACGGAAATCGATGCTGCGAATCGCACGGCCGCCGGCTGCGGCGGCGGCCGCATGCACTGCGGAGGTGTTCGCCTTGGCGGCGGTCGCGCCGCGCGTTTCCACCGCGGTTCCAATCATGACCACCACGTCATTGCCGCTGACGTGGGTCTGGTAGGGCATCTGCTGATCGAGATTGAGTACCACGCGCGTGCGGCCATTGGCTTCAGCCGCGATCACGGTGTCCACGCCGTTGGTGCCGACATCGATGCGGCGCGAGGTCAACGCGACGGCCGTGTTGGGCAGGTCGAGCGAGATGCGCGCGGGCTTGTCGACGGTGAAGGCGAGCGGCTCGGGCGCCGGCCCGGACAGATGCAAGGTCACCTGCAACTGGTTGGCACTGAGTTTCTGGACGTCGATCGACTGCAACTGGTTGGGCGCAGCCGCGGCGGCATCGGCGCTGGCATCGGCAGCGTGCGCGCTGATTCCTGCGAGCATGCCGGTGGCCCACAGCAGGGCAACCCAGCGGATACGTCCGCGCAGCATTTGGGGGATGAACCGTTTCATTCGATGTATCTCCGTGCCGATCATTCGTTCAGACCCAACGCAGCGGGCCGTTCGATGTAGCCGCCCAGTCCGTCCGGAATGATCTCTACCAGTGCGATTTTTGACGGCGAAATATTGGTGATCTTGCCGTCGTTGGTGCCTGCGTGCTCTCCAACCACCACACGGTGCACCCGGCCGTCCTTGGTCTGGACCAGGCCGTAGTTGTTGCCGTTGAGGTTGAGGGTGCCGACCATCTTCAGCGTGTCGAGAGAAAACTGTTCGAGGTAATCGCGATTGCGGTGACTGTCAGGCCGCACACCGCCTGGACCGCCCGCGCCGCCCGGCACGAACGGCGAGCGTTTGTCCTGGTCGGCGTAGTTGAAAGCCTCATAGGGCTTGATCTCGGGCAGAGACTCGACGCGGCCGCCGGGTTCTTTCTTGGTGGCATCGATGAAACGATCCAGATCCGAATCGCGCCCACCGCAGCCGGCCAGGAGCCCGGCCAACAGCGTCGCCGTGGCCGCCCATTTAACGATCGACAGGTATCGCGTGCGCATCACTTCAGCTTCCATGACGTTTCGCATCTTCGGCCTTGCGTCGGTCCGCTTCCGCCGCCGCGAGTTCGTCGTCATCGAGATAGCGATAGGTCTTCGCGGTGAC
>Ga0302320_10001421_pt1 | contig 57699 bp, 29 predicted proteins | sample Bog_T0_3_FD_202130 | JGI IMG/M metagenome (GOLD analysis project Ga0302320, IMG submission 202130) | Peat permafrost microbial communities from Stordalen Mire near Abisko, Sweden - Bog_T0_3 | ecosystem: Environmental > Terrestrial > Soil > Wetlands > Peat | place: Sweden: Abisko, Stordalen Mire... | reverse complement strand
GGCGATCCTCAATAGAACGTGGATTGCGAGGTTCGAGCGGATGGTGGAATTTCGAAATAATTACAAGTACCTTATCTCCAATCGCCACTGAGGACAAAGGCGGCCCAGTAACGGGGCGAAAGGCGAGCATGTCCAGAGTGATCGTACTCGATGTCCCGCTCGGCGCCGCGGAGCTGACCGGCTTTGCCTTCGCAGTGAAGCATGGCCAATTGGGCCTGCCGCAGGGAAGCCAGCGCCCCCTGCTTCCGCTTCCAGAGATTCGTGTAAAACTCTTCCATGAGCATCCGGGCCTCGTTGTCTGGCACGCTCCAAAGGCTTGCTACCACGGTCCGCGCACCGGCCGACTGGAAGGTGCGTTGCAGGCCCAACAGGCCTTCCCCCGCGGCCGCCTTGCCCAGACCCGTGTCACAGGCCGAAAGCACCACAAGCTGTACACCGTCGAGATTCTGTGTGCCGAGTTCCTCGGCCGTAAGAATGCCGTCGTCGCTGTCGTTTTCGGCCAGCACGTCGCGGGCCTCGGCCTGACCAGCGCGGTTGGCACCGGCCAAGGCCAGGCCGGAAAGCAGTCCGGCGTGCACCTCGGCCGTCCGCGGCCCGTGGAGCATTTCGCCGAACCGCTCCGCCCCACGTTGTCCCAGCAATGCGGGCATGGGCACCGTCGCGGCTGGAGCAAGGCTCAATGTGTGGATGATCTCCGGAACGTTGGCGTCGACGGTATTGATGTTAACGAGGATCAGCGACTTGACCATCCGCGGCGTGAGCTGAGCGTCCTCCAAGGCGATAGCGGTCTTGTACCACACGGCTCCATTGCCGTATGCCATTTCGAAGTCACCGAAGCCCATTTTCGCGTTGAGCCGAGTGAAGTACTGCGCAATCGTCGTGCGTTTCTGTTCGGCGACGACGAACGCCAGCCTAACGCAACACGTGACCCACGGGGTATCCGGTCGAACGGACGCAAAACACGTGTACTGGCCGTTTTTGCCTGTGAACCCGGTCTGGATCATCAGGGGAATCGTGGTGCGTGCGAACTTCCAGTTGTTTGCCTGAAACCCTTGCACCAGCGAGTCGAAGGCTCGTTGGCTGGCGGCGCTGATCGCCGGCGCTCCGCTTGGTGGCGGAGCCACGCTTGCTGCTGGCAAACGCGCGGGGGGCGCCGTCGCTGCCGGCAATGCGGACGCCGGGGCCGGCGGCGCAAAGGTGCGCGCAGACGGTGCAGCCGCCGGCTCCGGATCACTGGCCGCCACTGCGGCCTTCAACAGCACCAGCACACAGGCCACCAATCTACCTCCCGTCCTTAAGTTCCACATATTCACTTTTATTTCCTCCAATCTGGTTGTGATGTACCAAGACATCGCACGTTCCCGGCAAACGCCGCGGAATGGGATTCGTATGCGGCTCCAAGCAATAAAACGCAGCCTGAAGGGGTCGGCGGACAAAATCTACTTCGACGACCTAAGATATATGATGGCCAGGCAGGGCGCGCCGCTGAACCCACTATGAGTCTTTTGCGGCGGTTTTGTGGCGCGCCTCCTTGCCCGGATAGGCAAAAGAGCTAAAATGGCATCGGATGAGCGGTGGTCGTAACCACTTTGTTAGTAATTAGCTGCCACCATCGGGAATTGGCGATCCGTAGTCCCGGCTGACGGTTGGAACCGGCAGCGGATGCGCTGTTGCGGTGCTCCAACCTTTTATGAAACGCATTCCTGGCACAAATCGGAAGAAGGCCGTGGAAGTGTTCTTCGCTTGTGCCGCGATCCCGGTGTTCGATGTGATTTAGGATCGAGCCCTGCCCCCTCTTGGCGTCCTGTTGAAACCGTATCGCACGGGAAAGACCAGGCCCGACGGGGACGGCTGATCATAATCCGCTCAGGGCCGAATCGCGCGCCATCGGTGCTTGGCATGCCGGGCAAGTACCATCGGTCTTTGGAACGACACGAGTCTGGCAAGCACTGCACACTTTCCTGACCAGGTCAGGCTTCGGTTCCGTGCTGCTTCCGGATGATGAAACCGCGATTTCTTTCCTCACCGTGGTAGATTTCGGGGACGTTCCGGCTTCCGTTCGTGGCGCTGAGATTTGCCGGTCATTACGAAACGTGAGACACGCTTCTTTGGCCACCGCGCGCCGTCGGCCACGGTCCTTCCGAATCGCGACAGACTCATTGTTCGGGTCATACTTGTGCGAAAGAGCGTACTTTAGCAGCGGCAGGCCCGGAACACATAGGAATGCCACAATGGCTGCGCACCAAAGCACCGCGGCCGTTCCCGCATCGTGGTTTGGAGAAGCCGTTGCCGTGGCGCATACAAGAAGGATGGAACCAATCGGGAGGAAGAAGATCCCGGCACGCTTCAGCCACGAGAAGCGAAGTTCTCGGGCTTTGACGACCATTTCCGGTTGAATGTATCCACAGGACGGACAGGGAACGACATCCGTTTCACGTTCCAGGTATCGCTGCGCCGATTGTTCCGCTTGCCACAACGCCCGATCGCTTGCCCCTTGATTGTCGAGGAATAGAAGACTTGTCCCGTTCCCCGTCGCCACAACCTGCAGCAGATAAGCGTACTCAAAACCACACTGTCCGCACTTCACGCCCTTCGGGAGTTTCCGACGGACGGTCGCCCGATACGTTCTGGCATACGGAAGGAAAAACACGGCCGAAACTCCTTTCAATTCAGAGGAAGGTTTTGAAAAGTAGCGTCCACTCGATGCGATGCACTTCGAACAATTCCGTGAAAAATGCAAACTACCTCCATGGCTTCGATTGCCGGTCGCTGATCTCAACTGCCTGCCGCGTCGGCAGCGCAGCCCGCGCCTGATCACCCTAAGCCTCGCACAGGGTGGCCAGATTGTTGAGGCTTTGAACGTAATCGGGATGGTTCTCCGCTTGGACCTTCTTGCGAATTTCCAAGGCCTGGCGGCAAAGCGGTACGGCCCGTGCGTAATCGCGTTGGGAATAGTACAAGAAGCTCAGATTGTTGAGGCTTTGGGCATAGTCGGCATGGTTCTCCCCCTGGGCCTTCTTCCGGATTTCGGATGCCTGGCGTAGCAGTGGCTCGGCCCGCGCGTAGTCGGCGCGGGCCTGGTACACCACGCCCAGATTGTTGAGGCTCGTGGCGTAATCGGGATGACTTTCGCCCCACAGGAGCTTCGTACTTTCTACGGCCTGCCGCAGCAGCGTTTCTGCCCGCGCGTAGTCGCCCTGCTTGGCGTACCCGTTGGCCTGGTCGTTCACTTTTCTGAAGTGCGCCCTGATCGTTTGTTGAGCGTCTACCACGACCAATAGGCACAGCATCAAGCCGCAATTAAGCACGATTCCAATCAGTAACATCGTAACCGCGCCGGACGTGCCTCTGTTAAAACCCCGCCAGAGTCCGATGAAACCGAGCACAGCCCCGGCAACGGTAGGTATGAAGAATGCGCCGAGGCCGGTGATCGCCAGCGCGAATTTCATGTTCGCGTTCACTCGAGCAGAAGCTGGATCGATTTGTGTAGGAGGCGCGCCGAAAACGTAGGCCGGGAGAATGGCCACCAGTGGCGCGAGCAACGAGATCTTCGCCGCCCGACTGGCAAACGTAGGCCGCTCCGCTGCGGGGGACGCCAACGGCACATACCGCAACGCTTCCGCCGGAAGTGGGGGCGGCAAGACGGGCTCCCCTACATCCACGCCAGGATTCGCTCTGGGTCCCGGCGGCGGAAGGGCCGAAGCGATCGGTATCGCGTCACACGCCTTCTTGCGACAACTGGGGCAGGTTCCATCCGCGGCGGGAAACACGCGAATGCCACGATGAGGACAAACGACCATTCGCATTACGTACTCCAATCCTAATTACTTGCCGTGTTGCGGATCGCCCGTTTCAACGCGGCGCAAAATTGCCCAGTTTTCCATGTTGGCGAGGGTCGGGAAATTTAGAAACGCGAAGCGATCAAGTAACTAAACCCAATCCGCCGCATCGACGGACGAAAAATTGACCTGCCCGGAGCCAATCCTGTCCTCCGCACCACGCTGTGACGGGGCCGGGATCGCGTTGGAAGAGTACCCGAAAACAGCGGCCGCCGTCGCTCGGTTGATCGACATCATCCACAACTCGTAATCCAAAAGTGTCCACTCTTCCGTACTGGCGGCGGTTAAGTGACCGCCGTACAGAATGTTATGTCAAGCGGCCTTTGTTCGAATTTTGACTCAACTACGATGGAGATTACCATTTTCACAGTTTTTGCGCGTATAAAAACCAGCCCCACGCCAAACAGCGAGAACGCCGCCGCGCGAATATCGACCGCTGTGATGTTATGAGCCGTGGGACCACCACGCGCCTGATCCGACACTCGATTCCGCACGCGAGGTGCCGCAAAACACCAGCGTGCGTCGTTCCTCCGTAAGAAATCCGGGGTATGTTGCAGAGAACCTTTCCACCGCAGTTCCATCACGGCCGCAAGCCTGGACGAAAACAGGCTTGTTGTCGGCGCCTTTCTTTTGAAAGGCTCGAAGATCGCTACTTGCTCACGGTCGCGGAGCCGACGCTTACCACCCTCCTTTCTCTGCCGGTTTCGTCCCTAGCGTACGGTCAGCCGCTCACGCTCACAGCCACCGTCGTGGTAGCCCCGCCCAATACGGGCACGCCCAGCGGCGGCATGGTGACCTTCAAGGACGGCACGGCCACGCTGGGGACCAGTACGCTCGACGCCGGGACGGCCACGCTTCAAGTCTCGACGCTATCGTTGGGACTGCACGTGCTTACGGCCAGCTACGGCGGCAATGGTGCGAACTTTGCCGCCAGCGCGACTACCGTGGGGCCAAACTCGATCATCACCACATTCGCCGGCGGGGGAAGTGCGGGCGATGGCGGCGCGGCCACCGCCGCCGCGCTGTACGATCCGGCAGGTGTGGCGTTGGACGCCGCCGGAGATTTGTTCATCGCCGATCAGGACAACAATCGCATCCGGGAACTCAACCACGCCACCGGTGTGATGACGACCATCGCCGGCAACGGGACATCTGGCTATAGCGGCGACGGCGGTCAGGCCAGTGCCGCGGAGCTGTCCGGCCCGAAGGGGGTCGCCGTGGATACTGCCGGCGACCTTTTCATCGCCGATTCCGGCAACTCGGTCATCCGCGAAGTCAACCATTCCACCGGTGTAACCACCACGGTGGCGGGCAATGGGACCTCCGGCGGCAGTAGTGGCCAGGCTACCGCAGCCCAGTTGTCGGACCCCTATGGCGTTGCGGTGGATGGCAGTGGGAATCTGTTCATCGCCGACACCAACAACCAGCGAATCCTGGAAGTCAACCTCTCCAGTGGCGCGTTCGCTACCGTCGCCGGCAATGGGACCTACGGCTACGGCGGTGACCAGGGTCAGGCTACTGCCGCCGAGTTGGCCGAGCCCTATGGAATTGCTGTGGATGCTTCGCGGCACCTCTTTATCGCCGATTCCGGCAACTCCGCCATCCGCGAGGTCAACCTCACTAGCGGCGTGATCACCACCGTGGCCGGCAACGGGACCTACGGTGACAGCGGCGATAATGGCCCGGCCACCGCCGCGGAGCTTTCCTACCCCCAAGGCGTTGCCGTGGATGCGGCCGGGGATCTCTTCGTCGCCGATGTCGTCAATAACAGCATCCGCGAGGTCAACCATGCCAACGGCGTAATTGCCACCGTGGCCGGCAACGGCAGCCCCGGCTACAGCGGCGACGGCGGGCAGGCCACCGCCGCCGAGCTTTCCGGCCCGGCGGGGGTCACCGTGAATGCCGGCGGGGATCTCTTCATCGCCGATACCGGCAATAACGTCATCCGCGAAGTCAACCTTCCCGGCGGCGTGATCAGCACCGCCGCCGGCAATGGGACCTCCAACTACATTGGCGAAGCGGGGCCGGCCACCGCCGCCGGGCTGGCATCGCCTGCGGGTGTTGCCGTAGATGCCGCCGGAGATCTCTTCATCGCCGACCCGGGCAACAACCGCATCCGTGAAGTCAATGCCTCCAACGGCCTGATCACCACGGTGGCCGGCGACGGGACGTCTGGCTACAGCGGCGACGGCGGGCAGGCCACTGCCGCCGAGCTGTCCGGTCCGGAAGGGGTCGCCGTGGATGCGGCCGGGAATCTTTTCATCGCCGATAGCGGGAACACCGTCATCCGTGAGGTCAACCTGTCCACCGGCGTGATCAGCACCGTCGCCGGCAATGGCAGTCCCGGCTACAGCGGCGACGGCGGGCAGGCCACTGCCGCCGAGCTGGATTCGCCCTCGGGCGTGGCGGTGGACGCCGCCGGGGATCTCTTCATCGCCGATACCGTCAACGACGTCATCCGCGAAGTCAACCAGGCCAACGGCGTAATCACCACCGTCGCCGGCGACGGGAGCTACGGCTACAGCGGCGATAATGGTCAGGCTACGGCTGCCGAGTTGGCATCACCCTATGGCGTGACGTGGGACGCCTCCGGCGATCTCTTCATTGCCGATGCCGGCAACAGTCGCGTTCGCCAAGTCAACCTATCCAGCGGCGTGATCAGCACCGTCGCCGGTAACGGCAGTCCTGGCTACAGCGGCGACGGCGCTCCGGCCACTGCCGCCGAGCTGGATTCTCCTTATGGCGTGGTGGTGGATGGCTCCGGGGATCTTTTCATCGCCGACTATGGCAATTCCACCATCCGCGAAGTCAGCCTTGCCAGCGGCCTGATCACGACCGCCGCCGGCAACGGCAGCCCCAGCTACAGCGGCGACGGCGGTCCGGCTACCGCCGCCGAGCTGAATTCTCCCTCTGGCGTGGCCGTGGATTCCTCCGGGGACCTCTTCATCGCCGACACCCACAGCAACCGTGTCCGCGAGGTACTTCCGGGAATCGGTGTCACGATTCTGCCCGCAGCCCCCTTCCTGATCACCGGCCCGACTGCGGGCACCTTTAGCGCTGGCCAGAGTGTGACGATCCAATGGACGGCGGGGAGCGTCGACGTCTCGGGGCCCACCAAGATCACCTTGGGCTACGATACGGATGCGACGCCCTTCGATGCCAACCAGCACTGGATCGAGGTCGACCGGGTTACGGCCGCCAACGGCGGGGGCCAGTACAGTTGGAACACCGCCGGCGTGGCGTCGGGAACGTACTACCTCAGCGGTTACATGTACGATTTTTCGACGAGTCAGGCGGTTTACGCCTACCTCGGTACGTCGATCGTCATCACCGGTGGCAGTCCTCCCGCTTTTACACTCAGCGGCCCGACATCGGGGACGTTCACCGCTGGGGTGAGCGTAACAATCCAATGGACGGCGGCCAACGTCGACGTCTCTGGCGCCACCACGATTAGCTTGGGCTACGATGTGGATGCCACGCCCTTCGATGCCAACCAGCACTGGATCGAGGTCGACCGGGTTACGGCCGCCAACGGCGGGGGCCAGTACAGTTGGAACACCACCGGCGTGGCGTCGGGAACGTATTATCTCAGCGGTTACATGTACGATTTTTCGACGAGTCAGGCGGTTTACTCGCACCTCGGCACGTCGATCGCCATCACACGAGGAACCCCCCCTGCTTTTACGCTCAGCGGCCCGAGTTCGGGAACATTCACTGCCGGGGTGAGCGTCTCGATCCAGTGGACGGCGGCGAACGTCGATCTCAGCGGGCCCACCAAGATCACCCTGGGCTATGATCCGGACACCACGCCCTTCGATGCCAACCAGCATTGGATCGAGGTCGACCAGGGCACGGCAACCGACGGTGTGGGCGGATACAGTTGGAACACCGCCGGTGTGGCCTCGGGAACCTATTATCTCAGCGGTTACATGTACGATTTTTCGACGAGCCAGGCGGTTTACTCGCACCTCGGCACGTCGTTTGTCATCACGGGCGGCAGCCCCCCCGCTTTTACGCTCCACGGCCTGACCTCGGGCACGTTTAGCGCCGGGCAGAGCGTGACGATCCAATGGACGGCGGCGAACGTCGATCTCAGCGGGCCCACGAAGATCACCCTGGGCTACGACGCGGATGTCACACCCTTCGACGCCAACCAGCACTGGATCGAGGTCGACCAGGGCGCGGCGACCGACGGTGTGGGCGGATATATTTGGAACACCACTGGTGTGGCTTCGGGGACGTATTACCTCAACGGCTACATGTATGATTTTTCTACGAGCCAGGCGGTTTACTCCCACCTCGCCGCATCAATCGTCATCACGGGCGGAAACGCCCCCGCTTTTGCGATCATCGGCCCGAATTCGGGGACATTCACTGCCGGGGCGAGCGTCACCATCCAGTGGACGGCGACGAACGTCGATCTCAGCGGGCCCACCAAGATCACCCTGGGATACGATGCGGATAGCACGCCGTTCGACGCTAACCAGCAGTGGATTGAGATCGACGGGGGCACGGCGGACAACGGCGGAGGCGATTACACCTGGAACACCGCGAGCGTGTCGCCGGGAACCTACTTCCTCAGCGGTTACATGTACGATTTCTCGACAGACCAGGCGATTTACTCTTCCGTCGCCACGTCGATTGTCGTGACGTCGTCGCTAGCATAGGAGCACAGCAGCTTTAATTCCCTTGATTGCGGCGTCCCAGAGCGTCATAGGCAGCGTATTTGTAGAGTTCGGTCAATGTTGGATAGTTGTAGCAGGAATTGATGAACACATCGGCAGTACTGGCGGTGGACAGCGACATGAGCCCGACATGGACCAGTTCAGTCGCTTGTTCGCCGATGATGTGTACGCCCAACAATCGCATGTCTTCCTTGTGGAACAGCAGTTTGAGAAAGCCTGTACAATCACCGGTGATCTGTCCCCGCGCGTTCTGCGAGTACCTTGCCCTGCCGGCCACAAAGGGAACGCTTTTTTCCAGGAGGCCCTCTTCCGTCTCACCCGCCATGGAACATTCGGGGATGGTGTAAATGCCGAACGGCAAAACCGTGGGCATCGCATTGAGGTAATGGAGATTGAACGCATGTACCATCGCCAAGCGGGCTTGTTGCATGGCCGTCGAAGCCAGGGCGGGTTCCCCGATCACGTCACCTGCTGCATAGATATGCGGAACCGTTGTCCGGTAATTGCCGTCGACTTCGATCCTTCCCCGCCGATCGACCGCAATCCCCAGAGACTCGAGGCCCAGATCGTCCGTGTTGCCGACGCGTCCCGACGACAGGAGAATTGCGTCCGTCCGCATCACCTGCGGCGGATTCAAGTGCACCACCAGGGAATCTTCTTCCCGGCGAAACTCTTCCAGGGAATGCCCGGTCAGGACCCGTATCCCGATTCGGCGCATCGCATTGAGGAGGGCTTCGCCGATCTCGCGGTCGAGAAAACCGACGATTCGATCGCGCTTTTCCACGATCGCTACATCGACTCCCAATTCGGCGAACATGCAGGCATATTCGCATCCGATCACCCCTCCGCCGTTCACCAGCATCCGCCGCGGGATCTGCGCCAAGTGCAAGATCGAGTCGGAATCAAAGATCCCCGCTTCAGCCAGGGAGAACTGCGGCGGTCGGTAGGGACGCGAACCGGTGGCGATCAGGAAGATGTCGCCGCTCACGCAGATCTCACTGCCGTCGCCGTAGCGAATTGCGACGGTGTTGGCATCCCGGAATCGAGCGTGGCCGCGAAATGTGGTGATACCGTGGCGCTGCAAGTTGTCGCCGATGCGCGACCGCTCACGCTGCTTGACAAGTTCCGCACGTCGCAAAAACTGGCCGACCGACACGTCCTCTTTCAGTCCGCGGCAATCGATGCCTTCCAGTTCACGGTGCCGGAATCCGGAAAGAAAGACCGCCGTTTCGCGGAGGGTCTTGGAAGGTATCGTACCGGTATTGGTGGCGGCGCCGCCAAAGACGCTTTCTTTCTCGACGAGCGCCACCTTCTTGCCGAAGTAGGCGGCTTGTGCCGCTCCCTTCTCCCCGGCAGGCCCCGAACCGAGAACAATCAGATCGAAGCTGTTGCCATTGCTCAATGCACACCTCCTCCACGTGGGCACGCACCATTTGCAGAGTGGGCCCTCTGCCCGTCGAACCCGAACTATACCGGCGCGAAACCGGTAGCACTCTGCGTCGCAAGGGTTCCGCCACGCGAGCGCGATGATTATAGGAAAGCCGGGCCGGGCGGTCAAATGCCCCCCCGGCCGCTCGCGACACACCGACACGATTCGGCCGGTGGGAGGAAAACCGCCCAGAACTAGCGAGCTTCTAGTGTGCCATCTACCAAGAGAGTAAGAGAGGGATCAATGCCATGAAGATGCGAACGATCAGGAAATCGCGGCCACGGCGGCTCCGCTTGGAACAACTGGAATCGCGAATTGTGCTCAATGGCGGCCCGGTGCTCGTGCCCGCAACCGTCGCGCCGGGACCGGAGATCACCACGAGTGACGTGCAGGCGATTCTCAAGCGGGCGTCCGCTGCGAATCCGGAGGACCCGACGGCAATCATAGCCGTGGTGGATCGTGGCGGCGATATCCTCGGGGTCCGCGTGGAAAGCGGCGTCACCTTCGCCAATCCGACCGAGGAGGTCTTCGCCGTCGACGGAGCCGTGTCGGTGGCGCGCACGGCCGCTTTCTTCTCCAGCAATTCGTCCGCCTTGACCTCGCGTACCGTAGGGTTCATCAGCCAAACCACGATTACCCAGCGGGAAGTCCAGTCGAGTCCCGACGGCACCAATCCCAATTCCACGACGCTCGGCCCGGGATTCGTGGCGGCGGTGGGGGTGGGGGGGAACTTTCCGCCGGGTGTCGCCGACACCCCGTCGGCCGATCTGTTCGGGATCGAATACACCAATCGCGATAGCCTGATCGACCCTGGGCCCGACGGCATCGAGAGCATCACCGACAATACGCCCTTGCCGAACCAGAATCGCTTCAACGTGCCCACCGCGTACGTCGGTTCGGCCGGGGGCAATACGATCTATGCCCCGGAGTCGTACGGTTACGAGGCCTACCCGGCGTCATCCCCTTTGCACTACACGCAGTCGCGCGGCATCGGCACGCTCCCCGGGGGAATTCCCCTGTACAAGGACGGTGTTCTGGTGGGCGGCATCGGCGTCTTTTTCCCGGGCAGCGACGGTTACGCAACCCACGAACAGGGGTTCGTCGCCGGCATTGGGCAGACCTATTCGCAGCGAACGAATACCACCCAAGAGTATGAAGCCGAGTTCATGGGCTTCGTCGCCGCCGGCGGAAGTTCTTCGTTGGGCCTGCCGGAGACCGGCGTGGTCAACGGCGCGCCGGCCGTGGCGGGATACGACATCAACCACGCCGTGGTGATCGATATGGCCGGCATTACGCTGCCGGCCGTCGGTCCGGGAAATCCGCTCGAGGGCGGCCAAGTGATCAAGCAGTTCGGCAGCCAGTTCGTGGTTCCCGGCAGCAATCACATCAACGGCTTCGATCTGCCGATCGACACGGCGGGTGATACCACGGCCAACGGCAAGCCGGTCCCTTACGGCTGGCTGGTCATCCCGCACACCACGGCCTACAGCAGTCTTACCGTGGCCGACATCACGAACATCATCAGCCAAGGCGTGGCCGAGGCCTCGATCGATCGATCGGCGATTCGAGCGCTGGGCTCGACGGCGAGCATGGTGATCGCCGTTTCCGACAAGGAGGGCAACATCCTCGGCATGTACCGCATGCCCGACTCGACCGTGTTTTCCATCGACGTAGCCGTGTCCAAGGCCCGCAGCATGGCCTACTACGCCGATCCGGCGCAGTTGCAGAGCGTCGATCAAATAGCGGGACTTCCCAAGGGGGTGGCCATCACCAACCGCACCGTTCGCTATTTGGCGCAGCCCTATTATCCGGAGGGCATCAACGGCTCGCCCCCCGGCCCGTATTCGGTGCTCAACGACCCTGGCATCAACCCGCTCACCGCGGAAGACCTCGGGCCGGCCCTGCCGGCATCGGACTATTCCAGCGGCTCGGCGAGCTTGATGAGCTACGCGGCTTTCAATCGGACGGCCAATTTCCACGATCCGGTTGATCCGGCCAATCAGAACGGCGTGGTTTTCTTCCCGGGGAGCTCCGCGTTATTCAAAGGCAATACGCTCGTCGGCGGTTTGGGTGCCAGCGGCGACGGCGTTGACGAGGACGACCTGGTGACCGCAATGGCTTCCACGGGATACCAAGTGCCCACGAACCTCCGCGCTGATCAGTACACGGTGGACGGGGTTCGTTTACCGTACCAGAATTTCCCGGCCAATCCCCATAAGCTGTAAGAAAAAGGGGAATCCAACAACCCGATTCACGGACCCCATGGAGCTGCACAGTTATCCTGATGACAATGCTGTGGCCCGGGCGGCAGCCGCAATGGTGGCCGTTGCGGCGCGGAGTGCCGTGGCCGCGCGGGGGCGGTTTGTGGCGGCTTTCAGCGGTGGCCGGACGCCGTGGATGATGCTGCGGGCATTGGCCGCGGAAGATGTACCCTGGCATGGCGTGCATTTACTGCAGGTCGACGAACGCGTGGCCCCGGAGGGGCACGCGGACCGAAATCTCACGCACGTGCGGGAGAGCTTGCTGCACGCGGTGCCCTTGCCGGCTGCCCAAGTATACCCGATGCCTGTCGAGAAGTCCGATCTTGCCGCGGCAGTGCGGGAGTATGAACAAACGTTGCGCTGCGTCGCTGGAACGCCAGCCGTGCTCGACTTGGTGCACCTGGGGCTCGGCCCCGATGGCCACACGGCGTCGCTCGTGCCGGGCGATCCGGTTTTGGCCGTGAGCGACGCCGACGTGGCGCTCTCCGGCGTTTACCAGGGCCGCCAGCGAATAACTTTGACCTATCCGGTCCTCAACCGAGCGCGGCACGTTGTTTGGCTGGTAACGGGAGGCGAAAAGGTCCAAATGCTGCGCCGTTTGCAGCAGGCCGATCCCACGATCCCCGCGGGCCGCGTCCAGCAGGAACACGCGGTGATTCTGGCCGACCGGGCCGCGGCCGGTGAAGGCCCGTCCTAGTTCCATCGTCCCGAGAGTTTCTGCGGCTTCCCCAAGCCCCCCGTTGCAATGAGGGGCGTTTCTCGGCGGCAAAAAAGTTCTCGCCGGCCGCTCCTAGCCGCGGTTCGTGGGAGAATCGCAGCAAGGCATTTCGCCGCCGCTCAATTCCGCCACTCATCGATCAGCGAAGCCACCAGCGCGGTCCAGCCTGTTTGATGGGATGCGCCGAGACCCGCCCCGCTATCGCCGTGAAAATACTCGTGGAACAGGATGTTGTCGCGCCACAAGGGGTCGTTCTGCATCCGCGGATCGTCGCCGTAAATAGGACGCCGCCCGTTGCCGTCGCAGGTGAAGATGCGGATCATCCGGTCGGCGATCAACCCGGCCATCTGCCGGAACGTGAGCGGGTCCGGACTGCACGGGAGCGGGATGCGGAAATCCGGGCCATACGCCTTAGCCAGTTTCCGCAACGACTCGATCACCAGGAAGCAGGTGGGAAACCAGATCGGCCCGCGCCAATTGGAGTTGCCGCCTTTGATCTTGGAAACTGCTTCGGCCGGTTCGTAATCCACGCGGCTGCCGTCGTGTACCACGGGATGGGCCTGGTGGTACTTGGACAAGCTGCGAATGCCGTAGGGTGAGAGGAATTCGTCCGGGTCGAAAACGCGCTGCATGATCCGCGTCAGTTGGTCCTGGTTGACAATGGTGAGCACGTGGCTCACGTCGTCGTTGTGCTTCACGGTGTGCACGACGCCGCGGATCAGGTCCTGGCGATTCACCATGAACCAGTTCACGCAGGAGCTGAACTCCTGAAACGGCTTGATCCAATTCAGCTCCAGGCGTTCGACGGCGAATAGCGGGATCAAGCCCACCAGCGAACGGACGCGAAACTTGTGAAAGCTGCCGTCGGCGTGGCGCAGCACATCGTAGAAGAATCCATCCGTCTCGTCCCAAAGCTGGTAATTGTGGTTGCCCATGCGTTTCATGGCGGAAGCAACGTGCGCATAGTGCTGGAAGAACTTGGTGGCAAGATTCTCGTAACAGCGGTTCTCTTTGGCCAGTTCCAGGGCGATACGCATCAAGTTGAGGCAGAACATCCCCATCCACCCCGTTGCGTCGGCCTGTTCCAGCACGCTGCCGTTGGCGAAGGGCCGGCTGCGGTCGACGATGGAAATGTTGTCCAGCCCCAGGAATCCGCCTTCGAAGATGCAGTTGCCTTCGCGGTCGACCATGTTCACCCACCAGGCGAAGTTCATCAGCAGCTTGTGGAAGCAGCGCTCGAGGAACTCCCGGTCGGCCTTTCCGCTCCGCAAGCGGTCCATGTTGTAGACCCGCCATACGGCCCAGGCATGCACCGGCGGGTTGAGGTCGGAGAAATCCCACTCGTAAGCGGGAATCTGGCCGTTGGGATGCTGAAACTGCTCGAAGAGCATCAGCTTCAGCTGCTCCTTGGCATACCCCGGGTCGACCAGCGCGAGCGCCACGCAATGAAAGGCCAGATCCCAGGCGGCAAACCACGGATACTCCCACTTGTCGGGAATCGTCAGCACCCGCAGCGAGTTGAGATGCCGCCAGTGTTCATTGCGAATCGATTTGCGTGAAGCGGGGGGAGGGCGGTTCGGGTTGTCGCCATCGAGCCATTGCTGGACGTCGAAAATGTAGCTCTGCTTGGTCCACAGCAGGCCGGCGAACGCGCGGCGCTGAATCTGCCGCTCGTCTTCGCTGGCCCCCGCCGCGCAGATCGCCGCGTAGAATTCGTCGGCCTCGCGGCGGCGCTCGGCGATCATCGAATCGACTTCCGCCAGCGGTGCCGGAAGCGACGGCGAATCGGAGAGCCGCAGCCGCAGCACCGCCGAAGAGCCCGGTGGAATCTCCGCGAAACGAAAGTGCATCGCCGCCTTCGTGCCGCGGCGGGCGGGCTCGAGGCTATCTTCGCCCCCAATCAACCAGCGCTGGAAGGCGTCCTTGACGTGCGGCTTGCGGCTCTGGTTGCCGGGGCCGAAAACCTCCGGGCCGTTCGTTTCGTTGTCGGTGAACAGGTACGTCCCTCCCCGCGGCACATAGAGCGTCCGCGGTCCAAGGCGGTAACTCCCGGGAATCGTCTTGGGAATCTCCAGCAAGCTGTCGTCGGCAATCAGGCATTGAAAATCGGGTCCCTCCCGCCCAGGGGCGATCGAGGGCTCCGGGCAGCCGCCGGGTCCCCAGGCCTCGGCCGACCAGGACCAGAGATTGCGAAACCAGAGCTGCGGCAAGATGTCCAGCGGGGCCGGCGCCGGCCCGCGGTTGACGGCCTCGATGCGAATCGCAATGTCTTCCGTCGTGAACTTGGCATACTCGATGAAGATGTCGAAATAGCGATTGTCGCGGAACACGCAAGTGTCCAGCAGTTCGAATTCCGATCCCTGGCCGCAGCGCCGCTGATTTTCCTCGACGAGCCGGCGGTAGGGATACTCGGCCTGCGGATACCGGTAGAGGAACTTCATGTACGAGTGCGTCGGCGTATTATCCAGGTGGTAGTAATACTCCTTGACGTCTTCGCCGTGATTGCCCTCCACGGACGTTACGCCGAACAACCGCTCTTTCAGGATCGGGTCCCGGTGGTTCCAGAACGCCGGGCCGAACACCAGCAGTTGATAGCGGTCGCAAATCGCGGCAATCCCGTCTTCGCCCCAGCGGTATGCCTTGCTAGCGGCATGCTCGAAGGGCATGTAAGCCCATGCGTTGCCATCGGCGCTGTAGTCCTCGCGGACGCCGCCCCAGGAGCGATCGGAAACGTACGGCCCCCAACGCCGCCACGAGCCGACGTCATCCTGGATTTCCTGCAAACGTGTGTGTTCTCGAGTGGTCATTCTTCCACAGCGATCTGATGGTCCGATTCAGCGATGAATAATCCTTCGGCTTGCTCCGCGCATGCCGCTTCCGCACCTCAGCCACGCACCGCTTGGGCCAACCGCTGCGCGGCGACCATGCTGCTATGGAAGACGGCGTCCCGTTCCCGGTCGGACAGCTGCCGGCCCACAAGCTCCGCCAGCTTCGGCACCTTGACGGCGATCACCCGCTGGGAAAGGGCCTGGCCCTCGATTTCGGCGCAGAAGCGGCGGGGATCCTGATTGGAAATGTCGAGGGTGCGGGCGGACCCGGCGAACTTGCAGGCGACCTGGATGCGGCCAATGTCCGCAGGGGCATCGGCTTGCCGCACCAGCCGGAGGCGAACCTGTCCCTGAGGCGCCACCAGCTGCCAGTTCATCTCGACCCCCGGCTTCACGTTTCCCCCGTTGACTGTCCAGCCCAAGCACGAAGAAAGCCAGCCCGCCAGCATCATCGATTGGATTGCGCCGCCTTTACCGTGTACGATCACAACCTCGGTAATCGTCGGCAACGCTTCCGGGGCCGTGGCCGGATCGAGCATTTGCGCCAGAAAGCGCCGCCAACTCTTCAGTCTCCGCCAATTCAGGTCCGAAGCGACCCTCCAGGGCACACGCTGCGACTCGAAACGGGACAACCAGGACGTCATCTTGACGAAGCCGCCGGCCGGGTCGGGCCAGCCGATACTGTCGTAGATCACCTGCTGCACCGTTTCTTCGAGATCCATCAGCAAACGCTCTTGCAAGGTGGGCGGCCGCGGCACGGCCCACCAAAAGCCCGTGGGCAAGTCGCCGATCAACAATTCGCGTACGGCGTAGGAAAGACGATCCACGGCCCGTCCGCCCGCCCGCAATGTCACCTGTTCCGAACAAATTTTCTGACCGCCCCCCTGGCTGCGGCACCAGGCACTCACCGAAACGCGAATCCGGTCGCGGCCGTCCTGCGGCTCGGCGGCCAGAAGCAGAACCCGCGCCGGGTGGATGAACACAATCTCGGGAACTTCATTCTGGATCTGCTGCGTTGCTTCCGGGTTATCGCTGTAGATCAGCAAGTTGGACATCCGCGCCCGCACCGTAGGCGGAGCGCTCGGGTCGCTGCCTTCGGCGAACTGCCGCGAAAGCTCGCGCTCGATGTCGTGGAACGGGATATCCGCGGTTTCGTCCGTTGCCGGTTGGGATGCTGGCATCACATGGTCCTCCATTGCCGTCCGTCGGATTCAATCAGCCGATCCGCCTCCAGCGGGCCCCAGGTCCCGGCGCGATATTCGGGCAAATGGCGGGCGCGGCTGTTTTCCCAAAAGTCGAGGATCGGCATCACGAACTTCCACGCGGCTTCCACTGCGTCGCGGCGCATGAAAAGCGTGGCGTCACCGGCCATCACGTCCAACATCAAACGCTCGTACGCTTCGGGCGTGGAGACGCCAAACCCCGAGCTGTAATTGAATTCCATCTTGATGGGATAGATCCGCACCTTCGGGCCGGGCAGCTTCGAGGCCACACGCAGCGACATGCCTTCTTCGGGCTGGATGTTTACGGCGAGCACATTCGGTTCCAGCGGCACGGCCGGGTTGGCGTTGAATAGCACTTGCGGAACGTCCTTGAAGCAGATGGCGACCTGGCTGGCCCGCTTCGGCAGCCGCTTGCCCGTACGCAAGTAGAACGGCACACCGGCCCAGCGCCAATTATCGATAAAGGCCCGGACGGCCACGAAGGTCTCGGTCGTGGAATCCGGGGGGATGGGCTTCTTTTGCATCTCGAAGAAGTCATTCACTTCCTTGCGATAGCCGGGCACCGCACCGCCGTGAACCTCGCCGCCGATGTACTGGGCGCGAACCACGCACTGCTCGACGTCCTCGGGCGTCAGCGGCCGCAGGCACTGCAAGACGCTGATCTTGGCATCCCGGACCACGTCGGGGGCCAGCGACCATGCCGGTTCCATGGCGGTCAGGCAAAGGATTTGCAGCATGTGGTTCTGCAGCATGTCGCGCAGGGCCCCCACCCCTTCATAATAACCTACGCGGCTGCTCACCATCTGGCCCGTCTGCGGATCAAACTGGCTCAATCCTTCTTCTTCCGCCACCGTAATCTGCACGTGGTCGATATATTTCTGGTTCCAGAGCGGCTCGAAGATGCTGTTGGCGAATCGCAGCACCAACAGGTTCTGGACGGTTTCCTTTCCCAGGTAGTGATCGATGCGATAGATCTGGCTTTCGTGGAATACGGCGGCCAGACCGCGATTCACTTCCTCTCCACTGGCCAGGTCGTGGCCGATCGGCTTCTCCACGATGACCCGCGTGAACGCCGCAGAACCCGCCTCACTCACCAATCCGGCCGCCTTGAGTTGTTCCACGCAACTCGAGACAGCCTGCGGTGGTATGGAAAGGTAGAACACCCGGTTTCCGCAGATACCAAACTGCTGATCCACCGCATCCAGGCGGTTTTTCAGATCAGCATAGGCCCGGGCGTCGTTGAAGCTGCCCGGCACAAAGAACAACGAACGGAGAAAAGCCTCCTGGTCCTGATCGCTGATCCGCTGCCGGGAGAAGCGGCAGATTCCATCGGTGGCGCGGGTGCGGATCCATTGGTCGGGGTCGCCGCTATGCCCCAGGCCGAATCCCACCGTGGCAAAGTTGGCCGGCAAGAGTCCGTCCACATGCAAATTGCAGACGGCGGGCATGAGTTTTCGCCAGGCGAGGTCGCCGGCGCAGCCGAAGATGACCAGCGCGCAAGGTTGCGGAATCAGCGCGGCCGCGGCACCAGGCGCCAAGGGGTTCTGGCTGAGGAGCATTTCTGCCATGACGTCAATTGCCTTCCGAAAATTGGGTAAATGGTGGTGTGGAGTCGCTCGGAATACCGCTTGGTTCAACCGCCGCTGGGCAATTCCACGTGACCTCCAAAACCATGCCGCATCGCCGAGAGCATCTTCTCGGCGTAGGTGTGATCCTGGCGGGAGCGGAACCGCGTGAACAGGGCGGCCGTGAGCACGTCGGCCGGGACCGCCTCTTCGATGGCCGCCATGATGGTCCACCGTCCCTCCCCCGAATCCTGGACATGGCCGGTGAAATTCGAGAGCGACGGATTCGTCCGCAAGGCGATGGCGGAGAGATCGAGCAGCCACGAGCCGACGACACTCCCCCGCCGCCAGAGCTCGGCAATGGCGGGCAAATCAAAGTGATAGGAATTGGCTTCCGCTAGGCCGTTGCCGCCGCACGGCTCCTTGCCGCCGGCTCCTTCCATGATGTGAAACCCCTCGGCATAGGACTGCATAAGACCGTATTCGATGCCGTTATGGACCATCTTCACAAAATGGCCCGCGCCCTCGGGACCACAGTGCAAATATCCCTCTTCGGCAGTCGTTGCGGCCAGTTTGGGCCCCGGAGTCGTGGGCGTATCGCCGCGGCCGGGGGCCAGGCTGCGAAGAATCGGATCCAGCCGCTCGACCGCTTCCTTGGGGCCGCCGATCATCAGGCAATAGCCGCGTTTCAGGCCCCAGATGCCGCCGCTGGTGCCCACGTCGACATAGTGGATGCCGCGGGGTTTCAGCTTGGCGGCTCGGGCAATATCATCCTTAAAGAACGAGTTTCCCCCGTCGATGATCGTGTCGCCGGCTTGCATGTGCGCGGCCAGGGTCTCAACCGTCTTTTGTGTGGGAGCTCCGGCCGGAACCATCACCCAGGCCGCCCGGGGCGCGGAAAGCTTGTTCACAAGATCCTCAAGCGAAGATGCCCCCACGGCGCCTTCCTTGACAAGTTCTTCGACATTGGCGGGATTCAAATCGAATACCACGCAATGGTGCCCCTGGCAGATCAACCGCCGCACCATGTTGGCGCCCATGCGCCCCAATCCGATCATACCCAATTGCATTGGCGATACCTTTTTCGTTGAGGAAAAGCGGGTGCAAGAGGCCGAAAAACGGAGGAATTCTAGGTGCGGCTTAGAGCGGGGGTCAATAGTCCGGGGGCAAGTTTCCAGGAATTTGTGGGGGTTTTGCCGGGAATCCGTGAACCGGACAGGGGAACTTGTGTCTCACAACCGCGATGTCGTGTTCCAACCTGAGCGTAGGATTTTCGCGCCGCTGGTGCTGATCCAACCGTAATGCGCAAGGGATCGCGATTCCCGATATGTGCCAGACAGCAGAACGTTTGAATTGCTGATCAACGCTCGCCCCAAAGTATTGAAATCTGCCGCTTTGAAGCGATTGCCTGCGGGCCTTACGCTCGCGTTCATGCGGAATGGCCCCTTATGGAGGGGTCCGCGAAAGGCTGCCCCAGATCCTCCCCCACGTTAACCCGCGCCATGGCGTTTCTCGTCCGCGACTTGACTGAATCTGTCACCAGCACAATAATCTTCTCCGGTAGCTCTGAGGTGCGGGTTGTCAGCCACCGATCGTTGCTTGCAGAGAGATTCCCCGTGCTGATTCGCCGAGACAATTTGTCTGCCCATCTTTTCTGGATCATACTCTTCGTTGCCGGAACGGCAGCGGCCGTGGGCGTTTACTTTGCTTGCGGCGTCGGGAAGCCAAGGCTGCCCGGCGGCAGCAGCCCTGTCGGGATGATGTACGGCGCCCTCGGCAGTGCGATCATGCTCTTCGAGTTCTTGATTTGGCCGCGTAAGAAGGTCCGCGCTTGGCGGATCGGTGCGGGCAAGCTTTGGATGCGGGCCCATATCTGGTTGGGGTTACTCACTGTTCCCTTGATTATCTGCCACAGCGGTTTCGTCCTCGGCGGCTGGCTGAGCACGGTGTTGATGGTTCTTTTCGGGGTGGTGATCGTCAGCGGGCTGTTCGGCCTTCTTCTGCAACAGTTCTTACCGAGGTTGTTGCTGGAGCACGTTCCTGCCGAGACGATCTATTCGCAGATCGACCACATTTCCCGGCAGTATTACTGGGACGCCGAAGACCTGGTCGCGGCTACCACCGGGGCCGTCATCGATACGAGCCAGTCGCTGCAAGCTCGCGGCGACCGGAGTACGAAACCAACCACCTATATCGCCGTAGGCGCACAGCGGACCGTCGGCAGTGTCCGCGGCAAGGTGCTGCAGACGCAAATTGCCGCAACGGCGGTGGCTGATGCCGAGCCCCTCCGCGACAGCTTCTTGAACGCGATTGGGCATTTCCTGCTGCACGGAGGCGACTCTCGCGAGGGCGCCGTGCTGCAGTCGCCGCTGGGGGCGACCGCCTACTTCCAATCGCTGCGAAAAATGCTGGATCCCGCGGCTCATCCAGCCGTGGAGACCTTGGAAAGTCTATGCGACCAGCGGCGGCAATTCGATCTCCAGCGGCGGTTGCACGGCTGGCTGCATGGCTGGCTGTGCGTGCACTTGCCGCTGTCGGCCGCGTTGATCGGTCTGATGTTTGTGCACATTGTCGTAGCCTTGAAGTATTGGTAGTGGACCCTCATGGCACCTCCCGAGGGCGGTCGCGCGCGCGCCGTGCGCGTCCCGCTGGACTACTTTAAGTCGCACAATCGCTGGGAACGCGGAAAAGCGATTGCCACGGTCGTCGTGGTCGCTGTCGCGGGCGCATGGTGGGGCGGAGGCGTGCTTTTTGGCCGGCAAGAGGCCAAATTCCACTCGCCCGGCCGCCTCGCTGCCGTGCATCAGACCTGGGAGAACCAGTGTTCGGCCTGCCATGCCGACTTCCATCCGATCCGCGACGACACCTTGGGCACCTATTGGCAAAGCGGTGCGGGCCCGGCCGGGCACAAATGCCAGACCTGTCATCAAGGTCCGCCACACTTTGCCAAGCAAGCGGCGGCCCAATCGCCGGGCTGCGCCTCGTGTCACCAGGATCACCGCGGCATGGAAGCATCCTTGCTGTGCATGGACGATCGGCAGTGTACGCAATGTCATGATTCGGTCCACAAATCCGCGATCGCCACGGGTGCGGCGGCGCCACCCGTCAGCCGGTTCGATGCAGTGAATCACCCGGAATTCGCGTCGGCAAAGAAGGACCCGGGACGGCTCAAGTTTTCGCATTATATTCATCTGATTCCGGGATTCATGAAGGATCCGGGACAGGCGTGGAGCAAGACCCCGTGGACTTACGCCCGCATTGCGGACAAGCGCCAGCGCGGGCGTTACATGGCAGTGGCCGGGACCAAGGATGAAAACGCCGTGATCCAGTTGCAGTGCCAATCTTGCCATCAGTTGGACAGCGGCGATTTCCGGCTGGACCGCGTAAGCGGCCTCCCCCTGGCCATACTGCCGGCCAGATCGGCGGGAAGCCGGATGTTGCCGATCATGTACGAGAATCAGTGCCAGGCGTGCCATACGCTGGATCGCCCCGGGCTGCCGGCGACGGTCCAACATCGCCAGTCGGCCGCGCAGGTTCAGGAGGCCCTGCGCCTGGGGGCGACTTACGAGTACTTTCGCGGCAGGCCCGAGCTGAAAGCAGCGCTTCTCGGCCCGGCGCCGCTGCCCAACCAGCGGCCGCCCTTGGATCGCAAGGTGATCGAGGCGATTGACGATCGCGTCGAGATTGCCGAACGACGCTTATCGCAGGATGTTTGCGGCAAGTGCCATTATTTCCAACCGTCGGAGCTGCAGGACCTGCGGCAGGTGATTCCGCCGCAGTTGCCGCAGGTCTGGTTCGAGAAGGCCAGGTTCGATCACTATGCGCACCGCGCCATGGATTGCCTGCTGTGTCACGAGCAAGCTTCACGGGATCGGTCGCGAGAAAGCGATGACCGCAAGACCGCGTACATGCCCGACAGGAGCACTTGCCTGCTGTGCCACGCCCCGCCCAGCGTGGAACACGGGGAAGCCCGCGGCGGCGCGCGGTTCGATTGCGCGGAGTGCCATCGCTACCATAACGGCCAGAACCGCATGGCCGGAGTCGGCGCCGAGGTCGAGTGCCCGATCCGCAAACTAAGTGTCGGCGAGTTTCATAACGGCGAGGCAAAGACGGGGAACAACCAACCATAGTAGCAGGCACACTTCGTCTGGCGTCCGCGAGGGCATGCGAAGTGTGCCTGGCATTTTGAAACGCTACGGTCCTGCCGGTTTAGAGAGCGATTATGATTGTTCAAGAACTTCACAAGATTCAGCACGAGTTCGGCTATCTGCCGGCCCCACAACTCAAGGCGCTCTCGGAACGCATTTTGCAGCCGCTCTACCGTCTGCATGAAGTAGCCAGCTTCTTCCCGCACTTTCACCTCCAGCCTCCGCCTTCCGTGGAAGTCAAGGTCTGTTGCGACATGGCTTGCCACCTGGCCGGCGGTGCGAGTCTTATACAGCATGTCCAGAGCATCGGCGAGCAGATCGGCGGCCGGAAGATCGCCGTGACGCGGGCGTCCTGCTTGGGCCACTGTGATGGCGCGCCGGCCGTCAGCATTAACGATCGTATCTACTGGAACAAGTCCGGCGAGCAGATCGAGGCCATGATCCGCGAAGCGGCCGCACAGCAGCCGCAGGCCGAGCAGACCATTTGCGGCCCCGGTCCGAAGTGGCAAATCGATCCGTATGGGGGCGAACGCCGCTATGACGTGATTCGCCGCTGGTGCGATGCGTGGAAGGCCGATTCCGACGCGAATCTGCCGGCAAAACGCCTGCGGTTGGGCGATCCGATCCTGAAAACCCTGGAAGCGGCCAACCTTCGTGGAATGGGCGGCGCGGGATTCCCCACCCATCTCAAATGGAGAACCGCGCGCGGTGCGCCGGGCGACGTGAAGTACGTGGTTTGTAACGGAGACGAGAGCGAGCCGGGAACCTTCAAGGATCGCGACTTGCTGGTCTTCACCCCCCACTTGCTCGTCGAGGGAATTGTCATCGCCGGCCTCGTCAGCGGTGCCCAGCGCGGTTACATCTACATCCGGCATGAATACCAGCAACAAATCGATTCCATGCGCGTCGAGATCGAACGTGCCCGCGGCGAAGGGCTCTGCGGCCCGAACATCCTCGATACGGGCATTGCCTTTGACGTCGAGGTGTTTGTGAGTCCAGGCGGCTATATCTGCGGCGAGGAAAGTGCCCTGCTGGAAGCGATGGAAGACCGCCGCTCCGAGCCGCGCAACAAGCCGCCGCTGCCCGTCTTCGAAGGGCTGTACGGCAAGCCGACCATCATCAACAACGTGGAAACGCTTTCCTGGGTGCCGGCGCTGGTGATCAAGGGTGGGCCGTGGTACCGCAATTCGGGAACGCGCGGCGCTGGCGGGCTGCGCTTCGTCTCCATTAGCGGTCACGTGAACCGGCCCGGGGTCTACGAGGTTCCTTTCGGTCAGACGGTACGGGAGCTGATCTTCGACACTGCGGGCGGGATGTCGGGGGGCCGCGAGCTTAAGGCAATTGCGACCAGCGGTCCCTCCGGCGGATTCCTCCCCGCGGTCCTCGACTTGACGCAAGTGTCGCTGGTCTTCGCTGAGGGTTTGCGGAAGCGGGGCGTGGTCGCGGCCGACACCACGCGGCTGGACATTCTTGACCTGCCGCTGGATCTCGATGTGCTCAAGCCATTTCCGGACTTCATGCTCGGTGCAGCTTTCGTGGTCTACGGCGATGACGCGGACATGCTGGTCGAGGCCTTGAATTGTGTCGAGTTCTACCGCAATGAGTCCTGCGGAAAGTGCGTGCCTTGCCGGCTGGGCACGCAAAAGATGGTCGAGATGATCGAGGCGCTGCTTGCCGGCCGGCGGCACGATGACTTGGCCACGCTCGACGACCTGGCGCAGACCATGCTCGTATCGGCGATTTGCGGCCTGGGACAGGTCGCCGCCAACCCGCTGGTGACGGTATTGCGTTACTTCCGCGAAGATCTGGACAAACACGTAAAAAGATGAACCGCTATGTCTTCCTTTGAGAGCGAAGAATTCTACCATCTCATCGGCGATCAGCTCGTCACCGTGGGACGGTCGCAGCGCGAGATGATCGGCGAGCCCGAGCTGGAGCTGACGATCGACGGCCATTCCCTCAAGATGCCGCGGGTCAAGGCGAGTTACGACGCGGCGGGCAAGCTGCTGTCGACCCGGCTGGTCACGATTTACGATGCAGCCCAGCAGCTTTACGCGATGGAGCGGAAGGAAAAGAACCCCATCCCGGTCCTTTGCCACCGCGAGCACATGCGGCCGGTTGCCGTGTGCCGCGTCTGCATGGTCGATATCAAAATCAAGGGAGCGTCGCGGTTGGGGCCCGCTTGCCAGCGGCCGATTGAGCCCGGCATGGAGATCTCCACCCGCTTGACCAGTCCCCGCGTGCTGAAGACGGTCAAGACGCTCGTCGAGCTGCTGTTGAGCGATTACCATCCGCCGCGGGGAAAGGACCTGGCATTCGGCGACGAAGGGGAAAACGAGCTGGAGGCGATTGCCCGCGACCTCGGCGTTGCCGACAGCCGATTCCCCCGCGGGGCTGCCAACCGGCCGCGCGATGATTCCTCGCTGTTGATCAGTGTCGACAGCAACGCTTGCATCCTCTGCGATCGTTGTATCCGCGGTTGCAATGAAGTGCGGAACAACTTCGTGCTGGCGCGGATGGGCAAAGGCTATAAGGCCCGCATCGCCTTCGATCTCGATGAGCCCATGGGCGGATCGAGTTGCGTGACCTGCGGTGAATGCATGGTTTCTTGTCCGACGGGGGCGCTGTCGGGCCGGGCGGTGGTCGGGGAGAGCTTTCCACCCAAGGTGCTGGCGACGGCCGAGCCCGTGGATCCCAAAGAGCTGGCACAACAACCGCTGTTCGACGGCATTTCGCAGCCGTTCTTGCGATGGAATCGCAACGCGATCGTGCGGCGGAGATTCAAGAAGGGAGAGATTATTTGCCGCGAGGGAGAATACGGTTCTTCGGCCTTCGTCATGGAGAAGGGCCGCTTCGAGGTCCGCATCAAATCGTCGCTCCAGGTGGTGGGAAAGAAGCCGGCGGGCATCTTCGGTCTTTTCCGCCGTTTCGCCGTGGGACTTCACGACGAAGCAAACGGCTCCAAGTTCATTCCCGTGGATGCGCCGGTAGCGCTCTCGCAGAGTATTCCCATGGCGGTCCTGGAGCCCAAGGACATCCTCTTCGGCGAAATGACCTGCATGAACCAATATCCGCGATCGGCGACAGTCACGGCCTTGGAAGACTGCACCGTGCTGGAGATTCTCCGCAACGTGCTCTACATGTTGCAGCGGAACAAGGTGTCCCGGGAGAAACTGGACGAGGTCTATCGCCAGCGGACGCTCGACACCTTCCTTCGCAGCGTGCCGCTTTTCGCCCAATTGGCCCACAACGCCGCCGACTTCGACAAGATCGTGAGCGACCTCCGCGAATGGGTCAAACTGATTCGCGTGCACCCGGGCCAGGTCGTCTGCCGGCAGGGTGACCCGGCCGACCACTTCTACATGATCCGCTCCGGCTTCGTCAAGGTCAGCCAGAGCCGGCAAGGCGTCGAGCGGGTGATGAACTATCTTGGGCCCGGCAGTTACTTCGGTGAAATCGGACTCTTGAGCCGCATGGCGGAGAACCTCGCGGTGCCCAAGGTGGGCATTCGTAACGCGACGTGCAGCGCGCTGGACCACGTCGATCTGGTGCGATTGCAAGGCGACAAGTTCTTCGATTTGCTCAAGCTCCATCCCGATCTGCAATCGCAAATGGTCGAGATCGCCCGATACCATATCCGGCAGAACGAGGAACAATGGTCTCGGATTAATCACGAGTCGCTGGAAGACTTTTTGAGTCAAGGGTTGGCCAACGCGGGAAATGTGCTGGTTCTCGACCTGGAGCGCTGCACGCGCTGCGATGAGTGCACCAAGGCCTGCGCCGACGCGCACGGAGGCGTTACGCGGTTGATCCGCGAAGGTCTCCGTTTCGACCGCTTCCTGGTGGCCACTTCGTGCCGGTCGTGCCTTGATCCGTACTGTCTCGTGGGATGCCCCACAGCCGCCATCCAGCGCACCGAATCCGGCGATATCCAGATCAAGGACTCCTGCATCGGCTGCGGCAAATGCGCCGAGAATTGTCCTTACGGCAATATCAACATGGTCGCGATTCCGACCGGCGAGAAGGCCCCGGATCCGCATAACCCCCAGCGAATGCTGGCGGTCGTGCAATACAAGGCTACCACCTGTGACAAGTGCAACGGGATCAATCCGCCGAGCTGTGTATATGCCTGCCCCCACGAAGCTGCCAGCCGCGTGGACGGAAAAGAGCTTCTGGAATGGGTTCGGCAACGCAACCTATGAAGGAGACGGCCTTGCGACGCACCCTGATGGTAGTGATCCCCTTGATAACGGTGGGCGGCGTGCTGCTGTGGAAGTCGTGGCCCGCGTCGCTGGGCCAGGAGCGAGTTCCCCCGCCCCTCCAATACTCGGCGGTGATGCGGAACGACGTCTACATGGGCGTCGGGTCGTGCGCTTCGCCGGCCTGTCACGGCGGTCCTGTATCGGCTCACCAGGATCGCGTCTGGAACAGTTCCTACACCGTCTGGGTCAACCAGGACAAACATGCCGGCGCTTACTCGGTCCTGTTTGGACCCCGATCACTGCAAATCTTCCGGAACTACAAGCATCTGCCGGAAACAGCCTCCTGCCAGCCCTATGAAGAACCGGCCTGCCTGGCCTGCCACGCCACGGTCCGTAGCGTGCCCCAGGACGACCGCGGATTGCTCTCCGACGGTATCGGCTGCGAGTCGTGCCATGGACCGGCGCGGGGCTGGCTTGCCGACCATGCCAGTTGCAGCTGGAACCGCCAGATTCGCGACCCGCACGCGACGGATGCCTTCGGCGACGGCGACATGGTGGCAACCAAAGATCTGGCCGTTCGGGCCGGCGTATGCGTGGATTGCCACGTGGGTTCCGCCGGCGGCAACGGGCTGCCAGCCCGGAATATGGACCACGACATGATCGCGGCGGGCCATCCGCGGCTGACGTTCGAGTTCACTGCCTTTATGGCCAACATGCCGCGGCATTGGAGCGATCGTGATGAGGCGTCGGCCGAGGGCAATTCGCCGCGCGTTTGGGCGATCGGCCAGGCCGCTTCCATGCAAGCCGCCTTGAGACTGCTGGCTTACCGCGCAGCGTCGGCCGAAAAGGCCGCCGCGGCCGAGCCGCACTCGGCCCCCTGGCCGGAACTGTCGGAATACGATTGCTATGCCTGCCATCACGGCCTGAAGCTGCAAAGCTACGATCCAAAGCGATTTGCCGCAGCCGGGAGCGGTGGTTCGGCGGCATCCGCGAAGCCGGGGCGATTGCCCTGGGGAACCTGGTACATGCCGACGACTTGCCTGCTCTTGCAGCACGGCCTGGACACGCCCGAAGCCGTGAGCGACATTCGAGAAATCGCCGAGCTGATGTCGGAACCGTCGCCGCCGCCGGGCGTGGTGCGCGAGCGCGCCCGGGCAGCGGCGGAAAAAATGCAGCAGTGTGTCGACGCCGCCAAGATCGCCCAGTATGATCGGCGCCGGCTCGAGAGCTTGGTGCGCGCGGCCACGAACCTCCAGCCGGCCAATTGGGATGAGGCCTGCGGGATCTTCCTCCTGCTGCGAAGCTCGTACGGCAGCGATCCTCGGGTGGCGCCGTCGCTGGCCGAGTTTTTAAAGTTGCTGCGGTTCAAGGGTGACAACGATAGCCCCCGCGATTTCAATCCCGCCGCCTTTGATCATCACATGAGCGAATTCCGCAAGCTTCTCTTCCCGTAGAGGCCTCGACCATGCGCAGGCAAGTGAATTCACGCCACCTGTCATTTCCGGCGATCTCGCTCGTCGTGACTTTCTTCCTGGGGCAACTGGCGCTGCTCGGAGTCGGCGACTCGTCGGCAGTTGTCGCTAACGCGGGGGGCGATGCCGCGGCGCCCGCGACGGACAAGACGGGTAATTTGTACGTGAGCGATGAGAAATGCGAGCGATGTCACCGGGAGCCGCTCAAGGGCGATAATGATCCGCGTGACGACGACGGCGGCAAGCCCCGTACCTATTTCTTCAAGATGACGGAATATCCCACATGGTCGGAAAAGGACAAGCACAGCCTTGCCTATGGGGTGCTGGACAGCACCAAGAATGAAGCCAGCCGCCAGATCGGGCGACTCATGGGGATCAAGCCCCAGACCGACGGGAGGTGCCTCAGTTGCCACTCGTTAAATTGCGGTGATTCCCAGTGCCAGAAGGTACTGTCCCGAGAGCTGAAGAAGTTGGGCGTCGCATGCCAGGCCTGCCATGGTCCGGCATCGAAATGGGTCGAAGACCATGACGAACCGGATGCCTGGCGGAAGAAGCTCACCCGCGAGGAAAAAAAGGAGCGTGGCATGACGGAGCTTCGCGATCCCGTCACCCGCGCGGACAAGTGCCTTTCCTGCCACCTCGGCAATCCGCGAGAGGGCAAAGTGGTCACGCACGAAATGTATGCCGCCGGCCATCCCCCCGTGTCGGGTTTCGAAGTCGAGAACTATCTCCAGGCCATGCCCGCCCACTGGGTTCCGGAAGATCGCCAGCCGCCGGAACTTCAGAAGCAGTACGGTTACCAGGCCGACGAAACCATGCGGCAAACTCGCCACATGGCCATCGGAGGGCTGGTGGCGATCCGGGAATATGCCCGGCTGATCGGTTATTACGCCCACGTCCGCTTGCCCGCCGATAACATCGCGGCACGCGGCGGCAAATCGAGCGCAGGTGGCACCGAGCTCGGCGTCTATGATTGCCAGGCATGCCACCACGAGCTCACGCTTCCCAGTTGGCGGCAAGCCCGAGGCTACCGTAACCATCCCGGCCGTCCGGCGTCGCGAACATGGCCTTTGATTTTGGGGAAAGTCGGCTTGGCGGCCAGCGGGGAGCAAAGGGTATCCGTGTTCCAGGCCTTACAGTCGCTTGACGAGGCCTTGGATTGGCAGCCTTTCGGCGATCCGGCGCGAGTTGAGGCGGCTTCGACGAGGGTGGAAGAAGCGACGCAAAAGGCCATCGAAAACCTCGACCGAAAACAGTGGGACGGCAACACGGGAATCGAGCTGGCCCGGGAAATCTGCAACATCGGCGCTACAGAGCTACTCGACTACGAATCGTCCCGCCAGTTAGGTTGGGCCTTCGAAGTCATTCGCAAAGAGCATCCCAAGCTCCAGCACGACGCGGAAGTCGAAAAGTTGGCCAACGTGTTGCGCAGTGGACTTGCCCTGCAGATTCCACAGCAGCGTGAGGCGGTGATGAACCACTCGGTGCCGCAAACGCTGGCGGCGTCTTCCAGCTACCGCCCCGATAAGTTCTCGCAGACCTGGGCCGGCCTGCGAAAACTCTTGCGGCCCGCGAAATGACTTGCAAGGCCAATAGGCACACTCGGTATGCCGTAGCGGACGGCACACCGAGTGTGCCTACTACTTTGGTTTACCGGAGGGGCGGCGGCGGAGCAGGGGGAATTGACTGCGGAACGCGGGAATTCTCCGGCTGGAGCTCAGCGTCCAGAGGCGACGGAACGGGCCGCGGCCGGTTTGCGCGTGGCGGCGGTGACAACTCATATACGTCCGCGTCGAATGGGTCGTCGCTGACACGCCACACCCGGCCGTCGTGCAAGTACATCCGTTGCTGCTCTTCGAGGCTCAAGGGCCGCGCCCCCACCCGGCCGAATACGGCCAGTTGATTGCCCGACTCGTCGACCGCCCGGTCGCGATCGACTCCCTTGGAAATGGCCAGCGCGCGCCCACCCTTATGCAGCGGATGCGTGGCGATCAATTGGGGAACCGGCCGCGGACTGAACCCCGCAGAACCGGGCGTCTCCGGCGAGGTAAGCTGTACGACGCGCAGCCCATTGCAGCCGTCCGCAAGATAGGCGAACTCACTGGCGTTGGTGATGCCCAATTTCACGTCGTGCAGGTCGTTGATGCAGCCTCCGGCGTTGAACACCTGATCAACCTTTGGCTCCAGCGGATGGCTGATGTCCAGGATGATGAGCCCCTGGGATCCGGCCGCCACATAAGCGTACGTGCGGGCAAGGTAGATGTTGCGTGCTCCGGGCAACGGAAACGAGACCATTACTTTTGGCCGGTCAAGCTGCGTCACGTCGAGAACTTTGATTCCCTCGCGATCGCAGACAAATCCATAGCGGAATTGCACCTGCACGGCCGTCGGGTACTTCAAAATGTCGCTGCCGATCACCTCGGTAACTTTCGGACACTTGGGGTCTTCCAGCGAAACGACCACCAGTCCGGCATCGCAGCAAACGTAGGCATAGGTTCCCACAATGGTGACGTTCCGTGCGCCGCAAAGCAGCTTGTTCGGGTTGAATGTCACCTCGCGCTTGAGGAAGTTGTTCAGTGGATTGCCGTCCAGCAGCGTGCCCGCCCCCACCAGGATCAGCCCTTCGTACTTGTCGGCCACGTACAGGTAAGCATAAACGCCGTTGACTTTTTGTTCGCAGTTCGCCGGCCGATGGGTGCGAGTGGGGTCGGGTGCGATGGTCGTGGGGGCGGCAATCGCCGTCGCGCAACTGGTTTCGACGTAGAATCGTTGCCCCAAGGGCGAGACGGGGGCCGTGGTGATCCGCTCGGAAAATGCCTTGTCGTCGATGAAAGCGATATCGAACACCCGCAATCCACCCTCGCCGCAGGCCGCGTAGAGATACTCGCCGCGCGCTTGCAGGCTGAGGATTTCATTCTTGCGGAAGGGGTGCGTTACGTTCTCGCTGATGTCTTTGCCCGGATGTTCGTGGGCATGTTGCAGTACCCGGCCGTGCGCCAGGTGCTTGCGGTAATCTTCGGGGTAGGCCAGTGCGTGCAGGCTGCTGCCGATGACCGCCTGGGGTTCCTCGCGCTCGGTGACTTCCACCGCATACAGGCCGCTTGTTCCGCCTGCCACCCAGCAATAGCGGCCGATAAAGTTCACGAAGTTGGTTCCCTGCATCAGCAGTTGGGCCATGATCGCGTTGTTGTCCTCGTACTTCGACACGTGGCAGTCGGTGCACATCTTGGTCTCGAACGTACCCCCGCGGTGAGACCGCATTCCGTCGTCGCCGACGCCCTTGGGCAATCCCCCCCGCACCGTGTGCGGAACGTTGGTGCTGAAAGCGATTCCGCTGAGTCCTTCGGCCGAGATCGTCTGTTGCTGGACGTAAATGGACTCCCGGTTGCCATTGTAGGAACCGACATGAACCGCGCACGAAGAGCGGGCCGGACCGATGCGGTTCCGCGTGACGTTGCCGTCGTGGGCCAGCATGAACACGTCGTCGCGGAGCGTCTGGAAGTTGTACGACGTGTAATTGCGGGAGACGTCGCCTTCCCAGTGCAGCGTGGGCATCTTCAGATCGGCCCGCTGTGGCAGATGACAGCCGAAACAACTGGGATTCCACGAGCTGTGACAGGCGATGCAGCTCATCGAAGAGCTCTGATGAGCGTGGCGGCACTCTTTGCGCGAGCGCCCCCAGGTGAGCTGGCCGTCCGCCGAGAAGCCGACCGTCTTTGCCATGTGCGAGCGGACCCGGTAATGTTCGCTCGCCGGGTCGATGGTGTCGAGCGTTTGCACGATTTCCCAGCGCAGACCGTTTTCGACCACGGAATTCTGATACAGTTTGTCGCCTTGGACCTCAAACCGCCGTTTGCCGAAGGGCGTACGCAGGGCTTGCAGATTGTGGCCGCCGGGCGGGGCCGCCGGCCCGCTGGTCATCAAAACGGGCCGATCGGTGGACGAGCCGTGGCAATCGACGCAGGCGATTTCGATCGCCGCCCGCACCTCACCATAAAGCTTGGTATTGCCGTGCGCGTCCTGGCCGAAGTGGCAGTCGGCGCAATGCATGCCTCGTTCCAGGTGAACGTCCATGAGATGCACGGGAACCCCCTCCCGCCGCTTCCCGGTCTGCCGTTCGACGGGATTCGCCGGTTCCATGGCCGCCATCAGTCCCGAGGTCGTCACGTCGGGCAAGACGTCGCCCTTATAGTCGAGCATATTCCCCTCGCGATCTTTCTTGAAGACCGCGCGGAAAACCCAGCCATGGCCGTGGAAATCGGCGAACTGCGTGTGGCGCGCCTGCGGATTCAATTCGGAGACGTGGGCGAGGAACTCGGGGTCGCCCCAGTTGCCGCGTGCTGCCGCTTCCTCGGGGTTGAGCATGTGGGCCTGAATTTGCTCCTCGGCTGTCAGGTGCTTCCGCTGCGGCGGATACATCAATTTCCCATCCGTTTCGTTGTCCCACCACATGAAGCCCAGGTAGCTGTTCATCACCGTTGTCCCCGGGTGGATGTGGCAGACGATGCACTGGCTGGTGGGAATCGAGAGCGTAAACTGGTGATTGATGGGGTGCCCCGAACAGTTCTTGGGGATCACCGGGTCCGGCGAGAAACTGGTACCCCGATTGCCGAAAGCGGCATAAGGACCGGAGTGCACGGGGGATCGGTCGTTGGCATAGATCACATGGCATCCCGTGCAGCCGCTCGAGCGATAGTCGCCCGGATGATCGTTGGTGCCGAAGAAATTCAAGGTGGGATCGAGCAGCCGCGTCTTCTGCAAGCCGATGAACACCGGATCGGTACGGTTGGCCGTACCCAGGCCGCGGTTGCTCAGCCGCGTGCGCGGCCGGCCCGGATCTTCCTCCGGTTCAGGAATCCCGGTTTCCGGACGAAAACGGCCACCGCGCTCAAAAATTCGCAAGACGTTGCCGGGCTGGCTGATCTCGAATCGAGGAAGCGGATCGACGTAGGGGAGCACGCCCTTCTGGTCGGTCTCTTCCGCCGTGGGAAAGGGAATCGTCTGAATTCGCTGCGGCACGCCGTTGCGGCTGTAGCTTTCCCCATACCGCGTCCACTTGTCGGGGACGGCGCCGTTGTTGTACAGCGCCGCGCCCCAAAGCATGCAGCCATGGGTCATCATGCTCTTCCGCACCGCCAGCGTCTCCCGCGGATGGCAGCATCCACAAGTCTCCGCCGCAACCCGTAAATCGCCGGGATTGACGAAGCGGACGAACTCCGGGCACTCGTAGTTGAGCAGCGTATAGGAACGGATCGGCTTCCCCGACGGCGGCCAGGCCTCGGGAAACCGCGGGTGGACATGCGCTTCTTCCGCGGTCGCGGCGGCCGCGTTGCCGCCGTGGCAGTCGGTGCAACCCAAGTGGACCGTCGCTTTGTTGTGCATGTCGCCCACGCCGCGATGGCACCCCATGCACCCCTGGCCCTTGGCCAACGCGTCGGCTTCGGACTGTCGCAGCAGGGCGGGCGCGTTTTGGTTGACGCTCGCCTGGTAAACCGGGTTGTTTGTGGCCGCCGCCAGTTCCGCGGCCGAGACCGCGGTCAACGGGCACCGCAATAACAGCAGTCCAACGCCAAAAAGCCAGATGAGACTGCGATACACTGTTCACCGTCCTTGCATGAACTGTTTGGCAGCTCGTGGGCCCCAAGCGGCCACGGGAAACCTCAGGCAAGAAAGCCACTAATCCGGGCGGGATTCTCCCAAAACGCGATTAGTACGTCAACGCCACGTCGAGGAATCCCGCCACCTGGGTGGGTATGTGCCCATCCAGGTAGCTGTAGAGGTCTATGAACCCCTGTCCCGGGTTCAGTCCGGACACGCCGCCCTTGATGATGATGTTGTTGTTCAACAAGGGACGATATTCGGCCCCCAGGCTCATGTCAGTACCGATATATCGATGAATATCGGCCTGGAACGTGTATTGTTCCAAGACGTTGGTGCAGTCAAACCAGAGGAAATTCACGTTGCTGATCAAACGCAACTTCGGCGTAATCTCGAAATCCATCCCCAGATTGAACAGTTCCAGCCCCGGGTTCACGAAATTGGCTTGACCTTCGGCCTTCGCCGCGCGAAGGTCGGGAACGAGGCTGAGCTCGTTGGTCAGGTTCACCCCGAGAAGCTTGATTTGTTGACGCTGCCAATAGCTGAACTCGCCCCCGGCGAAATTCGGGCTGTCGAGAATGGAATCGAAACCGGTTCCCCGGCCGCTGGTGATGTCGCTATCGCCGGAGGCGTAGAAGAACGACGTGCGAAAGCGCACCCAGTCGCGGTCGTACGACAGTTCCACCGCGGCCATCTTCGCGTCGAGCGTCAGCGGCATCCCGGCCATCGGATTCAGGCTATCCTTGCCGAAAACGTAGTAGAATGCGTCGCTGACGTTGAGCGGACCGATATGCCCGTCCCCTGCGAAGCCGACGTAGTAGGCATCGACTTCGTGGGGCTGAAACACGCCCGCCGGGTCGGGCCGGACGAGAAATCCGTTGTCGTCGAAGTGCGTGCTGGCCTTGTCGCGGTCGTAGTGGAAACTCAACTCCGCGGTGTAGCCGGGGAAGAGGAAGTCCTGCCGGTAGTAGTTCATGATCAACACGTTCTGGTCCCGGTCGGCGAACGTATTGAGCTGGCTGTCGGTGTCTTTCTCCTGCTGGTCGAAGTAAAGGATGTTGAATTGATCCCGGTTGGAAAGCCGCGTGCCGAACAGGCGGACCGCGCGGTTGGTGTCGCTGAAGATAAACCCGCGAAAGTCGCTTACAAACGGCTGCGAACCGGCGCGAATGGAAACAAAGTCGTAATAGGGACTCGTGTCCGCCAACTTCGTCTCCACAAACCATTCCTGCAGCGACATGTAGGTGCGGCCCCGCGACTTCCCTTGTGTTACATCCGGGCTGACCACGCCCAACTCCGGGACGGCAAGGTAGTTCACGTCGAACACCGGTAGCACGTGTACCCGCCAATCGTCCGGCTTGAATGCCGAATCGCCGTGCGAGAGATCCATGCCCAGCCGGAAGAACTGCGTATAGGCAAACGCGCTGCCGTTGCCAAAAAAGTCCGACTGCACCGCCTGTCCCGTGCTGTCAAAGCCGTGCTCGGGTGTCGGAGTCTGACGGCCTTCCATGATCATCTCCGTCGACGCGTTGATCTCCAGGAAGGTGTGCTGGCCGATGATGGGGTAGTCGCCCTTGAGCACGTTCTGATTATACGGGTCCCAGAAGTGCCCCTCTACGTAGGGATAATCATCGAGCCGGGGATGCTCCTTGTCGTAGCGGTCCCAAGCCGGAAAGCCCTCGCGCCAGCGATCCTCGATGGGAATGAAGTCGCTCGATTGCGGTGATTCGCTGGGGAGCACTCCGCTACGACCCGTATAACCGAGCGGAGCATCGAGCGGCGCATACATAATTTCGCCGGTTTCAGACGTTTCAATGCCCGGCGCAACCGGTATGCCTGACGGCGATGGGGCCGTCAATATTCCGGGGCGAGTTTCCTGCGGCGCGTCCAAAGGACCATGCGGACCCGGACTATCGCTGGCCAGGCTCTCTCCCTGATCCGCATATTCGCACGCCATGACCGGCGTGGACCGTGACAACGCCGTGGAAGCCACGGGTCCGGAAAAAACCGGATTCGCAGTGGCCGCCGGCATTTCCGGCGGCTGGGCACTCGCGTCCACGACGCAGTAAGTGTGCGCCGAGAGCAAGGCTGCACACGTCAGGACATAGCGGATTCCCCCGGCACGAGTCACGTTGCCCCCAGGCCCACCCAGTATGGTGGTGTATTTCGCATTCCTCTCGAAACGCCGGTGATTTGGATAAAGCAGCGTGAGTTACCTGTAACGAGGGTGCGGCCAATGCCACCTCCTCTAGATGTATCGGTTATTCGCGTACGGCGCTAAACGGCTTCAAACTGGCCGCTGGTGCTTATTTCGAGACGCAAGTGCAACGCCTGCCGGCAAATACCGAATAATTGTTTCAAATTACCCACTTATGCTTATTTCGAGGCGAAAGTGCAACGCCCGCCGGCAAATACCGATAATCCGAGAAGTTGGACTAGCAAGAAAAAAGTGGCACGGGCAGCCCGTCCTGTATAGAATTCGGGACTTGGTTTGCGAGTGCAATACGCATGGAGGCGAGCCAATGTTAATAAGGCGTTGCTTAGCGTTATCCACAACTGCAGTAATCGCGTTGGGCTTTGCCGTGGTCGGATGGGCCGACGAAAAATCTCCCCCCACCCCTGAACAACAAGAGTGCATGCGGATGCAAAGTCACGCGCGGGCCGGCTGTCCGCAAACCGTCGCATGCTGGGCCGTAGGCAGGGATATGCGGCATTACTCCGGGTATCCGGTGGGTGGCGGGGCCGCCGTGGTCGGCCAAGCCCCTTGCCCGTCTGAGGGAACATGGGGCTGGGACTATCGCGGTTGCTTCGGCACGAAGGTGGTGGATTTGAATTGGTGGCATGGCCGCCATGGCCAAGGCGGCGGCGGGACCTATCGGACGGACGGTTATGCATTGGGACACCCACGTTAGGATCTGCGAAGAGACGACTATCTCGCTTCAAAGTAGCAGGCACACCCCGTGTGCCGTAGCGGACGGCACACGGACTGTGCCTGCTACCATGTTTGCGACAATTATTGATTCGCCGATCCTCTGTGTCACCGCCGGCAGATGTCCCGTGGTTTGGCCCGCTGGGAGAGCCATGCCGTGAGACTGAAACTACTCCCATCGGCATTTGCCGACGAGCGCGGGCGGCACGTGCAATTCTTGACGACTTACCTCGTCAATGATTCCCTGGCGATCGATGCCGGCAGCCTCGGTTTTTCGGCAACGGTGGCCCAGCAGCGGCGCGTCAAGCACGTCTTGATTTCGCACAGTCACATTGATCATATCGCTTCCCTGCCGATCTTCCTGGAAAACATCAACGCCTTCTCCGGCGACTGCGTCACCATCCACGGGAGCCAGGCGGTGCTCGACGGACTCCAGAAGCATGTGTTCAACGATTGCCTCTGGCCCAATCTGGTTCCCGTTCGCCGCGAGGACGGGCCGCTTTTCCGCTTTTCTCCCTTAGAGGCCGGGCATACGATTGAGCTCGAAGGCGTTCGCGTTACCCCCGTGCCCGTCAGTCACGCCGTGCCCACCATGGGCTTTTTATTGGAGCAAGGCGATGCGGCCGCCGCATTTTCCATGGACACCGGACCCACCGAGGAGTTGTGGCGGCGGGCAAATTCCCTGGAGACACTCCGGGCTGTTTTTTTGGAATCGACCTTTCCTGACATGCTTTCCCACGTGGCAAAAGTCGCCAGCCACATGACGACCGCTGGCTTCGCCAAGGAAACATGCAAAGTAAAACGTCATGTGAGATTGTTCGCCATTCACATCAAAGCGGCGTATTATGACCGGGTCGTAAGCGAGCTCGGCGCCCTGGGGCTGCCCGGTTTGGAAATCTGCCTCCCCGGCAAAGAGTACGTGTTTTGAAAAGGAGAACTTGTGAAAATTCTTGCAATCGACGTCGGCGGCACCAATGTCAAGCTCCTGATGACCGGCCAAACGGAAGTCCTGAAAATACCCTCGGGTCCGAAGATGACCGCCCGCAAAATGGCGGACGAGGTGCTGCGGGCCAGTTGCGATTGGGCGTTCGACGTGATTTCCCTGGGGTATCCTGGTCCCGTAGTTGACGGCAAGCCGATCAAGGAGCCCCGCAATCTGGCCCCCGGCTGGATCGATTTCGACTACGCCGCATCGTTCGAGCGGCCCATCCGCGTAATCAATGACGCGGCAATGCAAGCCGTGGGAAGTTACGAAGGCGGCCGCATGCTGTTCCTCGGTCTCGGCACGGGGTTGGGCGCAGCCTTAGTCGTCGGCAAAATGGTGATCCCCCTGGAGCTCGCGCATCTGCCATACCGGAAAAAGCGCACCTTCGAAGACTATGTGGGACTGCGCGGCCTTGAACAGTTCGGCGAGAAGAAGTGGCGGCGGGCGGTGCGCGACGTCATCGGCCGGCTGCGTGCCGCCTTGGTCGCCGATTATGTCGTACTCGGCGGTGGCAACTCCCGCTTGATCAAGAAGCCCGCGCAAGCAACTCGCATCGGCGACAACAACAATGCGTTCGTCGGCGGGTTTCGCTTGTGGCAGAATGAGATCGCCGTGGCTTCGCCTTCCGAGCCGGGGCATGGTCAGGCGGCCCAGGCCCCGGCCGCCTGATTCTGTGCCACGAGAATTACAATAGCGTCTTGCGCACGGTCATGCGCTGTTTATCTGCTGTCGGCGGGTGGCGTCGGTGTCTTGCCAGTGCTGGGGCGGATGGGCTGCCGAAACACGCCCTGATATGGTTGGACCAGTCAAGGGCTATCCTGGGATACTCAATTTTCCATGGGGGTAGTGGGCAACTGGGTGGCGCGGGGAGGGGACAACGCGACGGTTGATCAATCTGATATCCGCGGGTTAGTTACCGGCATGGGATTAGCCGATCGGCCTGTTGCCATAGTTCGTCAACGCCGGAGGCCGCCGATTCGGTTTCGGAAGCGGAACAAGGAGACCGCTGGGAACACAATCCAGCGATGATTGAGAGCAGGAAAGCCAAAATCGCAATACGCGTCACCGCGGCAACCCAGCTTCGCACTTGCGCCGGACAAATCACTTGCTGCGGTGATCCAGAAATCAAGTCAGTCATCAGCATGTTGGCAATTGCATTTGCGCCCCGTCCGTGAGGCAAGTGCATTGTGGGTGGCATTTTGATCACGCATGCGAGTTTTGCAACCGAAGACGCTGCAGGGCTCGCGTCAATCGTTTTCTGAGCACCTCAGCGTCCGTCCTAAGCTCGGCGGCCAATTCCTCCCAGCCAAATCCTGCGATGCGGCATTCCGCTAAAAATCGTTCCGGCGAAGGAGGATCTTGGAACACCTTCGCAACGAACTCACGACTCGTTGCGTACTCGGAAGGGCCCCTCTCGGAATCGGCCAGAACCTCAACTGATTGCTGAGTCGCGCGGCCTCCACGCCGCGCACTGCGCTGCTTGCGGATCTGATTGCTGACTTCATTCTTAGCCCAAGTTACGCTGCTGAGGGTGGCGGTGGTCCATGGCTAAAGGACTTACGGTCGGTTTTGAGTAGAAGTTTCCACTACATTTGTACAATCTCGTCGATTCTCCGTAGTCGTCGCGGCAGGGTGATGCCCAGGCGGTGCAGCAGGACCTTCTGGACCTCGTCGGGTTCGGTAGCCATGCGGAGCAGGATCGCTATCAACTGCTCTGGACTCCGCAATTCGTACTTGCCGGCAAAGAATCCGACGAAAAACCGGCCCAGGATTGATTGGCAGATATCGACTGAATCGACATATCTTCGCAATCGGGAGTCAGTCAGCCGGATCCGCACGTAGCGACGCAACTCAGGCTCGTAACGCCGAACGAATTCCGTCGCGGCGTCCGCGTCACCCAATCGTGCTTGGCCCAGAAGGGCTGCAAAGTCTTCGTCCACGGGTCCATCTGCAATGCCGCTCTCCTGCATGGGATGGCGATCCTTTTTCTCTGCGCCCGACGACTTATGGGTCACCAGAAAACTGATTGCACCGCTAGATTATAAACACCCCATCCCCAACAGGCGCATAACCTCGCATAGGTAGTGAGTGTATTTAAGTCTTTAATGCAGAAATACTTATGGCGCACGCTATATCTTCCACCAAACATAATAGACAGTTTCGCCAGACAAACATGCCATAAACAGACCTGCCTCGACTGCCAGTTTTCCCATAGGCATTGGCGTGCTAGCACGCCAGTGTGAGGCCACCTCGTTCGGGTGGATAAAGAATTGCGTTGAACACATGTCCGTGTCCCCACTGATTTGCGTTTAGTTACTCAGTACTAGCGCATGTTCCGGTGTAGGACCCTGAGGTATCAAGGAAAAGGAAAAGGAGTTAGTCGGTATGAATCGTACTTGGTGTTGTCTGGTGTTGTTCCTTCCGATCCTGTTGATCGCTAACTCTGAAGCCGCTGGTCCAGCGAACAAGACTAGGGGGTATGCACTGTTGGTGGGATGCACGCGGTACGAGAACCTCGCGGAGTCGTTCCAGTTGCAAGGACCTGCCAATGACGTGCTGATGATCCGCGACCTCTTAGTGGGGCGGTTTGGTTTTCCCAAGGACTCGGTCACGATTCTTGCGGAAGGTTCCGGAGGGGAGGCCCGGCCCACGCGGGCAAATATCCAGCGGGAGTTCCAACGGCTCACCGACTTGGCTCGGCCGGGCGACCAGGTAGTGATCCTCCTGGCCGGCCACGGCAGCCAGCAACCGGGCCCCGACCCGGATAATCCGGGCGATCCCGAGAGGCTGCGGATGCACCAGATTTTTCTCCCGGTGGATGTGGGAAAATGGGACGGCGGTAAGAAGACGGTGACCAACTCCATCACCGATGATGACTTTCATCAGTGGCTCAGCGGTATCCGCAAGAGCGGGGCTTATCTCTGGCTGATCGTCGACGCGTGTCACTCGGGTGGGATGATCCGTGGGGCTGGGGAAGAGATAGTACGCCAGGTGCCGCCGGGAGTGCTGGTACCCGACGAGGTGATGCAAAAGGCCCAATCGCGACAGCGGACTCGCGGAGACCAGACCCGGGGCGGAGCGGAGGAAGATCCGGGTCTCAAGTTCGCGTCTGACGAAGAGGCGATGGTGGTGGTTTACGCGGCCCAGGGGAACGAGGTGACGGTGGAGAAAACGCTTCCGGCGGATTCCAGCGACGGCAAACGCCGCGGACTGTTCTGTTATACAATCTGCCAGACACTTGCGCAGGCGGCCCAGGGGCTGACTTACAACGAGTTGATCCAACGCGTGCAATCGCAATACGTGGAGTCAGGCCGGACCTTTCCCACGCCCCTGGTCCAGGGTATGGACCGCGATCGTGAAGTGCTGCGGACCACGCGCTGGCCCGGGCGGTCGCAAATCCTGCTCGGCAAAGACGAAGACGGGCTGAAGATCAACGCCGGGGCGATCCAGGGCTTGACGAAAGGCACGATCTTGGCGGCATATCCGCCGCCGGGTCAGGCCAGGGGAGAAAAGCCCTTGGGCTACGTGCGGATCGTGGAACGGCAGACTTTGGAGTCGCGTGTCGACCCGTGCGATTATGATGGTCTCAAGACCGATCCCGATCGTCTGACGCTGGGAGGTGTATGCGAGCCAACCGTTGTCGATTATGGCGACCTGCGGCTACGGGTAACCGTGGATCGCCTGGACAACCGAGGTCACGGGATCCCCAACGACCAGTACCAGTTGCTGATGGGTATTGTCCGGGAGTTGTCACTCGCGAAAGGATCGTTGGTGAGGCTCGTGGACGAACCGCGGTGGGCCGATTGGCTGGTGCGTTGGGATCAGGGTAAGATTTTCTTGATTCCCGGCACCGGCGTGGGCGCGAGTTCGATGGGCAGTCTGCCGCCTTTGTATGGCCCCGTTCCAGAGGGTGAGGCACCAGGCCCCTGGGTCAGCCAGCGCTTGACGCAGATTGCGCGCGTGCAAAACCTTAAGCAACTGGCCTCATCCGCCGACGAGGCCGTGCGCGGCGACGCAGGGATGAAAATCGGCCTCGAAGTCCGAAAGTTGTCGAGCAAAACCGATCGCCAGGGGCAGCCGACGCCCGCCAATGGCCAGGGTTTGGCCTACCACGATGGCGACCGGCTGTTGTTGCGGCTGACGAATCCCAATCGGATCCCGGTGGATGTCACGCTCTTGTACGTCAACGGCGGATTTGGCATCGATGCGCTTTATCCCGAACGAGGTGAAATTAATCGTCTGGTCCCGGGCGAGACCGTGTCTATCCGAATTCGCGTGAACGGCAAGACCACGGGACAGGAAAGTCTGGTGGCGGTTGCCGTGCGTGGCACGTCTGGCCAACCGGTGGATTTCACGGCCTTGGCCCAGCCGACTTTAGAGGCGGCGCGCGGTGTGGAACGAACCCGAGGTGGCAGTTCCTCCTTGGCCACTCCGTTGGGCCGGTTGCTGGAACACGCGATGTTTGGCTCCGGCAATACGCGATCGGCCGACCGCGAAACCTTGGACGAGTACCGCATGGAGATGTTCTCCTGGAAGGTAACTTCTGGGACACGGGAACGATGATCGCCATGCCCGCGGAGTGTGGCAATCGAGCAATGCCGCCACTCCTTGGAAGACTGTGATTCCTTTAGGGCAGGCGAGATATACGCGATAAGAATTCCGTGGCATCCGTCCGATTTTCGTGGGGAATACGTTTTGTTAGAGGTTGGGCCGCGTCGGCGATAGATCTGCTGCCGGTTCCGAGCGTCATCCGGGACTACTGATGAGCATTTCCCGTGATCTTAAATCTTTGGGAAATAAGGGGTTGAGCTAAATGGGCTTTCATAACACGTACACATTCCCGGCAACTCGGTTCAAGCGATGCCTGGAGATAGGCATTGTTTACCGCGCGCTCGCCATGCTGGGGGTATTACTTGGCATGGTCGCGGCATCGTTGCCGGCCCGTGCGGCCGACGCCCCACCGCCACGGACCTGGGCCGAGTTGACAGCCGAGCGCCACCGACTGGGAAGGCAACTCAAGCTGCTCAAGGCCATCGGCAATACAGACGAAGCGACGGCCGTCTCTGAGACACTGAATGAATTGGATCGACGATTGATCGAATCTGCGGCAACGGACGCGGCTCAAAAGAGGCTCCAGCAGGCGTGTCGTGAGGAGTTGCGTGACCGACTCGGCTGGCTCGCCCAGCAGCACTGCAATCGCCAGGAATGGTCCACGGCCGGTAGATTTCAGAAAGAGTTTGCCGATCTCTGCGAGGCGATCTACGGTAAGGCGGATTTCAGAAGTATCGATGCCCGCAACGGACACGCCTATTTGGCGCGACTTAGTGAACTCAAGCCCGACGACCTCCAGCAGATTGTCCGTGCCAATAGAGTACACTCGGAAATCGCCGATCTCTGCCGGCGCCGCAAGTTCGTCGAAGCAATTGATTTAGCGAAGGATGTGGCGCAAATACGGCAGCGCTTGCTTGGCGACACCAGTCCGCGCTATGCGACCAGCCTCGACGCAATTGCCGTACTATACTCTTCCCTACGCGACTACGCGCACGCCGAGCCACTGTACGTTAAGGCACTTGCAATTCGGAAGGAGGTCCTAGGAGAGAATCACCCCGGGTATGCTCAGAGCCTCAATAATCTAGCCCAATTGTACGCAGCCCAACGCGACTACGCGCGGGCTGAGCCGCTCTTCCGCCAGACGCTGGAAATCCGAAAAAGGGTCCTTGGGGAAAAGCACCCTTATTACGCCGGAACCCTCGGCAACCTAGCGGAGATCTACAAGGCGCAAGGCGACTACGCGCGGGCGGAACCACTCGCGCGCCAAGCGATGGAAATCGGTAAGATCGCCTTTGGGGAAAACCATCCCGCCTATGCGCAAAGCCTCGAAAATCTGGCAAACTTGTATTATTACCAAGGCGACTACGCGCGAGCCGAATCACTGGTTGTAAAGACGATTGATATCAGAAGAAAGACCCTGGGGGAAAATCACCCCGCCTACGCCGCCAGTCTCAACGATTTGGCTGGATTGTACCAGACGCGAGGTGACTACGCGCGGGCTGAACCACTCCTGCGACAGGCGTCTAAGGTCTGGAAGAAGGCCCTTGGGGAGAACCACCCCAATTATGCTACGAGCCTCAATAATCTGGCTGGGCTGTATCAGGCCCAAGGCGACTACACGCGGGCCGAATCGCTTTTCCGCCAGGCGTCGGAACTCAGGAAGAAGGCCCTGGGGGAGAACCATCCCGACTATGCGCAAAGCCTCGACAATCTGGCCGATCTGTACGAGAAGCAGGGCGACTACGCGCGGGCTGGGCCACTTATCCACCGGGCAGATGAAATCAGGAAGAAAGTCTTGGGGGAGAACCATCCCGATTATGCCACGAGCCTTAACAATCTGGCCCGATTATACCGCGCTCAAGGCGATGACGCGCGGGCCGAAGCGATTTGGATCAAGGCGATCGAGATTAAAAAAAAGACCCTGGGCGAATACCACCGCAGCTATGCCAACAGCCTTAACAGTCTGGCCGGCTTGTACGAGCACCATCGCGACTATGTGCGCGCCGCACCACTCTACACTAAGGTGATTGAGATCTGCAAGAAGGCCATGGGAGAGAACCACCCCAGTTACGCCACCAGCCTCTACAATCTCGCCGGACTGTATCAGGCGCAAGGCGACTATGCGCGGGCCGAACCGTTCTCGCGACAAGCTGTATTGATCCAGCGCCGCCAACTAGAGGCCACTGCCGTGGTACAGTCCGAGCGGCAGCAATTGGCCATGCTGCAATCGGTGCGTTTATATCTCGACGGCTATCTGGCGTTGACGGCCGGTCAGGACCCGTTTTCCGTATCCGCCTACCAACAGATATTGGCCTGGAAAGGGATCGTCTTCCGCCGCGAGCGTCTGGCGCGGGCAGGCGAGCAGACGCCCGAATTGCTGGCGATCTTCCGGAAGTTGCAGCAAGTGGCCGGGCAATTGGCCAAGCAGGCCTGGGCCACGCCCGACCCCAAGCAAGAGGTCCATTGGCGGGAGAACGTTGAGCGGCTCTCGGCCGAAAAGGAACGCCTGGAGGCGGAACTTTCCGACCGCAGTGCCGCCTATCGCCAGGCCAAGAAGCAGGTCACGCTGGAAGAACTCCAGCAGGCCCTGCCCAAGGAAGCCGTGCTGGTCGATATCCTCCAGTACAATCACTGTACGCCACCAGATAAGACGGCAGGAACAAAGACGAGTTGGCAGCAGCGGCTAGTCGCCTTCGTCGTTCGTCATGATGGGCCGGTCGCTCGGGTCAACCTGGGGCCCATGGGCCCCGTGAGCGAGGCCATCGACACCTGGCGGACGACCTTCGGCATGTCGCCGCAAGGGGCGGCCGCCGGCCGATGGCTCCGGCAGAAGCTCTGGGAACCCGTCGAAGCGCAACTCGGCGGGGCCAAGATCGTGCTCGTCTCGCCCGACGGGGCCTTGAGCCGCTTGCCGCTGGGGGCCTTGCCGGGCAAGGAACCGGGCAAGTACCTGATCGAGGACTACACCCTGGCCATCGTTCCCACGGCGCAGGTGATTCCCGAGATCGTCCAGGAACAAGGCCGCAAAGAGCTGAGAAAACACCTGCTCTTGTTGGGCAATATCGACTACGACGCCCAGCCGGGCAAATCGGCCCCCGCCCCCACGAGTCCCATGCAACCCACTCGTGCCCTGCCACGTGGCTTTTCCCATTTCGACCGTCTGCCCGGGACGGCGGACGAAGTGGCCGCGATCACAAGACTCTACCAGAGTGACTTCGGGCGGGATGGCATCACGACACTGGCGCAAAGGGAGGCCAGCAAGCGGTCGTTCCTTGCAGAGGCCGGCCTGCATCGCTATTTGCACCTGGCCACGCATGGGTTCTTTGTCGAAGAAAAGCTGCCCACGCCCGCATTGCTCGGGCAACGTGGGTCGGAGCGGTTCGGCGAAATGCTCCACGGGCCGCAGACGGCCGAGGTGCACGCCGGACTGCTCTCCGGCCTGGCCTTGGCCGGTGCCAACCGCGCTGGTCGGGCCGAGGCCCGCGACGTGCTGGCCGAAAACGACAGCGACGACGGCATTCTTACGGCCGAGGAACTCGGCACCCAGAATCTCGACGGTGTGCAGCTTGTGGTGCTTTCGGCCTGTGAAACGGGTCTGGGCAAGGCGGCCGCGGGGGAAGGCCTCTTGGGTCTGCAACGCGCCTTCCAGTCGGCCGGTGCACGTACCGTGGTGGCGAGCCTTTGGAGCGTGCCGGACAACGAAACCCGGATGCTCATGGAAGCGTTTTACACGAACCTGTGGACGCGGAAGCAGGGGGCGCTGGATTCCTTGCGGCAGGCTCAATTGGCGATGCTGCACGGCGGAGGCAAGGCCGGTCAGCTCCGCGGCGCCGAGCGAGACATCGAGGACGACCACTCCGGACATGCTCGCTTTTCGCCCCGTTACTGGGCGGCCTTCGTGCTCAGCGGCGATTGGAGATAGGGCACTTGGGATTATGTACATGTCCGACACGATGGGCGCACCTCTAACTCCACAACTGCTATTCCCGTCAACTGTGCTCAGGTGTGCGCTGTGATAAGAATCGGCGTCATCGGTTTATCCGCTCCCGCCAAGTTTTCCGTTTTACTTTGCTGAGGCGACATGTGTCGCCTCTTATCATTCCTAACAACCGCCAAGGAAAGATCGACCATGCGCCAGCGACATGTTTCACGTTCGACGAATCTTGCCATTGCGGCTGCGTAGGTTCACTGCCTGCGACAATTTGTTGCGAAATTGATCTGGACATGAAGGACGTTTTCGGGGACGACATGCATCATGTCGTCCACCAAGCCAAGTCCAGTTGCAATTCCACGGGAACTCGAAGCCGCGATGACACCGGCGATTCGCGCATTCGTGGAGTCGCTGCTGGACCGCATTGGGAGGCTGGAGGCAAGAGTCGGCATGACCCCGCTAAACTCGTCCCTGCCCCCAGCACGCAGCATCCACACACCAAGCCCGTTTCGCAAAAACACAAGTCGAAAAGGAAGCAGGATGGGCAGCCCGGCCATGAGAAACACGAGCGACCGTTGATTCCCAGTGACCAGTGCGACGACATGCAGTCGCTCAAACCAACCGATTGTCGACGTTGTGGTGAGAAGCTGTCGGGCAGCGACCCCGAACCGCTGCGGCATCAGGTGTGGGAACTGCCCGAGATCAAGCCGCACGTAACGGAGTACCAGCGGCATCGGCTGACATGTGGCCACTGTGGGGAGACGACGTGTGCGGAGTTGCCCGTGGGTGTGCCCCAAGGGCAGTCCGGCCCACGGTTGATGGCGCTGGTCGGATTGTTGATGGCCTATTATCGTCAGAGCAAGCGGCGCACGGCCCAGTTTCTCGGGGCGATCCTCGGTCAGCCATGTTGCCCGGCACTGACAGTGAAGATACAGACGCAGGTGACGGCGGCCTTGCGGCCGTCGTACGAAGCATTGGCGGCGGGGTTGCCGACGCAGGAACAGTTGAGTATCGACGAAACGGCGACCAAGGAAGCCAATGGTAAGGCGTGGTTGTGGACGTTCGTGGCCCACTTGTTCACAGTATTTACGGTACGTGCCACGCGCGAGGCAACGGCCTTGGTCGATTTCCTGGGTGAAGCGTTTCCCGGCATCGTCACATGCGATCGCGCCAAGATGTACTGGCGGGTGGAGCGTTTGCAGTGGTGCTGGGCTCATCTGAAACGCGACTTTCAATCGCTGATCGACACGGGTAGCGGCCAAACCAAACGTCTGGGGTACGACTTGCGACGCATGACCTGCCGGTTGTTCGAGCATTGGGCTCAGTATCGCGACGGTGAGATCACACATGCCGCACTGCTTCGTCGCATGGCTCCGCTGCGCCGCGAAGTGGAACGCTTGCTGCTGCGCGGGGCGCAAAGTGGCAATCGGCAGATCCAAGGCATGTGCCAGGAGTTGTACGACCATCGGCAGTGGCTGTGGACCTTTATGCGGCATGAAGGAGTAGAACCCACCAACAATGCCAGCGAGCGCTCGCTGCGTCATGCGGTCATCTGGCGGAAGCTGTCATTTGGCACACAAAGCGCCGGCGGCAGTCGCTTTGTGGAGACGATGCTCACGGTTATCGAAACCTGTCGCCAACAGCACCACAATGTCTTTGCTTTCGTCACCGCCGCAGTCGACGCTCATCTCGCTGGACAACCCACGCCCCTGCTCCTCCCCACCGGGTGAACGCTTACACTGACCTCAATCAACTGATACCAGCCATCAACGCCGGAGCAATGACGGCGACGTACAAGGATCGAGTCCATCGGAATCGCATGAGACAACCTCCTTCGTCGAGTCGGATTGGATTTATGTTGCGGCACGCCTGGTTCGTCGCATTATGCGTCCTTCCGTAATTTCGTAGCTCGGTCGCCCGTTAGGGCTTGGTGATGGGGAACGAGCGAACTGTGCTGGGCATGGCCGTCACCGGGTGCTGCCGGCCATGGCTCAACTCCTTGACGCGGTCGGTGACGTAGGCGTTGAGGTGATGGATATACACGGCGCCGCCGACGCTCCTGAGGGCCTTTCCCGACAACCCTTCGACCACGGCTTCCGTGAAATACCCGTGGTGGAGTGCCGGGCTTTCCAGGGCATACTCCCTCGCCATGCACGAGCACATCCCGATCACGCCGAAATCGTCGGTGGCCAGATCCCGCACCAGGTCGTCGGTCAACGATCCGCTCGTCCGCCGCTTCGTACCGTCGAACGATCCCGTATGGCAGGCGTCGAGCATCAACACGAACCGCCCGGGAATCCCCGCCAGCGTGCTCTTCACCTGTTCCATGGGCACGCCGGTCGACAACAGGTCGTCGAGTTCCACGTCGACCGGCAGCAGGTAGAGCTTGCCATCGGCGTCCTGCGTGCCGTGCCCGGCGAAAAATAGTATCCCCACGTCGTTCTGCGTCATCTGCTGGCGGAGCCACGTCAGGCCGCGGAGCACGTCGCGGCGTGTGGCCTGCTTGTCGGTGAGCAGCTTGACATCCAATTTGCGGTACATGTCCTGGCTGTACTTTTGGCAGGTCTCGGCGAGGGCCTTGGCATCCTCGGCCGCATAGTTGAGTCGCAGCTTTTCGGGATACTCCGAGATGCCCACGGCCAGGATATACAGCGACGGCAAGAGCGCCTTGCGCTCTTCCGGCGAGGCATCGTCGCGGACCACGCCGCGTACCGGCAGCGTCACCACGACCGGCTCGGAAATGGCATTGCTGACCGCACTCTCGGCCTGCACGGCGATGCGGTTTTCGCCGCTGGCCAGGCGAACGAGCCAGGAATCCCGCACTTCATCGGCCCGCGGTGGATCAAAACGCTTGATTCCCTCAACGCCTGGATAAGGCCGGCCATTGACCAGTAACCGCACCGCGGTGATGGGGTGCGCACCCACCGGCTTGGCGGTGAATTGTACGTCGATCGTTGGTCCCTCGGTTTCGACCTTCGGCTGGTCGGGCGACGTGATGGCGACCAGCGGCGGCAGCACCTCTTCGATTGATGCCTGGAGAGTCTCCTTGCCGCGGGCCTTGTCGGCGGCTGCCAGTGCCTTGTCGACGTTACCGAATTCCATCATGCGGCAGATGACGTCGGGCCGATACAGCGACTTGCGAAACTCTGCGGCAGGATAAAAGGTGGCCATCTTGTCCGGACCATGGTTGACCTGCCAACCCATCAAGTCTTCGCCGCCCGGGGAGGCCGCGTAGTACCCCTCTGGCGTCCAGGCAATCCAATCGTCGCCGGCCACGAACAGGGACAGCAGCGGCTCCCATCGATACGACCGCAAGTCCCAAACCTGCAAGGTCTGGTCCTGCGAAGCGGAAAGCAAGTACCGTCCATCTGGGGAAGGTGCGACGGCAAAGACCTCGCCGGCATGGCCGGCTACTTGACGGATGCAGTAGCCGCTACGAATGTCAAACATAAAAAGGCCACCGGATGATCCAACGGCAGCCCGATCGCCCGGCAAAAGGGCAGCGCAACGCACCATGTTGCCTTGGCCGGGCACCCGAAGCTCGGAATCGGTTTGCGCGTCTCGCTTCACGGCGACCGTGCGTCGGTCTTTCCAAACAAGTTGCGTTCCTTCCTGTGCGGTTAACCCCCGCCGAAAACCGGACCTTGCGGCTTCGCCGATTGCCAATTCGGAAAGATCGAAGCTAAGCTCAAGAGGACAGGTGGCCTTAAAGCTATTCCCCCAATTTGTGCTACCCCAGGCGATTGCGCTCCCGTCGGGACTCCACGCGGCGCTGTAGTTACTCCTGCCCTTGCCAGCAAGCCGGTGGAGGACCGAACCATCGGACCGGCGCCACACGAAAATGTCCTGTTCGTTTCCTCCGCTCGTGGCCACTAGGCTCCCGTCCGGAGAAATATCACTGCGCCCCACGGTATTGTTGTGTCGGGTGAAGCGGAGCCGCTCGCGGCCGTTAGCCAAATCGAGCAGGGAACAAGCATAGAACGAGGTAAAGCCTCCCCGGGTGAAAAGCAGCTCGCGCGAATCGGGCGAGAACGTTACCGACTGGATGCCATTGCCGAGCTTTTCAAAGAATTTCCCAGGGGTTCCATCGGGCTCCCATAGCCGCACTTGATCATCCCCACCGGAAGCAATCGTGCGGCCGTCAGGGCTCCAGGCGATGCACCGGACCCATGCGGTGTGGCCGCTGAGGATCGCGTCACTCGCGCCTTGCTCGAGCAACCAGATACGGCACGTCTTGTCAAGCGAAGCGCTGGCAAGGTGCCGACCATCGGGGGAGAAAGCGAGGCTACGGACTACGTCTGTGTGTCCTTTCAATGTTTTTTCGCACTTGCCGCTGGCGGTATCCCAGATGCGAATGGTATGGTCGGTGCTCCCCGAGGCTAGCCGCTTGCCATCGGGCGAAAAGGCGAGAGCTTGAATCGCCAGGGCATGCCCGGACAGAACACGGTCGATATTCCCGCGATCCAGGGATACCAGGTAGATCGATCCTGCGCCAACGTATTCCAGCCCCCCCACCGCAAGCAAGCTGCCATCGGGTGATAAAGCGGCGGCCTCGATCATGCCCCAAACCCCTGCCGCAATTGGCGGCCTCAGTACGCGCCGGGGTTCACCCGTCGCCACATCCCAGGTACGGATCGTTTTGTCGTCCGAGACACTGATCAGTTCTTTGCCGTCCGGTGTGAACAGAATCTGTGTCACCCTTGCGGTGTGCCCGCCCGCATTCAAAACAAGGATCGGTTTCTCGCGCGCCTTCTTCCGAATCTCCGCGGCCTGGCGCTGCAGCGGCTCGGCCCGCGCTTTTTCTCCCCGGTCCTGATAAAGGTTCGCCAAACCTTCAAGGTTGGCGGCATAATCGGGGTGGTTCTCCCCGAGGGCCGTCTTCCGGATTTCCAAGGCTTGGCGGTAAAGCGGTTCGGCCCGCGCGTACTCTCGCTCCATATGGTACACGCTGGCCAAATTGTTCAAGCTCTGGGCATAATCGGGGTGGTCCTTTCCGAAGGCCGTCTTCCGGATTTCCAAAGCCTGGCGGTAAAGAGGCTCGGCCCGCGCGTACTCTCGCTGCATATAGTACACGACGCCCAGGCGGTTCACGATTTCCGCGTAATCAGGGTGGTTCTCCCCGAGCGCTTTCTTGCGGATTTCCAAGGCCTGGCGCAGGAGCGGCTCCTCCCGCGCGTACTCTCGCTGCGACCAGTGGTTGTCGGCCTGACTGAGCAGACTCAGGGCAACGGTCAGACTTGCATCATCGTTTTGAATTCCCTCCCCGACCGACCCACTAATATCGGCTGCGCCCTTGTGAACGTTCGTCGCTGGAATCCATCCGGTGATTTTCTCGGTACCACGGCTGACGCTCACTTGGAGCCAATACCGGTCGTCGCTGACCGCCTCGACGATGAGTCGGGTATTCGGCTGGAGGACCATCAGCGTCGTCTCGCCGTCCTTTAATTCGACAGACGAGGTGACGATTACCGTGTCCCCCGCATGCAGCAGCGGTTTCCCGGTCTGGTTAGCGATCACCGGCTGGGGCGACTGGGCCAGTAGGGATTCATCGCGGATCCCGTTCAACACAAGCAGTGCGAACAATGACATGCCTACACGTCCCAGAAATAGGGATATAGCACGATTCCAGGTCATCGCCGCCGTAGGCCAGAAGTTACTTTCCCTGAGAACATCTCCAGGCGGTAGCCCCAGCATGGCGATCGCGCGGCAAACAACGCGATTCCGCGGATAACGCTTGATGCACATGACTGGTTCTCCTTGCCGAGCTTATTTTCTGGCCCCGGTGCGATCGTCGCCGGCCACGGTGTACACGGCCCAAAAATACGGGTGCAGCCACGGTTCCGCATCGCCGGAAGCGCGGAGTTTCTTTAAGAACTCCCGTTGCGACTGGGCCAATGCGGCCGGTACGGCTTGGCCTGCCGCCACGCGTTCCAAAAGGCCGCGGATCAGGTCGGGAGCAGTGCCGTCGTAGACGTCCCACAGCCCGGCCACCACCGTCCGCGCGCCGGCTTGCAGCAGGGCCCGTTGAAGTCCGAACAGGTCGTCGCCGGGCAGGGGCGAGACATCGGCCAGACCCGAATAGCAGGCATTCATTACCACCAGGTCGGTGGCAACGCGGGTCCCGAACAGTTCCGCGGCGGTCAAATGGCCATCGCTGCCCTCTTGCGGCTGAAGGACCAAGAAGCTCTCCAGCGGGTGATCGGCCACGTTCATCCCGTGTGTAGCCAACAGCAGTAGGCCCGGATACCCCAGGGCCCGCTTGGCATTGGCTACCGTGGCCGCGTCGTCGAAGTACACGTTGTTAAGGCGGTCGTGGAACACGGTCTTCACGTTCTCGAAATCGCGGGCCACCCCCGGCAAAGAGGGCGCGCCGGCAACCTCCACCAGGCCCACCATCGAGGCCTTTTCCACCGGCCGGTTCCTGCGCTCTCGGACGATGGCCCAACTGGTCAGCGACGGCGCGTAGCTCAGATCGAACGGCTCATCGAGCAGGAACCGCGGCTGAACCATTTCGTCCGCAGTACGCGGCTTCTTGTCCGGTTGGGTGACCAGCGCAGCGAAGGGGAAATAGTGCAGTAGGTGCTGCGGCACGACAATCACGGTGTGTGCCTTGCGCAGTGCATCCAGGGCAGAGGAAGGCAGCAGTTCGCGCTGGAAACGATGCAACGTACCTTGCCATGAATGGTCATAACCTTGACCGGCCAAGAGTTGGCGCCGCATCCTGGCCGCCTGAAAACCGATTTGATCCAACATCGTATGAATCCGCGTCAGCAGGGCCCGCGAATCCAGCGGCTTGCCCTCCGCGTCCTTAAGCGGATAGGCTTTGACCTTGGCGCTGGTATCGATCACAAACACCCAGGCCCGTTGCCGGCCCAGGAAATACTCCAGTGCGGCAACGCCGCGCGGCCAATGGGCCAGGATCTCTCCGATATCGAGCTGTGCCGTGGCACCCACCCGGGTGTGGAGCCCGGCAGTCGAAAGCAGATCCTCGAGCGCCCGGGACTTAACTGACTCCGCGTACCCCAGAGCCTCCTCGTCTTTGCCCTGATCGAGCAGCAGTTCCACAATCACCTCGGTAACGTATGCCCGGCGGGCGAAGAAGCCGGCGCGGCTCAAACCGGCCCGGCCGGCCGGATATCGATCGCGGAGAACTTCAGACAGCGCATGGGCAACCAGGAAGTGTTCGAGCGCCATTTGCCGAATGGAGACATCGCTCTCCGGATTGGCCAGCGCATCCTTGGCGCGGAGATAATACAATCCCAACAGCCTATGAATACTCTCCTCGCCGACGAGCGCGCCCATTTGGCCGTATAGGGCTTGGGCCGCCTCGGCATGCTCCTTGCAAGTCTTCCAATCGCCCAGCCGGAACGCCAATTGGGCTTTCATCTCCTCCGCAATGGCGATGATGAAAGATCCATTGGCGGATGAGCCGGTCGGGGATGCCTTTTCCTCGCTCACCGCCCGTGACGCATACTCCAGCCCTTCCCGTAGCGCAGCTCGGTTAATCGCGGCCGGCGCGGCATCGCCGCCCTCGGAATCAATTGTGGCGGCAATCTCGGCCAGCAGGGTATACAACCGCGCCAGACTGACGTCAATCACCGCCCGGTCTTCCGCGCCGGTGGCCAGTTCTCGGGCCGCTTCGTACTGCCGCTGGGCCTCGCCCCAGGTGCTCAGGGCCGTAAACAACGGGTGCTCTACCCCGGCCGCCATTTGAAAGGCATGGTTATGGAGGCGGTCCTGCGCCTGCCGGAGCAGAAAGTTGCCATAGTCGTGATGGGCGCGGAGGCGGTCCGGCGCGCTGCCTTCCTTCAGATCTTGCAGTGCCTGGCGGAAACCAGCATCGGCATCTTTGCCGTAGCAGCCGGTCGGATCGGCATATTCACCCCCCAGCCCGGCTTCCGCAACCACTACCGCTTGGTAAAGATTCGCCAGGGTTCGAGTTCTTCCGTCCGGCAATTGCATCAGTCCACGGAGATCCGACTGAGCTTGCGACCACATCCCGCGTAAGATCAATTCTCGCACCCGGTCCAAGGGGCCGATGCCAACCCGATCGGCTCCGAGCGCGTCGGCAGCCGGTTTCGGAGCCGCGCCCAATTGCCAAAGCACTTGCTGATGCTGCCGGCGCAAGTAAGGAGTCTGCGTGCTTTCCGGCATATTGTCCAGGGCGTCCAGGGCGTCGGCCGGATAGGGCCGATCACGATTCCGGTTGTCTTTGTGGTTCATGAATTGCTCGACCGCGACCTGCACGTAGAGCGGATCATCGGAGCTCAGCCGCGCCCGCCGCAACTGTTCGAGATACCGCGTCACGTGCAGCCGCACGTCATCGCCCTCGACCGAAAACGTAACGCTCTCCGGCCCTCCCTCCGATCGAAGTGTGTACTCGCCCGGCGGCAACCTCTGCTTCCACGCCAACGGAAGTTGCGGGGCGATCTGGTGAAAAGGCATTCGAGATTGCCCCTGCTCAATGGAGATCCGTGCAGCAGTTTCCCCGCTTTGCAGAACGAACACGGTCTTCGGGTACTTGGGCCCCTCGACTTGCGGTCGTCGGCGCAGCGTGATATGACCATCGAGAAGTGGTCCGCTGGGCGGAGTCAACAGGCCGGTAGCCCGCGTGATCTCCGGCTCGACCAACGGGTCGAGTTGCGCGGTGAGCATGGCAACTCCCAAGCTGGGCTCGAACGCCGCGCCGCCGCTCCGGCTGACGTCCTCAAGTGCGCCGAGGGGCACGCCGGGTTCGCGCTTGGCCAGTGGCGGCTTCGTCTGGCCCAGACTCTGCCAGCGGTCTTGCCCCTGCTCGTTCCAGAGTCGCAGTCCGCGGCTGGCGCCGGACAATGGCAGCCGGCCGGATGGCATTTCCCGGACCAGCGGCCGCCCGGCAGGATCCAGGTAAATGACAATGGCTGCCGACGTTTCCTCTGGCGTCGTTTCCTCGGCCAGAGCCAGGCCCGCGGCCAGGCAGCCCACAAGAACGCAAAGCGGATAATATGGATTGCCTGCCGTCATGGGTTCCCTCCGCGAACATCGCATCTCGTTCTCCCTGTTGGGTCTGCCTGTTTCGTTAAAACAGGCAGACCCAACGGTTCAATATGAAGACAAAGCGCTGGGACGCGTTAGTCACCGTCGCGGGTCAGGGTCCAGCCTCCGTCGTCCGCCAATGAGAAGCTATAGGTACCGTCCGTCAGGCTGTAGCTCGCGTCTCCCAGGTTATTTGCGCGATCAAAACTGATCACACAGGGATTGTCCACGTCCTGAGCCTCACCCTCTGCCAGCGAGAACCCCTCGCCCTCCAGGCTGTAGTTAAGCGTTGTTGAGGTGCCCTGGGGATTCACGATGCGAATGCTTGCCGGCGTGCCATTCTCATCGAAACAAATCGAAGGCAGGACGTCGTTGCACCCAGCGACGTAGCAGTGCTGATGATAGTGCGCGAAATAAGACGGCGTCCGATGCCACCTTCCGCTATGGCCACCGACGATAGGATTGCCGCCGTGGCCACCAACGGTAGAAATGCCACCGTGGCCACCACCACCATGGCTAACAAACCCGTGGCCGCCACCACCATGGCTAACAAACCCATGGCCGCCGCCACCATGGCTAACAAACCCATGGCCGCCACCACCATGGCCGCCACCACCATGGCCGCCACCACCATGGCCGCCACCACCATGGCCACGGCTGCTGTCGGAAAGCTTATCCAATGACTGGCCGAGTTGCTTCTGCGATTCCGGCAGTGCCGCCGCGGTGGCTTGGTTCTCCTGTAACAGTTTCTGAAGGTACTTTTTCTGCTTTTCGGGAATGCCGGTATTACTCGCCAACTCGTCCTTGATTTCATTGAGGGTCGTCGTATCGCCCGTGACGCCGGCATCTTGGATCGCGTGCACGTAATCCCACATGTCGGCATAGACTTCCGGCGTCATTTCACCGAGCGAGACTTGTAGTGCTGGATCGGCCGCCCGGGCTTCGCCAGCCAGTTTTTGTGCGCCGGCCACTTGGGCCTTCAACGCAGGGTCTCCGATTGTCTCCGCGATCTTGGCAAGACGCCGCAAGGCCGCCGCGTCCTTGGTCTCGGCCGCGATCCGCGCTGCCTCCTGCAGTAGTTGCTGCGAGGAGAAACCGCGCTGAGGACGCAAGAGAATGCGTTCCCCTTCGCGGAGTTGCAAGGCGACATCGGCCAATGCCGAGGCATTCTTTTCTTCCCAGGCCTGGCATAACAACGCCAGGTCGACATAGCGATCAAATCCCGGGTCGCGCAAGTTCTCGGGGATCCACTCGTCTTTCCACCCGCTGGACGCATTGGCGCTCCCACCTGAAACCGCGGTGACACGGGCGTTGGAAAACGTCATGCCGCGTACAGTATCGGTGAGCTTCCCCAAGGGCGACGCATTTTGCGCGCCGGGGGCAGGCATCGGCGTGAGCGGAGGCGCGGGCGGCGCCGCGTTGAGGGTTTGCAAGGCTTCCGTCGGAGCGGGCCCCGCGGCCCACAGGCGGCTTGCCAGCGCCACGGCCAAAGCCGTCGTGACCGCTAGTACGAACAGCTCAGGTCTCCGAGCCCATCGTCGTAACATAGTACAATTCCTTTCTGTGTCGTTCCAGGAGCGACACGTTCCGAGCAACGCCGTCTGTCAGTTGCGACGACGCTGCGTGCCAAGGTCAAAGACTGTTGCGGACGTGCGTGTTAAGCCGCCGCAGAAATCGGTTGCTACACTGCTAACGTAATAAACGGAATCGGACCGAAAAACGGACATCCGGCCGCCGAAATGTTTTCCTTCTTGCGCCCGCGGCGACCCACATGGTTCGAAAGTGGGGGGCCGCACGGCTTCGGGAGCGGGGTCCGCAAGGGCTGTTCACCGACGCTCCCCTTGCGTCGCGCATCTTCTCCATAGACGGTGCAGATCTCGCCGTTGAAAAACCGAGTCTTTCTCGGTTCAGCGTCTCGACAAAGGGAAAGAGCGAATGCTGGTGGGACGGGCGGTCACCGGATGCTGTATCCCCTTGCTAAGTTCCTTTACCCGATCGGTCACGTACAGGTCCAGCCCGTTGAGCTGAACCACGCCGTCCTGATTGTAAGCCGCCTTGCCCGACAACCCTTCCACCAGCGCCAAGGTGAAATAGCCGTGCTTCACCTGTGGACTCTCCAGGGCGAACTCCCGCCCCATGGCTGAACACATCACGATCACTCCGAAATCGTCGCTGACCAGGTCACGCACCAGGTCGTCCGTCAGCGACGTGGCCGCGCGACGCGATTGGCCCTCCACCGCCCCCGCATGGCAGGCGTCCAACATCAGAATAAACCTCCCGGGAATACCCGCCAGCGTCCGTTTGATCTGATCGCCCGGCA
>Ga0302320_10001418_pt1 | contig 57744 bp, 47 predicted proteins | sample Bog_T0_3_FD_202130 | JGI IMG/M metagenome (GOLD analysis project Ga0302320, IMG submission 202130) | Peat permafrost microbial communities from Stordalen Mire near Abisko, Sweden - Bog_T0_3 | ecosystem: Environmental > Terrestrial > Soil > Wetlands > Peat | place: Sweden: Abisko, Stordalen Mire... | reverse complement strand
ATCCATGAATTTGATGCGCCGGCGGCGGTCATTATCAAGCATAACAATCCTTGCGGGGTCGCTTTGGACAAAAGTCTGGACCGGGCCTATACCAAGGCTTTTGGATGCGATCCCCTTTCAGCCTTTGGCGGGATCATCGGTTTTAATCGTTCGGTCGATGCCAAAACCGCCCGTGCCATCATTAAGAGCGGTTTTATGGAATGCATCATTGCTCCGGAATTCACGCTGGAAGCGCAGAGCATTCTATCAGTCAAAAAGAATTTGCGTCTGGTGGTGCTGGATATTCACGCCCTTAGCCCGGAGCGTTATGATTTTAAAAAAGTATCCGGAGGGCTTTTGCTCCAGGATAAAGATAATCGCAGGCTTAAAGCCGAAGAATTAAAAGTTGTCAGCAAGATCCGCCCGACCAAAGCCCAACTGGCCGCCATGCAGTTTGGCTGGAGTGTCGTTAAGTTCGTTAAAAGCAATGCCATTGTCCTGGTCAAAGGTACCCAGACGGTAGGTATCGGCTGCGGTCAAACTAGCCGGGTGGACTCTGCGATCCACGCTATTCGTCGGGCCGGGGCGTCAGCCCGCGGCAGTATTTTAGTGTCAGATGCCTTCTTGCCCAAGCCTGATACCGTCACGATAGCCGCTAAGGCGGGGATCAAGGTCATAGTGCAGACCGGCGGATCGATCATGGATGAAGCAGTGATCAAAGAAGCCGACAAAAAAAAGATAGCCATGGTGACAACCGGCATCAGGCACTTTAAACATTAATGACTGCGTTTAATCCGCACGAATATCTCAATTCTTTTGTCAATTTTGAATCCCAACTGCATAAACTGCGTCCCGAAGATTTTCATTTAGCCCGGATCCATCGATTTCTTGATCTGTGCGGTAATCCTCAAAAAGATTTAAGGATCATCCATGTCGCCGGCACTAAAGGCAAAGGGTCGACCTGTGCTTTTTTGGCCAGTATTTTGCAGGAGGCCGGCTACAAGGTGGGATTGTATACGTCGCCCCATTTGCACCGGCTTAATGAGCGTATCCGTATTCTGGATGCACAGAATGTGCGGTCTAAAGATGATTTTTCAGGGGCCATCAGTGACGAAGAGCTGGGATCGGTCTTGACCCGGCTGCGCCCTTGGGCCGCCACTATTCAAAACCGGGGCGACCTGCTTACTTTTTTTGAAGTTTTGACGGTGGCGGCGTTAAGCTATTTTGCCCAATCTCAGGTGGATGTGGTCATCCTGGAAACCGGACTGGGTGGGCGGCTGGATGCGACCAATGCCGTGGACTCACTGGTGGCAGTGATCACTCCGGTAAGTATCGACCATACCAGGATCTTAGGTTCAACCGTCGATCAGATCGCAGCGGAGAAAGTCGGGATCATTAAGCATACCCGCCAGAAAGTGGTGATAGCGTCGCAAGAAAAAGAAGTAATGGATATTATTTTAAGCCGGTGCCGGGAATTCGGGATCGAGCCCGTCGTAGTGTTTCCCGATAAATACAGCGATATAAAGACCGCACTTAAGGGCAAGCATCAGATCGCTAATGCCGCGGTAGCCTTGGAAGTGGCGGAAGTATTAAAGAATATGGGATTTAAGATCAGTGACCAAGCCGCCACTCAGGGGCTTAAGCATGTCCGCTGGTCAGGCCGTTTCGAGCTGCTGCGGCAGTCCCCGGACGTGATCGTCGATTGTGCGCATAATGCCGCATCAGCCAAGGCCCTGGCGCAGACCCTGGTTGAAGCGTATCCTTTTAGAAAGGTGTTCCTGGTGATGGGGGTGTCCGAGGATAAAGATATCGCCGCCATCAGCACGCAGTTAAAAGACAGCGCCGCCCATATATTCCTGACGCAAGCCAAGCACCCGCGGGCGCATGTATTCACACCTTCCGAGGCAGAAAATTATTTTGCAGGCAAACCCGTTGAAATCATAGCGTCGTTGCCCAAGGCTTTGCATAAGGCCATCCAGATGGCTGAAACTAAAGATGTGGTTTTGGTGACAGGTTCCGTGTTTGTGGTGGCAGAGGCCATCGATTGGGTCGTGCAGAGAGCGCATGAACAGGGATAAATTTGTTATTTTTAACTCACGAGTCATTTTTTTAACGTCAAAAATTTCCTGTTTTATCGGTGTCTGAACAACTCGCCCTCTCCGCCTCTGGGCGGATAAGGCTCAAACAAGTTCAGCCATCCCGAGGCCAAAAACCTCGGGATTCCCGATAAAACAGAAAATTTTTAACTAAAAATGACAGTGAGTTAAAAATAACAAATTTGCCCCTGTCTGCATAGGCGCAAAACGGGTAAAAGGGTAAGTATTGTAACTCGTAGCAGACGGCAAAAATCCTTTAATGTGCCGAAAGCTTAATAGCTGTTCATCCCGTCAATCGTAGGAATTAGAAAGTTGGCGCAGTATGTACCAGTACAAAGGATTAGAAGACACCATCGCGGCTATTGCTACTCCTGCGGGACATGGGGGGATCGGCATTGTTCGTCTTAGCGGCCGGGAGGCTATCGCTATAGCGGATGTTTTGGTGCGGCTGCACTCCGGGCAGAAATTAGCGGCCTGCAAAAGCTATACGGTGCATTACGGCAGGATCCTTAAGCAGGACGAGACTATCGATGAGGTCTTAGTCACGCTGATGCGCGCACCTAAAAGCTATACGGCCGAGGATGTCGTTGAGATCAATTGTCATGCTGGTCCGGCGGTGGTGCGTGCTGTTCTGGATGCCGTTTTGGCGGCCGGGGCGCGGTTGGCCCAACCCGGTGAATTTACCAAACGGGCTTTTCTCAACGGACGTCTGGACCTGGCCCAGGCGGAAGCGGTCATTGACCTGATCAATGCCCAAACAGAAACATTTTTGCGCGTCGCGCACCATCAATTAAAAGGCGAGCTGTCGGACGAGCTTAACCGGATGCGAGAAGCTTTGCTGCAGCTTTATACCATGGTGGAAGCGCTGATCAATTTTCCGGAGGACACCATCGATGCCCAAGGCCGTCAGCAGATCCTGGTACGTCTCTGTGACGAGAAAGACCGCGTGATCAAACTTTTAGAGTCTTCTGCCGGAGGGCTTATTCTCAAAGAGGGCTTACGCATCGTCCTGTGCGGAAAACCTAATGTGGGAAAATCGTCACTGCTCAACAGTCTGCTGAAACAACAGCGTGCTATTGTGACCGATATTGCCGGTACCACCCGGGATGTGATCGAGGAGTCCGTCCAAATGAACGGTATCCCGATCCGTTTGGTCGACACTGCCGGGATCCTGCAGCCCAGGGACCGCATCGAGGAGGAAGCGGTGAGGCGCAGCAATCTGTATATCAACGGCGCCGACCTGGTGCTTTTGGTCCTGGATTACAGCCGCCCTCTGGAAGAGGCCGATCATATGCTGATGGAAAGATTGAAGGATCTGCGGGTGCTGGCGGTGGTCAATAAAAAAGATCTGGTCCATCAGATGGACATATCAACGCCGCAGAAGATATTGGGGCCTTCACGGGTGATCGAGGTATCGGCTTTTGTCGGAGACTCTGTCCGGGAACTGGAAGCCAAGATCATCGAGATCGTCGGGAAAGGCAAGGATCTCGACACGCACGGCATTTTGATCAGCAATATCCGACATATCAAGGCATTAGAGATCGCCCGGGAACATCTGCAAAGCGCCTGGCGCCTCATGGATGAAAACACTTCGCTGGAATTTGTATCCGAAGAAATTAAGGGGGCCGTCAATCAACTGGACGCCATTACCGGCCGCAATATTGACGATGATATGCTGGAGCGCATCTTTTCTCAATTCTGCATAGGTAAGTAAGAAATGGTTTTTAAATAATCCAAAATGTATTATAATTAGGCCAATGTCTGTCCATCAGAAAACACGCATTGCCAGCCCCTTTCCTATTGTAGGCATCGGTGCATCAGCCGGTGGATTAGAAGCCTTTCGTGAACTGTTGAAGAATTTACCCCCCGATACCGGCATGGCCTTTGTGCTCGTCCAGCATCTTGATCCGACCCATCCCAGCCTGCTGACAGAGATCATCAGCAGTATTACCAAAATGCCCACACTGGAAGTAAAGAACCGGATGCCGGTCAAACCCAATTGTGTTTATACCATTCCTCCTATTAAGGATATGACCGTATCCGGCGGGAAATTCTGCCTGGTAACCCGGCCTAAAAGATCAGGCAGCCACTTGCCCGTGGACAGGTTTTTTATCTCGCTGGCCAAAGACAGGGGAGATCAGGCGATCGGGGTCATTCTTTCCGGCGCCGCTTCAGACGGAGTTATCGGACAAAAAGCCATTAAAGCCAAAGGCGGGATCACCTTTAGTCAGGATCCGGCATCAGCCAAACAGGACGGTATGCCCAAGGCGGCTATTGCGGCCGGAGCGGTCGATTATATTTTAAGACCTAAAGCCATAGCGGAGAAATTAGTCAAGATAAGTCAGCACCTGCCGTTAGTTCGAACCGCCTCGGAAGGCTTGGAGAAATCATTACTTATCGCCCAGGATGACATGGAGAGGATCTTTATTGTATTGAAATATGCCCATGGCGTAGATTTCAGGCATTATAAAAGGACTACCGTTGAGCGCCGCATTAAACGGCGGCTGTCCTTAACGCAGAAAAACACACTTAAGGAGTATTTGAAATTTTTGCAACGCACCCCTAAAGAAGGTGAATTTCTTTTTCAGGACCTGCTTATTAATGTTACTAGTTTTTTTCGTGATCCAGTATTATTTAAAACTCTCGAAAAAAAGATCTTTCCGGAAATATTCAAGCTAAAAAAAGCCGATGAGCCGCTGAGGATATGGGTCCCTGCCTGTTCAACGGGCGAGGAGGCCTATTCGTTCGCTATTTGTCTGCTGGAAGCGTTGGGCGGCAAGGACAGTCCTTGCCCCTTGCAGGTTTTTGCCACCGATGTCAATGAAGCGGTGATCAGGAAGGCCCGAAGAGGCTGGTATCCGCAAAGTATTAAAGAAGATATGCCGGCAGCGATCCTGGAGCGGTATTTTGACAAAGAGGCCGGCGGATACCGGATCATCAAGCCGGTGCGCAGTATCTGCGTTTTTGCCGCTCAGGACCTGACCCGTGATTCGCCTTTTTCCAGGCTGGACGTAGTCAGCTGCCGTAATATGCTCATCTATATGGACCTGAAATTACAAAAAAAGATCATCCCGCTTTTTCATTATGCTTTGAATCCGTCGGGGTTTCTGATCCTGGGCCCGGCAGAGTCGATCTCCGGCTTTGCTGATTTATTTAATGTGCGGGATAAGAAATTAAAGATCTATACCAAAAAAGAGTCATCGTCACGGCCGACTTTTAATGTTGAACTGGGGAGGGATCTTTTGACGTCCGGCAAGCCCGCGCAGGCATTCGGCCTCGGCGTCTTTGAGCAACCCCTTCCTTTTGCCGGCCAGGATGAAGATGCGCAGGCCAGGGATGAGGAGCTGCGCTCTGCTTTAGAGGAGATCCAGAGCGCTAATGAGGAGCTGCAAAGCTCCAACGAGGAGCTGGAGACTTCCAAGGAAGAATTGCAGGCCACCAATGAGGAGCTGGTAACGCTCAATGATGAGTTGAGTAACCGGAATGCCGAATTAGCCACATTGACCGGGGACATCCAAAATCTTTTTAACAGCACGCGCCTGCCGGTGATCATGGTGGGCAGGGATTTATGCGTCCATCGCTTTACGCCCACGGCCCAGAAAGTATGGAATTTGATACCGTCGGATGTCGGGCGTAAACTGGCGGACATTAATCCTAATTTTAAAGTTGGGGCACTGGATGAAATGCTCAAGGATGCCATTGATCATCTGAAGGTGACCGAAAAGGAAGTTCAGGGCCATGACGGCCGATGGCATCTGATGGTGGTCAGTCCGTATAAAACAGTAGATAATAAGATCGACGGCGCTGTCATCGTTCTGGGAGATATCCATTCCATCAAGACGGCCCAGCAAAAGCTGGAGGCGTTAGGCGAGTATTTTAAAAGTATCGTGGAAGCGGTCCCTGACCCCATGCTTGTGCTGGACAAAAGCCTGCGCGTCAGGACCGCCAACAAAGCTTTTTATAGTCAGTTCAAAGTGCGCTCCCGGCAAACTGAAGGGGAACTGTTTTATGATCTGGGGGACCATCAGTGGGATATTCCGCCGCTGCGCAAGCTGTTAAAAACGCTTCTCACGAAAAAGATATCCGTTGTTGATTTTGAGGTCTGCGCTCAATTTCCGGGCCTTGGGGAGAGGACCATCCTCCTTAATGCCAGGATCATTGATGAAAATGTGGTGGGTGAGCGGATGGTCCTGATGGATCTTAAGGATGTCACCGAGAAAAAGAAAGCGGAAGAGAATATCCTGAGGCTGTCGTCATTCCCCGAACTCAATCCTAATCCTATTTATGAAATAGATCTTAACGGAAAAATTGTCTATGCGAACCGCGCAGCCCTGAAACTAAAAGAAGACGGCTTGCCATCCCCCGTCAGGGACAAGTCCAAAGAAATAGTTGAGGTTTTTCGCCGCAGCCGGAAAAAAGAGTTGGTGCGGGAAGTTCGGATCGGGGAGCGCTGGTATTTACAATCTATCTATAGTGTGCCCGGTGTGGAAGGTTTGAGGACATACCATGTCGACATCACTAAACGTAAACAGGCGCTGGAGGCTCTGGAATTTCAGCAGACATTTCTTTCGTCGGTCCTGGAGCACATAGACGCTGCGGTGGTGGCTTGCAATGAAAAAGGAGAGTTGGTCCTTTTTAACCGGTTGTCCCGAGAATGGCACGGGTTGAATCCAATGAAGATCCCGCAGGCGCAATGGGCCCATCGATATAATCTTTGCCTTGAGGATGGCGCCACCCTCATGGACACCGATGCCATCCCTTTGATGAGGGCTTTTCGCGGAGAGACAGTGCGGGATGTCAAAATGGTGATCGCGGCCAAAGGGCAGTTCCTGCGTCATATCCTTGCCCACGCAGGTCCGGTCAAGGCCCATGACGGCAGGGTTTTGGGTGCTGTCGCCATTATGCACGATATCACCGAGCACAGGAAGTCGGAAGAAAAATACCGGACCATTCTCCAGACGACGAAAGACGGCTTTTTTCTGGCAGGGATTGACGGGCAAATCCTTGACGTCAATGATGCTTATTGCGCCATGATCGGTTATAGCCGAGAAGAACTGCTTGGGATGGGCATTAAAGATGTGGAAGCGATAGAGGCGGGGGAAGAAATTAAAAAGCACATTCATCAAATCATGCAGAAGGGTTCGAGTTTATTTGAGACCAAGCATAGGCGCAAAGACGGCAGGGTTATTGACATTGAAGCCAGCGTAAATCTTTTTAAGACCGGCAAAGAACACCTTTTTGTATTTGTGCGCGATATTACCGAGCGCAAACGGATAGAGGAATCGTTCAGGGAGGCCAAACATTTCAATGACGAAGTCATCTCGGCGGCAGGGGAGGGGATTATCGTCTACGATGCGCAGTTATGTTATCAGGTTTGGAATCCACAGATGGAACGGCTGACAGGGATGCCGGCGGTACAAGTTTTGGGGAAAAAAGCCTCAGATCTTTTTCCGCATCTGATGGACCAAGGTATTGACAAGCTGTTGGCCCGGGCTCTGGCCGGGGAGACAGTGATTTCTCCGGATACGGCGTATCGTGTCGCCAATACAGAGAAAATGGGCTGGGTGCACGGGATCTATACGCCGCATCGGGATAATAAGGGGAACATCATCGGGGTGATCGCCATGATACGCGAGATCACGGAACGTAAGCATGTGGAAGGGGAATTAAAGGTCTCCAAAGAACAGGCAGAAGAGGCCAGCCGGTACAAGACAGAATTCCTGACAAATATTTCCCATGATCTGCGCACACCGTTAAATGCGATCCTAGGATTTGCGCATATCCTCAAGTCCGTTGAGATGGAACCGAGGTATCGCAAGAGTGTCGATTTTATCAATGAACGGGGCAAACATCTTTTAGCCATGGTTGAGGAGATCCTTCATGTTTCCCGGATGGACTCGGGCACGCCACAGATAAAATCAGTGGCATTCGATCTTACGGAGCTATTGGAAAATTCTATTGAGGTGGCCCGGGTCGGGTTGGGAGCCAAGGATGTGAAGATAGCTTTGATCACTGCTCCAACGATCCCGCGCTTAAAAGGAGATGTGTTGCGTATTCGGCAGATCATCGATAATTTATTGAGCAATGCGGTCAAGTACACGCTGCAAGGAGAGATCAAGGTCAGTGCCGTACCGGATGACCGGCCGTCTAGTCCGGATAAATACCGGGCGGAGATTTCCGTGAAAGACACCGGTTTTGGGATCCCTGCGGAAAAGCTGCCGTATATATTTGATTCTTTTACCAGGTTCCATGAGTTTTATAAAGGACAGACATACGACGGCGTAGGCCTGGGGCTGAATATTGTCAAGAAACAGGTGGATCTGCTGGGCGGTCGGATCCGGGTATTATCCGAAGTCGACAAGGGTAGTGAATTTATACTTACGCTTGATTTTGATAAGGTTTAAGATCAAGATATTACGGAGATTTTGAAATGACCGATACATCATTAGCAGGTAAAAATATCTTATATGTGGAAGATAATGAGGCCAGCAGGCATCTGATGGAGATCGTTTTTGAAGAAATGGGATGCAGCCTGGTGGCAGTGGCAAGCGCGCAGGAGGCCCTTGTCAAAATACAGGCCGATAAGTTCGATCTGGTGCTGACCGATATTCGCATGCCGCAAATGAACGGCTATGAGCTGGCCCGTGTGATCCGGCAGACTGATGCCCAGGTGCCGATCTATGCGTTAACGGCCCATGTGATGGAATATGTCCCGATGAAATGCCAGGATGCCGGCATGAACGGGTTTATCACCAAGCCCATCCAGATCGAGGAGTTTAAAAGGACTATTAAAACGTATTTCGGGATATCATAAGCGTTGCAGAAAGAGGAGCCATGGGCCAGTCGCTAAAAAACAAGAAAGTGCTGTTCGTTGAAGATGATAAGGCCAATCAATATTACATGCAACTGATGTTAGAAGACATCGGCTGCAGTTTTGATCTGGCATTTAACGGCCAGGAGGCCGTAGAAAAGATCAAGGGGACCAAGTTCAATATTGTGTTCATGGACCTGCGGATGCCGGTCATGGATGGTTTTGAAGCGACAAAGGTCATCAGGGGCGGCGTGGATAAATCGGTTCTGATCGTCGCTGTTTCTGCGCATGCGCTCAGCGATATTATGGAGAAATGTTTTTTGGCTGGGATGAACGGGTTTATCGCCAAAGGCATTGATGTGGAGAAATTTGGCAAGGAACTTTTGTCCTGGATAGAAAAATCCTAGAACCCGGAGGTGAGGGAATATGGTGGATGCAGCGTTAGTCGGCAAAAAGATATTATATGTAGAGGATGACGAGGCCAGCCGTTATTTGATGGACATGATCATTGCAGATATCGGCTGCGGACTGGTGGTTTGTCCCGACGGCCCGCAAGCGATCGAAAAATTAAAGCAAGAGAAATTCGACCTGGTCTTTATGGATATCCGGATGCCTAAAATGAACGGTTATGAGGCTTCCCGGATCATCCGGCAGTTAGACAAGGATATTCCTATCGTCGCTGTGACCGCGCATGCCGGGGAGATGGTTTTGGGGACGATGTTAGAGTGCTGGAATTCCGGTATGAACGGATTTGTGTCCAAGCCCTGTACCCCCGAAGATATTATCGGCGAGGTTCGCCGGTGGCTGTTGATCGGTAGGCGGCCATCACCTTCTTGATCATTTCCGGATCGCTCATGATCTGCTGGGTCAGAGCCATGATCTTAGGATTGGTCAGCAGTTTGCCCATATCATGGCTGTTGATCTCTTTTTGGATCTCAGGGTCTTGCAGGACCTTTTGGAAGCGGGGATCCTGGGCCAAGGGTTGAGCGTCAGGCGAAGAAGTACTAGCGGTCGCATCAGTGGGATTCTTGGGCGGAGCAGGAAAAAATTTATCGACCCAAGGAGAGATAGTCAGATAGGAAACGGAAGTCGTCACATCGTTGTGCATGGTAGTCCATGGCGCTACCTTGGCCGGCAACAGGGCCAATAATATCAGGGTAATGATCATGAATACCCCGCCCCAGGCGAAAGTAAGCAGCGCGCCTCCCACACTACTTAAGAAGCCCGGTCCGGTATCTGTATTGGTGGCCCGTGCAAAGGTTTTTAGCAGAGATTTTAAAAGCAGATGCAAAAGGATAGGGCCCAGTAATCCGATGAGCAGGCTTATGAACAGATCTTTGGTGGCCTGATAATAAAAAATACTGGCAATTGTTGCTACTATAAGAGAAGCCGGACCCAGTAAGGAGCGCATCAATCCGCGCGCTGACCCTATGGCCAGTAAGTAAATGCTTAAGATGAGAGCAATAAAATCAGTGACGGTCATTTAATGTTCTGCCACAAACCGGACATGTACCAGGTAAAAGATCACCATAAACACCATATAAACCAACGGAACGATAAAACAGGCCTTGATGATCCAAGGGAAAGTAAGCTTAAGTTTCGATTTAGCCAGTTTTTCTTTGATCTTAGAGTACTCTTCCAAAGAAAGCTGCTTGTCTTTATTGGCAGAAGAAGGATTTTGCGGCATAATGTTTATAGTATAGCATTAGCATAAACAGGCTGCAATAAAAATGAAAAAAGTTTAATTATTAATATATCTTTTGTTAAGATTTTTAACTTGAGGTTAAGTGTAGTAGTACCAGCGACTTGCGTATTTTTTAAATATTTGCATTTTGATTTGCTTTTTAGTAAATATGTTTTAAACTATAGGTAAAGGGAAACGTTTTCAGCGTCATATTTCTAATATTATAAAAACCAGGTGATTGTATGGGTGTTGCTGAGAATCAACGGTCTGAATCCAGACATAATTGTTACGTTCCTGTAGAAGGAAAAGCGGGTTGTGAATTTGACCGGACTAAAACGGTTGATATCAGCCGGCACGGGATAGGCTTTCTTTCTTCCCAAAATGTCGGGCTAAATCAGAAGATAGCCGTAGAGATAGTGCTTCGGCCGAACACCGAACCTGTGATGGTCGTTGGGGTGGTTAAGTGGGTACGGAAACTTACGGATTCTGACCAATATCGCATAGGCATGGTGTTTTCAGAGGTCATTTCGGGTTCTCCTACTCGTTTGGATAAATATTTGTCTGCAAAACGCTGGGAAGAATAACGAAGAGTTGTTTCTAAGCAAGAAGGACCGCTGCTATGTCTGACACCACTGAAATAAGGGAAGATCGCAGGGTGTTTGAGCGGTTTTCAGCCCGTTTTCCGGTAAAATTCAAAGATACGCGGGATGACTACGGCGATGAGGTATTTTTAAGGGACGCCTCAGCCAGCGGTGCGCGCATTATGAGCAAAGAACGGTTTTTTTTAGAGGATCAGCTTTCTTTGGAAGTTGAACTGCCCGATGGAGGAGAGCCGATGATCTTAAGCGGCCGAGTGGTGAGGGTAAAATCCCTGGATTTGTCCCTGTGGGATATCGGCATGCAATTCCCGCAAGTTAATTTTCTTAAAATGCAACGTCTTTTTAGACTCACCCAAACAATCGCTACAGATCCCTCAAGTTGAAGTTTTATGCCTAAAGAGCCTTTTTATACATTTTTACCTGACGGAGTAAGTTTTGTTTCAAAACAGGCTGCCAGGGCAAGGACCATCTATGCGCCATTGTGCGGTACTGATGCGTTGAGCCTCAAATCCGCGATCACGCCTTTCTTGAGCGGGGATATTAAAGTCGATAAATTCCATTACCTGACCAAGCCAGCTTCCCGGGAAGATCTGCGCCAACCCTTGCGGGATTTTTTTGTATCTCTTAAGGACAAAGGGGTATTTTGTTTTTCTCAAGAACCTCAGGCGGATGCCGGGTCTGTTGAGGTGGGGCCGTTATGGCATAAGAGCAAGCGGTCTTATCTAACGGCAGGGCTGGAAATAGATGCGCTTAACTTTATCCCCGTTTCCGGGGAAAATGTGGAATTGATGCAGGTAACGGTCAGGAATATTTCAAAAAAAACCGTTGAATTTACACCCACCTTTGCCCTCGCCCTTTTCGGGCGTTCCAGAGACAACAAACATGACCATGAACATGTGACGGCCCTTTTAAACAGGGTTGGGCAAAATCCTCAAGGTGTACTTCTGGAGACTACCATGGCCTTTAATGAGCAGGGCCATCAGGAAAGTCGCAGTGTTTATTTTGTTTATGGATGTGAAGATAACGGGAATGCAATTCTGGGGTCTTTCCCAACGGTAGATAGTTTTTACGGCGATGGCGGGTCGGCACAGCAGCCTGGGGCCGTCTGGGAAGGCCGTCAGCCGGTTTTGTTGGATGAAACGGCCCGCAACGGTAAGGAAGCCGTGGGGGCTTTACGTTTCAAGGATATGGCCTTGAAGCCGGGTATGCGTAAATCCTATGTGTTGGCCCTCGGCATTGCCCAGGATGCTTCCGAGGCTATCGATATATTCAGTCGTTTTAACAGTGAGGATAAATTGGCGCATGCTTTAGAGGGCAATAAAAAATATTGGTCCCAGAAGATGTCGTCCATTGTTTTTAGTACGGGGGATAAAGACCGGGATTCCTGGATGCGCTGGGTTATTTTGCAGCCGGTTTTGCGGCGTATCTTCGGCTGTTCGTTTTTGCCGGACCATGATTATGGCAAGGGCGGCCGGGGCTGGAGAGATATTTGGCAGGATCTTTTGTCGCTGATCTTAATTGAGCCCCATTTAGTCAGGAAGGACCTGATCAATAATTGTGCCGGCATTCGCATCGACGGCAGCAATGCCACTATCATTGGGGCTAATCCCGGAGAATTTATAGCGGACCGCAATGCCATCACCCGCGTATGGATGGATCACGGGGCCTGGCCGTTCTTGACGTTGCTGCTTTATATCGACCAGACCGGGGACTTTGATATTCTTTTGGAGAAGCAACATTATTTCCGGGATTGTCAATTGTCCCGCACGCATGATAAGGATATCGGGTGGCTCAGCCAGTACGGCAATCATTTGCTGGATCGTGAAGGGCGGGGGTATGAAGGCACCATTTTAGAGCATGTGCTGGTGCAAAATCTGACCCAGTTCTTTAATGTAGGGGAACACAATATCATTCGCTTAGAAAGCGCCGACTGGAATGACGGGCTGGACATGGCCGCCCAGAAGGGCGAGTCAGTGGCTTTCACATCTTTTTATGGCGGGAATTTGCTGAAAATGGCGGACCTTCTGGAAGATATGGCTGCCGTCAAAGGATTCGATCAGGTTCGGTTGGCCCGGGAACTGTTGATCTTGTTGGACACCCTGAACGAAAAGGTCAATTACGATGACCCTCAGGCCAAACGCGACCAGCTTTTTGGTAAATATTATCACAACGTGCAGCCGGCTTTAAGCGGCCAGACCATTGACGTCGCCGTCAAAGATCTGGTGCGGGACCTGCGCGCCAAAGGCCATTGGATATTTGCGCATATTCGCCGTCAGGAAAAGATCACGGTAAAAAAGGCTTCCCGGACCTATGAATGGTTCAACGGGTATTATGACAATAATGCCCTTCGCGTGGAAGGGCAGATGCCGGCGGGCATTCGTATGACCTTGACCGGGCAGGTATTTGCCATCATGAGCGGGCTGGCGTCGAAAGAGGATATTGAAAAGATCGCGGATAGCGTAGAGCATTTCTTAAAAGATAAAAAACTGGGCGGTTATCGCCTGAATACGGATTTTGGCCTGCGGCATTATCTGGACCTGGGGCGGGCGTTCGCTTTTGCGTACGGCACCAAAGAGAACGGGGCTTTTTTTAGCCATATGATCGTGATGTATGCCGCGGGGCTTTATCAGCGGGATTTTTCCCGTCAAGGCTATGAAGTGCTGCAGTCGATCTACCGGATGGCCGCCGACGGAGAACGCAGCAAGATATACCCGGGGATCCCGGAATATTTTGATTCGGAAGGCCGCGGGATGTATCATTATTTGACCGGCTCCGCCAGCTGGCTGGTGTTGACGGAATTGATCTATGTTTTCGGCGTGCGGGGCTTGCGCGGGGATTTGATGCTGGCTCCCCAATTGGTCAAGGAAGAATTCGATCAAAAAGGGATAGCTGCGGTGACCTGCCAGTTTGCCGGTCATCGTTTGACGGTGGAGTACCATAATGTTCAACGATTGGATGCCGGGCAATATGCGGTCAAGGAAGTCTTGATCGATGGGGCTCCGGTTGCCTGTGGCGAGGCCAAAACCGGTGGCTGTACGGACAAGGTCCGCATTCCCAGGACATTTATCACCCAAGATGCCGTTATCAGGGTTGTTCTCGGCGTTTAATATTTTTTATTTGACCCGAGGTATCGTCTGTGTTAGATTCCTTTCTTTATAACATGGTAGACTTATTGATCTAGGATCTAATTGTCAAAGGTTTATATTCAGCTAAGGCGGGGGCTGTTAATGGCATATAATTTTACGTTGTCGAAACCGGCGGGATTCTTTTTATGTGTTTTTTTGTATTGGGGGGCATCTTACGCACCGGCGCAAGATGCCTCTTTAGCATATGCGGCAGAAGCAGAGCCGCAGGCCCGGTCATCTGCCGAGATCGTGCGCTCGTCCTGGGAAGCATCCGACCGGGGGGATTTAAAAACCCTTGCGGACTTAGTCGATGAGATCCTTAAAGGGTACGGTGATCAGGCCAAAGCGTTATCTGCCCGGCTAACCCAATTCCCCACTAGCGATAAAAGAGATCAATATAAGGTCCTGTCAGATGTGGCCACGTGTTTGTTCATCAAAGCTGAAGCGTTCATGCATCAGGGAAAGAACGATGAAGCCAAAGCGCAATTCAAGAACATTATAACCCAATATCCCTGGGCGCAGAGTTTTGACCCCAGCCGCGGTTCATACTGGTCAGTGGCGGAAAAGTCTCAGGCCAGCATTGATGTGATGGAAGGCAAAACGCCCCAAGCGGCAGTTCCGGTCAAAAAAGCCCCCAAGACCATTCCGATACTGGCATTTCCCGGGACCGAAGAGATCGTTGATTATCGTCGACACGGCACTTTTCTTAATGTGGGGACCAAGGATTTTCACTATCAGATCACCGACCAGGCGGGACTAGAGGCTGCTGTGGGTGAAGGTATTTATCCGAACATTGCGGATATTTATAAAGATCCGGGTTACAAAAAGGCTTTAAAAGAGGGGCGGCTGAAAGGCAATCATTGGGATTTTGTTAACACCCCAGATTTGCAGGCAGCTTTTTATAAATGGGTCACCTCTTCTGAATCCTGGGGCGTTCGGTTATTTTATATCGGCAGTACCCTGGAGAAGGCGGGCATGTACAGCCAAGCCATTAAAGCTTACCATGCGCTCATCGTGAATTTTCCATCCACCCAAGCCTGGACGTATTGGCAAACCCCGTGGTATCCCGCCCAGGCGGCAGTGGCCAAGATCCAATATTTGACCCGTATCCATCCGGAACTTCAATTGGAATTCAAATGGGGCAATATCCGCATCCTCAATGCTGAAGATCCGCATAATTATGTGACCATTACCAAGCCCGGCGTTGTGCGCAAGTCCAGCATGATCGAGGCTGCGCAACAAAAAATGAACTGGCAGCCCCCCAAAATGCCTTTAGGCAAGCCGGTTTTTTATTCGGGGCAGGGCCAGGTGCGTTTTGTGAAGTATGAAAGCGGGCACTGGCAGTTATTGGTGGACAATAAACCGTTCCTGATCAAGGGCATGGCGTATATGCCCTCGAAGGTGGGGCAAAGCCCGGACAATGGGACTTTGGTCGACTGGATGCGGGAAGATGATGATCACACCGGTCAGATCGACGCTCCGTACAAGGCCTGGGTGGACAAATACGGGGATAATAAACGGCATGATGACGAGCCGGTGGTGGGGGACCTTAAACTGATGAAGGATATGGGGGTCAACACCTTGCGTATTTATTATCAGACCTATATGAAAGAGGATAAGCCCTTCCTGGAGAAAATGTATAAGGAGTACGGGCTGAAGGTGGCGTTGAGCAACTTCATCGGCAAATATGCCATCGGCTCCGGCGCTAAATGGTCAGAAGGGACGGATTATGAAAACCCCCTTCATCAGAAAAACATGATGGCATATGTCCGGGAAATGGTCATGGAATTCAAGGATGAGCCCTATATCCTGATGTGGATATTAGGCAACGAAAATAATTATGGGGTGGCTTCCAACGCCGATAAGAAACCTGTGGCGTATTTTAAATTTATCAATGAAGTGGCGCGTATGATCAAATCCATCGACCCTGATCATCCGGTGGCTATTTGTCAGGGCGATACGTTATATTTGGATAAATTCGGAAAATATGCCCCGGATGTGGATGCGTATGGAGCCAATGTCTATCGCGGGGATTACGGGTTTGGTTCTTTCTGGCAGGATGTCGCCGAGCAGGCGGATAAGCCGGCGTTCATTACGGAATACGGCGCCCCGGCGTACGGCGGGGTCAACATGACCGAGAGCCAAGCCCAGCAGGCCCAGGCGGATTTTCATAAAGGTAACTGGTTGGACATTCTTTATAACAGCGCCGGTTATGAGGACGGCGCGGGGAATTCTGTCGGCGGCATGGCTTTTGAATGGCTGGATGAATGGTGGAAGGATTATTCTCCGTCGATACACGATACTAAAGCTGATGCGGTCGGTCCTTTTCCGGGTGGTTATTATTTTGAAGAGTGGTTTGGCATTTTTGGCCAGGGAGACGGTTCACAAAGCCCGTACTTGCGCGAACCCAGGAAAGTGTATTATACTTATAAGGAACTTTGGAATTCGTAAAGAGACTTTAAGGGAGACCCCAGTCAAATCAGAACAATGGTTTAAGCTGCCCGTATCGAGCGGGGGGCGTCAATCAGGAGGAGAGTGGTATGATGAAATGGGTAAGGTTTTTAATTGTTGCAGTATTTGGTCTTTGCGCCGCTAATGTGTTTGCTCAGGACCAGGCTGCTGTCAGTGCCGCTAAAGCAGCTTCCGAGTCTCAACCGGCACCGGTAGCAGGAAGCCCCACATCAGCCCCCGCAGCTGCGGCAGGCCAGGCTCAGACCAAAGCGCCGATCAGTTTCGGTGACTACCGGTCTTCCACCTTGGCTACCAAGGCGTGGCAGGCGCTGGCCCAGAATGATGTTGAATCGGTATTGGCCTACACGAATAAGTGCATTGCACTTTATGCTGCACAGGCCAAGAAGATGCAGGCTGGTTTGAAAGATTACGCAGCCGGCTCTAATGATGAAATATTCAAATATTGGGCCCTTAATGATGTGGCGACCAGCTACTATATTCAGGGTGAAGCCTATCGCAATGCCAATATGAAAGATGAAGCGAAAGAGGCTTATAATAAAGTAGTTACCGATTATTCTTTCGGTCAGGCCTGGGACGTTAAAGGCTTTTTTTGGAAACCTGCCGCAGCTTCAAAAGAGAAAATGGATATGATAGCCGCCGGCGTCAATTGGGACTTTGGCGATTATTCTTCCAGCACCCTGGTCAAGAAGGCCTGGTCATCTTTGGCCGCAAATGACATCAAAGGTGTCGAAGCGTATGTCAATAAGACGCTGGAATTATATGCAGGAAAGGCCAAGGATATGCAGGCTTCTTTGAAAGAATATCCTTGGGAATCCAAGGAAAAGACGTTCAGTTATTGGGCGCTTAATGATGTCGGGACAGCCCTGTTCGTTTTGGGTCAAGCCTATCAAGGCGCCGGCAAAAAAGAGGACGCGACCAAGGCCTATAAGAGAGTTATCAATGAATTCTTTTATGCGCAATGTTGGGACCCTAATGGTTGGTTTTGGAAACCCTCCGAAGCCGCTCAGCAAAAATTGGGCGAATTGGATAATGTGTAGTATTGTCGATCGTTGAATTATAGGGGTCAACTCCCTATTATACAATTAGGAGTTGACCCCTATTTAATTACTTACCTATTAAATCCTATGCGGTATTTTTTTATTTTCTTTATTTTTATTTCGGGTGCAGCCCTGGCTGAAAACAGCGGGTTTCCCGGCGAAGAGCCGGCGAAAGCGTTTAAACCGTTCATTGTCTATCAGGACAAAGGGACGTTAAACCGTTTTGTGTCCTCGGGGTATATGCCTACCGGCGAATGTATCAAAATGGACGATGCCTGGAAAGACAATTGTCAAGAAGGCAAAAGCTGCATTAAAGTGGTTTATGATATCGGCTGTTCATTAAAAAGCCGGCGGTGGGCGGGAGTTTATTGGCTTCACCCTGCCGATAACTGGGGAGACCGGAAAGGCGGATATAATTTAACGGGGGCCCGCAAATTGATCTTCTGGGCTCGCGGCCAAAACGGCGGCGAGAAGATCGCCGAGTTTCGGATCGGCGGGGTAGGCAATGGCCGGGAATATCCTGATTCGGATACAGCTTCCATTGGCCCGGTGATCCTGTCGGCCCAATGGAAGGAATATGAAATTGATCTGCGCGACAAAGATCTGACCGCTATCAGCGGAGGGTTTGCCTGGATCGGGAATGTAGATGATAATCAATCTTCGTGCGTATTTTATTTGGATAATATTAGATACGAGTAGGGGCCGAGCATGCCAGGGCCCGTACGGGAAGATTGATGAGCCGTCCGTACGGAGAATTAATGGATCGCCCGCATAGAAAAGAACTAAAAAATATTCAATTTTTCTTGTATTGACGCAGTGCGTTTGTTATATTCTGTATATCACAATAATTTTCGGGAGACATTATGTCTAAAGCAGTTCGTTTGGGGGTTTGGGTTTTGGCAGTACTGGTGGTGATCAGCGCCGCGATGGCTTTTATGACATTGATGCAGAAACAAACGCTCGAAGGGCAAAACCGGAGTTTACATTCCCAGCTTTCCGATGACCAAAACAGACAAGCAGACCTTCTTTCCAAAGTCAAAAAACTGCAGGACGATGCCGATCGGCTTAATGATAAAGTAACCAAGGCAGACCAAGACCGGAAACAAGCCCAAGACCTTTATGATGAATTAAAACACAAGTCTGCCGATCTGCAGTCCCAGATCGATCAGGCCAATACAGACCGTGATGATTGGAAAAACCGGGTGGAGACGACCACGCACGAACGCGACGATCTGATGCAGAAACTTAAAGACCGTCCGACCCAGATCGTTTATAAAGACCGCCCTGTCCCCGTCGTTCAGGAACAGGCGCCTGCCGCCGCTGCCGCTCCTGTCGTGGATGTGACGTCTCCTCAGGGGGATCAGTATTGGGCGTCCGTGCTCAAGCAGAAGGCGGCGTTGCAACTGGAAGTTGAGAAATCAAAAGCTGATCTGGACCAGGTAGCGCTGCAGGTGGTGGAGCTTAAGAAACAGAATTCCGACCTGGAACTGCAGGTCAAACAGGTCACTAATGAAAAAGATGAAATTGCCCAAAAAGTAAAATATGGCGGAGATCTGGCCGACACCCTATCCATTGACCTGGCCCGTGCCCGCAATGACCAGAAGGCGGTTAATGACCGTGCGGACAAGATCAATGAAGAGAACCTTGAGCTGCAGGGACAGATCAAGGAGTTAACCTCGACCAAGCTCGCGTTAGAGAAGACTATCTCCCGTTTGACGGAAGATAAAGACGCCATGCAGAAGAAATTGGTGGAGACGGAAAGTGTTATCCAAAGCCGCATTGATGACATTTGGAAGATCAAAGAAAATCTGGATAAAAGAATGACTACGGAAAACTCCCCTGCACCGGCGGCTGTTGCCAGCGTTACCCCGCCGACTACGGTCACTTCTTCGGGAAGCGGGATGGAGTTGCCTCCGATCATTGTTAATGCCCCCAGTCAGGCGCCTGCAGCATCTGCCCCGGCAACTGTTGCGTCAGCCGCGAAGAATCAGGGGTCCATTATCAGTATCAATGAAACCAATAATTTTATCATTGCCGATCTGGGGCAGGATAATAGTTCAGTGACAGTCGGTAATGTATTGAAAGTATATCGTGCGTCAAAAGAAATCGGCGTTTTGGAAGTCATTCAGGTGCGTCGCGATATTTGTGCCGCAGACATCAAGGATAAATCCACCGTGCTTAAGGTGGGGGATATTGTCAAGCTTAATAGCTAGGTTTATAAAACGTTCATTCATGGTGTACTCTCAAAGTGGCCGAAAAGAAAATAAGTATAACAGATGTTGCCAAGCGTGCCAAAGTATCCATTACTACGGTCTCCCGCGTCCTTAACAAAGTCCCCACCGTCAATAAAGAAGTCGCCCAGCGTGTCCAGCAGGTCATTGCTGATCTAAAGTTCAGGCCTAATCCGACCGCCCAGCGTTTGGCCCGGGGTATCCAGAATACCGCTATCGGGTTCGTGATGCCGGGCTATCCGGGTATTTTCCATTCTTTTTACGCGGTCGAATTGATCCGCGGGATCGGACATGGATGCGAAACCCTGCGACTGGACCTGATCTTTCATATTACCGACGGGACAAATCCTTTAAGATCGCATTATGCCGGCGGGCTTATTTTTGCGGATATCATCGAGAATCGCACCCAGGTGGAAGCAGCCCTGCGGGAAGACACTCCTTGCCTGGTCATCAACCATATCGTCAAGGACCTCAATGTCAGCTACATCGCGGTGGATAATGTCAAAGGCGGATTTACCGCGGCCGAGTATTTGGTCAACTTGGGGCATAAGAGGATCGCGACGATCACCGGTAATATGCAGACCCAGGCGGGCATCGACCGTTTTGAGGGGTTTCAGAAGGCTTTGGCAGCGCACGGTGTCGACTGTCAGCCGGAGTATGTTTTTAAAGGCGACTATTCTCGTCGCTGTGCCCGGCAAGCTTGTGAGCGGTTTTTCTCGCTGGATAATCCGCCTACCGCTATCTTTGCCGCCAGCGACGATATGGCGCTGGAGGTCATTTCGGTCGCTATGGAGAACGGCATTAAAGTCCCTGAAGATATTTCTATTATCGGGTTTGATGATAATCCCGCCGGACTATTCGGTCCCGTGGGGTTGACGACCATCAAACAACCTTTGTTTACGATGGGTGAAGAAGCGACAAAAGTGATCCATGAGATCATGACCGGCAAGCAAAGCGGGGTTGTCCACAAAGTCCTAGCTCCAGACCTGATCGTGCGTGAATCCTGCGCGCATCCTTCCGCATAACGTTTGATTTTCTGAATATAAAATACAGGAGGTCCCCATGCAGGCAAGGTCCAATCAAAGACAAGACGAACGCCTTAAATATAAGAACCTTATTCAGTACGAGGAATATCTCGGAGGAGACCTTTATGGGGCTCCTGTGGCCACTGAAGCGTTTGATATCGGTGCGCGAGGCATTGGTTTTTATGACAATAAGGAATTCAAATTAAACTCTCAGCTTCGGATCAGCTGTTATGTTTCCGATAATGAAAAGGTATCCTTCGTGGTAACGGTGGTAAGGCTGCAAATTTATAAAGCCGGGGCCCTGCAGTATTTGGTGGGTACCCAGATCAAGGATATCAGCGACGATAATAAAGTAAAATTAAACGCTTTCCTGCAAAAGATAAATATTTGTAATCTGCTGGACAAAGTGAACCTGGATAACGTCATGGATATTCATTTCATGGCCGGTTATCCTATTGTGGTCAAGAGATCAGGAGAATTGAGCAGTGTCGGCGATCCGTTGGATGAATATACGATCAGGAATTTATTGCTTAATCTGCTGGATGAGAACGGTTACGCCAAGTTCATGAAGGATAAGGACATTAATTTTATTCTGACCTATAAAGAAAAAAGGCTGAGGATCAATATGCATTTTCAGCAGGGCAAGGTCGAGGCGGTTTGCCGGATCATCAATTCAAAGATCTCTTCTCCTTCGCAATTAGGGCTTCCGCCCGTTGTCGAGCGGCTGGTCAAAAACCATCCTAAAGGGCTTATTTTTATTGCCGGCAGGACGGGATCCGGAAAAACCACCACGTTGGCCGCCATGGTCAGTTATTTAAGCAAGATCGTCAGCGGGGTTATTATCAGTATCGAGGACCCCATCGAATATATCCAAGAAAAAAGTAAGTGCATTATCAAACAAAGAGAACTGGGGCGCGACACCGTTTCGTATGCATCCGCGATACGCAATGCGTTAAGACAGAATCCTGATGTGCTGATCATCGGTGAGATCCTGGATGTCGAAACGCTGGAGCTGGTACTAACGGCGGCAGAGTCGGGGATGCTGGTCTTGACCACCATTCATTCGGGCAGTATTGCGCAGGTCCTGGATAGGGTCACTTCTTTTTTCCCGGCGGAGACGCAGAAACATATTTTGACCCGGCTGTCCATTGTATTGAACGGCATTGTGGTCCAAGAACTTTTCCCGCGCAAGGTCGGCGGCAGCGGCCTGGTCCCTGCGGTGGAAGTGCTGCTGATGAGCGAGACCGGGCGTAAAATGATCCGCGACGGTGATTGGAAACAGATCCCGGATTACATCTTAAGGGGTAAGTCCCTGGGCATGCAGTTCATGAAGGATTCTATCGAAGAACTGGTCAATAAAGGGATCATTGATATGGGATATTTGAAAGAAGCTGCCTAGGCGCTGATATGAGTTCAGGCTGGCGTCAGGAAAGCAAAACAGTCAGTTTATCCGAAGCCCATGCGTCGATCGCGGTGCCGGCCAATGCCAGCTGGGCCGTTAAACTGCTGGCTTTTATCGGTCCGGGGCTGATGGTCGCGGTGGGCTACATGGACCCCGGCAACTGGGCGACCGACCTGGCGGGAGGTGCCCGGTATGGCTATACCCTGCTATCCGTCATCTTTTTTTCCAGTCTTATCGCGGTATTACTGCAGCATCTGTCGCTCAAGCTGGGCATTGTCACCGAGCGTGATCTGGCCCAGGCCTGCCGGGACCATTATAGCAAACCGGTTTCATTCGTCTTATGGGGTTTATGTGAGATCGCTATCGCCGCAACCGATCTGGCCGAAGTGATCGGATCTGCCATCGCGCTTAACCTGCTTTTTCATCTGCCGCTGGTCATCGGGATCTTGTTCACTGCGGCTGATGTCCTGGTCATTTTATTTCTGCAGTATAAGGGATTTCGTATCATCGAAGCGTTGGTGGGCGGATTAATATTGTTGATCACCATGAGCTTCTCCTATGAAATGGTGCTGGCGCATCCGACCATCCCGGTGTTCCTGGCCAATCTGCTGCCCAGGCCCGAGATCGTCACCAATCCCGGTATGCTGTATGTGTCGATCGGTATCCTGGGAGCGACCGTGATGCCGCATAATCTGTACCTGCATTCCAGTATTGTGCAGACCAGGGCGTATGAGCGCAATGAAGAGGGTAAAAAGATGGCGGTGCGTTATGCTGCCATTGATTCCGGCGGCGCTTTGTGCTGTGCTTTCTTTATCAATGCGGCGATCCTGATCTTAAGTGCAGCCGCATTCCACGGCAGCGGGCATCAGGATGTGGCGGATATCCATGATGCGTACAATTTGCTATCGCCGATCTTGGGCGCCTCCATGGCCAGCATCGTGTTCGCGGTGGCCCTTTTAGCATCGGGCCAGAATTCGACACTGACAGGGACCCTGGCCGGGCAGATCGTCATGGAAGGGTTCTTGAATATCCGCCTGCGGCCGTGGGTCAGGCGCCTGTTGACGCGATCGATCGCCATTGTCCCTGCTGTTATTGTGGCGTCGATCTATGGGGAAAAGGGAGCCGGCCAACTGCTGATCTTTAGCCAGGTTATTCTATCTCTCCAACTAGGTTTCGCTGTCGTTCCGCTGGTCATGTTCACGTCGGACAAAAAGAAAATGGGGAAATTCGTGAATTCCCTGGGGCTGCAAATCCTCGCCTGGGCGGCTACAGTCCTGATCATCGTATTAAATGTCTACCTGTTCTGGCAGACTATCGTAGGCTGGTTCAAATAATTCTGCGCGGACTATCCTGCTTCAATTGGTGTTTTTAAAATCACGGGTCATTTTATTAACGGCAAAAATCTTATGTTTTACGGTGGTTGAACAACTCGCCCTATCCGCTTCTGGCGGATAGGGCTCAAACAGGTTCAGCCATCCCTCGGCCAAAAGCCTCGGGATTCCCGTAAAACACAAGGTTTTTGCCTAAAAATGACAGTGATTTTAAAAATACAATTGAAGCCGGATAGCAAGCGTAAATAGCCTTGGTTGTGGCGGGTGGCCGACGACCAGCGATAGTGGTCGGCATGAGACCAGACAGGCCCCGCAGTAAAGGATTGCCCACCACATGCGTTAATGTTGACAAGCTATCCAATTAGCGGTATTTTAGTTCCCTTATGAATTCATTTGACTGCATTGTTATAGGTGCCGGGCATGCCGGCATTGAGGCAGCTTTGGCTTGCGCCCGTATGGGGGTTAAGACGGCCATGGTGACCTTGAGCAGATCCACCATCGGACAGATGAGCTGTAATCCTGCCATCGGCGGAGTGGGCAAAGGCCAGCTGGTCAAAGAGATCGATGCCTTAGGCGGTGAAATGGGCCTGGCTTCTGATCGTACCGGCATCCAGTTTAGACAGTTAAATGCTTCGAAAGGCCAGGCCGTGCGTTCTTCGCGCTGTCAGGCTGATCGCAAGCAGTATCGTGAATATATGCAGCGGGTGGTCCTTAATCAGCCGAATTTGACGGTCATTGAAGATGAGGTCAGCGATCTGGTAGTGTCAGGCGGCAGGGTTTGCGGCGTTAGAACGGTCGGAGGTTTACATTTAGAGGCCAGGACGGTGATCATCGCCGCCGGGACTTTCTTAGACGGCCGCATGCATATGGGCCAGCAGATCACCTCCGGCGGACGTATCGGCGAGCAGGCGTCGGTCAGTCTGGCTAAGTCTATCCGCGATCTGGGTTTTGAGGTCTTGATGTTCAAGACCGGCACCCCACCGCGGTTGGATGGCCGCACCATTGATTTTACCGGGATGGAGTTCCAGGATTCCGATAGCCCGATCATCCCATTTTCTTTTCGAACGCTGTCCATTGCCAAAGACCGGAAACTGCTGGCTTGTCATATCACGCGTACCACCGAGCGTACCCATGAGATCATTCGGGCTAATTTCCATCTCTCTCCGATGTACTCCGGACAGATCAAGGCCACCGGTGTAAGGTATTGTCCTTCCATCGAGGATAAATTAAAAAAATTTGCGGATAAGCCCACACACCACGTTTTCTTGGAACCGGAAGGGCTGGATACTTTTGACTATTATCCTAATGGTATTTCGACGGGACTTCCGGCCCATGTGCAGGAAGAGATGGTGCATTCTATTCCCGGCCTGGAGAAAGCCAGGATCATTCGTCACGGTTATTCTATTGAGCATGGAGTGATCCCATCGACCGAATTAAGGCCGACCTTGGAAACCAAGAAGATCAAGGGGTTGTTCTTAGCCGGACAGATCAACGGGACTACCGGCTATGAAGAGGCAGGGGCGCAGGGTCTTATCGCCGGGATCAATGCGGCGTTGCAGGTCAAGGCCCGAGAGCCGTTCATTTTAGGCCGCCATGAATCCTATATCGGGGTTTTGATCGACGATCTGACCACCAAAGGCACCGAGGAGCCCTATCGCATGTTCACCTCCAGAGTGGAGTATCGCCTGATCGTGCGTGAGGACAATGCCGATCAGCGCCTGGCGCAATACGGGCATGGTTTCGGGCTTTTATCAGATGTTGACTATAACCAGGTTCTGGAGAAATCCGCGGCCATTGACAAACAGATCGAACATTTGCGTTTTACCAAGGTCCCTCCGGGAACGCCGCTGGACAAAGTTCTGGAGGAGGTTAACAGTGCCCCGCTCAAGCAGGGGATATCGCTCTACGATCTGCTCAAGAGGCCGGAGATCAGCTATACGCTCATCAAGGACTTTGACGGGGGGATCCAAGTATTAAGTCCCCAGGTTATTGCCCAGATCGAATATGAGATCAAGTATGAAGGGTTTATCCGTCGTCAACAAAAAGATGTCGATAAGTTCCGTCATATTGAATATATCCGCATACCTCCCGAATTTGATTTTAGCGGGATATCCGGGCTTTCCAAAGAGATCATTGAAAAGCTTAAGCGTTTTAATCCTACCACGCTGGGACAGGCGAACCGCATTTCCGGGATGACGCCGGCAGCGATCAGCCTGCTGATGATCTGTCTAAAAAAGCGTTCTTCTTCAAAGATCCAATAATCCCGGCTTAATATTTTTCAGGGAACTTTTTGAGGGGTTACTGTGTCTAAATAGGTGAAGGATGAAATAAAGTAGTGCCAAACGAGGGAGATCGGTTATGAAACTTATTAAAATTAGCAGCGCAGTTCTGAACATTTTATTGGTGATGGTGATGATGTTGGGCTTGCCGGCGGCGGCTTATGCGGATTGGTCCCAAGCCGGGCTGCGGCCTGCTACAACGCCTAATTTTAGTCCCGATCAGAGGCAGCTGTCGCAGCATGATATCCAAGTCAACAGGGTTTTCTTGCAACATCTTGAGCCCCAGCATCGTGCCCTGCCGGCAACGCGTGTTGGAGCGCCTGCGCGTGATGGGCTATCAGCGCATGGTGCTCTTCCAGTGCGGGTTGAGCCGCAGCATAGAGTTCTGCCAATACAGAGCGCCGCACGCCCGACACCACAGCCTGTTAAGCGTCAGGTTGTCGAACGTCACGATAAAAATTCTTATCGGCAACATGAGGATATTCGTAGTTTAGTTGAGCGTCCCATTATTGTTGAGAACCCGACCATTGTTATAAGTTCTCAGGCGGTTGTTCCTGACGGGTTTAAGGCCGTTGATGTGGACGGACAATTTTATTATTATTATCAGGGATCCTTTTATCAGAATATAGGGGGACAATTAACGGCTATTCCTGCAGTACTGGGAGCGGTGGTTGATGAAATTCCTCAGGACTATCAGATCGTCATGGCTGATGGGGTCAACTATTGTGTTTGGAAAGGGGTCTATTATCAACGTTTAGTTGAAGGCTTCCAGGTGGTTCTTCCCCCGACACCCTTAGAGGTCTAATGTTGCCCCAGGGCCTGGTCGAGGATGATCTCTGCCATCATCGCCGCGCACTGGGTCACCCGGGGAGCCATGGGAGGATGCCCTTGGGCACAATCGGTGACACGGTCGCCGCAGAAATAAATATTGCCCATTTTTTTGACCGTCATCGGTTGTTTTTCGTATAAGCCTGCCATTCCGACACCGCTGACGATCGTCTTAACACGTGAGGTATAAAATTGAACAAAGCGATATTTGAAATCGGCCGTATCAAACGCCTCGACTATAAAATCAGCGCCTGTGAAATAATCGGCGGCGTTGCCTTCGTGCCACGAAGTTTGGTGAATAAGGATGTCGGCGTCCGGGTTGATCGACAGCAAACGGGTTTTTAGCATATCGACTTTAGGAAGGCCGATCTCATTGGTGTAATACTGCTGGCGGTTTAGATTGGAGGCGTCGATCACATCCCGGTCAATGATCTCAAAATGTCTGAAGCCGCAACGCACCAGGACGATCGCGCAATTAGAGCCCAAGCCTCCGGCACCGCCGATGCCGATTTTCTTGGATTGGATCAGTGCTAGTTGTTCAGGTGTAAGATACCGTAAAAGTCCTTGTTCAAATGTATTCATATATAAAAGTGAAGCGCACGGTCAAGAGCAAGGAATTGTTAGTTTTCACACGGAATATTTTCGCCGTCTGCTTCGGTTTACGACAAAAATGTTCTAAAGATTCTCTTTATTTGGAACATTTTTGTCGTAAGCCCTCGCAGACATTTGGCGAAAAATTCCTGAATGTGTGGAAACTAACAATTCCTTGCTCTTGACCCGAACGATTTCTCAAAGTATTAAACACTCACATTTTCTATGTGCCGCCAATCGGTAAACACCGGGTCAAAATTTTTGGCCTTCAGCGCCTTAACTATCTCATCTACGCTTCGGTCATCCTTGATGTCAAATTGCGGGTCCTGTTGTTCTTTGAACAGGGTGTATCCGCCTACAGAAACGTTGGAACCGGCAGACATGCGGGTGATGCCGATTGACATCAGGTGATCTCGTAATTGGGGCGTTTCCCGCGTGGAAAGGCTGATGCCGACCCGCGGGAATAACAGGCGCGTTAAGGCGATGATCTTCACAAATTGGATGTCATCGACATTACAGGCGGCTAATGTTTCTGATCTGACCGTGCGCAGCCTCGGAAAAGAAATGCTGTATTCCACCCCGGGAAAAGCTTTTTCCATTTCGCGCAAATGTCGGTACAGACCCAAGAGGTCTTCGGCAACATCACTGAGGCCTAACAGAATGCCAAAGGATATCTGGCGCATACCAGCCTCGGCGGCACGACGCGGCGTGTGATAACGAAAGTCAAAGTCTTTTTTGAACCCAGATAAATGCACCTGGGCGTAACGTGTGCGGTCATAGGTTTCCTGGAACACCGTAATGCCGTCTACACCTGCAAGAAAAAGTTCTTTATATTCGGCAGTTTCCATGGGGTGCACTTCCAGGCAGATGCCCTGGAAATATTTTGAAGCTTGTTGTGCGGCTTCTTTTAAATAATCCACCGGCGTATGTTTATAGGATTCACCGGTAAGCATCAAAATATTGCGCAGGCCCTGGGCGTGGATGAACTGCATTTCTTTGATGTATTCTGCAGGTTCGAGTTTGAGTCGTGGCATTTTTTGCTGGCTGTGAAAGCCGCAGTAGGTGCAATGGCTGGAACAAAAATTGGATAAATACAAGGGGCCGTATAGGCCGATGGCGCCGCCGAAATATTGCCGGGTTAACCGGGCCGCTTGCTGGGCCAGGTCCTCGACGCATTCAGGTCTGGTATCGGAAAGGATGCCTTTGATCTCATTGAGCGTGATCATGATGGGTATAAAAATCCGGTTAATGGCGATGAGGCGTTTGCAGTCGGTCGTTGAAGAGGAAGGCCGCTTAAGAAAGCCAGTCGTCCGGAGTCAACGGCTAAGGCAAAAGCCCGGGCCATTCCGGCGGGATCCTGAGCGCTGGCGACCGCGGTGTTGACCAACACTGCTGATGCTCCCATTTCCATGGCTTCGGCGGCCTGTGAAGGGGCGCCGATGCCGGCATCAACAATGACGGGCAGTTCGATCTCGTTGATGAGGATCCGAATAAGTTCTTTTGTTCTTAATCCCTGATTGCTACCGATCAATGAGCCTAAAGGCATAACAGCAGCGGCCCCGGCCTTGACGAGTGCGCGGGCGATGTAAAGGTCCGGCGTAACATAGGGCAGAACCACAAAACCTTCGGCGCTGAGGATCTCGGTGGCCATGACGGTCTCATTATTATCGGGGAGTAAATATTTACTGTCATTGATGACTTCGATCTTGACCCAATCGCCGCAGCCGGAACTTCGGGCCAGACGGGCGATACGGACGGCTTCCTGGGCATTACGTGCGCCGGAGGTGTTCGTTAAAAGTGTCACCTCAGGTGGGATATATTCAAGGATATTTTCTTCATGGCGTTCCAGGTCAATACGGCGCAAAGCCACGGTAACGATCTCACAGTCACCGGCAACGATGCTCTGGGAGAGATCCGTTTTGTTCTTAAATTTTCCGGTGCCCAGCAGAAATCGGCTTTTGAATGATCGCCCGGCGATCGTCAAGAAAGAGGCGGACATTTTAACCCCCGCCGACAAAAGCGACTAATTCCAGCACATCGCCTTCTTTGATAAAGGTGTCGGAACGCTGGTCATGGGGAATAATGACCCCGTTGAGTTCCGTGAGCACATGCCGGGACTGAGGGCAGAATGTTTGGACCAGGACGGATAAATCTATAGTTGAAGCGATTTGTTGGGATGTTCCGTTAATGGTTATATTCATAATATCCTTGTATGAGCTCCCCAAGCCACCCGCCTTTGGCAAAACCAGCCTCAAAGGGGAAGGGGGAGTTTATTTTTAAGATTTATTGTAATTTATTTGTTTAAAAAAAGCAAATTTTGGACGGGGCATAATTTTATAAATTTATTATTGACGCGCTTGATTTTGTAATAAAATACAACTGTTGGGATTGAACCAAGGGCAAAAATACTTCTTTTAATTACAGGGAAATTTTGTATAATACTGGCTTCCAACTGAAGGACTAAAGCGTAAAAAAGGACGGCCCAAAAAATGAGCAAATCAGCAGTATTCGGTTACGAGCTTTTACTTGATCTTTATGATTGTAAGCCAGGCGTATGTGATGATCTAACCTTGTGTTATAACTTTCTCGATGAAATTGTTGGTTTCCTTGGAATGGAGAAGCAGGCTCCTCCGTCGATCTTTAGATCCGACGGGGCGCGTTTTCCCGATAAAGCCGGTCTTTCCGGATGGGTGCCTTTGATCGAAAGTTCCATCGTGATCCATACCCTGACCCCTAAGGATTTTATTACTGTTGATATTTATTGCTGCAGGGTCTTTGATCGCAAGAAAGCGGAAGATTTTTGTCGCGGATTCTTCGGACCCAAAAAGGTGCAGGCCCAGTTTGTTGAACGGGGTTTAAGCTATTATCAGGAAACCGCTGTCGTGGCCAAAGAACTGGTACACAAGTAATTTAAAAAGATAAAGAAAGATCAAAAGGGGGATTGGCTAAAAACTGATCCCCTTTATGTTTTTGAGGGAAAGATGCCGTATACCACCAATGACATCAAGAATATCGAAGCCAAATGGCAGAAGTTTTGGGAAGCTCATCAGACTTTTCATGTTGAGGCTGATGGGGCCAAACCTAAATATTATGTGCTGGAAATGTTCCCTTATCCTTCGGGCAAGATCCATATGGGGCATGTGCGCAATTACACTATTGCCGATGTGATCGCCCGCTATAAAATGATGCGGGGTTTTAATGTCCTGCATCCTATCGGTTACGATGCTTTTGGCCAACCGGCCGAGAACGCGGCTATCAAACACAAAACCAATCCCTCCGACTGGACCTATCGCTGTATTGACCAGATGCATGCAGAGCTTAAGAAAATGGGCTTTTCTTATGATTGGCAGAGAGAGATCTCCACGTGCGATGCCGAATATTATAAATGGAATCAGTGGATCTTTATCAAGATGTTCGAACGTGGGCTGGCATATAAAAAGGCTTCCTCGGTCAATTGGTGCCCTGATTGTGCCACCACCCTGGCTAATGAAGAGGTCATCAACAATCTCTGCTGGCGCTGTAAGAATGAGGTCGTGCAGAAGGACCTGGAGCAGTGGTATTTGAAGATCACGCAATATGCGCCGTCACTTCTGGAAGATCTGGGGAAGCTGGGCCAGTGGCCATCGCGCGTGCGCGCCATGCAGGAGAATTGGATCGGCAAGAGCTATGGTGTGGAAATATTCTTTAAAGTGCAAGACCAAGCCGAGACGATCAATGTTTTTACCACTCGTCCTGATACGATCTTTGGGGCAACCTATGTGGTGCTGGCCCCCGAACATCCTTTGGTCAAATCTTTGACAGCAGGAACGCCGCAGGAAAAGCAAGTCCTTGATTTTATCAAGGTCTCGGCGAATAAAAGCAAATCCATGCGCATGTCCGGTGATCAGCGCAAGGACGGTGTTTTTACCGGACGCTATGCGATCAATCCGGTCAATGGCCAGAGTATCCCGATCTTTATCGGTGATTATGTTCTGATGGAATATGGCACCGGAGCCATTATGGCGGTGCCGACTCATGACCAGCGTGATTTTGAATTTGCCCGGCATCATCAACTGCCGATGCGTCTAGTGATCAAGGATCCCAAAAATCCGGATATGACCGTTGAGAGCATGACGGGCGCATTTGAAGACCAGGGCATACTTGTTAATTCCAAAGAGTTTGATGGCTCGCCCAATGAAGAGGCCAAAAAGAAAATTGCCGAATGGATGGAAGCTAAAGGACTAGGGAGGCTTAGTATCCATTGGCGTCTGCGCGACTGGCTTATTTCCCGTCAGCGTTATTGGGGAACGCCCATTCCCATGATCTATTGCAAGACCTGCGGCATTGTGCCGGTGCCTGTTGATCAGCTGCCTGTTGTCCTGCCTCGTGATGTGCAGATCACCGGTGAAGGCGGCTCGCCTTTAGCGCGGGTGGATAGCTTTGTATCTTGCAGCTGTCCTAAGTGCAAAGCGGCGGCCCGCCGGGAAACGGATACCATGGCGACCTTCTTTGATTCGTCCTGGTATTTTCTACGTTTTTGTTCGGCGCATAATAATGAAAAGATATTCAATGAGGATGAAGCTAAATACTGGATGCCGGTTGACCAGTATATCGGCGGCATTGAGCACGCTATTTTGCATTTATTGTACGCGCGGTTCTTTACCAAATTCCTCAGGGATTTAGGGGCGGTGCATACCGACGAGCCTTTTGTGCGCCTGTTGACCCAGGGAATGGTGCTCAAGGACGGCGAGGTGATGTCCAAATCCCGCGGCAATACGGTTGATCCGGATGAAGTGTTGTCTTTGTATGGCGCGGATACGTTGCGGCTGTTCATTTTGTTTGCGGCGCCTCCTGAGGATCAGCTGGAATGGAACAGTTCCGGATTAGAAGGCGCCTGGCGTTTTCTAAATAGAGTTTACCAGATGGTTGAGAAGAGGTACGTGAGGGGAAGTCTTTCTTCCAATGTCATTGCGGATGAAGCAGCGACCCAACAATCGCAAGCATTTAACGACAACAATCCCGAAAGTGTTTTACAGCGCGAGCGCAACGGTGCTATCAAAAAAGTGACCCAATCTTTTGAAGAGGGCTATAAGTTCAATACCGCCATCAGCCACCTAATGGTCTTGGCTAACGCTATTGATAAATATAAATTGCCCGACGATCCTGATCACCGCGAACGAAACTTATTAAATCAAGCCATTGAGACCTTGGTGCTATTATTATCTCCTTTTACCCCCCATGTAGCTGAAGAGATGTGGCAGATGATGGGCAAATCTGAAGCCACCATCGCTCGTGTGGTCTGGCCTAGCTTTGATGAAAACGCGCTTAAGACGGTTAACATCGTGATGGCCGTGCAAGTCAACGGTCGTGTCCGCGCCCAGATCAAGGTCACGCCTGATATGCCACAGGAAGAATTACGCAAGATCTGTTTGGCTGATCCAGGCGTCGCCAAGTACGCCCAAGAAGCCGCTATCAAAAAGTTTATAGTTGTCCCCAATAAACTCGTTAGCATTGTAGTTTAGTAACGACATTCGGCAGGTGTTCCTGGTTTCAATATTAAGGCGCGCACGGCACCTGCTCAAGTGGGCGGTTTTTGGAAAACAACCGCCGGGGCTGCCGTTAAGGTTGCCCCCGACTGAGGAGCCCCTTAATGTTGAGACTAGGAATACTTACTCGTCCCACGGATAGGAAAGCACAATGAAATTCATCGCTGACCTGCACGTCCATTCCAAGTATTCCCGCGCCACCGCTAAAAATCTGGACCTTGAGAATCTTTACCTGTGGGCCCAATATAAAGGCATTCATCTAGTCGGTACCGGGGACTTTGTCCACCCTCAATGGTTTAAGGAGTTACACGAAAAGCTGGAGCCTGCAGAGCCGGGGTTATTTAAACTAAAAAGCAAATATGCCAAGCTCATCGATGCTCAAATCCCAACGAGCTGTAAGGCGCCGGTACGTTTTATGCTTTCGGTTGAGATCTCCAATATTTATAAGCGTCATGATAAGGTGCGCAAGGTGCATAACCTGATCTTCGCCCCCTCCATGGATGCGGCCCAAAAGATCCAGACCAGGCTTGGGGGCATCGGCAATATCACCTCTGACGGGCGTCCTATTCTGGGGCTGGATTCGTATGATCTTTTGAAACTGACCCTTGAAGCGGATGCCAGGAATTTATTAGTGCCGGCGCATATCTGGACACCGTGGTTCTCGGCGCTGGGCTCCATGGGAGGATTTGACAGCATGACGGATGCTTTCGGCGACTTGACCAAACATATTTTTGCGCTAGAAACCGGCTTATCTTCCGATCCCCCGATGAACTGGAGGGTCAAGGGATTGGATGACTTTATATTGATATCTAATTCCGATGCGCATTCGCCGGCAAAACTCGGGCGTGAGGCCAATATTTTTGACACGGATCTTTCTTATGACGGTATCTATCAAGCATTGAGCGACAAGAATGATAAGGGGCTGGTATCGACGCTGGAGTTTTTCCCCGAGGAAGGCAAGTATCATTTTGACGGACACCGGGACTGCCAGGTGCGCTGGCATCCCAAAGAAACCATTAAACATAAAGGGATTTGCTCTGTTTGCGGCAAGCCGGTGACGGTGGGGGTGATGAGCCGGGTTGAGCTTTTGGCTGACCGGCCCCAGCAGGAAAAGCCCAAGCGTTCGAGGCCGTTTAAAAATATTGTGCCTTTGCCGGAATTGATCGCTGAGGTCAAAGGCATGGGAGAGGCTAGCAAAGCGGTGCAGGAAGCTTATATGAAGGCGCTGTCGCAACTAGGCAATGAATTTCATATTCTATTAGATTGTCCCCTGGATGAGATCAAGCGCGCCGCCGGGGATGTGTTGGCCGAAGGCGTTAGCCGTATGCGGCAAGGCAAGGTAGAAATAGCCGCAGGTTATGACGGAGAATTCGGCACCATCAAGATATTTAGCTCCGGCGAGCGGCAACAGATAGATAAGCAAATGTCGTTATTTTAATGCTATTGTAGCAAGGCTATGAGCAGGTAAATATTGCCTTCCACACGGAATATTTTTGCCGTCTGCTACGGTTTATGATAAAAATGTTCTAAAGATTCTCTTTATTTGGAACATTTTTATCATAAAGCCTTGCAGACTTTTGGCAAAAAATTCCTAAATGTGTGGAAGGCAATATTTACCTGCTCATAGCCCAATAGCATGGTGATGCATAAATAAAGGGGAGAGCAAAAAGAACAAATTTATTCTATATTACGGAGTATTATCTTATGGATAAGAAGACTTTAAAACACCCACTTTTTGTTGCATTGGCATTAATGACGCTTTCAGCGATAGGCTTTTTGATAAAGTATTATTTTTTTAAGGATTCCCCCGACCATTCAGAAGGACAAAACATTCAGAATGTCAGTTTTACAGGGGCGCATGTTAATAATTACGGAAACATAGCCAACGTTCAAAACAGTACAAATACCACTGTTAATCAGTCAATTATTAATCCGTTACCCAATCCCGTTATTCTTCAAACGCAATGCTACTCAATAAACATTCAAGATTTAAGTTCTCGAACTAATTCCACGTATAAAACGCAATTTATTTTGGTGATTGGATATCCGGGAGATGCGCTTAGGTTTTATTACAAATCTCCCAGTAGTCTTATAGCACAACCGAAGATAGAATCTGCAGGAGCAGGAGAGAGGGCCTATGCTTCAGGAGTTATTCCATATAAGAAATATTTAATTACTTTTTTGACATTAAAAAGAGTCCAAGAATCAGATTTTGGTCCTTTTTTAGTAAAACAAAAATAGTGGGCCTGTTTTCGTGAGAAATAGGGGAAATAGGGGGACAGCGCCCCTATTTCTAGCGGCTGGTGGCCGACGACCAACGATAGTGGCGGCATGAGACCAGACAGGCCCCGCTGGTGCGCCAAAATGAAAGACCTAAGGTTCTATGCAACGACCCCAAAATTTAAACGAATCCCAATGGCAGGCGGTCAGATGCGCGGGTTCACATGTGTTGATCGCGGCCGGACCTGGCACGGGTAAGACGCATACCTTGACCCGCCGCATTGCCTATACGATCCCCACCTTATTGTCTGACGAGAAGATCCTGGCCATTACCTTCACTAATAAGGCTGCAAGCCAGATGCAGGAGAGATTGGAGGCTTTGGGGGTTGACCCGGCACAATTATTTGTCGGCACCTTTCATGGTTTTTGTTTGAAATTATTACGGGACTATTTTGAACATACCGCTTTGCCGAAAGATTTTAAAGTTGTACTGCCGGAAGATATTGTCGGTTTTGATAAAGAGATCCTGGAGCGTATCAGCCGGATGAAATCATCTCAACTGGCCATTGACCCTAACGAGGATTATAAAGAGACCTACAAAGCTTATCAGCATTATCTGCGCGAAAACGGCTGGATCGATTTTGATGATATTTTACGGGAGGCGTTACTGCTGCTGGAAGAGGAGTCGGTGGCCCAGGCGCTTCGCCGGCAATACCGTTATATATTTGTGGATGAGTATCAGGACAGCAATATCGTGCAGAATGCCTTGCTTAAAGTGCTGGCCCGTGACGGGGTTTTGTTGACGGCGATCGGGGATGCACATCAATCCATTTATGGCTTTCGGGGCAGCCGCGTGGAATTGTTTAATCGTTTTGAGGAAGATTTCTCTCCGGCTAAGATCCTTGCCTTGCATGAAAACTATCGCAGTGCGCCTGGCCTTTTGGCTGCCTCAGGCCAGGTCATGGGAGGGCTGGGGTTGTTGGCCAAGCTTAATACGGACGGGAAATTGGTGATCCATGCCGCGGTCAGCGATCGCGCAGAAGGCGAGTATGTGGCGCATACTATTGAAAAATTGATCGGCGGGCTGGACATGACCAGAAGCCGGCGGGCACACTATAGCCTGGGGGATGTGGCGGTTTTATACAGGCTTAATGCCCAGCGCCATGTGCTGGGTCAAGCGTTGGAGGCGGTGGGACTGCCGTATCAGGTGGCGCATAAACCCAAAAGTTCAAAAGTTTATTCCGATGAAAATGTGCTGGGGCAGCATGAGGAACAAATAGAATACAATGTTGAAAAAGTTTCTTTGATGTCCGTGCATGCGGCCAAAGGCCTGGAATTCCCGGTAGTCTTTATTGTAGGTTGCGAGGATAAATTGTTTCCGCTGGAGCTTAACGAAATGAAAGGCGATCTGCAGGAAGAGCGCCGCTTGTTTTATGTGGGCATGACCCGCGCCCGCGAGCAGTTATATTTGACCCATGCCGCGCGCAGGCAATTATTCGGCCGCACCTTCACGCCAAACCCTTCCGTCTATTTATCCGACATTGCCGAAGAATTAAAAGCCTATGAATCCACCAAGCGCTTGACGCCCAAGAAGAGTGCGGATGACGGGCAGATGAAATTGTTTTGATTTAGCACAGATTTTGCTATAATCAGAATGTTGCTCCTTCCCCAGGAGCCTGTTTTAATTCCCCTAAAAAGTATTCATCCATGTTTTATCTAACGCCGCAAGAACGCAAGTTTATTGCTATTGTCATTATTATTTTTATCGCTGGCGCGAGTGTGCAATTGTCTTTGCACCGTGATATCGCGCCGGTGCGCTGGTTTAAATCCGTTCGTCAGTTTAAGATCAAGATCAATATCGCACGAGCAGAGCAGTTTCAGATGCTGCCGGGTGTGGGGGCGAGGTTGGCTGCTAGGATTGTGGATTATCGCCAACAGCACGGGCCTTTTAAATCCCTGGAAGAGCTCCAGGATGTGGATGGGCTGACCACCAAACGCTTCCTGCATATCAAGGAACTCATCGAATTATGAATAAGACGCACAGACCTTGCTTCTGGCTGTTTTTGGTGTTGGCGATGGGGATCATGGTCGGGCACTTTTTTCCGGTGGATTTGCGTTCTTGGTTGATCGCCGCTTCGGTAATGATGGTTTATTTTTTGTTCGTCCCCAAGATATGGCCTCTTTATGCGGCTTTATTTTGTCTGGGTGCGGCATTGATCCACGTTGCCCACCCGCTGGGAGTGGATTTTCTGGAGGGTTGGCGGGAGCAATTAAGAGCCTCTTTGTATCATTATCTGGATGATCATGAAGCGGGCAGCATGTCTGCCATTGTGCTGGGAGACCGGGGGCATATTCCTAAAGAGATCAATATGGTTTTCCGGCATACCGGTACCGGGCATATTCTGGTTATTGCCGGCTTACATATGGCGATGCTGACAGCGATGATATTCTTCTGTTTAAAAATGATCGGTATTCCGCGTTTTTGGCAAGTGTGGGGGAGTATTCTCCTATTGTTGATATTTGCGATCATGACCGGCGGGTCAATTCCCGTCATGCGCGCGGTATTCATGGCGTCCGTGGTCCTGGCAGCATATGCCGTTGAAAATGAAAGTGATCCTTTAAATTCCCTGTCACTTGCGGGGTTAATCTTATTATTAATGGATGCGCAGAATTTATTTGATACCGGCTTTCAACTTTCCTTTGCGGCAGTGGCCGCTATTGTGACCCTATGCAAACCGATCGAAGAAAGCTTGTCATTCTTGCCCAAGTGGTTGGCTTCGATGCTGGCGGTGTCGACAGCCGCGTGGATCGGCATCACGCCGTTACAATTATGGCATTTTGGCACGATCACGCCTGTGGCCTTGGTGGCCAATCTTTTTATTGTCCCGTTGTTGGATCTAACAGTAGCTTTGGGTCTTTCTCTGGCACTGGCGGGGTTGGGTTTACCGACAATGGCCTGGGCTTTGGCCGGCTGCCTGAAGGCGGTTTTTAATTTGATGATCATTATCACCTATTGGTTTTCTCTGGTGCCGTTTGGGTATATTCAGTTGCGGTCTTGACGCGAGTACTTCAATGAAGTATACTTATCAAGGAGGCAGAGGTGGAGTTTATTGAAACGCCCGTTTTCTGGAAAGATTCGGTAGCGCTGTTAGGTGATGAAGGCATTCGTAATCTTCAAACAGTTTTAATGTTTTATCCTGAGAGGGGTGCTGTTATTCCCGGCTCTCGGGGGTTAAGAAAAATAAGGTGGGTTTCGTCGGGTAAAGGAAAAAGAGGCGGGTTAAGGATTATTTATTATTTTGTAACGGAGGATCAAAGGATCTTTTTGTTATACGTTTATGAGAAATCCAAACAGGATGATTTAACCAGAGAGCAATTGAGATGTTTGAGGTCATTATTGGAGGAAGAATACCATGTATAAATTTAATTTTGAGAAATTGACACAAAGTATCAAAGAAATGAAGCAAATTAGGAAAGGGGAATTGAAGCCGGCCAGGGTCACAAAATTTGATCCTATTTCAATTAAAGCTATTCGCCGGAAGCTTCATCAATCCCAGACAGAATTCGCATATATGATCGGCGTTAGTCCTTCAACTTTGCGAAATTGGGAACAGGGATTGCGGCAACCGGAAGGGCCGTCATGTGCTTTATTAAAGATAGCTCAAAAAAATCCCGAGGCCGTTTATAGTGCTTTGCATGGTTAAAGGGATCTCTTATGAAAATATTTCTGACGATGATCATAGTACTGATAGGCTCTGGCCTGTGTCGGGGGGCATCCGACGGATCTTCTGATCCCAAAGATCAGAAATTGATCAACTGGATGAGGGCCAATACCTGCCAGCTAACGGGGATGCCCTACAGTTACGAGCCGGTGGGTGTCCGTCATGACTCTTTTATGAAGATGGGGGGGCGGTATTCCACGACCGGTATTATCGAAAGGACGATCGTTGATCGCGGGATATCTATTTATGACGCGGCGCTCTGGCAGATCATCCTTGGTCAAACCGGAGATCCTCATGACCTGATGATGGCGCGCAAGCCTGCGGAATATTATTGGAAAGGGGCGTTGAATGAATTCTCTAATATTCGCGCAGGGGCTGGGGGACAAATTTTTGTCTACGACCCCCGACATCCCCAAGCGGTTAGCTCTGATATTGACCAAAATGGCTCGCGGGGGTTTATATTCCGGATGCTTGATGCTGCCGGGGAATACCGATCTACGGATCCTTTAGACGGGAAGAAATATTATCAGGATTTCCCTAATGACGCGCGAATTCACTGGGAAGACTGGAAGCCGATCGCCGGAGAGAATGCCTGGGTGGTGATGGCGGCAATGCATTTGTTAAATCAAACATCTTCGGAGGATTGGCATGCTTCCATTGAATTTAATTTAGCCCAGGAACTGGCCCGGGCCGCGCTTTATTTACAGGCGCGCAACGGAGGCATTCGTATGGCGCCTCTGGGGACCTATTATCATTTGCTGGGCGTTCTTTCTGACGCTTCAGATGAAGAGATCGTGCAAAATCTCGATCGGAATGCGAAGAGATTTAAACAAGGAATATCCGTGTCCCCTGAAGATCCAGAGCGTTTAGGAGGGGTTGATTATCAGCCGTATCACACGTGGTATTACGAAGAGATATCAACCGAGAATAATTTGTCCTGGTATGCCGCGTTAAGGATGCTCTATCGGTTAACAGGCCGGCCTCAATATTTGAATGGCCTGCAGCATATTGAACAGTATTTAAGATCGGTATGGGCCTCGAAGAAAAAGATCTTTTATCAGGGTGCACATGAAATTCAGGGCGTGTGGGTCCCTAACCGGGGTCCTTTTGCTTCGGATGTGCAAAACTGGGCCATTGTTGTTCTTGGTCCTCAAAAGATCGATGAATGGTTTGGCGAAGGATCTGCCTGGGACATTTGGCGTGCTACCAAGGCTTTGGCCGGAATTTATAACGCCGGCAGTTTAGCAGGAGTTGGATTTTCCAATGAGAAGGACCGTTTATCGATCGAGTGGACGGCGGGTGCAATTTTGGCGGTCCGCAAATTAGCCGTCTACTATTCTTTGACCCATCCTGATTGGGCCGCAGAGGCCGGAAGGGACGCCAGCAGTATGCGTTTAGGCGTGGAGACGTATCATTTTACGGTCAGGCCCAATGAAGAGGCGTACTCGTACTCATCGGTACGTCGGTGGATCCCTTTCGGATGGTTTTCCCAGCATGTGCCGGTGATGAGCCTGGCGTCTACGGCATGGATCGTGATGGTGGATAAAAATATAGATCCGTTTGAGCTGTAGTTGCGGTCTGCCGATACTTGACAAGAAAGAAAATTGTGTTATATTAGCACTTAGGAGCCGAGAGTGCCAATAATTCTCAGCTCCTTTTTAGGGTGTATAAGTTAGCAGACTATGTGTAAGAGTGCTAAACAGATTAGGATCATTGTCGATCAAATAAAACCGTAGGATTTAAGGGAGTTAATATGGAAAATGTTTCACAAGAACCAAATCAGGCGTTAGAGAAATTCGGCCGTGATCTGACCGAGCTGGCTGGGAAGGGCAAGTTAGACCCTGTGATCGGACGCGACGAAGAAATTCGTCGCGTCATCCAGGTGCTGTCACGGCGCACTAAAAACAATCCGGTTTTGATCGGTGAGCCGGGAGTGGGTAAAACCGCCATTGTGGAGGGACTGGCCCAACGGATCTTTTCCCAGGATGTACCCGAGGGGTTGAAACACAAACGTGTCATTGTTTTAGATATGGGCGCTTTAGTGGCCGGGGCTAAGTTCCGCGGGGAATTCGAAGACCGCCTGAAAGCTGTTTTAAAAGAAGTGGAGGACCAAAACGGAGGAGTCATTTTATTCATTGATGAGCTGCACACGATCGTCGGTGCGGGGCGCGCCGAGGGCTCGATCGATGCCTCCAATCTGCTTAAGCCTGCTTTGGCCCGGGGAGGCCTGCGCTGTATCGGAGCCACGACTCTGGATGAATATCGCCAATATATCGAAAAAGACGCTGCGTTGGAAAGGCGATTTGCGCAGGTGATCATTAATGAGCCAAGCGTGGAAGACACTATCGCCATTTTAAGAGGATTAAAAGAGAAATATGAGATCCATCACGGGGTGCGTATCCAGGATTCTGCTATTGTGGCTGCCGCGATGATGAGCCAGCGCTATATTACGGAACGTTTCTTGCCGGATAAAGCCATTGATCTGATCGATGAAGCGGCCTCCAAGCTGCGTATCGAGATCGACAGCATGCCTCAAGAATTAGACCAGAACGAGCGAGAGATCCGGCGTCTGGAGATCGAGCGCCAGGCGCTTAAAAAAGAAACCGACCCGGCTTCCCGGGAAAGGTTTAAGAAAATTGATGAAGAATTAGGCCGCCTCAAAGAGATCAATAAAACCATGCGCCAGCGTTGGCAGGGAGAGAAAATTGTTATTGACCGGATCCGTGCGATCAAGGCCCAGATAGAAGCCAAGAAGATCGAAGAGGCCCAGGCCGAGAAAGTCGGGGATCTTAATAAAGTCGCCGAGATCCGTTATGGCACGCTTGTTGGTCTGGCCAAGGAGCTGGAAAATCAAAATAAAGAGTTAGCCAAATTACAAAAAAACGGCGGTATGCTCAAAGAAGAAGTGGACGATCAGGATATTGCCCAGATCGTGGCCAAGTGGACCAAGATCCCGTTATCTAAACTAATGGAGAGCGAAACCCAGAAATTAGTTCACATGGAAGATGTCTTGAGCCGGCGGGTGGTGGGGCAGGATGACGCCATTGCGTCCATTGCCGCCTGTATCCGTCGTTCCCGTGCGGGGTTGTCTGACCCTCATCGGCCGTCAGGTTCATTTATTTTTGTGGGGCCCACCGGGGTAGGAAAAACCGAGCTGGCTAAGTCACTGGCATGGTTCTTATTCGATGATGAGAATGCCATGGTGCGTATCGACATGAGCGAGTATATGGAGAAGCATTCGGTGGCACGTTTAGTCGGAGCGCCGCCGGGATATGTCGGTTACGAAGAAGGCGGACAGTTGACCGAGGCCATACGCCGCAAACCTTATGCCGTCGTGCTTTTTGATGAGATCGAAAAAGCCCATCCGGATGTTTTTAACCTGCTTTTACAGTTGCTCGATGACGGGCGCCTGACCGACAGCCAGGGACGGGTGGTTAATTTTAAGAATACCATTATCATTATGACATCCAATATCGGCACCCTGGATGTGGCGTCGTCTGAAGGCCAACCAGAAACGGACCATCGCATCCAGGAAGCCTTGCGGCATCATTTCCGCCCGGAGTTCTTGAACCGCGTGGATGAGATCGTGATCTTCCATCGTTTGGGTATGCCGGAATTAAAGAAGGTGGTGGATATCCAAACCGGGATATTGGCCGAGCGTTTAAAAGCCCGCGGCATTAAGTTGAAAATAACAGACAAGGCCAGAGATCTTCTCGGGCAGCGAGGCTATGATCCCGTATACGGGGCCCGTCCGCTAAAGAGGGTCATTCAGCGCATGCTCCAAGATCCGATTGCGCTACGCATGTTGCAGGGAGAATTGAAAGAAGGCCAGACCGTAAAGGTCGAAGCGCAGGGCAACGATCTAGTGATTGATACAGAGTGACAAACACAGTGATTAGCAGGTTATGGGGCTTGAATTTATTATTTTAAACTCACGAGTCATTTTCTTAACGTCAAAATTTTTCTGTTTTATCGGTGGCTGAACAACTCGCCCTATCCGCTTCTGGCAGATAGGGCTCAAACAAGTTCAGCCATCCCTCGGCCTAAAGCCTCGGGATTCCCGAAAAAACAGGAAAATTTTAACTAAAAATGACAGTGAGTTTAAAATAATAAATTCAAGCCCCATAGCACGCAGCAGAGTTTTTAGCGTTGTTGATTTTATGTGATTAAGATGCGCCTAGAGCTGTAAACCGTAGCAGACGGCAAAAATATTCCGTGACGACAACAGAATAGTTCCCAGCTCGATGGGCGTGTTCACGAGTAAAAACATAGAATAACAGGAGGGGCGCTATGACCAGACAATCATTCGGGCAAATCTTGGTAACCGGAATTTTAGCGGCAGGACTGTTGATGTTTTGTGCGTACGGCTTTGCTGATGACACGGCAGAGCTTAAAGAGCAGGTGAAAGCGTTGCAGGAGAAGGTGGATCAGTTAGAGTCACAGCTGGCCGGCCGCCAGCAAGCCTCGGCACCAATGGCGATGACAGGGTATAATCAATGGGCTGACCCCTTCACGCAGATGATGATGATCCAAAAGCAGATGGACCGCAATATGCGCCAGACTATCGCCGCTAACGGGGCATTTAATCCTAAAATGGACCTGAATCAGACGGACAAACAATATGTGATCACCATGGACCTGCCGGGCATGGACAAAGACAAGATCGACATTGAAGTCAAAGACCGCATGTTGGTCATATCCGGCGAGCGCAAGAGCGAAGCCGAAGATAACAGGCCCAATCAGTATTATCGCCAGGAACTTTCCTTCGGCAGTTTTACACAAGCGGTCCCGTTGCCGGAAGATGCCGTTGTCGATAAGATCGACGCCAAATATAATAATGGGGTGTTGACGGTGATTTTTCCGCGCGAGAAAAAAGAAGAGAAGAATCTGGCAAGCCAGAAGATCATGGTCAAATAACTGACACCGGCAGATATCAGGACAGATCCCTCTAGGAATTCCGGTTTTTTTGCAATGCTGCCATAAACTGGCATTTACCCAGGACAGTGTTGTATACTTTAAGAAAACTAAGAAGAGAGGGATCTTATGAAGAAACTATATCTGCGGTTTAGTTGTTTTAACATGTTGGGAGCCGTGCTCATACTTTTTGGCGCTCAGGCTTATGCGGACAATTCGCCGTTTGATCAAATGATCCAATCTACCCATGCCCATCGTGCTCACTTGGAAGCGCAACTGGGCCTTGTCCGGCAGGTCGTCTCTTGGCGGGCGGTGTCGTATTACGATGACCTAGAGGACCATTATGAGCTCTCCCAGTTTACGCGCGACGATATAGAAGGTATTCATTAGTCGTCTTGATGAAGCGCCAAGATCATGTTAAAATCATTTATCATGATCAAAGGCTTTTCTTTTATTCTTGGTATTTGCCTGTGCGCCGGCTTGGTTTGGGCGGACCCTCCTCCTAAAGACGGTTTTTATAATGAATTTAATGCCCAAGGTCATGTCGTCAAGACTGTGGAGTACCGCTGGGGTATGCCCAACGGACGTTTCCGTACTTTTTATGCCGACGGACGACTGAAAGGCTGGGGCGGCTATGTGAACGGCAAGCTTGAAGGCATGGCCCAGGCCTATTATCCCTCCGGCGTCTTGATGCTGAAATCTTTTTATAGTGACGGAAAACTGCACGGGGTTTCTACCCTTTATTATGCTAACGGCCAACCCAAAACCGAGATCACTTATATAAGAGGCGTGCAGGACGGCATTGCCCGGGAATATGATGTCAACGGCCGTCCGACCTTTGAGCATCATTTCGTCTGGGGCAAGGAGCAGGGCTTTGAAAAAGAATTTTATCCCAATGCCCAGGTCAAAGGGGAATGGCCGTACAAAGACGGACAACAGACCGGGATGATGCGGGAGTTTTATGAGGACGGCAGTTTGCGGGGTCTGTTCACATCGTCCAACCATCATAAAAACGGTCCGAGCAAAGAATACTATGAAACCGGCCAGTTGATGCGTGAGGGGGCCTATCAGAACGACCAATTGGACGCAGACGCCAGTTTCTATTATCTGAGCGGCAAGTTAAGATCCCGCGTTCATTATGATCACGGGGTCTTGAATGATCCCCGCTGGTGTGAATATTATGAAAAAGGATCCCTGCTTAATACGGTGAGCGTGCGGCAAGGTAAGAGAGAAGGGACATTCAAGCAGTTTTATCCTGAAGGACAGATCAAAGCCCGGGGGGTGTATAAGGACGACAAGCGCGAAGGGGTTTTCAGGACCTATAAGCCTGAAGGCTGGCTGTGGGTCGAGGAATTTTTTGCGAATGATCGGTTGTGCAAGCGCCGTGAGTATGATGTCCGGGGGCATTTGGTCATGGAACAGTTTTTTTATAAATAATTGTTTTCATCTCTGAGCTGTGGTAAAATTTTTTTATGCCAAAAGGTTTTGATCCTGAAATAATCAATCCAGCCATCACCGGGTTTGTGGAAGAGTTGATAACAGCCAAGGGTGGCCTTGTCGCTTCCCAGCCTTGTGAGGCGGCGGCTAAGCCCGTTAATGAATATGAAGGCCGCATGCGGGTCAATGCGTCAGAGAAATTTGACGGCGGCGTATTTCTGGCGGCGGTCAGTTTTTATTTAACTCAAGCAGAACTGTTGGCTCACCGGGCGCGCGGCGCGCTCATTTTGTATTTGGACATCGAAGTCGCCGACAAGATCTTTAAAGCGGCCGGTCTTCAAGTGCCCTATGATGAGGATGATGAGTCGATGATGAAGATGGGCGGCACGCTCTGCCAGATGATCGCGGAGGCGATCAAAGACCGTCTATCGTCCGCCGGTTTTGTTTCCCTGCTGGTTTCACAGCCGTGCGTTTACAAGAACAGTATCACCGAAGGCGTCGAATTCAGCAAAGATCAGCATGAAAAGCAGGAACTCTGCTTTTATTTCTTGAAACATAAAGCCCTGGCCGTTGATTGGTCCCTGGCACCCATCCCCAAAAAATAATCCCGTCTTGACAAACGCCCGGTTTTTGATATACTTTTAGCAGACAGACATTGAGAGTGCTAATTTGTTTGGAAAACGACACAAGTCTTAAATTATTTGAAATAGTAATGCTATGGTAGCTAAACATTCTGACATCCAGATCCGCAAAGACCGTATCCTGGCGATCGTTATCGGCCGGTATATTAAGACTGTTTTGCCGGTAGGCTCGCAATTCATTACGGAAGAGTATGATCTGGACGTGTCTCCTGCGACGGTGCGTAATATTCTGGCAGACTTGGAAGAGGAAGGGTATCTGTCGCATCCTCATACTTCGGCCGGACGTATGCCGACCCAGCAGGGATACCGTTATTATGTGGATCATCTGATGCATGAGATCCAGTTATTGGAAGAAGAAAAAAAGCGTATTCATCAGGAGTATAAGCATCACGCGCGCCAGCTGGAAGACCTGATGGAAAAAACTTCCCAGGTCATTTCGGATCTGACCCATTATACCAGCATCGTGTCTCTGGAGGACGGGCAAGGCTATAAGATCATCTGCAAGGGGACTAATTATGTGGTCGGGTACCCGGACAGTACGGATATTCTGAAGATCCAGGCGATCTTAAAGATCCTGGAAGAAAAAGAGCGGCTGATGGAGCTGATCAACCGCGCCTTGGAGAAAAAGATAGAAATTTATATAGGTCATGAAATGGCCCTGAAGGATATGGAAAGCTGTTCTTTGGCTGTTTCCCATTTTGAGAAAGACGGCATGAAGGGACGTATCGCGGTGTTAGGTCCGACACGAATGCAGTATGATCGCGTGGTTTCGACCCTCGAGTACATCTCGCAGATCCTAAGTCGCTAAATCAAAATTATGAATGAAAAGAACGTAAAACCTCAGGAAGAAATTTTGTCTCAGGAAGCTGCTCCAGAAGCTATGCCGGGAACCGATGAAAAGCTGCGGACGCAAGATCTTGCGTCTGCACAGGAAGCGGCGGTGCACAAAGACAAATATGTGCGGCTTTTAGCGGAATTCGATAATATGCGCAAGCGTCATGAGCGCGAACGCAGCGAACTCATTAAATATGCCCATGAAGAAGTGATTGTGGAGTGTTTAAAATTGTATGATGATCTGGAGCGTTCCCTGATCGCTTTTAAATCAAAGGAAGGGATGGATGTTAATTTGGTCAAGGGCCTTGAGATGGTTTATAACAACATGAAGGACCTGATGGGTAAATATGAGGTCAAGCCGATCGAAGCCAAGGGAAAACCGTTTGACCCCAATGCCCAGGAAGTTTTAATGCAGCAGGAAACGTCGGAATTTCCAGACGGTGTGGTGATGGAAGAGCTGGAAAAAGGATACACATTAGGCGGCAAGGTGGTCCGTACGGCAAAAGTAAAAGTAGCAAAAAACAGTAACCCCTAAACGAAGACGAAGGAATAAGTCCTTTAGTGGCAAAGAATATTAACTCATAAACAGGAGCGTATATATGGCACGTGTTATCGGAATCGATCTAGGTACATCAAACTCAGCAGCAGCCGCGATGGAAGGCGGCCGTCCGGTGATCATCCCTTCAGCTGAAGGGGCGGGAGTCTCTTCGGGCAAGGCCTTCCCTTCATTTGTGGCGTTCACCAAGGACGGACAACTATTGGTCGGGGAACCGGCCCGCCGTCAGGCGCCCATCAATTCGGAGGGGACGATCTATGCCTCCAAGCGCAAAATGGGGACGGATTTTAAATTTAAGGTGTTCGGCAAGGAATATACGCCCCAGCAGGCAGGTTCATTCATCCTGCAAAAGATAAAATCCGATGCCGAGAAATTCTTAGGCGAGAGCGTTGACAGCGCGGTCATCACAGTCCCTGCGTATTTTAATGATAATCAGCGTCAGGCTACCAAGGATGCCGGGGAGATCGCCGGTCTTAAGGTTTTACGCATCATCAATGAGCCGACCGCGGCCTGTTTGGCCTATGGTTTAGATAAAGCCGGCAAAGAGCAGAAGATCATGGTCTTTGATCTGGGCGGCGGAACACTTGATGTTACTATTATGGAAATGGGTTGGGATGCGGCGGCCAAGGCAGCGACCTTTGAAGTGTTGTCCACCTCAGGCGACAATCAATTAGGCGGTACGGACATGGACAATGCCCTCATTGATTATATCACCACGGAATTCAAGAAAGAATCAGGGGTTGATCTGCGCAATGACAAGATGTCATTCCAGCGTCTGCGCGAGGCTGCGGAAAAGGCGAAGGTTGAGCTTTCCAGCACGGTAGCCACCGAAGTGAATTTGCCGTATATCACGGCCGATGCCACAGGTCCTAAACATTTAACCATGAAGATCGAGCGCGCCAAACTTGAGAGCCTTATTGCTCCTTTGATCGACCGCTGCCGCGGTCCGGTGCGTCAAGCGATCAAGGACGCATCAACCAAATTAGGCGAAGACGTCAAGATCGACCGTGTGGTTTTGGTCGGCGGCCCTACCCGCATGCCTATTGTTCAGCAATTTTTGGAAAAAGAAGTCGGGCAGAAGATCGAAGGTGGTATTGATCCCATGGAATGCGTGGCTTTGGGTGCTGCTATCCAGGGAGCCATCATCACGGGAGACGCTAAAGAAGTGTTATTGCTCGATGTCACACCGTTATCCTTAGGCATTGAGACCATGGGGTCGGTATTTACCAAATTGATCGATCGCAACACCACTATCCCCACCAAGAAAAGCCAGGTTTTTTCAACGGCGGAAGATAATCAACCGGCGGTGACGATCCGGGTCTTGCAAGGCGAGCGTCAGATGGCCAATGATAATACGGAATTGGGCCGTTTTGATCTCGTGGGCATTCCGCCGGCACCACGCGGGATACCCCAAATCGAAGTAACCTTTGATATTGATACTAACGGTATTGTGCATGTTACGGCTAAAGACAAGGCTACCGGCAAGGAACAAAAGATCCAGATCACGGCCAAGACCAAGCTTTCAGAAGCCGAAATAGACAAAATGGTCAAAGAAGCGGAAAAGTTCGCCGAAGAGGACAAGAAGCGTCGGGACGAGGCTGAACTTTTCAATCAGGCCAATACGTTGCTTTATTCAACGGAAAAGTCTTTGAAAGATTATGGCGATAAAGTTTCTGCGGCAGAAAAAGAAGCGGTAGAGAAAGAATTAACCGGATTGCGGGATGCCATCAAGGACAAAGATCAGGATAAGATCAAGTCCAGCATGGAAAGCCTGCAGAAGGTCAGCCATAAATTAGCGGAAGAAATGTATAAGGCCACCGCAGCCCAGCAGCAGGCCGGGGCTAATCCGCAGGGCGAGCAGCCAAACCCCGAGCAACCTCAGGACGGATCTGCTGAGCCTAAGGCTGAAAAAGGCAAAGACGATGTGATCGACGCTGATTTTAAGGCGTCTAGTGATAAATAGGTGTTGAGCATTTTATAGCGTGGACGAAGTGATAAACTGAATGTTTTTTATTCACGAGTCATTTTCTTAACGTTAAAATTTTGTGGTTTTTCCGGTGTCTGAACAACTCGCCTGGAAGTTCTCTAGAACTTCCAGGCTCAAACAAGTTCAGACATCCCTCGACAGTAAAGTCTCGGGATTCCCGAAAAAACCACAAAATTTTAACTAAAAATGACAGTGAATAAAAAACATTCAGTTTATCACTTCTTTGAGTAGCAAAGCAGTGTATGTACGCGTCAATTTAAAGCCAAATTGTGGAGAAAAACATAAGATAGGATCAGTAAAACTATGAAGAAAGATTATTACGAAATTCTCGGGGTACCTCGGACTGCTGCCTTGGCGGATATCAAGAAGGTTTATCGCTCGCTGGCATTGAAATACCACCCGGACCGGGTCCCGGAAGCCGAGAAAAAGGTGGCGGAGGAGAGATTCAAGGAAATTTCCGAGGCTTACGGCGTGCTTTCTGATCCGCAGAAAAAGCAGACCTATGACCAGTTCGGCCATCAGGGTATCGATCAGAACTATACCTCAGAAGACATTTTCCGCGGCGCGGATTTTTCCAGCGTTTTTGGCGGCGAATCCGACTTGGGCGATATTTTAGGCCGCATGTTCGGGGGCGCACAGTTTGATACGGGTACAGGCTCAGCCCGCGGCGGCAGGCGTTCGCGGGGGCATGATATTCAATACGAAGTTGAATTAAGCCTCGAAGAAGCTTACGGCGGGGTCAAGAAGGAGATCAAATTCCCGCGCTATGAGCATTGCAAGAAATGTGACGGCACCGGGGCTAAGTCTTCCAGTGCGATGAAAACATGCGCCACCTGCGGCGGTCAAGGCCAGGTGGTCATGGCCAACGGGTTTTTCCGCATGGCCCAGACCTGTCCTAAATGTCATGGTTCAGGGAAGATCATCACGGATTATTGTCCGGAATGCAGCGGGAAGGGATTGACCAGGGTGGTCCGTACCGTTGAGATCAAGATCCCTGCAGGTGTGGATAATGACTCTCAGCTGCGCATCCGCGGTGAAGGCGAAACCGGAAGCGGGGGCAACGGGGACCTGTTCCTTTTTATCAAAGTGAAGAACCATCCGGTCTTTGAGCGTCGTGACCATGATCTGCATATGGATCTGCCGATCTCCTTTACCAAGGCGGCTTTGGGAGGCGAAGAAAAGATCAAAACACTCAAAGAGGAAGTGGTCATGAAGATCCCTGAGGGAACGCAAAGCGGTAAGGTGTTCCGTATGCGCGGCCAGGGGATGCCGGATGTGCACGGCAGTAGCGAATACGGGGATTTGTATGTGCGGGTGATGATCAATGTCCCGGGGCAACTCAGTCACCGCCAGCGAGAACTGTTGGAGGAATTAAGCAAAGAATTGGGCGAAAGCAACGTCAAATCCTCCTTCAAGGATAAATTTAAAAAAGCTTTCAAATAAGGACTATTATGCCAACCTACGAATATGAATGCCAGGCTTGCGGGCATGCTTTTGAAGAACTGCAGTCCATGACGGACCCCAGATTGACCAAGTGTCCGCGATGTCATAAAAAGAAATTATCGCGTTTGATCGGGAGCGGTTCCGGGATGATCTTTAAGGGATCCGGGTTTTACGAAACCGATTACAAAAAGAAATCTGCACCACCTGCCGAGAAAAAAGATTCTCCCTGCAACGGCTGCCCCTGTAAAGGGAAATAGGCTAAGTCTCAAGCTTTTGGCTTTCTTTAATATAATTTTATGTTATAATTATCCTTTCGTGAAAATTTAAGCAGGAATTTAACCTGTTGCCCAATAATGATATAAATTAGAGAGAAGGAGAGTTTTGGTCATGTCAGCACTTAAGCCATTTGCGGCGGTATTTTACAATAAAGAGAAACTTGAGAATCTTTCCGAAGTCTTTTGTCCCCCCTATGATGTTATTTCCAAAGAACAGCAGGATGCTTATTATAAGCAGGACCCGTATAATTTTATTCGGCTGGAATTAACCAAAGAAACGCCGAAAGACACGGATAAGGACAACAAATATACCCGGGCCAAAAAAACTTATGAAGAATGGCTCAAGAAGGGGATATTAAAACAGGATGAGAAAGCTTGCATTTATTTTTATAAACAGGATTACAAATATCAAGGCCAGAAATATACCCGCACCGGTTTCTTGGGATTATTAAAGATCAATGAGGACTCAGGAGTGCGGATTTTACCGCATGAGCATACCCATGCCGCAGCCAAAACCGATCGTTTGACCCTTTGGAGCACGTTAAAAAGTAATTTAAGCCCGATCTTCGTGGGGTACGCCGATAAAGCCGGCAAGATCGACCGGATATTTTTTAAAGACATGGCCCATCAGAAGCCTTGTCTGGAGGCGATGGACCAGGATAAGGTCAAACATACGATCTGGCGCCTGGAAGACCCTGATAAGATCCAGGAGATCATGAATGTAATTGACGGTCAGAATTTATTTATCTGTGACGGTCATCATCGTTTTGAGGTGGCCAATCAGCTGCGCCGGGATGCTTTAAAGAAGTCTGCCAAGACCACCGGCGAGGAATCCTATAATTACGTCATGACCTATTTTACCAACATGGATTCCAAGGACCTGCAGATCTTTCCGATCCACCGTATCGTGAAGAAATTTCCCATCAGCGTTAACCTGCTGGAACAGTATTTCCGTATCGATCGAGTTAAGAATAAAATAGACTGGATGGTTTTACTGGCCCGCGCCGGCCAGAATGAGCATGCGTTCGGGCTGTATAACAAGCAGGGGATGTTCCTGCTGCGGTTAAAGAATAAAATGCTTATTGAGAAAATGGTCAAGGAAGGCACCAAGGACTATCGCAGTCTGGATGCGGCTATTTTGAAAGCGTTCATTCTTGACCAAGTGGGGGTTTCACCCGACGATATTGTGTATTCCAAGGACCCGGATGAAGTCGTGAATGCGGTCAATGAGGGCATTGCGGAAGCCGGATTTATCCTTAATCCTGTGACCGTCAAACAATTGCGGTCGATCGCGCTGGCCGATGAGCGCATGCCTCCCAAGACCACCTATTTCTATCCGAAAGTATTGTCAGGATTAACAATTTATAAAATGGATTAACAGGCTTCGTCCTATGTCTCTATTCGGAAAATCAAATTACACCTTCATCAAAGTCAAGCGCAAGGAAATCCCTGCCGGAGTCTGGACCAAATGCCCGGGCTGTGAGTCGCCGGCATATTCCAAGGAATTAAAGAATAATCTGAATGTCTGCCCGAAATGCGGTTTTCATTTAGGGTTAACGGCTTGGGAACGCATTGAGCACATCATTGATGAGGGGACCTTTAAAGAACAAGACCCAGATATGATCTCCGCCGACCCGCTGGAATTCCAGGGGCCAAAAACGTACAAGGAAAAACTTCTGGCAGACCAGGAATTGACGGGGCTGAAAGATGCCGTGATCACCGGGCATGGCGAGATCGAGGCCAAAAAGGTCGTTCTGGCGGTGACGGATTCGCGATTTATCATGGGGTCCATGGGTTCGGTGGTGGGCGAAAGGATCACCCGATCAGTCGAGTATGCCACCAAACAGAAATTGCCGGTGGTCATTATTTCCGGTTCCGGAGGGGGAGCGCGCATGTATGAGGGAGCTATTTCGCTCATGCAGATGGCCAAGACCTGTGCCTGTCTGCAGCGGCATCAGGAGGCCGGGCTATTGTATATTTCGGTATTGACGAATCCGACCATGGGAGGGATCATGGCTTCCTTTGCCGGTGTCGGGGATGTGATCATGGCAGAACCGGAAGCTTTGATCGGTTTTGCCGGCCCCAGGGTCGTGGAGCAGACCATCCGTCAGAAATTACCGTCAGGTTTTCAACGCTCCGAATTCTTATTGGCCCATGGGATGATCGATATGATCGTCCAACGTCAGGACCTTAAAGGGGTTTTGGCCCATACCATAACTTATTTTCAAAATTGAACGATCCATGGCCAACATCAAGATCAAAAATCTTTGTAAAAGTTATAAGGGCGGCCCGGATGCCGTCAAGAATGTCAATCTAGAGATCGGGGACAAGGAATTCTTGGTCCTGGTCGGACCTTCCGGATGCGGCAAATCCACGACCCTGCGGATGATCGCGGGCCTGGAAGAGAGCACTTCCGGCGAGATATGGATCAATGACCGCCTGGTCAATGATATCCCTGCCAAAGACCGCAATATCGCCATGGTATTCCAGAATTATGCGCTGTATCCGCATATGAGCGTATTTGAGAACATGGCTTTTGGTCTGCAATTGCACCATTATCCCAAACTTGAGATCGAGAAACGCGTCAATGAAGCGGCTGATATCCTGGGGATCAAACAGTACCTCCAACGCCGGCCGCGCGAACTTTCCGGGGGGGAACGCCAGCGGGTGGCCCTGGGCCGTGCGATCGTCCGAAAGCCGTTGGTCTTTCTTTTTGACGAACCGTTATCCAACCTTGATGCCAAGATGCGCGTACAGATGCGCACTGAGATCCATAAATTACGCATGCGCCTGCAGACCACCTTTATTTATGTGACCCATGATCAGACCGAAGCGATGACCATGGGGGACCGCATCGTGGTCATGAATAAAGGGGTGGTCCAGCAAGGTGCGGACCCGATGGTGGTTTATGACCGGCCCGCCAATAAATTCGTGGCTTCTTTCATCGGGCTTCCCCCGATCAATCTTATGACGGGACGGATCATCAAGAAGGATCGGAAATACTTCTTCAATGAAGGCAGTTTTCAGGTTAAACTGGTAGATGAGATGTATGCCAAGATCGCTCCGTACAGCGGTCTTGAGCTTGCGATGGGGATACGCTCGGAGGATATTTACGATAAATTGTTCGCTTCTGAGGCTTATCCGGAGAATACCGTACGGGCTACCTGTGAGGTGGTCGAGCCCTTAGGTTCAGAGGTCTATTTATATCTGAAGACGGGGAAACATAATTTTATCGCACGTGTCGGGGCCCATGACCGGCCGGATGTCAACCGGGACATGGACCTGGTGTTCGACATGAGCAAGGTACACTTCTTTGATTCGAAAACCGAAGAAACCATTATCTAGGCTGTATTTCCTCGTTGTTTTTTCCTTTCTAGTCCCGTTAGTGGGATTTTTTGTTTATGCCACTAAGAACCCTGCCGCTTATTTTTTTCTGGCCGCCGCTCTGCTGGTCAATATTTTTCTGCTGATGACCTTTCACGGCCGTTTGCAGAAAAAACAGTCACAGATCGCTTTGCAGAAAGAAGAGTATTTTGAGCGCGCCAATCTGCTGAAAGCCGAACTGCAGAGTGAATGGGAGACCATTGAATCCCTTCGCCAGAAGATCATCAGCTATGCGCATTTAAAGGACCTGACCGAAAAATTAAGCCTGTGTTTGAGCCTCGAGGATACCTCCAATACGTTGTCACTCGAGGTCAGCAAGCTCTTCGGTCATAAAGATGTGACCGTGATCTTATATTTGTTCCATTCGGTCACCGGAGAGCTGGGACTTTCATCCTCGCAAAAAGGACAGATGCAGGTCAATTTAAAGGCGAAAAAAGGGGATATTTTCGACCAATTCGTAGTTAAGACCATGCATCCTTTGCTGGTGGAGGATATTCACACGGATTTTCGTTTTGATCTGGATAAGATCGGGGCGGAAGAGAAACGCCTGATCCGTTCGCTGATCTCGACGCCGCTTATTGTCGGTGAGAAAACCCTGGGTATTTTACGCGTGGACAGTGCCGTAGCGCGGCATTTTGCCACCGATGATCTGAGGTTCCTGCGCACCATTGCCGACTTGACCTCGATCGCCATCGAAAACGCACAATTGTATGAACGTCTGGAAACCATGGCGATCAAGGACGGGCTGACCGGGCTGTATCTGCGACGGCATATGCTCGAGCGTCTTAATGAAGAAGTTTCCCGGGAAATCCGCCGGGGCAGTGAGCTGGTGTTCATGATGATCGATCTGGACCATTTTAAGAAATACAACGATTCTTTCGGCCACATGGCCGGGGACATTGTGCTTAGGACGGTGGCCCGGATGATGGAGGACCAGTTTGGCGATCCGGGAGATCTGATATGCCGTTACGGGGGAGAAGAGTTTTGTATCGTTGTGCCGGATTGCACTAAATCCCAGGCCGTGGAGCGGGCCCAAAAACTTAAGGAAAAGATCGAAAACCAGGAAATTATTTTACGCCGGCAGAAAACCCATGTGACCGTTTCCATCGGGATAGCCTCTTTTCCCGTTGACGCCCGTACGAAGGAAGATCTGATCTATAAGGCGGATGAGGCGCTGTATAAGGCCAAAGAAACAGGCCGGAACAAGGTGTGTGCGGCATGATCTATATTTTCATCATTCTTACAGCGGCTTTTGTGGCGGTGGTCTTTTATTTAGCTCAGCTGGTGGTCCTGGGCCTGGAACAGAGGGCGGATGAGGATGTGATGGGAGCCAAGGACGTTTTTGGGAAGATCATCGAGCAGAAGGACAAAGCCCAGGCGGAAAAGTTCAGGCTGGAAAAGCAGGCCTCCCAGATCTTTACCCTTTATGAGATGACCAAGGAGATCACCCGTCATTCGGATGAGCAGGAAGCCTTCAATATCTTTTTGAAGAAATTAAAAGAAAATATCAACATTGCGGATTGTCAGCTGGCCCATGACGTCAATGAAAGTTTTAAAGACGGAGTATTGCCCAGCGACTACGGGGTCTTTGTCCTCAAGAGCAAGGAGAGAAAATTCGGCGTGCTGCTCTATAAGGGGCTGGATGAGAAAGACAAAGAGAAATTTGTGATCCTGGCGCATCAGTTCGCGTTGGCCTTGCGACGGCTGAAGTTGTACAAAGACATTGAGACGCTGGCTATTACCGACGGGCTTACCGGAGTTTATACCCGCCGGTATTTTATCGAGCGCTTCGATGAAGAGATCAAGCGCTCGCGCCTGCACAAGAACAGTCTGGCGTTTTTGATGATCGATGCGGATCATTTTAAAGCGGTCAATGATCAGCACGGGCATTTGACCGGGGATGCGGTGCTCAAAGAAGTGGCGCATATTATTCAGGAGGGGGTACGCGAAATTGATATCGTCGGTCGATTCGGCGGGGAAGAGTTCTGTGTGGTTTTGCCCGATACGGACCTGGAAGGCTCACGGGTCGTGGCCGAGCGTATCCGCAAGGCGGCCGAAGTGAAGTTGATCAAAGCGTATGACAATGCCCTGCATATTACGTTGAGCATCGGGATCGCCCTTTATCCTGCTGACGGTAAACTATTAGAAGAGCTGATGGATAAGGCGGATTGGGCATTGTATCGCGCCAAATCCCAGGGGCGCAACCGTGTGGTGGCGTTCGGACTTTATAAACCATGAAGAATTCTACTAAGATCTTTGTTTTGGTTTTATTGTTGCTGGGTTTTCTGACCGCTATGGCCTGGGTGGGGGTGCGCCAGTTAGGGGATGTTTTTGTCGAGTTTGACCATGTGGCCCAGGTTGACTTAGTCTTAATGGAGGCGGCAACAGGTCTTAATGAGATCCAGTTGGAAAAAGAAGTTATCTTCGAGAAACTTTCCGGTGCGGCGGAAGAATTGGCTTTTGGGCAGGTCTCCCCGGCCCGGAGGGAGTATTTAGCGGATTACGTCAGAGGGCTGGAGAGACTATTCCGGCAGCACATGAAACAGGCGGACAGGCAGCTGGGCCGGGTTGAGAAAATAGGGGATATCCCGTTATCGCTGAAGACTTCCTTTGAGTACATGGGCGCGCAAACTCAGGAGTATGACAGCACGGTAGAAGCCATTTTTACGGCGGTGGCAAAAGGCGGCTTTCAGTTATCGCTCGACGACTTGGATCTCGTCGATCGGCGGCAGAAAGTGCTCTCTGAGAACGTCAAGGCGATCGTCCGGGATGTGTGGGGCCGGGTACGCGCATCGGTCGATAAAAGTCAGCAGCGTCGTCAACAGTCCAAAGAAACATTCTGGTTTAGTTTAACGTTAAGTGCCGCCGTGGGATTATTGCTGTTCGTGTTCAAGCGGATCTTAGAAGAGATCAACCGCCAGAAACAGGACCTGGAGAAATTAAACCGGGAGCTGGATAGATTCGTGCATACCGTCAGTCATGATATTGCAGGCCCTTTGACCACCATCGTCGGTTACGGGGCTTATCTGGAGAGTCACTATGCCGTCCAATTGGACCAAAAAGGGCAGGACTGCATCAGCGGTGTGCGCAAGGGGGCAGGCAGGCTTAATGTGCTCATCAAGGACATGCTGGAATTGACAAAGCTCAACAGGGTCAAGAATCCGTATACGCTCACCTCGATGGCACAGGTCGTTGACGCGGCTTTGGCCAATTGTGATTTTATGATCCAGCGCTCGGCAGTTAAGGTCGAGATCGACGGGAATATGCCGGAGGTTGTTTGTGACCGCATTAAAACCACTGCGGTATTTACTAATCT
>Ga0302320_10001416_pt1 | contig 57749 bp, 50 predicted proteins | sample Bog_T0_3_FD_202130 | JGI IMG/M metagenome (GOLD analysis project Ga0302320, IMG submission 202130) | Peat permafrost microbial communities from Stordalen Mire near Abisko, Sweden - Bog_T0_3 | ecosystem: Environmental > Terrestrial > Soil > Wetlands > Peat | place: Sweden: Abisko, Stordalen Mire... | reverse complement strand
GCCTACGGCAGAAAGCGCAATCAGCAGTTTCTGCGAACCAAGGGTTCCGACGGCGGGAATGAAAACCAGGCTGAACAGAATCGACCCGGCGATGGCGCCGACTGTGTTCGCGCCGTAGATACCTCCCACGAGGCGCGCCGGATCTTCGTCTCTCCCCGCTACACTGGCAAGCGCTAACGGAAAGCTCGCGCCCCAGAGGATAGCGGCGGGCAGGATCGCTACCACACAGCGTCCGATGTCGCTCAGGAAATCCTTCCATGGTCCCGCGTTTGAATTCAGATTGCCGGGCCAGTAAGGGAGCGAATCCGCCAGCAGGAAGGCGGCCCAGGCAACCGTTACGCAGAGCGCGAACTGGCTCATCCCCAGCCAGAAGCGGGGATTATTTTTTAGATGCGCTATGCGCGAGCCGATGGCGCTGCCGATTCCGAGCCCGGCCAGGAAGACGCCGAGAATAATGGAAAACGTGTAGACGGTGGGGCCCAGCATCAGGGAGAGAATTCTGGTCCAGACGACTTCGGCGCCCAGCGCGCAGAGTCCGGAAATGGCGATGCTGATATAGACGCCTCCGTGAGGCAAATGTGGAACAGGCGCTTCCGTCTGTTCATTCGTCTCTTGTTGTGTGGCCGGGTCTGTCTGAACAAATCGTTCGATCGCCAGCGCGGCGAGGGCCACGACAACATTGGTGGCAGCCGCGATATAGCTGGCGAAGGCCATATCGTGAACGCGGAGCAGATAGAAGCCCGCGGCGAAGCATCCGAAAACCCCGCCCACAATATTCGCGCCATAGAAGTAACCCCACCACGCGGCCGCGTTGGGCGCGTTGGCAACCCATCGCGAAATGGCGGGCAGGGTCGCGCCCATCAGCAGTGTCGGGGGCAGCAGACAGATGGCGCAGGCGATGCCGCGCAGAATCATATTGGGCAGTCCGTGCGCAACGGCAGCCGTGTACACGTGCTCGATCGCAGGCAAGAGGAAGAGCACCAGGATGCCGAAGGCGGCGGTGCCCAGTTCCAGCCATGCGTACACGCGCAGGGGGTTGCGGTGGGCGCCGATAGTGCGCGCGAAGAAGACACTGCCGAGGCACATCCCGCCCATGTATGTCGCGAGCAGAACCGCGAGCGAGACGGCTGAGGAACCGATCACGAGCTGCAGAAGCTGCAGCCAGACGATTTCGTAAATCAGGGCCGCCGCTCCGCTGAGGCCGAAGAGGATCAGGAGCAGCGGGAAGGGTTTGTCAAAGCGCTTTTCGGGAGAATTCATGAAGAGACAATGTGGGCGACAGTGCCGCGGTGTCGGGTTTGCGGGGCGTGGGCGGTGCGTAGCTATCGGGCGGGCCGCAAGCCGCCAGCAACAGAGCGCACGGGATCAGGAAGAAGCGCACGAATTCAGGATACAGACTCCCAGAGTTCAATGGGATTTCCCTCGGGATCGAGCAAGCGGGCGAAGCGACCGTACAGATCGTTTTCCGGATTGACTTCGACCGCGATACCGGCACGGCGCAACTGGGCCACCATGGCATCGAGGTCTTTGACGCGCAAATTGATCATCCAGCTCTTGCCCAGGTCGCCGAAATATTCGGTCGTCTCGGGGAACGGGGCAAACGCGGTGGTCCCGGCCAGCTGGCGCCACGGCTGTTCATCGGAGCCCGACGGCACGGGCGCAATGCCGAGATGATCGCGATACCAGTCGCTCAACGCGCCAGGGTCGCGCGCGCGAAAGAAAAAACCTCCAATACCGGTCACTTTCTCCATGGCTCCTCCATAGTAGCGTGACCCCTCATAGTTCGAATGCCGGATCCGATTCGACGATAAACGGCTTTGAGAAATCGCTCCGCGCGGTCCGCAAACGAAGCTGGTGCGCGCCACGGCTCAGGCCTTTCAGCCGCGCGTTGATCTGCCACATGCCGGGCTCGGGACGCTCCACCGAAAGCAGTGGCCAGGCGTTCCCATCGATGGTCAGCTGCACTCTCGAAAGATCCAACGTCCCGTCGGCGTGAGTGAAACGGCAGGCGAGCGATTCGTTCCGATAGCCGCGAAAGGTGGTGGAACGATCCATAGTATTCTCCACGCGCACGAAAACCGGCGCATCGACTTCCACGGCCGCTTCCGCAAATGGAGTTTCGCCGTAACGCCGCTCCGCGCCGAGGGGCAGCATCCTGATGCGCACCGGATCGCTGAATCCTCCGCGAACGGTTCCCACACGTACTTCGCGATCGCCGGGCGGGATCCCCGGCGGCACCTTCACATTCACCTGCCAGTAGCCGGCCGCGTGCTTCACCAGCACAATGGCCGGGACGCCGAAGCGATCCACTTCAGCCAGCACTTCGTCTTTCTTCAACTCGCCGTCATGCAGAAAAGCGAGGCACAGATACTCGTCTTTGCGCGGTTGAAAAATAATATCGTTGTGTCGGTTATTTACGGCGGAACAAAGGAACGGCGGCGTTGCGCCCGGCTGCGGCGTAACAGGCGCCCAGTGCCGGCGAGCGACCATGCCGCCGCGCCGCGAATCGACGTAGAGCAATTCCAGACGCGGAAAGCCGGCCGAGCGCGCCATCGCCATTAGGCACTCGGTGGTGGGTCCGCACCAGTTATCGATCTGCCCGCCCAGTTCGTCGGTCTCGTAGAACTCGAAGAAACAGCGCGCCGGGTCCGGCCGATCGTCGATGACATACGACTCGATGAACGCCACACCGCGGGTAACCGAGCACACGTTTTCGAGCGCCAGCAGAGGATGCCGCAGATGATAGAGAACGCCGAAGAAGAGCACATAGTCGAAGAAGCCGAAGCGCTCCGGGGTGAGTTCTTCAATATCGATCACGGCGTACTCGACCTTCGACTCGCGCAGGCGCCTGACGATTAGCAGCTCTTCGTATTCGACGCAATCGATCGCTGTTACTTCCGCGCCGCGCCGCTCCGCTTCGAAGCTGTTCCAGCCCGAGGCGGCGCCGATGTCGAGCACTCGTTTACCACGTAGATCGGCAGGCAGAGGATAGGCATCGAGCCGCGCCTTCAGGTTGGCGACGGGGATGATGCCGGGAATGACCGTGCCGTCATTCAGCTCCAGGCTGTGGTACGGCGTGTTCTTCGCGAAGGCCTCCGTCTGCAGACGAATGAGCCGCTGGAACTCCGGATTACGCGCCGCCGATTCGACTCCCAACGCAAAATGATAGCGTACAGGAATGACCATTACGCGCAGAACCACGATTGCCTCGCTGATCGGCGGAGCGCTCTCCGCCCAGTACACTCCGAAGCAGAGCGACCGCCCCGAGCCCATTACAGGCGACGAAGACGGCTTCCGGCTCATTTTCGACGGCAAAACGCTCAACGGATGGGAAGGCGATCCGAAGTACTGGCACGTCGAGGACGGCAATCTGGTCGGCGAGATCACGCCCGCGACCATTATCAAGAGCAATACGTTTATCATTTGGCGCGGCGGAGCGCCGAAAGATTTCGAGCTGAAAGCGGACTACCGCATTACTTCGGGCGGCAACAGCGGCATCAATTACCGCAGCGTGGTGGTCCCCGATACTGTAACTCCGTCCAACAAATTCGCTATGCGCGGATATCAGGCCGATATCGATGGGAGGAACAATTACACGGGCCAGAATTATGAGGAGAAAGGGCGGCTGTTTCTCGCTACGCGCGGGCAGGTTACGCACGTGACGGGCGTGCGCAAGCCGATTGTGGTGGCCAGCCTGGGGGACGATCTGGTGAAATACATTACTCCCGACTGGAACTCATATCACCTGATCATACGCGGCAACGTGCTCATGCACATATTGAATGGACATCTGATGTGCACGGTGATCGACGACGATCCTGTGGGCCGGAAGTTCGAAGGACTCATCGGCGTTCAGGTGCATGTGGGCGGGCCGATGAAGATTGAGTACAGGAATTTCAGACTGAAAGAAGTGTAAAGGGACCGGTGGGGCAGATTTCCGATCTGCCCGGCGAAGCTAGCCCGGAGGGAGCGGGCAGATCGGAAATCTGCCCCACCTTCAGCACGGTCTGGTATTATCCGAATCGGTATGCCCCAGCGATGAGAGGCCTCGCCTGTATCCTCCTCTTATTGCTGCCTGCTTTGGCCGGCGACGGCATAACGCGCACTTCGAGCCTGGCTCAGCTTCGCGCAGCGGTTTCTCAAGGCACGGGAATTGTCGAGATGCCGAAAGGGGAGATGCTGCTGGATTCCTCCCTTGTGATTCCCAAAAATGCCAAAGGCCTGTACGTCAGGGCTAACCCCGCTGGAAGCACTCTCGTGCTCGGAGAGGCGTTTCCCGACAGAGCGGCAATAGTCGCCGACGGAGTATCAGACCTCCGGCTCGAGGGCTTTGAAGTTCGCGGAACCCGAACGGATCTCAAGTCGGACTGGAGTCTGCCACCGGTCGAGACGTCCTTCGCGGATTTCTATTCTTCGAACGGGATACTGATCAGGAATTCCTCGCGAGTGACCATTCGGCACGTGAGCTTCTCGCTGATCCGCGCTTACCCGGTACTCGCGAACAAAACATCCGGCATTCTGATCGATTCCGTGTCTATTAAAGACTGCGGGACGTTGAATCGCGCCGGGCGCAACAACTCTACCGGGGGCATTCTGCTGGAGGAAAGCACCAGCCAATTTACAGTGCGGCACTGCTCCATCTCACACGTGCTCGGAAACGCGATCTGGACTCACTCATACGCAACTTCCCCGCGAAGTGCCGGCGGCTTGATCGGCGACAACACGATTTCGTATGTGGCGCGGGACGCGATTCAGATCGGACACGCTACGAAAATAACCGTCGAGCGCAACCGCGCGGATCATATTGGCTTTCCCCCGGATGCGGTGGATGTCGATACCAGCGCGTATCCCGTAGGACTGGATACCGCGGGCGATGTGGACCTGACGGCTTATGTCGACAACCACTTTACCGACATCGACGGGCATTGCATAGACCTCGATGGCTTTCACGACGGCACCGTCTCCCGCAACGTCTGCCTGAATCGGCAATCCGACGCGGCGTATCCGTTTCTCCACTTCGGAATCGTTTTTGGCAACAACTATCCGAAAATGATTTCGAAAAATGTGAGAGTGACCGACAACGATGTCGAGGGCTTCGCGTTTGGCGGTTTGTTTCTTATCGGCAGCCATAATACGATCGAACGAAACCGTTTTTGGGATCTGAATCGAAGGCATTGTACCGGATTGGCCACCGCAGGGTGCACCTACAGGAACGAGGTGGAGCCGGGTCTGCTGCGCAGCGGCATTTACCTGGCCCCGAACGGAGGGCGCCCCGTGGCCACGCGCGACAATATCATCCGGGATAACACCATCGAAGGCCCCGGGATGGATCGATGGTGTATTGGGTCGGCGCCCGACGTCAAACTTGAGAATAACGTGATCGCGAACAACAGGTGTATCGCGGCTTCTAAATGATTGTGGCTTTTTAAAATATGGTCACGGGTGCCGCATCGCTGCGCTGCCCGCCCGATTCCACGCCGATCAGCGCACTGCCGCGCGGTACTTCAGCCGGAACTTCCACATTAACCTGCCGAGGGTCTTCGGTGCGTTCCTCGATGTAAGCTACTTTAAGACGGCGGCCATCGAGATAGACGTAAAGATTGTGCCGATCCGCATTGGCGGGTAATCCCTCGATCCAGATAGACAGGGCATTGCCGCGCTGCAGATCGATGCGGTCCTCCTCCCAGGTCTGGCCGTCGCGCACGCCCGTCAATCGAATCGCTTCAGTGCGCAAGGGAACATCCACGGCAATCCGTTTCGCGTTGCTTGCCCGGCTGTCGGCGATGCGCAGGGTCACATCGTGCCAGCCTGGCGTGAGCCCAGGAGGCAGTTTGAAATTTGCCTGCCATACGTTGCCCTCCACGCGAGCCACGTGGATGGGCCGCACGCCGTACGCGTCCACCTGTGGCTTAACCGTTGCGGGTGCGATCTCCTTCGCCGACGATTCGAACCAGATGGATACGTATTCGTCGTGCGTGGTATCGAAATTAATTCCGTGGTTCAGGTTGTGCGTGGCGCTGATCAGTTGCGGCGCTTCCCCGTTGCCTGCCGGCTCCCAGGCCCGGTAGCAGGCCACGCACGCGCCATGCTCGATCTGGCTCTGCAGTTCCACGCGGGCGAATCCGGCCGTCCGGCAGAATGCCAAAAGACACGGAAGGCTCGGACCAACCCAGTTGTCGGTCTGTCCGCCGAATTCCTTGCCCTCGTAAAACTCCATGATGGGCCGAGTCGAAACGTTGTCGCCCTTGCGGTGTTCTTCGCGGAGAACGAAAGAATCCACGGCGGCCATTTCGGTGGTCAGAGCGCAGACGCGCTCGATCGCCAGCAGCGGATGCTTCAGATGGTAGAGCACGCCCATGAACAGGACGATGTCGAAGCGGCCGATACGCTCGGGCGTCAGATCGTACATATCCATCTGGCGATAATCGACGCGGGAGCCCAGGCGGGCGTGGATCTCGCGAAACAGCGGATTATCCCAGTTGTCGATGGCCATCACTTCGGCGCCGCGGCGTTCCATCTCAAAAGCAAACCAGCCGTCCCATGTGCCGATGTCGAGAACGCGTTTGCCGCGGAGATCTTCGGGGATGGGAAATTGGGCGATGCGAAGTTTGAGAGAGCCGAGATCCAGGGTGCCCTCGATGCGCGTTCCATCGGGCAGTTCGAAGCTGTGCCACCAACCCTTTTCAGTTCGTAAATTACTCCAGAACCGAACGATGTCGAAAGGGTCGCCTTGCGGGTGTTTCAAAAACATAAATTCGAGTTTACCGGCTGAACCGGCACCATGCCAGCGATCCGAAAAAGGCGAGCAGCGCAATGGGAACTACAATCCACGGCTCCATGCCCGGACTCCATTTCATTTCCACCGTGCAAGGTCCCGCACAATGCGGTTCGATCACAATGAATCCAATGCCATCCGGGTGCAGCGGCACGGGCCGGCCCCTTACGGACGCACTCCACCCGGCATGATAATTCAGCGCCACCGAGATCACGTGCTCCGGCCGCGTGCCTGCGGTGATGGTAGCCGAGTTCACGTTGTTCCATTTCCAATTGGCCTTGGGCAGAGACACGTCATCCAGTGCGGCGACGAACGGCCGCAACTCCAACACATCGATACCGCTCGCCGGCGGATCCTTAACCATATCGCTTGGGCGAATCACCCGAGCCAGCCCGTCGACGCGCTCCGGCACACGGTAGATGAAATCGTCGCCGCTCGACCAGAGCTGTTCCAGACGGCCGCGAAAGCGATAGGGAAATTTGAAGTCCTTATAGGCTTCGCGGCTCTGGGGACCACCGATCGAAACCGCATGTACCGCGAAGGCTTTCATCCACAGCAGTGAATAGTCGGCCGATTCGGCGTCGTTCTGGTAACCGGCGTAACTGACAAACGCGGCTATCTCGTCTTGCGGATTGAGGAGGGATTGCAGACAGCAGCCAGTCATCTGAGGGGTTTCGGTGAACGCGTTCATCCAGAACTGAATGGTTCCGGGGACCAGCACGCGCTCGCCGTGCATGTTGCCGTCGAACCACGTGGCTTCCTGGTACTCGACGGTGCGCGTAATATCCAGCGGCCGGACCATAAGGTGCGAGTGCGCCCGGAAATGGTACATTTGCGCGCCGCAGAATAATGCAAGGCCGAGCGCGCAGCACCTTCGATAATCGGGGAACCGGTGCAATAATTGCTGAACGGCGAGCGCGCCCATCAACGCCATGGGGATCTCCATGGCGAGGTGAAAGCGCGAGGGCAGCGGGAAAATGCGCACGTCCCAACGCTCACCCGCCACCACCACCCAGGCGAGAGCGGCAAAGTACAGCGCCGCGAAACGCAGCCCGAATGGCGTCCGGGAGATAGCGGCGCGCAGCACAGCCATAACTAACAGCATCAGCGCGACCGATATCAAGCGGGACCACAACGGACTGGGGACGTCGGTGAAACCGGCGCTATGCAGGGTGCTCAGGATGGTGGAGGGTAAGGCGAATGGAGATGCCAGGGCATACGCCAGCACGCCGATTCCGGCCACGCGGGGAAGCGAACTCCACAGTTCGGAAAGGGGGAGGGCTGCGACGTAGCAAAGGATCGCTATGGTGAGAGCCAGCGATGAAGGCCAGTTGGTGGAGGGCACGCCCGCAAGAACCAGCGCGGCTACGAAAGCGGAAGCCGCGGTCCGGCGGGCCAGCGCGCGATGGAGCAAAGCAAGTCCGAACATGCCCAGCATCAGGCCCGTGAGGTTGGGCAATTCCCCGTAGACGACAAGGTCCTGCAGTCGCCGAGCATTCCACAAACCGCCCACGTCCACTAATACGCGATGCGAGATCAGAACCGACGGAGAGAAGAGAGAGAAAAGCAGCGCGCCTCCAAACGCGATCCGGCGGCTGCCGCTAAGGGCGTTCGCCAGGTAATAGAAAGCGACTCCGCCAAGCGAATAGCTCAGCGCCGCCACGAAATGAAAAACCGAAGCCGTGTCGACGCCGGACAACGAAGCGAGTGCAGCTACCGTGTAATGGACCGCCGGCTGGTAAGTTCGGGCGACTGGATAACCGGCGGACCACATCGAGAACCAGTCATAGCCAGGCCAGTGGTGCTGAATATAGCGGGCCATGGCGATAAATTCGCCCTCGACGGAACTAAGCTGATCGAGATACGGGATAAAAAAGAGCCGCCACACAACCCAGGCGTTGACCGCAAAAACAGCCAGCGGGTACAGAGCCTTCCGGTACGCCGGCAAAATCCGCATCAGGCCGGTGTCAGTGTTGAGGAGGCGCCTGCGGTGCTTCCGCCTTGACCGGCTTCGCGGCAGCTTTCACCGGGCTCAGCAGGATGTGGGCGTTCCGGCCTTCCATGCGCGGCATGCCGTCGGCCGCCCCGTATGCCGTAAGGTCTTCGGCGAAGCGCAGCAGCAGCTTTCGGCCGAGATCGGTGTGGGCAATTTCGCGGCCGCGGAACTGCACCACAGCTTTCACGCGGTTCCCTTCCTGCAGGAAGCGGATGGCGTGGTTCTTCTTGAAGTCGTAATCGTGGTCGTCGGTATTGGGGCGGAATTTCAGCTCCTTTACCTGCACCACATGCTGCTTTTTCTTCGCTTCGTGCTGCTTCTTTTTCAGCTCGTACTGATAGTGGCCGTAATCGATCGCCTTGGCGACGGGCGGCACCGCCGTAGGAGACACCACCACCAGATCCAGCCCCAGTTCCTGCGCTCTTCGCAGAGCGGCGGAGGTGGGCATAATCTCGGCTGTGCCATCGGGGAACACTGCGCGTACTTCCCGTGCACGGATCGATTCGTTAACGTTTTCTCGGCGACTTGGCTTTCGAGGCGGGAAGTTGCGGCCTGGAATCATGCGGTAAGTAAACTATTGCCCAACATACAACCCAGTGTATCGCGCGCGGCACTTCGCCCGCAAGCGGGGAATTATTAAGGAGGACGTGCGGCTATCAGCCGCGCATTCCCTGACAGAACAGACGCAGCTCATTGCCGCATATCCCGGTCGAAAATCTGGCGTATTTTGCGGCCCAGCGAATCCACCGAAAAGGGCTTGCGCAGGAACGCATCTTCGGCGGTTTGCCCCTGCCCCACCGAGTTCGGATCGTTATAAGCGGAAATGAAAAGAACCTTCAGGTCGGGGCTTGCGGCCCGAAGTTTGCGCGCCAGATCGAGCCCCCCTATCTGCGGCATGGCCAGGTCCGTAATCAGCAGATCGAACTGGCCGCCCTGCTCGCTCAGGCGTTCGGCTTCGTCGGCGTCCGCCGCGAGAATCACCCGATAGCCCTCGCGCTCCAGCATGTCGCGGCTAAGTTCGCGCGCAATCGGTTGGTCGTTGACCAGAAGAATCGTCTCCTGCCTGCTGTGGCGCATGGCTGCATCGGTCAACTCGGCGGCGCTGACGGAGGCTGATTCGTCGGCGCAGGGAAGGTAGACGGAAAAAATGGCGCCGCGCCCCGCGGGGCTATCTACCTGCATGAAGCCGCCATACTGGGAGACAATAGCCTGCGTTGTTCCCGCCCCGAAACTGGCTGCGGCGCCAGTGGCCGCCCTCACTGCAACCACCGGATCCGACGCGGCCTGGCGCACGGAGATGGCCACGTAATCGCCCGCCAGGGTACCCGGATACTGCCGGCAAAAGGATGCATCCAGCTTCACCACATCGGTTTTCACCTCGAGAGTACCTTCCGCGGGCATGGCATTCCGCGCGTTGATGACAAGGTTCAGCACGATCTGCGCGATGTGCCCTTCATCAGCGTAGACCGAAGCGCGTTGTTGGGTCAGAGACAGAAGCAGTTTGGCAAGTACAGCCCCTCCGGTTGGTTCCTCAAGCGCGCGCCGAAGCGACTCCGCCGAACGGCTGATCACGCGATTCAGATCGACCGTGCGCGCCGGAGTTGCCTGGCGGCGGCTGAAAGAAAGCAGCTGCTCGGTAAGCCCCGCAGCGCTGTCGGCGGCTTTCACCATCTGTTCCGCGCTGGATCGCGCCGGGTGCGTGGCCGCCAATTCGCTCGTCACCAGCCGCGCGTAGCCGGAAATAATAGTCAGAGCGTTGCTGAAATCGTGCGCAATTCCGCCGGCCAGCCGCCCCAGAGCTTCCATCTTCTGGGCCTGGCGAAGCTGTTCTTCGATGCGCTTCCGCTCCGTGATATCGGTGAGCGTGCCCTCGTAATAGAGCACGCGGCCCTCTTCGTCGCGCACCACGCGGGCGTTCTCCTGCACGGTGATGACGCTCCCGTCGCGGCGGCGCAGTTGATACTCGATGTTCTGGAAACTGCCATCGCGTTCCAGCCGCTCCAGCAGACGCTTGCGAACGTTCGGGTCGACGTAAAGATCCTTGGCGATATTCACGTCGTTCATGTCCGCTTCACAAACCAGCCCGAGCATCCTGAGCAACATCGGGTTCGCCGCCAGGATGCGCCCCTCCGGCGTACTTTGATAAACACCCTCGAGCACATTCTCGAACAGCCCGCGAAAACGCTCCTCGGACCGGCGCAGAGCCTGCTCGGCGCGCTTGCGCTCGGTGATGTCGGTCATCATGGCGAGCACGCCCAGAAATTCGCTTGGCCGGTTGGGGAAGGGATTGCAACAGGCAAGGACCCACGCTTCACTGCCGTCTTTACGGCGGAGGCGCCGGTCGCATTGTTCCTTCAGCCCGCTGCGGAGGTTTTGAAAACGGACTCTCTCGACCGAAAGATCCTCCGAAAAAAAGAATTCTTCGGTCTTGCGGCCGACGACTTCAGAGACCTCCGCGCCGAGAATTTCGGCGATACGCGGATTCGCATACGTAATTCGCGCCTCGCTGTCGGTAACCCAGATCCCCTCGCCCGAGGTTTCGACGAGCCTGCGATGCCAATCTTCGCTGCGCGCGGCCTCTCGCATGGCACGTCGCAACCGGGCGCTGCCGATGCTGAGAAGCAGTCCTTCGCCCGCAAACAGACCCAGGCGAATAATCGCACCGGTCAGGCTAAGGCGGGGGTCTCTCTGAAGGTATGTCGCCGACCAGGCGGTCATCAGTACGGTGGAGAGCAACCCGGGTCCGAAGCCCGCCCACGCGGCGCTGGCAATCACGGCGGCGAATCCCGGCAGTAGCGGCGTGATCGGGGTCGCCAGCACCGAGTTCAGCGCGACTTCGAGGACCCACGAAAGTGCGCTCGCCGCTAAGGCGAACGTATAGCGGGCCCACGGCGGCTCAGGTGGAGCGAAAGACGACAGCTTGGTTGGTGGATGCCGCAAGGATTTACCAATAATGATTTACCAAAATGATAGCGTATTTCTGCGGATTGTTACGCTCGCTCCGGACACGCGGCGAAAGCCGCGTCCCTTGCTGGTCGGCATGAACGCGACTGTCATCGTGCGTCCTACCCTCGGACAGCTGCCAGAAGCACGCCGAACACCACTACAATTACCGCTCCGAGGACGTTGTACCAGAGGTACGCAATATGAGTGAACAGCGCACAGGCAACGATGGCGGCTTCGGCGATCAGCATAGCCCAGAAAGCGGCCGAGCCACGGACCCGGGGGAAAAAGAACGCCAGCGTGAAGACTCCCAGCAGCACCGGATAGAAGTAGGATCCGATCTGGTTTACGGCCTCCACCAGGGAGCCGCGGTTGCGCGCGTATTGGGCGAAGATCACCGCCCAGATTCCCCAACCCGCCGTGAACACTTTCGAAACCAATAGATAGTGCCGGTCGGAAGCCTCGGGACGGAAATGTCGGCGGTAGAGATCCATCACGCTGACCGCCGCGAGCGAATTCAATTCCCCGGAACTCGAAGACATGGTAGCCATGAAAATCACCGCTATCACCAGGCCAACCACGCCGGCCGGAAAATACTTTGTCACGAACGTCATGAATATGTAGTTGGTGTCGTTAAATGTGGCATGCTGCGAACTTTCGTAGAGTTGGATCCCACTCCGGCGCGCGGCATCGACTTCGGTTTGCGCGGCGCGGTATCTCCCGAGCGAATCCTGGATGCCCGCGGCGTCGGTGCTTTTGCGCGCGGCACTCACAGCCTCCGCCGCCTGCCGGCGCTTTCCCCAAGCATTGTCAAAACGGCTTTGCACCTGGCTCCAGGCCGGCTGGGTGGAGACGGCCTGCATGGCATTCTTTTCGAACATCATGGGGGGCGGAATAAAGACGTAGAAAACGAAAACCATGGCGCCCACGAAAAGAATAAAAAACTGCATCGGCACCTTTGCCATGGCGTTGAACAGCAGGCTCAGACGGCTCTGCGCCACCGATTTTCCGGTGAGATAACGCTGCACCTGAGATTGGTCGCAGCCGAAATATCCCAGCGCGAGGAACGAACCTCCGATCAGGCCGCTCCACAGGTTGTAGCGATTGTTGGGGTCGAATTTCAGGTCCACCGCGTTCAGTTTTCCCGCCGCACCGGCCAGATAGACGGCGTCTGAAAAGCTGACTCCGTGCGGCATTAGCGAGACGACGGTGATGAGGCCGAGAATCAGGCCGAAGAAGATGATCGACATCTGCAGGACGTCGGTCCACATGACGGCCGGAATGCCGCCCTTGGTGGTGTAGACGATACAGACGACGCCGATGATGATAGTCGTCACCTGATCGGACCAGCCGAAGATTACGGTCATCACAATGGCGGGTGCATAGATGGCGATGCCCACCGCCATACTGCGCTGCACCAGAAACACGATAGCCGCGAGGGCGCGCGTTTTCGCATCGAAGCGGCGCTCCAGATATTCATACGCGGTGTAAACGCCGGCGCGGTGGAAGATGGGGACGGCCGTCGCCGAGAGAATCACCATGGCGATCGGCAACCCGAAATAGAACTGCACGAACCGCATACCGTCGACGTAGGACTGGCCGGTGGTAGCGATGAAGGTGATCGCGCTCGCCTGCGTCGCCATGATGGAAAGGCCCATGGCATACCACGGCATGGTCTTACCCGCCAGCAGGTAATCCTTGACGGTTTTGCTGCGACGGCCGCGCCAGAGACCGAAACTGGGGATCGCGACGATCGTCGCGATCATGACGATCCAGTCTAAGGTCGTCATTTCGTCAGGAGAAGTACCGCGTGAATGCGTAGAAAAGGATAATCAGAAACGCCAGCCAGGCGAGCACGACGATATTCACGTTGCGCCAGCGGCCGAGAATGGGCGGCGGTTCGTCCACGCGCATTTCTATCGGAAGCTTCATAAACGAGAGGCCAATTTCAAACGAGTAAGTCTCCGCGCAGCACCGTTACAGCCTGCCCCAGAAGAAACACTCTATCGCCTTCGAGGCGCACCTTGACGACTCCGCCGCGGCGCGAGGCTTGAAATGCCGTCATTTCAGTCTTCCCCAGGCGCTCCGCCCAGAATGGAGTCAGGGCGCAGTGCGCGGAGCCTGTGACAGGGTCCTCGTCGATTCCGGAACCAGGTGCGAAGAAGCGCGAAACGAAATCGAATTCGCCGGACCCGCGCGCTGTGGCAATCACCCCGCGTACCGGCATCTGTCGGAGCATGTGGTGTTGAGGCTGCAACGACCGCAGCGTCTGTTCATCGGCCACTTCCACCAGATAATCCAATTGATTGCGGCCGCTGTACTTCAAATCGCATCCGAGCGCTTCGTCGAGTTGAGGCGGAGGCCCTGACGGCTGCACCAACATTGCCGGAAAATTCATTTCGATCCACTCGCCGCGCTGCTCGCAGGTGAGGACGCCGCTCAAAGTATGAAAGCGCGCGGTGACTCCGGGATTCAGATGTCCATCTTCCCAGAGCACGTGGGCGCTGGCCAGAGTGGCGTGCCCACACAGCGCCACCTCGACGGAGGGCGTGAACCAGCGCAGCCGATAACCATCGCCATCCGCCTGCAGAAAGGCGGTTTCGGAGAGATTCATCTCCATGGCGACCTGGGACATCCACTCTTCGTCGCGAGGCCCGGCCAGAACGCACACCGCCGCCGGGTTTCCCCCGAAAGGTTTCGAGCTGAAGGCGTCGACGTGGGTAATGCGAAGTGGCATTACACGATTATCGACTATGGGGGCTATCCACCACTTCAAAACATAGACAGGCGGCAGCGCCTATCCCACATTTATTCCACGCTGACGGTAATGTTGACAGGCACATTCTTCGGCGGGTAACAGGCTTTGTTGTCGCAAGCCTGGTAACGCAGCACACCGGTCTCGGCCGCCGGTCCCGAGGGTGCGGTAGCCGGGACTTTGAATTTGGTCGCGATACTGAATTCTCCGGTAATTACCGAAAGCGGCTTGTCAGTGGGCTGCTGGAAGGGAAACCTTTCAGACTTCGGCGGCGGGTACGCGATGGAATCCATCTGCAGCGGTCCGGCGGTCCACTTCAGCGTGAGCGGAATCAGATAGCTCTCCGTCGGCTTATTGCTGTTGGCATGATAACCCGCCGGCAGCGAAGCCTTGACCGTCACCACCGTAGCGGCGCCCTTCGTAACTTTGATGGTGGGAATCGGACTAACCGTGAGGTTAGGACTCATCTGCGCGCTTAGCGCCACGGCCAGCATTGGGAGCAGCCTCGAGCAACTTCTCAATCGCATCTTCGAAATCCTTCCGGCTGGTAAGCCCGACATGAACGGAAGCGATACGCCCATCGCGATCGATCACGAAAGTAGTGGGCAGTGCTTCCACTCCGCCATACTGTTCGCCGGTCACGTCGTCTCCCAGCACGATTCTGTAATTGATCTTTTTGTCCGTCACAAACGGATTGATGGCCTTCCAGCCATCGTCGTCCATGGAGACGCCGAGCACCTCAAAGCCGCGGTCCTTATATTTGCGCTCGAACTCTTCGAACCAGGGAATCTCAATGCCGCAGGGACCGCACCAGGTCGCCCAGAAATCCAGCAGCACCACTTTACCGCGATAGTCGGACAAGTGGACAAGCTTGCCGTTGGCGTCCTTCAGGGCGAACTCGGGCGCGTGCTTTCGATCCTTGTTGTCTTTGACGGGACTGCCGGCGCGAGTCTCGGGCGCGCGGAATACCAGGCCCAGGATTACGGCGACGCTTGCGATGAGCAAAAGCTTAAGCAAAAACCGCGAATTCTTCACTCTCTTGATTATATCGGGAGATCTACACGGCGACGCTATGTCCGTCCAGAAAGTCTTCAAACCAGGCGCGGCGGGCGCTCCGGTGGCGCGGGGCGGCCAGCGTCAATTCTTTTTCCCCGCCGCCGCAGCACCACGCCCCGGTATCGCAAAAACTTTCACAACAATATTCGCGCCATGCCCGCGTGCGGGCGTTCACATCCAGGGCGCGCAAGCGCTTCTTGCGCCACTCGGCGGACCATCCGCATTCCCCGCGGACGCGCGCCTGCCATTCTCTGCGCAGCAGGTTCTCCCATGCGATGCGCCGGCCGTTACCCGCCCGCACCCATACGAAATGCAGCAGTTCATGAAGCAGTATGCGTGCGTGTTCCGCGGAATCCTTGCACAGTTCTTCGTCGAGAACGATCAGCCTGTCGCGAATGAAGGTAGCGGCGTGGGCGACGTTACCCGCCGTATCGAGAAGATTTGCCCGGTAGCGAACTTCGATGGGCCGTCCTGTCAATGGAAGCGGGAGCGTAGACACACTTTAGTGGACCTTGATGGTGACGGTGCCGCTATCCATTTCGTTATCCCCGCCCAGCGCCGTAATCTTATATGTCGTGGTCTTCCGAGGCTTATCCGAAATGCAATTGGTCCGGGCATCGAGCTTGCCGGGAGTCGCTTTGACTTTCTGCGCATTTTCGACCTTGAAGCAGACCTTTACCCACGCACCGCGGCGCACGTCGATCGAGTCCGCCCGCAGGTCGTAAAGCCTCGGGGGCGGCGCGCCAGCCGTCACCTCGACGGATTTCGTTTGACTGGCTCCGTTGGCCCCCCAGGCAGTCAGGCTGTAAGTGGTCTTCCTTTGGTTCGGGGAAATTTCAATGCATCGCGATACCGCGGGATACACTTCATCGGCCGGTGGATCGAGTTCGAGCTTTACCGCGTTCTCCACGCCATAGCAAAGCTTGCCTTTGGTGCCCGTGGGGATCATGCGGTCGACGGCGTAGAACTGAACGATCTTCACAGCCTGTGGCGTTTTGTCTCGGCAACCGAATGTCGCAAGAGTCAACATGAAGGCTGCGCCAGCAAATCGCATACAGTACCAGACTACCGTGGCTTCAGGGACCGGGTCTTACAGGAATTCGTAACCTCGGCGCGACACACCCGAGGCGATCACTTCCGTGGTGCAGCCATTCATGGCGAAGATCTGGCGCACCAGATCGCAGACACGATCGTATCCCCGTTCATAGAACACCAGAACGCCGGGCCCGGCGCCGCTCAGTGTGCAGCCCAGCAGGCCGGGAGCGCGCAACCGGAGAATTTCGGCCAGGCCCGGCACCAACTGGGAGCGCACCTGCTGGTGCATCCGGTCGTCGAGGGCGGTGGGGAAGACCGACATATCGCCGGTCGCAAACGCCGCCATCAACAGGGCCGCGCGCTGCACGTTAAACGTGGCGTCGGCACGCGAATAACACTCCGGCAGAACTGCGCGTGATTCTTTGGTCGGCAGCGCGTAATTCGGGATCACCACCGCCAGCGAGAAATTGTCAGGCATTTCAATTCGCACAGCGCGGGTCATGCCGCCGGGTTCGACTGCGCTCGCGACGATCGAGCCCAGCACGCAGGCCGACACATTGTCGGGATGGCCTTCGAGACGCGCCGCTTCGTCGAGAATTCGCGCCGGCTTCCAGCGCAAATCGAGCAGCTTTTCGGCAATCACCACGCCGGCCGTGAGCGCCGCGGCGCTGGAACCGAGCCCCTTACCGATCGGGATGTCGTTGATGATGTCGAGATTCACCTGAGGCAGCGTCATGCGTGCGCGTGCGGCCACTGCCAGCGCCGTTTGCCAGATCAGATTGTCCTCGCGGGTTGAGATCAGCTCCGCATCGCGTCCCTTAGCCCGGATGGTGAGCCGGTTACCCAGGGAAAACCTGCACTCCAGATAGATCTGCAGCGCTACACCCAGAGCGTCGAAACCAGGCCCCAGATTGGCGCTGGAGCCAGGCACGCGGAGGATATTGAGAGAGCTCAAGCAGTTATTATCGCCCACCGCTTTTTTCGCGGCTGGAAAATAACGAAATCCGGCGTACCATAACGGAGATGGAAGCTCCGCGCTATCTGTGCTCGCAACTCGTGAAGCTGAGTTGGAAGGAAGGCGCAGCCATCGTGAACCTGGAGGAAATACAGCCCGGCGGAGCGGTTCTCGAGTCGGAAGTGGACGTGCCGGTGGGGCTGGCGGCGGAGATTCGTTGCGGCAATGCCTTCTTTGCGGGAAAAATTACGCGCGCGGTTCAACATGAGCTCGGCGTGCGCATTGAAATGGAATTTTCACCGCTCACACCCTGGTCGATCGAACGCTTCCACCCGGAACACCTGCTGGATGTCTCGGAGATCGGGGACGACCCTACCGAATCTCCATGATCTCTTTTTCCTTGGCCTTGGCCGCCTGATCGAGCTTCAGCATGCAGGCGTCGGTCATCTTCTGCGTCTCTTCGTGGCCGCGGCGATCTTCGTCTTCGGCAATCTTTTTCTCTTTGGCGAGCTTCTTGATCTGCTCGTTGGCGTCGCGCCGGATATTGCGAATCGCCACCCGGTGATCTTCGGCAATCACGTGCAGCTTTTTCGCGAGATCCTTGCGGCGCTCCTCGTTCAGCGGTGGAATCGGGATGCGGATGATCTTACCGTCGTTCGACGGATTCACCCCCAGATCGGCGACGCGTATGGCCTTCTCGATAGGGCCGATCTGCGAAGTGTCCCAGGGCTGCACCGTAATCATGCCCGGCTCGGGGACATGCAGGTTCGCTACCTGGTTGACTGGCGTCGGCGTCCCATAGTAATCCACTCGCACGTTATCGAGAAGATTCACGCTGGCGCGTCCCGTCCGCACTGTAGCCATGGCGTGCTGCAGGTCGCTCAGAGCCTTCTCCATGCGCTGTCTCGCGCTGGCTTCGATTTCCTTGACAGTATTCATGTTCTTAGCTGATCAGCGTCCCGACGGATTCGCCGGACGCCATTCGCATTATATTGCCCTGCGTGTTGAGATTAAAGACCAGAATGGGCAGCTTGTTGTCGCGGCACATGGCAATTGAAGTCGCATCCATCACACCGAGAGATTTGGTCAGGACTTCGGTATAAGTGATGTGCTGGTACATCACCGCATCGGGAAACTTCATGGGATCTTTGTCGTAAACGCCATCGACCTTGGTGGCTTTGGCGATCACCTGCGCCTTGATCTCGAGCGCGCGCAGCGTTGCCGCCGTGTCGGTGGAGAAGTAGGGATTCGAAGTGCCCGCCGCGAAAATTACGATCCGGCCCTTTTCAAGGTGTCGAATAGCCCGGCGCCGGATATAGGGTTCGGCCACCTGATGCATCTGGATGGCGCTCATCACACGGGTATGCTGGCCCATCTGTTCGAGCGCGTCCTGCAGAGCCAGCGAATTGATGACTGTGGCGAGCATGCCCATATGGTCACCGGTCACGCGGTCCATATTGCGCGCAGCCAGCGCGATGCCGCGGAAGATATTGCCTCCGCCCACCACTACGCCGACCTGGATTTCTTCCTGCGCCAGCGCGGCGATCTCGGCTGCCAGACCCTTGACCCGGTCGGGATCGATCCCGAAGGATTGCGGGCCGGACATGGCCTCACCGCTCAGCTTGAGAAGAATCCGATCGTACTTGGGCATAGAGTGCCCGCGCTACGCCGGGTCCGCGTCGCCGACCTTGAAGCGGGCGAATCGCGAAACCGAGATATTTTCGCCCAGCTTGGCGATCTTCGTCTTGATCAGCTGATCGACGGAGATGGTGTTTTCTTTTACGAAGGGCTGTTCATACAGGCAGATCTCTTCGTAAAACTTCGCCATGCGGCCTTCCACCATTTTTTCGGCGATTTTCTCGGGCTTGCCCTCGGCCATGGCGCGCGCCTTCTGAATTTCCTTCTCTTTTTCGATCACCGCCGGAGTGACGTCTTCCTTGCGGACGAACTGCGGATCCGCCGCCGCCACATGCATGGCGAGATCGCGCACCAGTTCCTGAAAATCGTCGGTGCGGGCAACGAAATCGGATTCGCAATTCACTTCGATCAGCACGCCCAACTGAGCGCCCGCGTGAATATACGACCCCACCGTACCCTGTTTCGTGGTGCGCGACGCTTTCTTCCCGGCGGACGCGATGCCGCGCTTGCGCAGCACCACTTCCGCTTCATTGATATCGCCGTTCGCTTCGGTGAGAGCGCTCTTGCACTCCATCATGCCCGCTCCGGTCCGCTCCCGGAGCTGCTTCACCAGACTCGCACTAATTTCCGCCATATTGACAGACCTCTACGCCGCCCCATTAACGCTGCGGCTCAGATTAAATTTTCCTCTTTTAGACCTGGCTTGCTTCGGCTGCTACCGGCTCGTTGGTTTCCGATGCCGGACCTTTACGGCTGGACGCCGCCGTATCGTCGAGCATCAGGCTTTCCTGCATGATCTGCTCGGCGTACTTCGGATCCACATATTGCGAGTATTCCGCCAGATCTTCCACGGCGGTTTCGTCGCTGACAACCTTTTCGGTGGTGAAATCGTGTTCCGTGGCCAGCGCCCGGCCTTCGATCACAGAATCCGCGATCTTACTGGTGAACAACCGAATAGCCCTGAGCGCATCGTCGTTGCCTGGAATCACCCAGTCGACTTCGTCCGGATCGCAGTTGGTATCGACGATGGCCACTACCGGAATGCCCAGGCGGCGCGCTTCCTTTACCGCGATCGCCTCTTTATTCGAATCGATCACGAAGATCACGTCGGGCAGGCCCGGCATGTCTTTTATGCCCGCCAGATTGCCGTCCAGATGTTTGCGCTCGCGCTCCATGCGCACGATTTCTTTCTTCGGACGACCGCCGTAATCGCCTTCCGAAGCCATCTGCTGCAGCTCCTTCAGGCGCTTGATCGACTTCTGCACCGTGATCATGTTGGTGAGCAATCCGCCCAGCCAGCGCTGATTCACATAAAACATCTGGCAGCGATTGGCCTCTTCGGCGACGGCTTCCTGTGCCTGACGCTTGGTTCCGACAAACAAAACCGTCTTACCCTGCGCCGCCATTTCGACCACATACCGCGCCGCATCTTTGAAAAGCTTCAGCGTTTTCTGCAGGTCGATGATATAGATACCGTTACGTTCGCCAAAGATGTATTCCTTCATCTTTGGATTCCAGCGCTTGGTCTGGTGCCCGAAGTGAACGCCGGCTTCGAGCAACTCCTTCATTGAAATAGCAGGCAAACTAACTCCTTAGGATTGACAGAACCCGTTCGGCGGCGCGCGGCCCAAAGCGAGATTTGCGCGAGGAGGCGAACGGGCGGCTTAACAAGAAATCGGGGCGCAAGTTATCCCGGCGCCCCGCCCACAAAATGCAAAAACTTTACCGCTTGGAGAACTGGAAGCGCTTACGAGCACCCTTCTGGCCGTACTTCTTGCGCTCATGCTGCCGGGGGTCGCGCGTGAGCAGACCCGCCTTCTTGAGCGCTCCACGCAATTCCGCGTTGAATTCGACCAGTGCGCGGGCAATGCCAAGCCGGATGGCGCCGGCCTGCCCTACTACGCCGCCGCCGTTAGCTAGTACCAGCACATCGAACCTGTCCTGCATCTCCACGGTACGCAAAGCCTGCCGCACCGGGATTCTGCCCGCTTCCGTCGGAAAATAATTCTCCAGTGCGCGGCCATTCACGGTGAATTTACCGGATCCCGGCCGCAGAAACACCCGGGCCACGCTGCGTTTGCGGCGCCCGGTTCCCAAATATTGCTCGATTTTCTTTAATGCCATGCCTTACGGGGACTCTGATACCTTTCCTATGCCTACGCAGCGCTTCCTTAAGAAATGCCGAGCGCCGCAGGCTTCTGTGCTGCATGCGGGTGCTTATCGCCCGCGTAAACCTTCAGCTTCCGGTACATCTGCTTGCCCAGCTTTGTCTTGGGGAGCATGCCCGAAATTGCTTCCTCGATCATGCGGGTGGGACGCGTGGCGCGAACCTTCTGAGCGCCCGTTTCAACCAATCCACCCGGATAGCCGGTGAAGTGCCGATAAACTTTCTGAACGTCTTTCCGGCCCGTCAGTTTGACCTTCGCGGCATTGAGAACGATCACGTGATCGCCCGTGTCGAGAAATGGCGTCCAGTTCGCTTTGTGCTTACCCATCAATAACTTAGCGGCATGACTGGCGAGCTTGCCCAACACCATGTCGTTGGCATCGATAACATGCCATTTTCTTTCGATCCCCGGTTTGGAGGGGAAGACCGTACTCATGAACACACGACTCCGTTTAATTACGCTTACCAATACAGGCTATCGAAGGCGGCCGAATATGTCAAACCTGAGTCTTTTCTAATCGCGAAGCCGGTGGGGCAGATTTCCGATCTGCCCGCGCCCTATACCTTATGCTAACGACAAGACGCATGGATGAAAACCCGCTCACGATCCGAAGGTACACCAACTTTGACGAGATGAAGGCGGACAAGTACCGCTACTGGCAGAATCGGCCCGCGCATGAGCGGCTGGACGCGATTGAGGAAATGATCGAGACCGCCCATGCGCTCAAGGGGTGGGAGATTGAGCCGGATGTAGCAAGACTACAAAGACCTTTTGTTCGCCTTCCAATCCCATGGCGTTAAGTACCTGATCGTTGGTGGCTTCGCGGTCATTTATCATTCGCAGCCACGCTTTACGAAGGAGATCGACCTTTTCATCAAAGCGGACCCGGAAAACGCGAGTGCGATCTATGCTGGCTGGCTGTATTCGCCGCACCGCTCAAGGGTGTTAACTCCGTGGCCGAAGGATAAGCGCTGACGCGTCGCCGGAATGCCTGGAAACAGTCAACCACTCGCGCACGGAGCCACTCGTTTCCCCGCTAGTCCGAGGCCGGGTGCATGGGGCGTTGCGGCGCCGGTCCGGGCGCCACCCATGACAAAGCCAGCAACAATCCGAGCAAGGCAACGAGCAGGATCAGAAAATGCGACCACCGCGTGGAGTCGAACCGGGGCAACCTGAGTTGTTGGGGCACGTTGTTTCTGAACCCCAAAATGCCTCGCAGGTTACAAAGCTTTGGGTGGAAAAATCGTCAGGAAAGCATCATGAGTTTTGTTGTCCGAATGTCAGTATGGCTCGACGGTAAATCGATTCGCCCTGCGGTCGAACGCCATACGGGCTTTATCGAAGAAGCCGTTCTGACCCAGATATCCGCGATCCTGCCCGTCCAGCGACTCGCTGAATCCAGCCATCACGCGAAAGGACCCGAAGTCGAATCGGAGCGTTACTTCCCAAAAATGCAAGTTGGCGGGCGATCCAGTGAGTCCACGGAAGACCGTTCGTGGCTTGCCCACTGGACTAAAGCCGAGGTCCAGTGCCGAGTCAAGCGGGAAAAGACAATGGTCCGCGCCGGAATCGACCAGCACCATACAGTCGACTGTTCGCTCATTAGTCTGAATCGTGCAGATCAGGAACGGTCTGGCCGGAGGGAACGGACCGTAGCGGAATTCATGAATCAGGGCAATTCCAGTTTTCCAACAAGCGGACCGGCCACGAAGTCATCCCAATCCGGCACTCTCAGCAGGTGAGGTGCGGGCTCGCCCAGCGCGTTGGCCCGCTTGGTTACCTCGTCTGCGTCCTTCCCATACGCAAGAACGCGCCGCCTGTCATCGGAAAGAGCCGCCCAGGTATGAGGTGGCACATCCTTAAGCACTTCCATGAAGTGATCCTGGAACCACCCCATCGAGGATTGCGGTTTTGGATCGATCGCTTCCATGCGTTTGATGGTAGCGCGATTCAGCGGAACGACATACCCGCGAAACTAACCACGCTCTCCGCATCGATATTCCACTGCTCGTAGCGCTCCACCTGGCCACGCGCCCCGGGCCGAACCTTCAGAAACGTATAGAGCGGCGACGATCCGCACCATTTAAGATCGTCGCGATTCTCCTGCACCAGGTCCCAGAATCCACCTGCGTCCCCGGCCGCAACGCGCTCCATGCGCTGTTTGTCGCGCGCGCCCACCGCCAGCATTTCATTCTCATTCGCCAGCGCCGAAAACTCATCGCCATAGCGCCGGCCCATGTGCGCCATATCGATTCCCAGCACCCACAGCAGCCGACTTTCCTCGCGCGCCGCAATCTCCCCGAGAACGCCCAGGAATCGATTGACATCCTCGTTCGCTTCCGGTTTTCCGCCGCGATAAATACTGTGAGCGTACGACCCGCACAGAATCGGCAGAACCTTTATGTCGGGTCCGAAGATCGATTGCAGAAACACCACCTGAAACTCGATGGAATGCTCGACCGCGTGGCAGTAGTCCTCCGTCGCAATGGCGTTCCCCGCCTTGTGCGTAAGCTCGTCGACCAGGCCGACGTCGGTTTGAGTCGCGCCGAAGGGCGTCCGGTAAGCCTTCCGGGTCAGCCCGAATTTGTCGGCGGCGCCGTAATGGGAGGTTCCCAGGATTACGAAAGTGCGATCTTTGTACGGCGCTCCCAGCAGCCGGTACGCCGCCCGATACGATTCATAGCCGCCCACCGGACTCACATGCGGCGCTGCGATCCCGATCAGATTCCCGGCCAGAGCGGAAGGCTCCCCGCCCATCCATTGCTTCATTGTTCCCTGCAATTCTTCCGGATCGTCGGGGTAGGCGGAACCAGCATGCGCAGGCTTGCGCACCGGCGCTTCGGCGAACGCCCGCTGGCGTTCCTCCTTCATGTGCGCAAAATTCTCGTCGTCGAGGAATCCGCTGCGCGACAGGACATCGATCAGCTGATTTTCAATTTCGCCCACCTGCAGATCGCCGGTGATCCGCACCAGCGTCTGGCGCAGATCGAGTGGCGTTTGGCTCCCGTCGAAACAGCGCAGGCATTCCACCAGCGGCGGAGGAATAATCAGCACCGCATCCGAATATTTGAAGGAATCGCGAATCAACAGCCCAGGCCTGTCTTCGACAGGCGACGGCATGAAATCGAGGTCGCCCCGCAGGCGAGGCAATGGGGTCGACACGCGACTATCGTAACGCGTCCCCCGGCGCCCGGTGGGACAGATTTCCGATCTGTCCGAGTCAGCACATGCGGGCAGATCGGAAATCTGCCCCACCGGTCACAAACGGATGCAGATCTTGCCGAAGTGCGCGCCGGTTTCCATGTACCGCATGGCATCCACAATCTCTTCGAAAGCGAACACGCGATCCACCACAGGCCGCAGTTTGGCCAGCGCGATGGCCCGGTTCATCTCCTCGAACATCTCGCGCGACCCCACATAAATACCCTGCAGCCGCGCCGATTTCAAGAACAAAGGACGGGGATCGATCTCTCCCTGCCCAGCCAAAACGCCGATCAACGCAATGTGGCCGCCGCGCGCCACCGCCTTAATCGAGAGCGGCAAAGTGCCCGCACCCCCCACCTCTACCACGTGATCGATGCCCGTGCCGCCGGTGAGCGCACGCACCGCTTTATCCCAATCCGGAGTGGAGCGATAGTTGATGGTTTCATCCGCGCCCATCTGCCGCACACGCTCCAGTTTCGCATCGCTGCTCGATGTCGCGATCACGCGCGCACCCGCCATTTTGCCGAACTGGAGCGCGAAGATCGAAACGCCGCCCGTGCCCAGCACCAGCACCGAGTGCCCCGGGCGCAACGCCCCCGATCGCACCAGCGCATTCCACGCCGTGACTCCCGCGCAGGGTAAAGTGGCGGCCTCTTCGAACGAAAGATGTTCGGGAAAATGCACCAGGCCATCAGCACTCAGGCAGACCTGCTCGGCCAGCATCCCATCGATGGCCCCACCCAGCGCGGATGCGGCGTTATCGTCGTCGGGATTCCCTGCCAGGCAGCGCTGAAAGAAAATACCGCAGACGCGATCCCCCGCCTTGACGCGTTTAACGCCGGGACCGACCGCTGTCACTTCGCCCGCGCCGTCTGACAGCGGAATCAGCGGAGGCTTCACGGCCCGTCCGTAGCCACCCTTCGAAACCACCAGATCGCGGTAGTTGAGCGAGCATGCCCGGACTCGAATTACAACCTGACCAGCGCCCGGTACAGGCTCCGGAAGTTCAACCATACGCAGGTTTTCGAGGCCAAATGCCTCCACAAACTGCCATGCCCTCAAGGCCGCGTCCTCCTCGTTTTACTGCCTTCCGATGATATACTGTGAGTTTACCCGCGACAGGTCCATATCCTTGAGAACAGCTCTATGCCTCTGAAACCCATTGCCGCTAATTCCGGCGCAGACAAGAAGATTTACCTTCTGAAGCCGCGTGGTTTTTGTGCCGGCGTGGTGCGCGCCATCGACGTGGTCAAGATTGCTCTCAATCTGTACGGCCGTCCGGTCTATGTGCGCAAGGAAATCGTTCATAACAAGCACGTAGTTGAGGAACTGCGCGGGCTCGGCGCCATTTTCGTCGAGGAACTCAGCGAAGTGCCGGATGGCGGACGGGCCATCTTCAGCGCTCACGGCGTGTCGCCCGAAGTGCGCCGCCAAGGCAAGGAACGGGGTCTGATGATCATCGACGCCACCTGCCCGCTGGTGACCAAGGTCCATCTGGAAGCGGTCAAATTCGCTCGCGAAGGCTACACGATTGTTCTGATCGGCCACAAGAACCACGATGAGGTGATCGGTACCCTGGGCGAGGCGCCTTCAAAGATGATTCTGGTCGAGTCAGTCGAAGATGTAGACGCGCTTGGAATCGACGACCCGTCCCACGTCGCTTACCTGACGCAAACCACCCTCAGTCTGGATGAAACCAAAGACATTATGGAGCGTCTGAAAGACAGATTCCCCATGATCCGCGGACCCAAATCGCAGGACATTTGCTACGCCACGGAGAATCGCCAGATGGCGGTCAAGGGCGTGGCGCAGTTTTGCGATCTGCTGCTGGTGGTCGGGTCGGCCAACAGTTCGAACTCCAAGCGCCTGGTTGAGGTCGGGCACAATTACGGCGTCCAGTCTTTCCTCGTCAACGATTGGTCGGATGTGGATCCGGCCTGGCTTAAAGGCGCGAAGAATGTCGGTGTTACGGCGGGAGCTTCGGCACCCGAGTATTTAGTTGACCGGATCGTTTCGGCCCTGCAGGATGAGGGCTATGGCCAACTCGAGGAGGTGGAAATGATCGAAGAAGACGTTCGTTTTTCGCTACCGCCGGAGCTTGCCGGCGCCGCTCCGCAGTTCCACCACATTACCCGATGACGCCAACGTTTCAGGCCGGATCCTCGACGCTCCGGGTCAGTGACGACCTCCTGAATGCGGCGCAAGACAAGATTGCCCGCGCCGCCGAACATCTGCTTTCCCTGCAGCATCCGGATGGATACTGGTGCGCTCTTCTCACCGCCGATACCACCCTCGAGTCCGATTACATCCTGTTGCAGTTATGGCTGCACCCTCCCGTCGTTGGGCCAGAGGGAGCCGGGGTATGGAATCCACCCAATCCAGGCCGCATTCAACGCGCCGCCGAGCGCATTCTTTCGCGTCAGTTGCCTGACGGCGGATTCAATATCTACGTCAAAGGCCCCAGCGAAATCAGCGCCAGCGTAAAGGCCTATTTCGCCCTTAAGCTGGCTGGCCTCGATTACGACGACCCAAATCTCACCCGGCTCCGGGATCGCATCCTGGCGCTCGGTGGCATCCAGGCAGCGAACAGCTACACCAAAGTCAATCTGAGCCTGTTCGATCTCTATCCGCGCGACGGCACGCCGAGTATTCCACCTGAAATCCTGCTGCTCCCCGGCAAGCTGCTCTACCAGATGTCGTCGTGGACGCGCGCCATCGTAGTGTCGCTGGCCATTGTCCACGCCCACGATCCGAAACGTCCGGTGCCGGCCGGCTTCAATCTCGAAGAACTGTTCATTCCCGGCGCCAGCACCACGTCTGAAGACAACGACAGCTGGCTGACCTGGCGTAAGACTTTCGTCCAGTCCGACCGCATCCTCAAGCTTTGGGAGAAATACGGCTTTGCCCGCATCCGCAAGGCCGCCATTCGCAAGTGCGAGCACTGGATGCTCGAGCGCATGAAGTTTTCCGAAGGTCTGGGCGCCATCTATCCGCCTATGCAGTACTCGATCATGGCGCTCGATGTGCTCGGGTATCCGGTGGACCATCCCCTTCGAGTCGAGGCTTTGCGCCAGTTCGAAAACCTGATGGTGGACGACGGTAAGACATTATTCTTCCAGCCCTGCTTCTCGCCCGTCTGGGACACGGCTATCGCCGGGTATGCCCTTGGCGAAGCGGGCTACGGAAATTCCCCGGCATTGGCCAAAGCGTCCGATTGGCTGCTCGCCCGCGAGATTCGCCGTAATGGCGATTGGTCGGTAAAGCGCCCCTACACGGAGCCCTCGGGCTGGGCTTTCGAATTCCGCAACGACTGGTATCCCGATATCGACGACACCGCCATGGTGACGCTGGCGTTTCCTCATATGCGGGCTTCCAATCCGCGGGCGCAGGCGGCCACCCGTCAACGCGCCATCGACTGGCTGCTCGCCATGCAATCGAAAGACGGCGGCTGGGCGGCTTTCGACGTGGATAACAATTGGGAGATTCTCACTCACGTCCCCTTCGCCGATCACAATGCGATGCTCGATCCGACGTGCGCCGACATTACAGGCCGCACGCTCGAGTCTTTTGCCGTCAACGGATTGGACCGCAATTATCCGGCGTGCCGCCGCGCCATCGACTATCTGACGCGGACCCAGCTTTCCGATGGCAGCTGGTATGGCCGCTGGGGCGTGGCGTTTATTTACGGGACCTGTTTCGCGCTGCGCGGCCTGCGCGCCATGGGCGAAGACGACCATGAGCCGCACATTCAGCGCGCCAACGAATGGCTGCGGTCCATCCAGAATCCCGATGGCGGATGGGGCGAAAGCTGCGCCAGCTACGACAACGATCTGTTTACTGCCGCCGAAAGTACGCCTTCGCAGACCGCGTGGGCGCTGATGGGCCTGATGGCCGGTGGCGACACGTGGAGCTCCAGCGTGCAGCAGGGCTTCGAATATCTGATCTCAACCCAGCGCGAAGACGGGACGTGGCACGAGGAACTGGCCACCGGGACGGGGTTCCCCAAGGTCTTCTATCTCAATTACCACTACTACAGTTTGTATTTTCCGCTGCTGGCACTCGCAACGCTTGTGAAGCTGCACACTCGTGTCGTCCCCGACTTTTGGCAGCACGCCGTTCGCGTCTTCGGCAGCCAGGAAACGGCCCGGCGTTGGTGTGCTACTCCCCTGAGTGAGTTGCGCAACCGCACTCCGCTGCAGGTCTTTGAGGAAGATGGCGATTCGAGCGCTGTCGAAGCCATCCTCGATCGCATCGGGTACGGCGTCTTCAGTTGAAAGGATTGCGCTTGTTCTCTCCATGCCGTGACCCGAGGGATCCGACCGGCGCAAGACGATGGGGAGGTCGATGGAACAGCCTTTCATGCCCCCAAGCGGACGTTCCGAGCCTTCTGATCGAGCCTTGGCCGCAGAATGATTTTCGGGCTCGATCACTTCTGGAATCCGAAGTTCTGTCGAGGGAATCTGGCGATGCCGTTCTCGTGAATCAAGCAATGCCGGCCGCGCCCTTTCACACGACTCCCATGCGGTCGCGGCTCTGTATCTTCGGATCCGCGTTGGGCAGGTTGTCAGGAGTACCCTCCGGGTCCGGCCGATTGGCAGTCGGCCATCACAGGCGGCAACTAATCTACTGGAACTCCAAGGTATGAAGCCCACACTGGTCACTGGCGCCTCCGGTTTCGTTGGATGGCATGTGGCGCGCCTGCTGGCCGAGCGTGGCCACAAAGTGCGGGCACTGCTCCGGCCCGGCAGCCGCATATCCGATCTTGACGACGTGGAGCGCGTCCCTGGCGATCTGCGGGATGCCGCGTCCCTCGAACGCGCCGTCGCAGGCTGCGGCCTCGTCTTCCATGTCGCCGCCGATTACCGGCTCTGGTCGAAGAACCCTGGCGATCTCTTTCGTTCCAACGTCGAGGGAACGCGCAATATGCTTTGTGCCGCGAAGGCTGCCGGCGTTGGGCGCTTCGTGTACACCAGCACCGTGGGCTGCATCGGAATCCCCAGCGGAGGCATTGGCGACGAGACTGTGCCGCTATCACTTAATGGCTCCTCGGGCGCTTATAAACGATCGAAATTCGAGGCCGAACAGTGCGCTCTGGAATTCGCTCGCAGTGGTTTTCCGGTAGTCATCGTCAACCCGACCGCGCCCATGGGCGATCACGATTTCAAGCCAACCCCCACGGGCCAGATCGTCCTCGATTTTCTGAATGGCGCCATGCCGGTCTACATCGACACCGGTCTCAACATTGTCAACGTGCGCGATGTGGCCGAAGGGCATCTGCTTGCCTGTGAGCACGGCGCCGCCGGGGAGCGCTACATCCTTGGCGCAGAGAATCTGACACTCGGTCAGATTCTCGGGGAACTTGCCGCGCTCACGGGCCGGAAGCCGCCAACGGTGGAACTGCCCTACTTCGTAGCCTGGGCTGCGGGCGTTGTCACCACGGCTTGGGCGGATCTCACGGGAATTCCACCGCGCGTGCCCATCGATGCCGTCCGACTGGCAAAGAATAAGATGTGGGTTTCCCATGCTAAAGCTGCGCGCGAATTAGGTTATGCTCCGGGACCCGCGCGGGAGGCATTATCGAACGCCGTCGCCTGGTTCACCCAATCCATGCGGTCGAAGGCGGCGGCATGACTGCACCTGTAGTTTTCATCGCCGCCGACCCGCGCGAATGCCAGCCCTGGGTCAATCATTGGGAGCAGATCAGGACCGTCGCTCTGCCGGTTCACTGGGCGCGCGCCGGTAGATGGATGGGCCGGGACGTGCTGGCGCTGGCTAACGGGGCAGGTGCGGAACGGGCCCGGGCAGCCGTCGAGGCCGCACCCGATCCCTCGGCAATCTGTAATATCGGTTTCTGCGGCGCCCTCGACGAATCCCTTCAGCCGGGCGACATTTTCGTAGCCACCGAGGTGCGCAATGGTACTCGAATTTACAGCGCGCAGGGGCCGCAGACTATGAATCCGGGAAAAATCCCCGCCAAATCGGGCATACTGGTTTCCGTTCCCCGTGTTGTCGAAACCGCCCTGGCTAAAAGACAATTGAGAAATACGGGGGCATTTGTGGTGGAAATGGAAGCCGCCGCCGTGGCGCGCGCATCGGAACAATTGAACGTGCCCTTCTATTGCATTCGGGCGGTGAGCGATCTGGCCAATGAAGATTTTGCGAATGACTTTAACAGATGTTTTATGCCGGATGGGCGGATAAACGCGGCGCGTCTCATCCTCGGCGCACTCCCCAGCCCCGTCCGGCGCTTCGGTGAACTGATTCGCCTGTCCCGTCGCACCGCGCTCGCATCCCGTAATCTTGGAGAGTTTCTTGGCAACTGCACTTTCTGAGCCTTCTGTCGACATCCCCACGAACATGCGCGCCGCTGTCTACCGCGGCAACAGCGTAGTGTCGGTGGATGAGGTTCACACACCCGCCATCGGCGACGGCGAAATCCTCATCCGCGTCGAGGCCTGCGGCGTCTGTCACACCGACCTCAAGAAGATCGAGTACGACCTGCTCACCCCGCCGCGCATCTATGGCCATGAAACCGCCGGCGTGGTCGCTTCCGTCGGCCGCGGCGTCTCGAGCGTGGAGCCCGGTGACCGCGTCATCGTTTTCCACCACATCCCCTGCGGCAATTGCTTCTACTGCCGTCGAAAACTTTATGCGCAGTGCCCGGTTTATAAGAAGGTCGGAGTCACGGCCGGATTTGAGCCCGCGGGCGGCGGCTTTGCTCAGTACGTGCGCGTGATGGATTGGATCGTCGAGCGCGGCGTGGAGAAGATTCCGGACGGCGTTCCTTTTGAAACCGCGGCGTTTGTAGAACCCGTCAATACTTGTTTGAAAGCCGTCGAACAGTGTAACCCGCAACCCGAAGATGTCGTGCTGGTGCAGGGCCAGGGGCCGATCGGACTCCTGTTTACCATGCTGCTGAAGCTGCGCGGGTGCACCATCGTCACCACCGACGCGATCCCCTCGCGTCTGGAACTATCGAAGGCCTGTGGCGCCACTTATGCCCTCGATCCCCGCACCGAAGATGTCCCAGCCAGGCTGCGGGCACTCACCGAAGGCCGCGGCGCCGATATGGTATTCGTCGCTACATCTGTAAAAGGACTGGTTGAGGAAGCCATTCGCTCTACCAGGCCCGGCGCGAAGATCATGCTTTTCGCGCAGACTTCCGATAAAGAACGTATTGAAATCTCGGGCGCCAGCATCTGCGTGGGAGAGCGCTCGCTGCTTGGTTCCTACAGCGCTTCCGTCGATCTGCAGCGACAATCGGCCGATCTCGTCTTCAATGGCTCGCTGCCGGTGCACTTATTGATATCTCACAGGGTCCCGCTTGATAAGATCGAACTTGCGTTCCGTCTGGCAACGCACCCCGGCGAGTTCCCGCAAGAGAACCCGCTGAAGATCATCGTCCGTCCGCAGGAATTTTAGTTTTGCAGGCAGGGTTGACCAACATGGCAGAAATGTCCGCGCACGACACAATGCTCGCAGCTGTGCTCTATGGGAAGGAGCACGTACAACTGGAACGCGTTCCGGTGCCCGACCTGGAGCCTGGCGATCTTCTCGTTCGCGTTCGCGCCGCACTCACGTGTGGGACCGATATTAAAGTATTTCTGCGCGGCTATCACGCCCGCATGATCATGCCGCCGGCTTTGTTCGGGCATGAACTGGCCGGCGATATTGTCGCTCTTGGCTCGCGCGTCAAAGGTTTCGAACTGGGGCAGCGTATTGTGGCGGCCAACTCCGCGCCCTGTCTGCAATGCTTCTATTGCCGGCGCGGCCGTGTCAATCTCTGCCAGGACCTGCTCTTCAATAACGGTGCGTATGCGGAATTCATCCGTATTCCGTCCCGCATCGTGCGTTTGAATACCTACATAATTCCTCCGCATCTCGACTACCGCGACGCCGCCCTCGCCGAGCCGCTGGCTTGTGTCGTGAAGGGCGTGGAAGATGCGCAGATGCGCCCCGGCGATACGGTGGCCGTGATCGGCGCGGGGCCCATCGGCTCCATGTTTATCCGGCTGGCCAAGCTGCGCGGCGCGCGCGTCATCGCGGTGGGACGCCGGCGTTCCAAACTGCAGCAGGCTATTCGACTTGGAGCCGATCGCGTGGTTGCCACCGAAGAGGTTTCAAACCCCGTTGCTACCGTCCGCGAATTGACCGGAGGCAATGGCGCCGACATCGTTATCGAGGCCGTGGGCAAGGCGGAAACCTGGAACTGGTCGGTTGAGATGTTACGCCGCGGCGGTACGGTGAACTTTTTCGGCGGACCCCCTAACGGAACTCGCGTCGAACTCGACACCAACCTGCTGCATTATTCGGAAATCACCTGCAAGGCCAGTTTCCACCACACGCCCGCTACCATGCGCGAGGCTCTCGACATCATCGCCAGCGGCGGCATTTCCGCGCGCGATTTCGTCGACGCCGAGGAGCCGCTGGAGAATCTTTCGTCAGTGCTTTTCCGTCTGGCCGAGGGTGGCAGCGCGCTGAAAACGGCAATCATCCCCTGAACCGGATGACCACCTATCTTCTCCCCAGTGCGTTTGTCGCCAGCACCCAGGCAATGGAACGCGCCTGGACGCCTGCCGAGTCCCAACGCTACACCCACTGGCTCGCCAATCATCATTACGAGAACTTCCACGTAGTCAGCTTCCTGCTGCCCAAACATCTGCATCAGGATTTCTACAACGTCTACTCCTACTGCCGCTGGGCCGACGATCTGGGCGACGAAATCGGCAACACCCAGGAAAGTCTGCGTCTGCTCGAATGGTGGTCGCACGAACTCGATCGCATGTATGCAGGCGAAGCGCGCCACCCCGTCTTCGTAGCTCTGCGCGGCACCGTCGATAAATACGGAATCCCCAAACAGCCCTTTGCCGATCTGGTGCGCGCCTTCATTCAGGATCAAACCGTTACGCGCTATCAAACCTGGGAGGGAGTGCTCGATTACTGCGTCTACTCCGCCAATCCTGTAGGCCGTCTTGTGCTCTATCTCTGCGGCTATTCCGACGCCGAGCGCCAAAGCCTTTCCGACGCCACCTGCACAGGCCTGCAACTGGCCAACTTCTGGCAGGACGTTACTGTAGATCAATTGAAAGACCGCGTCTATCTGCCGCTCGACCTTCTCGCGCGCCACAACTACACGGTGGAGGATCTCTTCGCCCACCGGTATGACGAACGCTTCCGCGAGGCCATGCGTGAAGCCTGCGTCCGCGCCCGCGAATTTTTCATGACGGGATTGCCGCTCGCCCGCATGGTAAACAAGCGCCTCTCGGTCGATCTCGAACTCTTCAGCCGCGGCGGCCTCTGCATCCTCGATAAGATCGCCCAACAGAATTACGACGTACTCTCGCGGCGCCCCTCTATCTCGAAGGTTGAGCGCGTCCGCCTGCTGGTCGGCACGCTGGCGCGAGTGGCCTTCGCCCGCGCCGCATGATCTCGCTCGAGGATTCTTACGCGCATTGCCGGGCGGTGGCGAAAAAGCGCGCCAAAAACTTCTACTACTCGTTCGTCCTGCTTGACCGGGATCGTAAGAACGCCATGTGCGCCGTCTACGCCTTCATGCGCTACTGCGACGACCTCAGCGACGAGCCCGGCGCCAGCCGCTCGGCCATGGACCGTTGGCGTCAAGCGTTAACGAAGGCGCTCGCCGGAAAACCCGACGCCAATCCCGCGTGGCCGGCGTTTCTCGATGCCGTAGAGCGTTACCAAATCCCGCACCGTTATTTCTACGAAATGATCGACGGTGTGGCGTCTGACCTGGAACCGCGCGCCATCGAGAATTTCGACGAGCTCTATCGATACTGCTATCGCGTGGCTTCCGTAGTAGGCCTGACCACCATCCACATCTTCGGTTTCACATCGCCGGACGCCATTCCGCTGGCGGAGAAATGCGGCATCGCTTTTCAACTGACGAACATCCTCCGCGATATTCGGGAAGACACGGAAATGGGGCGCGTGTATCTGCCCGCCGAGGATCTCCTCCGCTTCGGGGTAGAGCTTGACGACATCCGGCACGCCCGCCGCACCGGCCGCTTCGGACGCCTGATGGATTTCGAGATCGATCGTGCGCGCCGCTATTACCAGGAATCCGCGCCGCTGCTGAATCTGATCCAGCCGAAGGCGCGGCCCTCGCTCTGGGCATTGATCGCCATCTATTCGAACCTGCTCGACCATATAGCCGAGGCGCACTACGATGTTCTGACGCGCCGCATCTCCCTCTCCACCGGCGAGAAAATCCTGATTGTCCTCCGCGCCGCTTTTGGCCTGACGTAAGCTCAGATTGAGGGAATCGAATGAATCCGCTAAGGCTGTCCGTTAATCGCCGCTCTGGTAATCGCGCTGGCCTCGTGCGGAACGCGCAAGACGGCTGCCGTGGCCCCAAGCATCGAGGTTGAGATCGTTATACCCGCAGGCGCGGAGGACGCGAACGCTCAATTACGGATACCCGCTGGCCGGTTCTCTAACCATGAAGAGACGCCGAAGGGTCTGCTTTTGACTCCCGCTGGCGAGGGATTATCCACTCTGTTCGCCTCACGCCAGCTTCGCCGCATCAAGGTCGTGCGCTGGGTACCCGGCTTGAACACACGAACCGGCGCAATGGTTCGTGCAACGCTGCTCGAACTGGCCCACCATCGCAGACCTGAAGCGCTGGCTGGTGCTATCACCTGGCAAGAACCAACGATATGGACGATTGAAGCGAAGCTGGAGTTCTCGGAGGATCCCAGCCTGCCAATGTTCGCGGATGGCCCTCACGTTTGCATCGTAGATGAAGCTGGCGCGCCTTGGTTTTTTCGAATGCTCGATACTCGATAACGATACAATTGAGTGGTGGCCTTCACTCCGAAAGACGCACGCGTCGACGCATTCGCGATTGAGGTCGCCGAACTTGCCGGCGAATCGAAAACAGAGGTCATACGCACGCCGAAGCGAGATCTGGAGCGATTTCTCGAAATTCACATCTGGCCCGCGATCCCAGCGAACCTCCTCGGTCGCGAGGTCCAAAAGAAAGAAATCGAAGATTACCTCGGCTTTGGACCCAGTGGTGTGTGAAGCTTCCTCGATGGAGGCGTTCCTCCTCTGTGGCAAGGACCAACACTAAGCGGGCTCCCCAGAGGCCGCAGCTTTAAATCACAGAGGCCTGCGGACCCAGCACATCGCGATACTTCTTCCTCTGAGTGGGGCGGATCACAACGCCGCCCGATTCGCGCTCAGAACTGCAGACGCGCCACGATCTGCCCATTGCGCTCCGTGGGAACCGCGCCACCTGTCTGAATACTCGTCACCGTAGTATTGATATATCCAAAGCCGGAAACGGTCTGATTTCCCGAACGAACCTGCGTCGCCGTCGAGTTGGTCGATGTGGGAGCGCTCAGGAACACTCGATTGAAAACGTTGAAGAACTCCGCCCGCACCTGCAGCGTCATCCTCTCCCGAACGCGGAAAACACGTCCGAAACTGAGCGATTCGGATGGCTGCCGCTGCCATCGGTAATCGTTGTAGTAGGGCGCCGCCGTACCGAACTGGCCAGCCGGAGGCTGCGACCACGCGGCCGGATTCAGTATGAAGGTCTGGTTCGGATCAAAACAGCCGCAATTCGGGTTTTGAATGAACAGTGGCACGTCGGGATTGCGATCCGCAAACGTGGCCGACTGACGGGGCAGGACGGCGGTGATATTGTTAGTCGCGACCGGCGACAGGATGGGCAGTCCGCTCTGGTAGCGGAAAGAGCCGCCCAGAGTCCAATCCCGCTGTAGAGCTCTTACCAGCTTGTTGGTTGCAAAAGCAGGCATCTGATAATTAAGAAGGAAGGCTGATACCAGTGGAATCGAACTGCCTGATATCGCCTTCTGAACCGGTCGATTGAAAACGTCGTTGACCATGGTGCTTTCGGCGGTGGTCAGTTCCTTCTGCCAGGTAAACGCATATTGCGCGTAGAATCCGTGCCATAAGCGCTGCGTGAGCTTGGCCTGCAGAGCGTCGTACCAGCTATCACCCAGCGGCGCCCAGGTTACGCCTATATTGCCGAATTGGGGAAACGGGCGCAGAGCCTGGGCCAGTGTATCGCCCATCGGAGCGCCGACGTAAGGTAACTGAAATCCGGCGGCCTGTGGCTTTCCCGAAGCAAAGGTCGAGGTCAGGAGCGACAGATTCGCGGGATTCGAAAGGCTCAGACCGTTCTTCGCCAGAATCTGGGGAGTCAAAGCGTTCAGATCGTCCAGATTAGTGGCCACCAGCCATGCGCCCCTGTTTCCTACATAGGCCGCTTCCGCCAGCAGGTCTTTCGTGAGACTTCGCTGCAACGAAATATTCCACTGATTGATGCGCGGCGGACGGCCCCCGTGCGGATCGATCCATGCCGGCGGGCTGTTGGTCAATCCGGGGTACGGATCGATCCCGGCGTTCAGAGAAGTGGGATACAACTGTGCCTGTGTGTAGGGCAAGCCCTGGGCAAAGGTTGCCGCCGGCATGCCGAATCCGGGCGCTACGAACGACAGGGTGTTATATTCGTTGGACGCGCCGCCGACGATTCCACCGATATAGTTGAAAGGATTGGTAGGCCCGTAAGTGAGACCCCAGCCTGCCCGGAAGACCGTCTTAGTGTCGATCTGATACGCAAGGCCAAGGCGCGGTCCGACTGCGTAGGGATACTTGCTGGTAAATTCGCAGCTGCAGCGCCCCGCGCCCGTGCCTTCATAGATGGTTGCGCCCAGCAGTCCGCCCACCGAAGGATTCGGAGTCGTCGGAGAGAACTCGGAAAAGCGATGATGGATTTCGTCGGCTGCGCCCTGCAGATCCCAGCGTAGTCCATAGGTGACAGTCAGCTTGCGATTGACTTTCCAAAGGTCCTGCACGAACAGAGACCAGGACGTCTTGCGGAATTGTGGATCCTTGGGGGTCGCCAAACTCCCGGAATCCGCCAGACCAAGCAGGAAACTTGCATAGGCATTTCCCAGGTTACCGCCGGCCAGGCTCCCCGCCTGCAGGTAGGGCTCGGCCGTCTCATTGTTGCTGAAGCCCCAGGTTCCCCAAGCGTTATTCACGGACCTGTCGGTATAGGCATCGATGCGGAAGTCGGCCCCGATTTTGTAGCTGTGATTTCCACGCCCATAGCTGAGGTTCACGACCGCGGTAGGCTTTTGCAGAAAGTACCGATCCGCATTGCTGGGTCCGACCGACAAATTCATGCCATAGCCACCGGTAGAGATGTTACCCAGCCGCGGGAAGCCCGTCGCCAAATGGCCGGTATAGTCGGATTCGATTCCCCCAATCAGCCCAAGCTGGCTTGGAGCGTCGTAACCCAGAACGCTGCTGATACCGACATCGGGGTTGTGATAATAAATGTATCCCGCGCCCATATGAAGTAACAGCGTGGGCGTCAGCGTATAGTCGTAATTCGCCCTCATGGTCTGGTTGCGCTCGTAGAGAATGCGCAACTGGGAGACTGTGCTTCCAAGGCCGTCTGGGTTCACGTACTGATCGGTGCGGAATCGCGACCAGTAGAACGATACATGCTGCTTGTCCGTAATGTTATGGTCGACCTTGATGCTCGGCACCGTCATGAACTTCGGTGTCGGATAGGTCTGGCTCCAGTTATTCACCAACGCGCTGGTAGTCGGCATGGGGAAGAGCGCCTCGATCTTCAACGCGATCGGGCTGATGCGGCTCATCGGGATCATGTTGCCGGGAAAAGGATCCGTTACCATCTGGCCGTTGACGGGGCGCGCCGTGGCCGGATCGAAGATGGTGTTCTCCATGATCGGGCGGCCCAGCGGGTCGGTACCCAGTTGCTTACCGGTTAGTATCTGGCTGAAGTCGCCATTGCGCATGGGTATGGTCGGGATGGTCTGAAGAATCCCGGAGATCACTCTGCTGTCCTTGTAGAACTCCCACCCAAGAAAGAAGAACGTCTTATTCTTGCCGTTGTAGACGTGTGGAATAACCACCGGGCCGCCGATGGTGAATCCAAAATCGTTCTTGCGCTCCGCGGGGCGGATCAAATGCCCATTGCCGTTATTAGTGAAAGTAAGTCCCGCGTTCAGGACATCGTTAGCCCAATACTCATAGAGGCTGCCATGATATTGATTGGTGCCGGATTTGGCGTTGAAATTAAACAGTCCTCCCACTACCTGGCCGAATTCGGGCGCGAAGTTACTGGTCTGAAGAGCTACAGCTTCAATGGCTTCGACCGACGGCTGCAATTCATCGATGCGAGCCGTGCTGAGTGAATTAGTAGCTTCCTGTCCTTCGAAGTACATCGTCTCGGAACTGTTGGGCGCTCCATTGACGCGGATCACGTTCTGACCCGTGTTATTGGCGCCTGGTTCCAAAGTGATAAAAGCGTACGGACTGCGAATATATCCGCCACTGAGCACACCGAAGTTGATGGGAAGGTTATCGAGCTGTTCGCCCGTGAGTGTGTGGCTTTGCTCGGCGTCTTCGGTCTTGAGCAAAGGCACCTCGCCCGTTATAGTTATGGACTCGGATGTTGCGCCCACCTCAAGAGTAAGATCTACGCGCACATTGGAAGCGACTGCCACAAGCACACCCGTCTGAGTGACTTTCTTGAAACCGGTGGCTTCGGCAGTCACATTGTAGACTCCCGCCGGCAGAGATGCGATTGTATAGCTGCCCGCGTTAGTGGTCGCGACAGGGAACTGCGTCCCGTTTTCCGAATTTACGGCCGTGACAGTGGCATTGGGCACAACGGCGCCGCCCTGATCTGAAATAGTTCCGGTGATGGTTCCGCGATCGCTCTGGGCGAACAAGGTGAAGTTAAGAGCGATCACGCAAAAAGTGAGTTTAACCAGCTTCATACGTTTTCCCTTCCTGATTCCGGACTTATCCGATTTATTTCTTACCAGCTGAGTTGCAACAATGAAACAGCCTGTCTGGGCAGCGTCATATCCAGATTCACGGCGCCGGCATGCACTTCGACCCACCGGGGAGAATCGAGTGTCTGCAACTGACCAGCGGCCTCGAGCGCCTGGTACTGCTCGGCCGTAGGTTGCTGGGGCGACCCCATCTGCTTCCACGCGGTAAACGCGTTACTGTGCGTGTCGTCGATCCGGTAATGCCGCACCAGTACACGGTTTGCACCGGCCGGCACCCCTTGGATTTCCAGATGCACTGGCACGGCGGGGGCGGGCAGATCGTCATCGTGATAATTCCACGCCAGCACCGAAATATCGTGATCCGACCGCACGGCCAGTGTATCCACATCCGGGTTGCCATGGACGCCGTCCTTCATGATTTCGTCAACGGAAATCCGCCCGCTGCTTTCCGCCCTGACCAGGTTGCCGCGCATCATGCCATCCATGCGGAACAGATTCAGCACAGGTTTATCGACGCCGTTGGTAGCCAGAGTCCGCAGACCGTCGAACCAGGGCTGATTTTCGAACTCGAATGCCCAAGTGAGCATTCCCCTGGGATTGGTCTTCTCCCGATCCGCCAGCTCCAGGATGCTCTTCATCATCGTCACCGTGTAAGAAGCGTAAAGCGGGCCGTTGCGATAAGCGTTCTGCGGATACACCCGAGCCGAGCAGGCCGCGCAACCTTCGGGATCGGACTCACTCAACACAATCGGCAAACTTCGAAACTTCGGAAACGCCGCCACTATTTTGTAGCCGGCTTCCACATCGGCGGCGTTCTTCGCGATGCCCATACGCACGTGGCCTTCAAATACCTGGGCGCGGCCTTTGGCGTGGTACGTGATGAAATCGAGCGGCGCGCCTGTCTTGCCTGTGACTGAGTTTTTGCCGTTGGCGCAATGTTCCAGAAACTGGCGCAGGAAAGCCGCGGACTTCTCTCCCGATGGCCCTGTGCTGGCGGGGCCGCCCACCAGCGCTTCCGGCAGCGCCCGTTTCACGCCGTCCACTGCATAGTCATAGAGCTTGTTGTAATCTTCCGGAGTGCCGTGCCAGTAGCTGATATCCGGCTCATTCCAGACTTCCCAATACCAGGTCGCCACTTCGGCCCGCCCGTACTTCTGCACGGTATGGCGGACCCACTGATTCACCAACTCGCCCCACTTCGCGTAGTCTTTGGGCGGGTAGGACCAACCGATGCTGTATTGATCGTTCTTCCCTCCCGGCACCCACGTCGGGTGGTAAGGATCGGGCTTGATCGAAAGCGCCTGCGGCATGAATCCGATCTCCACAAACGGTTTGGCGCCGGCATGCAGATAAGTGTCGAAGATACGGTCGGTGATGGTCCAGTCGTATACCGGTTTGCCGGACGCGTCTTCGGTATAGGCGTTAGTCGAGCCGAACTTCAAGCCGGGCGTACCGTCGCCTGTCGCCAGCATAAAGTGCGTGCGGATGTAGACAGGTTGCGCGCCCACAGCCGCCAGTTCCCCGACCAGCTTCGTCCCCAGTTTCGTGTAGGTGTAGTTCGGCTCGTCGTACCCAAAGTAGCCGTAAATCGGTTTGAACGGGCCGAGCGATTCGGCGGCGTTCACGTGGATCGTGACCGGGCTTTGGGCAAGCCCCGAGAACCCGGTGAGGAACAGAAAAGCGATCAGCCGCATATCAAGAAAGTTAATTCGCTGGATGCCAGCGTCATCGCAAATGTCAGACAGCTTATTGCTTTCGGACTATACTTTAGGCAGGGGTGCTTGTCAAGGCTTGGCGAATTCGTATGCGCAATCTGAAGCCGATTAAAAGAGTCACCATTGGAGAGCAGGTCGCTCTGCAACTGGCAGGGATGATCAGCGACGGGCGCTGGGGGGCAGGGCAAAAGCTTCCGTCCGAAAGCGCACTTTACCAGGCTCTGAGCATAGGGCGTTCCACGCTCAGGGAGGCGCTGAAGTCGCTGGCTTTCATCGGCATGGTGCGGATGCGGGCCGGCGACGGAACCTATGTCGCCGAGAAGTTGCCTGGCCTGCCAGACAGCATTCTGGCCCGTGGAACATTAAAGACCGAGAAGGACCTCGCCGATGTTTGCGAGACCCGCTTGGTTCTGGAGACGGAACTGGCCGCGATGGCGGCCGAGCGCGCCATGCCGGAAGATCTGCAGGTGCTGCGCGACCTGCTGGACCAGGCGAGGCTGAGCATCGCGGGCCACGGGAGGCCGTTTATTGAACTCGATATGGAATTTCATCTCGCGATCGCGGCTGCCGCCCGGAACGACGTGCTCCGGCGTCTGCTCGGCGAAATTCTGGTGCTGATCGAATGGATCATGAGGTCGCAGGAACTGACGGGCCTGCAGGAAAAGGCGCTCCACCAGCACGAAAAGATTCTCGAGAGCATCCTGAACCGGAATCCCGTCAAAGCCCGTGAAAATGTGGTGGCGCATCTGGGTACCTTCCAGCGCGCTTACACGATTCTCGGCAGGATCGTCCACGGCAGCGCCCCTCAGGCCGGACTTCTTCCCTCCAAGCCAGATTCCAACGAACTTACCCTCTAATCGGATTTCGTATTTTTCAATTGTCTGATGTTCAGATTTTGGTTGCATCAGACAAATTTTGATGATAATCTCCTCGCAAAGAAGCGGCGGGGCTCCTGCAACTCCAAGGGGAACTGCGGCTTTTTTCAAGGATTAGGGGAGCTCACCTATGCGAATCGGCAACGTTTGCCAATTAGCCTTCGTCCTGGCGGTTGGCGCAGTTTCTTTATTTGGGCAGGGAAATACCGGCACCATTCTCGGTACCGTCACCGACCAATCGGGGGCGGTGGTTCCGCGCGCCAAGGTCACCGTGACCAACGTTCAGACTGGCGTAGCCACCAATACCGAAACTGACAGTGTCGGCGAATACGCGGTTCGATTCATTCCGGCGGGTCAATACCGCATAGACGCGGATCTTACCGGCTTCAAGAAACTGGTTCGCGAGAATATTCAGTTGGACGTTTTCCGTGAGCTGCGTGTCGATCTAAGGCTCGAGACGGGCACCCAGGCCGACTCGGTAACGATCACCGCGGCCGCAGCGCTCGTCGAGACCGAGACCGGCACACTCAGTTCCACGCTGGAGCAGCAGCAACTCCTCGACCTTCCCTTGTCCACACGCGACCCCACTCAGCTGGAGAATTTTGTTCCGGGCGTTGTCCAGGTTTCGGGCGGAAGTGTTTCAAATGGTGGACAGGTCCGCCGGGACACTTACATGTTAGACGGCGCCAACAATACCCCGCAGGTATTCGGCGGCAACATTGTCGATCCCAACCCAGATGTGATCGGCGAATTCAAGGTCCTGACCAATAGCTTTTCGGCCGAGTACGGCCAGACCTCCGGCGCCGTAATGATTGGGAGCACGAAGTCCGGCACCAACGAATTCCATGGGTCGGCCTTCTGGTTCTTCCAGAACAACGTGCTGAACGCGGGTAACTTCTTCACGCACACGCGTCCCGTGGTGCGCTACAACCAACCAGGTTTCACGGTCGGTGGGCCTATCAGAAAGAACAAGACGTTCTTCTTCGGCGGCTACCAGAATACGCGCACTCTGGGAACTACCTTGTTCACCAACGGCAACATTCCACAGCCGGCCTTTTTCTCGGGCAACTTCTCCCAGATTCTGGGCGCAAAAGTGGGAACCGATGCGCTGGGGAACGCCGTTATGAGCAAGGAGATCTACAACCCGTATACATCGCAAAACGTGGTCGTCAACGGGCAGACCACCGTTGTGCGCATGCCGTTCAGCGGGAATATAATTCCCCAGTCCCTGTTGAGCCCCGCGGCCATCAATATCACCAAATATTGGCCCGCCCCGCAGAATGGCAATCTCTCCGCTAACTGGAACTCCGCTGCCGATAACCTGACCTACACCAAGGCTTACGACCTCAAGATAGACCACAATTTCTCGGATTCCGACAAGTTGATGGGGAGATTCAACAAGACTTTTCTTCGCCAGGTCACTCCGCCCGAGTTCATCGATACCCGCACCGGCGGCGGCGTTAACATCACTCCGAATTACTTTGCGACCATCGACTATGTTCACATCTTTGGCCCCCGCATCGTCAACGACTTGCACCTGAATTACTGGCAGCAATACGCACACCGGACGGCGGGAGGCAGTGGCGTGGTTTCTCTCGCTTCGCTCGGCATTCATGGCTTACCCGACCCCGACGACACCACGTTCGGTATGCCGACGTTTCAGTTCACCAACTTCGACACCATGGGCAGCGCCGCCAGCGCCTTCCTGATCCAGCTCCAGGCGAGCCGGTCGATTGTGGACACGGCATCTGTCTCTCTGTCGCGTCACACCATAAAATTCGGTGGTGAAGCGCGCCAGATCCGTACCGACAACCTGCAGCCCAACACACCCGTAGGTCAGTGGATCTTCAACAACTCGTTTACCAACCAGGTCGGTTTCTCCTCGACGGGCTACGATTTCGCGAGCTTCATGCTGGGATTAGTCGACCAGTTCACTTACCTGCATTTCCCCGACGAGTTTCGCACCCGGACCACCGTTTATGCCTTGTTCGTCCAGGACGATTGGCACGTCAACAAGAAGCTTACAGTGAACATGGGTCTGCGCTATGACGCACCTCTCTGGTTCCACGAAAAGCAGAATCGGTCGGGCGACTTCAATATCAACACCAACCAATGGGTGCAGTTTGGAACCGACGGTTTCCGTACTACGCCGTGGCAAAACGACGTGCTCAACTTCGGTCCCCGCCTGGGCCTTGCCTACAGCCCGTTCGGCAACAACGACACCGTGATTCGCGCCGCCTACGGCTTATTTACCGTCGGCGTTGGACAGAGTTTCCGTGAAAGTTATATGCAGTTGTCCCCGATATTCGCCGAGGGTGATGGAGGCCGCTACACCAGCACCAATAACATCAACTGGAACGCCACGCTCGATAACGTACCGTTCACCAATCAGGGCCTGACCGGAGCGGGCTACGCCAGCACCGAGATCTACCCCAATACGAATAAGATGGCCTACATGCAACAGTGGAACTTCAATATTGGGCATCAGATCAGGAACACGCTGATAGAAGTCGGCTATGCCGGCAGCAAAGGCACGCACCTGAATATGGGTGGTTACGAGGGCGATTACAATGTGAACGCCATTCCGGGAAGCCTGCTTTCCACCGCGCGCGGCCAGTTCATCGCGCCTTATGTGCCCTACCCGCAATTTCCCGTGGGAGTCGATGTGGAAACCTGGATCGGGTCGTCGAGCTATAACTCGCTGCAGGCCAAAGTGGAACGCCGCTTCAGTAACGGATTCGGTATCCTGGGCGCTTTCACGTGGATGAAAACTATCGATGTGGGCGACACCGGCTACCGCGATCCCGCCGGCAATCGGAACCTCGACCGCGGACTCTCCGCCAACAGCATCCCGACCCGCCTCACCGCCGCCTGGACTTACGCGATTCCGCTGGGCAAGGGCAGGAAGTGGCTTAGCTCCGGTCCCCTCGTCTATCCCCTGGGTGGCTGGGACGTCAACGGCACGCTGACTCTGCAGGCCGGGGCGCCGCTGAATCCAACCGAGAATTACAACAGTGAGGTCGCTGGCCAGGAGGTGTTTAACGCGCCTAATGTGAGCGGCAACCCCATTCTCCCGAAATCCCAACAAACGTTGAACGAATACTTCAATACCGCCGATTTCTCCATACCGGCCCTGTACACCATGGGCAACGCCGGTAAGGGCATTGTCTTCGGTCCCCCGATGCGGCTGATGAATATTACGCTCGGTAAACGCTTCTACCCCTTCGGCGCCGATACCCGCCGCACTCTCGAGTTCCGCGCCGAAGCCTACAACATCTCGAACACGCCGACGTTCGGCAACCCCAACGTAACCGCCGATTCGTCGACCTTCGGGCACATTACCTCGGCCAGCAACTCCCGCACCATGCAATTGGCGCTGAAATTTTACTTCTGACGGATTAAAATAGCGGGGTAGAGGACAGTATGCGCTCTTTCATTATCCTGGCTTTGTTCTGTGTCTTACCCGCGTTTGCCCAGCGAGGCGGCGACCACTCCGGCACCTACAAAGGAGAGGTCGCCACTTCCTCGGGCAAGGTGGAAAACACCCTGGTGATCAAGCAGGATGCCAAGGGCAAGGTCACTGGCACCCTGACTAACCAGTACGGCACCCTGCCTTTGATCGATGGCGCTATGGATCAGGACGACGTGTTCTTCGTTGTAGTGGTGAACGACGAGGGACACGATTTCCGTATGGTCTATCGCGGCCGTATTTTCGATAATGAGTTCCAGTTCAAGGTCGAGGCCGGCGAACGGCGCATCGACTGGATCGCCGGTAAAGTCGCAAAGTAGCGCAGCCTGGTGGGGCAGATTTCCGATCTGCCCGCCCGTCTCCCGGACAAGATTCGCCGAGCGCAGATCGGAAATCTGCCCCACCAGGCCCGACACCTCTTCGGCGGTGCGCCTATACTACTGCTGCTCCGGGGGATCGGAGAGCGGTGGTTGCTTTTTCGCCGCCGCGGCTCTCTCTTCTTCGAGCTTCTGCAGGGCGGGCGGTAAACGGCGCGGAGGTGGCGCTGCGGGCTTCGCACTGGCCAGTTCCACGTAGGCCTTCGTGACGCGTTCAACCTGTGCTGGATCGGCTTTCAAATAGCGGTGTTTGCCCTCCGCGGAAGGTCGGAATTCCGTGCGGCCATCGTTCGAAACCGAAACCACGCCCGGCTCGGAAAGCTTGAAATATCCTTCGCTCAGGCGGATCGCGTAAAGCACAGCCGCCATGGCTGGCGCGGGTACGTCGTAGGGCATCTGGTGTCCGGCGCGATACGCCGCGGCGATCGGATGATTGGGGTTGTACGCGAACGCGCTCTCGACGCTCGCGCCCGGAAACGGGATCTGCGTACCCAGTTCGCGGCCGCTGAAGACGATAGGCGTAGGCCAGTCCGCCAGCACGCGCTTTGCGGCCGGCAAGTCGGACATAAAGGCCGCGTCGGGCTTGCCGGACGGAAACTCGCCGTCGGCGATTACCATTACTTTCAGCTTCGCCGCAATCAGGGGTTTGATGTCGGGCAGATTCAGCAGGGTTGCCAGATTGGTAGCCGGTCCACTGACCACCATGGCCGCTTTGCCGTCGAAATTCGCCATCAATATATTGCGGATCAGGATCTCGGGGATGGCAGTATCGTTCCACTTCTTGATGTCGGAAGCCCAGAGCTTCCGATTGTCGCCATCCGTGAGCGCCACGGTCTTCGCCAGCAGCGGTTGATCGGCAGGGGCTTTGCGGCTTTCCACAACCCCGATTGGGGCGACCGTAGGGAGGTTCCCCCCCAGGCTCGGACCGCTGGCGGATAAGTAGTACCGCTCGATCACCTCGCAGAGCTGCGCCGCGCGCAGGTCCGGATAATTAATCGTCAGCGACGCCACCCGGCATTCCTGCTTGCCGGCCAGCCCGTGCAACAGAGCCAGCGCGAGGACGCTGTCGATGGTTTGTCCGAGGTTGACATCGAAGATCAACCCCAGGGGAGTTTCCGGCGTCGTGAACTGCATGGCTTGGCCTAGGTAAGGTCGAGCCCGTCGAGCGGGCCACTGGAATCGCCGAAGTGCTCGGTGGGCACGCCCATGCGATCCATCATAGTGAGGAACAAATTGCACATCGGCGTTTCCTTGCGGTAGACAATGCTGCGACCGGGCTGGAAGCTACCGCCGCCGCGCCCCGCCATGATCGTCGGCAAATCCTCGTGCGAGTGCCGGTTGCCGTCCGCCAGACCGGCCCCGTAAACGATCATGCAGTTGTCGAGCAAGGTCGAATCGCCTTCCTTAATGGCTTTCAACTTGCCGACCCAGGTGGCGAACTGCTGCATGTGATAGACGTTGATCCGCGACACTTTCTCCACCAGGTCGGCCTGGCCGCGATGATGCGTGAGCGGATGGTGCCCGTCGGGAATGCCGATCTCGCGATAGGCGCGCGACGTACCCTCGCGCGTCACGAGGAACGTTGCCACGCGCGTCAGATTCGATTGGAACGCTACCGTCAGCATATTGGTCATCAGACTGAAGTGCTCCGCGAAGTCGGCCGGAATACCGTACGGTTTATCGAAACCAGGGTCGATCTTGATGCTGTCCTTGTCGGCGCGCGCCAACTGCAATTCGATCTCACGGATCGACGAAAGATATTCGTCGAGCTTGCGCTGATCGGTCGGCCCGAGATCCTGCGACAACCGTTTGGCGTCGCCCGAAACCAGATCGAGAACGCTGCGCCGGTAGAGATTGCGGCGGCGGCGCGCTTCGGGCGAAAGCGCTGCATCGTCACCGAAAAGGCGTTCGAATAACGCGCGCGGATTCAGCGTCGGCGGCAGCGGCTGCGATTCGGCGCGCCACGCCAGATTGTTGGTGTACGCGCAGGAGTAGCCAGAATCGCAGTCGCCCGCCTGGCGCGCGTCTTCAATTCCCAACTCCAGCGTATTGAAGCTGGTTCCGGCGCCCACATGCTGGCCGACGATCTGATCGAACGACACACCAGCCTTGATGTCGGACATCGTCTTGCGCGGCTGCAGGCCAGTCAAATAAGAAGCCGAACAGCGGCCATGATCGCCCGGTCCGTCGAGCAGCGCGCGGCCCGCATTGTGCGTCAGGTTGCCCAGCACATTGATGTCCTGCTTGTAAGGTTCAAGCGGCTGCAGGATGCGGGACAGCTTATCGAGCTTGCCTTCGTAGTCCAGCTTATAATCTTTAAAATTAAGGCCGTTCGGCACGTAGGCGAAGGCCATGCGCACGGGCGGCTTCGGAGTCGTCGCCGCCGTCGCCAGCGCGGGGACCATGGAATCGAGGAACGGCAACGCCACGGTTGCACCCACGCCTCGCAGGAACGTTCGCCGGGCCACGGCTTTACGCGTAATGATCATCGAACGGCAATCTCCTTCTTTATTGTATTCGGTGTCCCCGTGACAGCTTCGCCGCGCCTTTCCTGGAACGGCAGACTGTGCACTACTTCATAAATGAGGGTCTGGAAAGGATAATCCTTCGCTTTCCATTCCGAATCGATCTGATTCATCACCGGGCGGTCGAACGGCTGCAGACCGCGGCCCAGTGCGTAAATCATCATCTTCTCGGTGACGCAGCGCGCGATTTCCGGCATGTTGTCAAGCAGCAGCGTCTTCATCTCGGCCGGAGTGGAGAAAGTCTTTCCACCGGGCAGAGTGCCGCCCGAGTCGATGGGGAACTTGCCATCCACGGCTCGCCAGCGGCCGATCGCGTTATAGTTTTCAAGTCCGAAGCCCAGCACGTCCATCCGCGAGTGGCAACTGGCGCACACCGCGTTGCTGCGGTGTTCTTCGAGTTGCTTGCGCAGCGAAACCTCGCTGCCGACTTTCGAAGCGTCGAGCGCGGGCACATCCGGCGGGGGAGGAGGCGGCGGCGTTCCCAGAATATTGTTCAGAATGTATTTGCCCCGAATGGTGGGCGAAGTCCGCGTCGGGTAGCTCGAAACCGTCAGAACGCTGGCTTGCGTGAGGATGCCGCCGCGCTGATTCGTATCCAAATCCACTTTCCGGAACTCATTCCCGGTTACGCCGGGGATATCGTAGAACTTCGCCAGGCGCTCGTTGAGGAAGGTATAACGCGCAGTCAGGAGTTCACTCAACGGCCGGTTCTCGCGCAACACATACTCAAGGAACAACCGCGTCTCCGTCTTCATGTCATTCTTCAACTGCGGTCCCCACACGAGGAACTTATCCGGATCGGGCTTGACGGAATCGAGGTTGCGCAATTCCAGCCACTGCCCGGCGAAATTATCCACGAAAGCCGAGGCGCGCTTGTCCTCGAGCATGCGCTTCACCTGCGCGTCGAGAACCGCTTGCTCATGCAGGTGGCCCTTTTCGGCGGTACTGAGCAGTTCTTCGTCGGGCAGCGAACTCCACAGGAAATAGCTGAGCCTCGAGGCCAGTTCGAGATCGCTGACACGATGGATTCTGGTGGCGTCCCGCGGATCGGGATCGCGCTCGATCCGATAGAGGAAGTCGGGAGAAACCAGAATAGCCTGTATCGCCAGCTGAATACCCTGCTCCGGGCCATCGCCGTTAGCCTTCGCCAAAGTCATCAATTTCATGAGAGACGCCACCTCGGCTTGGGTGACAGGCCGGCGGAAAGCACGGCGGGCGATGCGGGCAATGATAGCCTGCGCGCATGCCGGATCCGCCTTCACGTCGCAGGTGAAGATCAGTTTGCGGCTGGCAGGCTCCTCTTTCGAGGCGTACGGACCGGTGAAGGTAATGGTGCCGGGATATTTGTTGACGCCGCGATAATAATCCTTTTCGGCAATCGTCTTCACATAAGGATCGTTCAGGAAAACCGCGCGAAAGACATGCTGGCCGGTCGGCAGAGTCACACGGAAATGCGTCTCGGATTGCTGGCCAAAAAACACCAGATCGGACTTCTTCGTCTCCACCTTCTCCTTGTGGATGATCTCGCCGTCCATGAAAAAGCCCAGATCGACCGGCGCGGCATTGCCCGGACGCGCTCCAGGCATAGTGACCATGACGTCGTAGTCGGCATCGAAGTCAATCTGAACGACCGCTTCGGAGGTGCTGACGTCCACCTGAGTCAGGGTGTGCGAGTTGGCATCGTAAGCGGCGCTCGCCGGTTTAGCGGGCAACTGGATATTGCCTACCGCGCGCGCGGCAATCTTTTCCGCAGCGGCCACGTACTTCTCCATCAATAGCGGAGAGATGCTCAGAACGTCGGCCAGATTGTCGAAGCCCTCGCCGGAATCGTCGCTGGGGAAATCGTCGGCGGCACGGAAGTTGACCCCCAGAAGATCGCGCACAGAATTCGCGTACTCATTGCGATTCAGACGGCGGACTGAAACCCGGCCGGGATCCTTCGGCGCATTGCGGCTGGCCTGATCGAGCAAGTTCTCGATCGTCAGATACATGGCCTCCATTTTGGCCTGCGGCGGACGCGGCACCCCTTTGGGTGGCATCTCGCCCGAACGTAGCTTCTGGGCAATCTTCTCCCAGGCTTCCTGTTGCGAGGGCACCGTAGAAGCGGAGTTTAATCCAACGATGTTAAGGCCGCCAGAAGCCAGCGCGGCGCTATGGCATGGAGCACAGGTTCCTGTGATCACCGGGCTTACATCGCGGGCGAAGCTGCTGCTGTCCGCCGCCGGCGCGGGTTTTGCGACCGCACCCTGCGGCGCAGGACTTTGTCCGAACATCAGACAAGCGGACGCCAAGACTAATACACCACCTGATAACGTGACAGGCAAAAAAATCTTTGTCATGAGGCCTCGGGCTAAGGAACACTCAGCCCTATGATAATTGAAACTTTATCTCCAACCTGATAGCGAAGTCAATGCCGGAGTTAATTCTACATCGGTAGTAATGCATCATTCGGGGTGGCCGAGTCTGCGTTTACAGCCGACCGGTTGGTATGATTTTTTGGTGCCCGTCCCGGACCCGATCTCCCGCCAGTTTCTGGATATGCTCGCCGCCGCGCAAGCGCCCGCAATGCACGAACTGCCCCCCGTGGAGGCTCGCGAAATGGCGGTCGGGATGCGCGCGACGTTTCCCGAAACCTTCGAAGCACCTGCCGTTGAGATTGAGAATCGCGTGATTCCGAACGGCCCCAACGGCGACTTGGCCATCCGCATCCTTCGCCCACCCGGCCTCACCGGGCCGCTGCCGGCCGTGATGTTCTTCCATGGCGGCGGATGGGTTCTTTGCGACTTCAGCACGCACCGTCGCCTCGCGCAGGAGATTGCCGTGGGCGCCCACGCCGCCGTCGTCTTCGTCGAATATTCACGATCCCCCGAAGTGCGCTTTCCCGTAGCCAATGAGGAGGCATATTTCGCCACCCGCTACATTGCCGAAAATGGATCCGCGCTGAACATCGATCCCTCCCGCGTCGCCGTGGTGGGCGACAGCGCCGGAGGCAACATGGCGACCGTCGTTTCCCTGCTGGCGAGCGAGCGGGGTGGCCCCGTGATTTCGAGCGCGGTGCTTTTCTATCCCGTGACCGCGGCTGATTTCGACACTGCCTCGTACCGGCAATTCGCCGCAGGCCACTTCCTGACCCGCGAGTCCATGATGTGGTTCTGGGATCACTATCTGCCGCACATCGAAGCGCGCCGCCAAGCCCTGGCATCGCCGCTCCATGCCACCGAAAAGCAGCTTCGCGCACATCCACCCACGTTTGTGATGACCTGCGAATGCGATGTGCTCCGCGATGAGGGCGAGGCTTACGCGCGCCGACTTACTGCCGCGGGCGTGAGCGTAACCTGCGCGCGCTATCTGGGCGCGATTCACGGTTGCATGACGCTGGGCCCGCTCGCCAACACGCCCGCTGTGCGCGCCTCGATTGCGGCGGCGAACGCCCATCTCCGCCGAACCCTCGCCTCACCCGCTGCTCGTGACCCGATACAATCCCAACTGTGAACGCTTTGCCTGTGGACAAGCCCGTTGCCGAAGACCCGATTCTCAAACCATCCGCAAGGATCGTCTCTATTCAGCGCTGGTCGATTGCGCTGCTGGTTACCGGAGGCGCGCTCAATTACATCGACCGGGCCACTCTATCGGTGGCCAACAAATTGATTCAGGAAGACCTCGGCATACCCGTCGCCAAAATGGGGCTGCTGCTTTCCGCATTCCTGTGGGCCTACGCGTTTGCGCAACTGCCCGTCGGCGGGCTCATCGATCGATACGGCCCACGCAAACTTCTCGGGCTGGGGCTTTTCAGCTGGTCGGTGGCGCAGGCGGCCGGCGGGCTCGTCACCGGCTTCGGAGTCTTTATCGTGGCGCGTGTCGCACTGGGTGTGGGCGAAGCGCCTCTGTTCCCCGGCGGCGCACGCGTGGTGCGCGACTGGTTCGGCATTCGCGATCGCGGCTTCGCTATCGGGCTGTGCCAGGCCGCCGGAACGTTGGGCACTTTTATCGCGGTGCCGCTGTTGACATTCCTCATGCTCAAACTGAACTGGCGCTGGATGTTCCTCATCGTCGGCGCCGCCGGCGTGGTGCTGGCGATGGTGTGGTGGAGCGTTCACCGCGACCCGTCGGAAGTCAGTCTTACGCCGGAAGAGCGCCGTTATCTGACCGAGGGCGATGAAGCTACCACTACGCAGCGGCCGTCGTTCGCCGAATGGAGAGAGTTGTTCGCGCACCGCACCACGTGGGGCATGATCGCCGGCTTCTTCGGAACTGTGTATACGCTCTGGCTGTTCACCGGCTGGCTGCCGTATTATCTGGAACACGAGCGCCATATGAGCATCGCCCAGGTGGGAGTGGTAGCCGCCATCCCCTATTTATGCGGGGCCATCGGAGCGGTTGTCGGGGGTTGGCTCTGCGACCTGCTCACTCGGCACGGATGGACGCCGATGGCCGGCCGTAAGATGTTAATCTCGTCGGCTTTGTTTTGTATTGCGGCGTGTACTGTGGGCACGGCCTTTGCGCGCGCCAACTCCACGGCCATCGCTTTGATTTCTCTGTCCCTCTTCCTCATTTACATCGCCGCCAGCGCCGCCTGGGCGACTGTCCCGGTGGCCGCGCCCGGCCAATTCACGGCCTCTCTCGGTTCCATCCAGAATTTCGGAGGCTACCTGGGCGGGGCACTCGCCCCCGCAGTTACCGGATTCATCGTCGCGCGCACGGGTAGTTTCTCCCGAGCCCTGCTGTTGAGTGCCGTCCTGAGTGTGTTTTCGGGGGCGGCCTACCTTCTGCTGGTGCGCGGGCCGATACAGTTTTCGGAGGGACATGCGGCTAGCGGCCGCGTTTCATAAGGTCGGCAGATGCATGCGTGGCAGGTCCATGAATTCTGCGAGCCGGAGGGTATGCGATGGGTCGAGCTCGATGTGCCCGAACCCGGTCCCGGCCAGGTGCGCATCCACAATCGCGCGGCGGCTCTGAATTTCTTCGATATCCTGCAGGTCCAGGGCAAGTATCAGGTCAAACCGCCGTTCCCGTTCACTCCGGGCGCGGAGATCGCGGGCGTGATCGATACTGTCGGCGAAGGGGTCACGGCGTGGCAACCGGGCGATAATGTGCTGGGAATTCCCGAGGGCTCCGGGTTCGCCGAACAGACCGTGCTCGATGCCTCGAAGGTTTTTCGCATCCCGCAAGGCATGGATTGGGCGCAGGCCGCTGCGCTCCCGCTCGTTTACCACACCTCATACCTGGCGCTGCGGGATCGAGCCCAATTGCGCGCCGGGGAGTGGCTGATCGTGCACGCAGGCGCCAGTGGAACCGGTATGGCCGCGATCCAATTGGGGAAGGCGTTCGGGGCGCGCGTCATCGCCACCGCCGGATCAACGGAGAAACTCGAATTCGCCCGGCGCCAGGGTGCGGACTACGCGCTCGATTATCGCGAAGACAGCTGGGTCGACGAGGTGAAACGCCTGACCGGCGGACGCGGCGCGGACGTCATTTACGATCCCATCGGCGGCGATATCTTCGACCTCTCCCTCAAATGCCTGGCGCTGGCGGGCCGGCTGCTCGTAATTGGATTCGCCGGTGGGCGGATTCCATCCATCGCGGCCAACCGCATTCTGCTGAAGAACATCTCGATCGTCGGCGTGTACTGGGGCGGCCTGATCAAGGCAGATCCGGGCTACCTCGCGCGCACCCAGCAAGCTATTGAAACGTTGTGGGACGAGGGCAAAGTCCGCCCTGAAGTCTCCGCGACATGGCCGCTCTCAAAACTTCCCTACGCCATGCGCGCATTGCAGGAACGCAGGGTAACCGGCAAAGCAGTCTTACTTACCGGCTAACCAGATCCATGCTGGCGATGGTCCGCGAACCGGTGCGCCACTCATTCACGACCTTGCCCTTGCCATCGACCTCGATGATCCTGCGCCCGGTGTAATCGTTAATCAGCATGCCGCCATCGGGCAGCAACACGAATCCCGTAGCCCAGCCCATCTGAATCGACAAGTCGCTCCCGCCGATCTCGCGCACGACCTTCCCGGCGGGGTTCACTTCCACCACTTCGCCCGGATCGGCAAGGCTGATCACTGTGTTGCCGTTGGCGAGACGCCGCCCCTGGTAGAGCTTGCGGTTCACGCCGTTGGGCGCCTGCCACTGCCAGATAATCTTGCCGGCCGAATCGACTTCGATCAGCTTCGCTTCCGCTTCAATGGCAATCAGCGTGGTGCCCTGCTCGGTGCGATGGCTGTTGCGCGAGCGCATATTGGCAAGGTCCTTACTCTCGTACTTCCAGACCACGCGCTTATCCGGCGTCACCTCGATCACCTTGCCCAGCACCGCGTCGCCGATAAGGGTGTTCCCATTGGCCAGGCGCTGGGCGGCGATGGGATGCTCCAGCCCTTCGGAATAAGTCCAGACTTCGTTGTGGTTGGCATCCAGCTCGACGACTTTCTTTTGCGGATTGATGGTGAAGAGCACGTGCCCGTTGGGCAGCGATTGCACGTCGTGGCCATGATCGTTCGGCTTGGTCCACAACAGCTTCGCGGAAGGCCACTCGATGGCGGCGATTTCGCCATTGGGACCATGGTCGGACACGAGGAGCGTGTAGTGGACCGGCTCCGGCTGCAGATATTTACCGAACCAGGCGAGCGCACGCGCGTCGGCACGGTCGGCGTCCGCGCCCTTGAAGCCATGTCCCGCACCGGTGATGGTTTCGAGTTCCGCCGGAACGCCGGCGGCAATCAAGCGCTCGATCAGCCAGAGCGATTGCTCGTATGCCACATAGGTATCCGCTGTGCCGTGAATAGCCAGAATCGGGGCGGCATTCGGTGTTACCCAATTCAGAGGGCTGGAGCGGATGTGCGCCAGCCGGTTATGGTCCAGATCTCCGCCCAGAAACAGCGGGAGCACCTGCGCGGCGTCGACCGATTTCGAATAGGATTGCGTGAAATCGGTCGGGCCATATTCGTCGACCACGCATTGGACGCGGCTCGATTGGTCGCGATTCGGCCCCGTGCCTTCGAACTCCGCGACGCCCGCAGTAAGGCCCAGCATCAGCACCAGATGACCGCCGGCGCTTCCGCCCAGCGCGCCGATATGTTCGGGATCGATGCCGTACTTACCGGAGTTGGCGCGCAGAAAACGGACGGCCGCCTTGGCATCCTGCAGGACGGCGGGAAACTGGTTGCGCGGCGCTAGCCGGTAGGTGATGGTAGCGGCGATATAGCCATGCTCCGCCAATTTGGTGGCCAGAGGCAGGTAGCTTTCTTTCGTCCCGGCGCGAAAACCTCCGCCATGCACCAGCAGCACGGCGGGCCGAGGAGTTGACGACGTGGCTGAAGGACGGACAACGTCCATGGTCTGCCCGGCGGAGTAGACCACATCGTGATCGATCAGGGCATTCTGTGCGAAGAGAGCACCGGCAAGCGGAAGGATTGAGAGAATGCGGGCGAGCATGGGTCGGACTATATCAGATGCAAGGCCTCACACTACTGGCCGAGCCTGCAAAAGAACGGGGCGAAAACCAGCCTGCTCAAAATGGTGATCCGGCGTCAGCGCTATCTGAACGTTGCGCTCCTCCATAACGACAAAAGGGAGGCAATCGGTCAGGCCCCCACCCGCCCCGTCGGTCCCGACCAGGACTACTACCCGATTCGGTTAGGCGCTACGGACGATATCTTCCGCTTGCCTTTTGCCTTAACATCAGCACCGGTGCGCGGTCTTGCATCGGACTGAGAATCGACGTTTACGTTCGGTCGCGCGTAAAGAAAGTAGAGCAAAGCCAGTATGACGTTTCCGTGGGTGCGGGACTCCTCAAAATTTTCGGCCGAAAACGGCGGCGAAGTCGTCGGCGGCCATGACCACCACAAAGCTGAGGGTACTGGGCCTCGTGCTTCTGCTGTGCACGAAAATCCCGGCCAGAAGGCGCATCGCGCCCTTAGAGCCGCGGGGAGCGCGGCGATAGTCGTCGCTGGCATTACGGCATACTCTCTGGCGTTCGCCGCCTCTCCGGCGTCCGACGACCCGGCGCACGCCCAGTGGCGTGAAAACATGCTCCACCAAGCGACGCCCGGCGAGGGGTGCTTTCAAGCTTCATTTCCGACTGTTCGGTGGGAGCCGGCGCCATGCCGGACGGTTACTCCGCGCACCCGCCCACTTCCCCGCGCGACAGGTTTGACCGGGCCAGAGACGGTGGGAAACCGCAACGACTATGCTCTTGTTGCGCCTGGCGCGAACCTGATCACCCAGACGGTTGGAAGCTTTCCCTCGGTGGTCGGCGTGACGTCGGAGTCCGGCGTGGGCGTGGCGTCGTTTGGCGGAGGCGGCATACTCGGTCTTAACGAGTACTCGGTGCAGATTAACACGAATAGCAACTCATCAACCTCTGCATGCTCGGGCGGAGCCCCGGGGTGTACCGTATGGCAGCAATTCTTTTACTCGCCAGACTATTCAACCCCCGGATCGGCGGAGGTGTTAATTCAGTACTGGCTGCTCGGATACACAGCGAGTGGCGCCTCATGTCCCACCGGGTTCGGGCCGGCGGCGATGTCCTCCAATTGCGTCCAGAACAGCGCATCTGTAACGGCGCCGGATGTGCCGATCACCGGCCTCGGGAATCTTAAGCTGACCGCCTCCGTGGTTTCCGGTGGTAATGATACGGTGACGTTCATGAACGGTACGAAGGCTTACAGCGTGAGCGCCCCGGACAGCGTCCTGAACATAGCCACCGTGTGGAACCAGTCGGAATTCAACGTGATAGGCAATGCCGGCGGCTCGGAGGCCGTGTTCAATACGGGCTCGGTAATCACGGTGAACGCGGCCGCGCAGTACGGGTCGACTACCGCGCCGACTTGTGCGGCGGGCGCCGGCACTACCGGCGAAACGAACAATCTGAATCTCCTTCCCTGCACGGCGACCGGTGGAGCAACGCCATCTGTTCAATTTATCGAATCGCTGCTCAGCGACCCCACCATCCGCAAGGCGTTTAACCCGACCAGCATCCCCGCCGGTGGAACCTCGCTTGTGACACTCACGCTGACCAACCCCAACACCGGCATCAGCCTGACCGGCGCCGCATTTACCGACACGCTCGTGAACATGAGCGCGGCAGGCGTAGCTGTGGGCGGCACGTGTGCGGGAACCAGTCCCGGCACTTTGAGCGCGGGCGCCACGAACCTCAGCTTCTCCAACATCACGATTCCCGCGGGCGCAAGCTGCACCGTAACGTTCACCGTCACCAGCGACATCCCGGGGGTATTCACGAACACCGCATCCGGCGTATCCAGTAATGAGGCGCTGACCGGCAGCTCGAGCAACACCCCCGCCCTGACCGTTGTAGCCCCCCCGTCCATCAGCAAGACTTTCACCCCCGGTTCGATCCCGCTGGGCACGAATAGTAGTTTGATGTTTACCATCGCGAATCCGAATGCCGTTGCTCTGACAGGCATTGGATTCGCGGATCCGCTG
>Ga0302320_10001414_pt1 | contig 57770 bp, 61 predicted proteins | sample Bog_T0_3_FD_202130 | JGI IMG/M metagenome (GOLD analysis project Ga0302320, IMG submission 202130) | Peat permafrost microbial communities from Stordalen Mire near Abisko, Sweden - Bog_T0_3 | ecosystem: Environmental > Terrestrial > Soil > Wetlands > Peat | place: Sweden: Abisko, Stordalen Mire... | reverse complement strand
TGATCGTCCCGGCCAAGACGCCCGAGCGTATCGTGCGCGCGCTAAGGGCCGGCGGCGCCGCGGTCGAGCGCGCCGTGCGATAGGCTCGCGGAGCGCGCGCGATTGAACAAGTAGAACTCAAACAACGGCTCGATGAAGTAACGGCGTTTCCCGCGGTCGCCCCCGAAGACCCACGAGCCCTTTACGACTATCTGTATCGATGCGGCCGACCGAGTCGAGACCGCGGACGGGCAACTCTTGGCGAGCGCTGCCACGGCCGTTCACGGGCTCGGAAAGGAGGCCTTTTCGCAGGCGACAGCTGCAAACCAAGCATTGCAGCGCCATGCCTACCTGCCGGCCCTGGCCGCGCAGGCACTTGGCCATCGGCTGCCGGCGGATCAGCAGCGGATCCTCGACGAACTGGCGGGCCCCGCCGTCTCGAATTTCTGGACGCTCCATCAAAAAACGGTCCGAAGCACCGTATTTGCGAGGATTCCCACGAGCACCGGTGAACTCGATGCAAAGAAGGACGGAGTCGTGTTGGGACTCAACCCCGACCGCACGGTCCGGCGGGCTGCGTGGCAGGCGCGTTGGGACGGCTACGCCTCCCGGGCGGATATCTACGCGACCATCCTCCTGGGGCCCTGACGAGCCTCGAGAGCCATGCCGATGCCGAGATTTACCGTTCCCCGCATGACGATGGACCAGACGCGTGCCGCGGTCCTCCTGGCGTTGGCGCCGCTGGTGCTTGATCGGCCTTGTTGCCAGCGAGGATCGTCCTGGCGCATGCTTCCGGCAAGAACACCATCCCGCGGGAACGCAGTGTTGCGCACTCGCGAATTTCTGTTGTCGGGGGACCTTGCATGAAAGCCAGTCTTGCTCTCGCATTGGAACGCACGCGTGTTCGACATGCATGCGCACACGTCCTTCTGGGACGGCGGGTTGAACGTCGTGCCGGCCGGATTCATCGAAGGCGAGAGCCCGAATGCCGAGCGCTTGGGTTTCGTGATCAAGGATCTCGCCGAAGCCGAGCACGCCGTCGACGGGTATCACGAGCATGGCTATCCACAGATCAAGATTTATAACTCGTTGGCAGGGTTACGACGAAATCCAGCACATCAATCAGGTACTGCTCAATTTTCTGGTTGGCGACAAGACCGACACGCGTACGCCCGAGCGCTTCTATTTGCCTGGGGAGAAGGCCCGCTCGTGGTCAATTAGGACCTGTTCCCGTGGCGGAATACCACGCCCGGGATGCACATAGGAGATGAATGATGCGCGTTGTGAGGTTCCTGATCGTGGCCGCTGTTTTGGCCGCGATGCCCGCGATGACGGCGCCGGTCTCCGCCGAAAAACTGTCGCCCGAGCGGCACAGGGCGGTGCACGACATGTTCGAACACTTGGTCGATATTCCAACGGTATTTGGCCGCGGCAAGGTGCCGACTTTGGCGAATTATCTCGCCGATCAGTTCAGATCGGCCGGCTTTCCGGCCGATGACGTTCATGTGGTTCTCTACGACAGCACCGACCCCGTCGCGCAGGTCACGGATAAAACCGCCGCGCTGATCGTCCGCTGGCGGGCGCCCGGCAAGTCGGGGGGCAGGCCGATCATGTTGATGGGACACATGGATGTCGTCGAAGCCAAACGCGAGGACTCCACGACCGATCCGTTCGTTCTGACCGAGCGCGATGGCTACTATTATGGAAGAGGCACGATCGACATGAAGGATGGCCTCGTCGGCATCACGCAGGCGATATTCGACTTGAGAGCCGCCGGTTTCAAGCCGACACGCGATATCGTCGTGTTTTTTTCCGGAGACGAGGAAACCAATGGGATCGGAGCCGACAAGGGCGCGACCGAGTGGAAGAAGGACATCGACGTCGAATATGGACTGAACGCCGATGGCGGCGGCGGCGGATTCTTCCCCGACGGGCGGCCGGTCGGCTTCCTGATGCAAACATCCGAAAAGACTTTTGCCGGATATACCTTGACCGTACGCAACCGCGGCGGACATTCGTCGAAGCCGCGCAAGGACAACGCGATATACAGCCTCGCCCATGCATTGGACAGGATTGAGGCGCACCGTTTTGAACCGATGTTGAACGAAACTACGCGCGCCTATTTCGCCGAGCGGCAGAAGCAGGAGCACGGCGCGCTTGGCGACGCGATGCGGGGCTGGCTCGCGAACCCGGCGGACGGTGCCGCGGCAGACGCCATCGAGGCCGACGAAAGCGAGGTCGGCTTGACCCGCACGCGCTGTGTGCCGACGAGGCTATTTGCCGGTCATGCTGATAATGCGTTGCCGCAAATCGCCACGGCTTTGATCAATTGCCGCATCTTCCCGGGTGTCGATCCAAACGACGTACAGAAGGACTTGACCGCCATCGTGGCCGACCCGGAGGTCATCGTGTCGCGCAACGACAATTACCGCGCGTCACTGTCCTCGCCCCTGCGTCCCGATGTAACTGCCGCTTTTAGGAAGGCGGTACACACGCTGCATCCGGAAGCCCCGATCTCACCGGAAATGTCGACCGGGGCAAGCGATGCCCGCCCATTTCGGGTCGCGGGCATCCCTATTTACGGGGCCAACGGCTCGTGGGTCGTGGTGCCGGTCGATTTTCGCGCCCACGGCAAAGACGAGCGGTTGCCCGTCAAAGCCTTGGATGACAACGTGGTCCATTGGAAGATTTTGTTGACTGAGCTCACCGGCAATTAGGCGGAGGGCAGACAACGACGCGGCCGACGGCAAACAGGACAACCCTCCGTGGCGTCAGCCTCGTGAGCGTCTGCGTCTCGCTCGTGCTGGCCGCTTATTGGTTCGGCCGTTGGAGCCGGCCTGCCGCGGACCCGGCACCTGGGCCGCAAGTCTCCCCCGGGTCATGGCAGCCCGGCGCGGCAGCGCCGGCGCCCAACGGGATGCGCCTCGCTGCAGGCGCCGCGGCCGGCCCATCGCGGGTCGAGCGCTCGCCGCGCGTCGCACCCTCGTCCGCAAACGCTCCCTCGCATCTCGTCTTCCGCGAGACGCAGCGTTGCCAATTCACCGCTGACCGAATTGCGATCTTGAAACGCATGACCGATTGCAGTTCGATGAACGGCCGTTCGGGGCTCGAACTGCAATTTGCCGCCTGCCTCAACCGCGTGGTCGACCACCAAGACCAAATCCGTAGCGCGCACGCCGCCATGGCTTCCTGCGGCGATGAAAAAACGCTCGCCCGGCGCTACTTCGAGGCCACGCGCGAGGCGGCGAAGACCGGCGATGTCGAGGCCCAGCTCTGCTATGTTTCGGGCGAATTCGCGGACTCCGACGGCACGACGCATTACACGGATGAGGACCTGGCGGACTATCGGTCGGCCGCGCCCGCCTATATCGATGCGGCGTTGGATCGCGGGGACTGGCGCGTGGTCGGCGTACTCGCGCGGCATTTCGTCGATGGATTCGATCTTTCGCGCCTGATTGACGGGATCGGCGAGCCCGAGACGATCTACAAGATGGACGCGCTCATGCGCCTGGGCGCCGTCGGCGCCTATGCCGACACCCTGAACGCCTCCCTGCAAGACATCGCCCATCCCGACCAGAAACCGGAACTCGCCCTTTCGCCGGCGAGCGTCGCGGCCGCCGAGGACTGGGCCCGCTTGACCTATGCGCGGTCCTTTGCGGGTTCCCTGCCGTTGACGGCGGCGCCCGCGCGCTGCGGCGCCGACAACGACGTCGAGAATTGAACGGTCTATTTCAACGCCGCCGGGTTGCGCGTCTTGTCGATGAACGCCGACACGTTGGAATGCAGTTCGCGCAAGGCGGGCTCATGCGCGTATACCATGTGTCCGGACTCATAAAAGTGCATCTCGATGTTGCCCTGGAGCGTCGCGCGGATCGGTAGCTGGCCGAGTTCGTATTGCGCGGCAAAATACGGCGTCGCGAGGTCGTAGTAACCGCCATTCATCTGCACCTTGAGGTTCGGATTCTGCTGCATCGCGACCGCGAGGTCCGGCATCACGTTGGTGGGTCCCGGAATCTTCATCGGCGCGCCCGGCGGCTGATGCAGGAAGTCCCAGGATTTCTCGACGTCGATCTCAGCCTTGTAGGTCTTCCCCTCGCCGAACTTGAGGGTCCCTCGCACGTAGTCGTTGAACACGGACACGTAAGCGGACGAAATCGCGGCCGACTGCGGGTCGTACTCGGCTTCCTTGCTCATCGGATCGAGCGTCGGTCCCGCGAAGCGCGTGTCGAGGCGCCCGGCGGTGCGCTCGCTGCCGAGCAGATTCTTTTGAAATTGGCCCACATTGACGCGCAGATTCGAACGTTCGATGTAGTCGGCCGGCAATCCCGTGTAGGCATGCAGCCGGGCCGCGATCGCGCTCTTGGCGCCGGCGGAGAGGCTCGCGCCCGCGAGCAGAGCCTGGGCGTAATCGGTCATCGCGAAACGTTCGACCTCGGCGAGCAGCGCTTCGAGCTTCGGCGGGGGACTCTCGAGCTTGTGGTGATACCAGGCGGTCGCCGCGTAGGTGGGCAACGTGAGCACGTACGGCAGATCGTTGCCGGGATTGAACTGAGGAGCGTCCGCACTGTCGTCGAAATTCAAGATCTGCGAGAGCAGGATCACGCCGTTGAGGTCGAGCGATTTCTCGTTCTCGAGTATGGCGACGAGCGCCGCCGATCGGGTCGTGCCGTAGCTCTCGCCGAACACGTACTTCGGTGAATTCCATCGGCCGTGCCGCGACAGCATGTCGACGATGAAATTCGCGAACGCGTGCGCGTCCTGATCGACTCCGTAATAGGCTTTCTCCTTGTCGGCGCCGCGCAGGTGGCCGAAGCCCGTGCCGGGCGCATCGATGAACACGAGGTCGCTCGCGTCGAGCAGCGTGAACTCGTTGTCGACCACGCGGTAGGGCGCAGCGGGACTGTGGGTATCGTCGGCCGTGACGACGCGCTTCGGTCCGAAGGCGCCCATGTGCAGCCAGACGGTCGAGGAACCGGGTCCGCCATTGAACAAGAACGTGATCGGCCGATGCGGATCCTCCTTGTCCCCCTTGAAATAGGCGACATAGGACATGCTCGCTTCCGGCGGCTGGGGCGGCGGCGTAGCGCCGTGATCGCCGGGCGGCGGCGGATCGTCGTCGAGCGGATCCTTGACATGGACGACGAGCACGCCGGCTTCTGCCTGATAGGCGAGCGGATGCCCCCCGACCGTGATCGTACCGCGCGTGACCGCCCGCTCATCGCGCAGGTAGCGCGGCGACTCCGTGGCTTCGGGCACGATCGCGACTTTGGTGTCGGGCCGATCGCTCGGGGCGCCGGCGGCGGCTGCGTCGGCGGCGAAGGACGGATGGCCCATGAGGGCCGCCGCCAGGCAGAAAATCACCTGCAAGCGCCGATCGAACATCATCGAATACCTCCTTCCACGACCCGCACGGGCCATTGCAATTCGTTTGCGGCTTTGCAACGATCATAAACCGAAAGCCGTCCGCTCATTCGATAACCGCGAGGAGATCGTCATGCATGGAGCTTGTCGCCTGGGGTGGGTGCTCGTCCTGCTCGCGTCGCTCGGGGCGTGCGGCGGCAGCACGGACAACGTCTCGGAAGACGGCAACGTGCAGAAGGTCAACGGCGACGTACACGTGACGGCCGGCAAGCCGGTCGGAACGGTCGACAGCGTCAACGGCTCGATCCAGATCGACGACAATGCCACGGTGGCGAGCGCCAATACGGTCAACGGTTCGATTCACGTCGGCGACCATGCCACGTCGGGCACGGTGCGCACGGTCAACGGCTCGATCACGGTCGGCACGGGCGCGCGCTTGAGCGGTTCGGTGGTGGCGGTGAACGGCACGCTCGCCCTGCGCGACGGCGCGGACGTCGCGGGCGCCGTGAGCAACATCGTCGGCGACATCCGCATCGACGATGCCCACGTCGGTCGCGGTATCAAGACCGTCACGGGCGACATCGAGATTTTCGGCAGGTCGCACGTCGAAGGCGGCATCGTGGTCGAAAAGCCGAGCGGGCTATCGCCGCCCGGCGGCATTAAGACTCCGCACGTCGTGATCGGCCCCGGCGCGATCGTCCAGGGCGAATTGCGCTTCGATCGGCCGGTGCGCCTCGACGTGAGCAATCGCGCAACAGTCGGACCGGTGATCGGGGCGACGCCGGTGACGTTCTCGGGCGACGAACCGCCGGCCTGAGCGTCGAGCCGGTCTGTCGAGCCGCCCTAGTGAACCAGCCCCCCGCCAGGGGGCCCGCCTGCGCTCGCCACCGTGAAGAGCTGTTCGACGTCGACGGCATCGAACAGGTAGGCGCGATTGCAAAAATCACAGCGCACCTCGACCTCGCCGCGCTCGGCGAGCACGGAGCGGGTTTCGCTCTCCCCCAGGCCTTGCAGCATGCCGCTCACGCGCTCGCGCGAGCAGCGGCAACGGAAAAATACCGGTGACGGATCGTAGAGCCGCAGATCGTCCTCGTGAAACAGCCGATGCAGGATTTCGGCGTCGCCGAGCGTCGCGAGTTCCTCGGCCGTGAGTGTCTCGCCGATGAGCTGCACGCGACGCCAGGCGTCGTCGATCGCCGCGGCGTCGCGTTCGACTTGTTCGCCGCCTTCGCTCGGCAGCCGCTGCAGCAGCATGCCGGAGACTCCGTTCTCGTCCGAGTGCAGCCAAAGCCGCGTCGGCAGTTGTTCGGAGTTTTCGAAATAGAGTTGCAGCGATTCGGCGAGCCGTTCACCCGTGATCGGCACGATCCCCTGATAGCGCTGCGTCTTGTCGTCGGTCTCGAGTGTCACGGTGAGATTGCCCGGGCCGATCAGACTGGCGATGTCGCGCGGGGCCGCCGCACCGGAATCGGCGGCGTCCTCGCGATATCGGGCGAGGCCGCGCACGCCGAGCCCGCTGGTGCATTGCGCGAGCAGCAGATGCACCGGACCCGCACCTTGCAGCTGCAGCGACAACACGCCGTCGAACTTGATCGTGCCGGCCAGGAGCAGCGAGGCGGCAACGGCCTCGCCGAGCGTGTCCCTGATCGCCTGCGGATAGGCGCGGTGCTCGATCAGCGCATGCCACGCGGCATCGAGATGCACCAGCTGGCCGCGGATCGGATAGCCCTCGAACATGAATCGGTGCAGGCAATCGCGGTCTCGCATCGTCAAGGGGCGCCGAGCTTGGCCTTCAGCAGATCGTTGAGTTGCGCGGGATTCGCCTTGCCCTCGGTGGCCTTCATGACCTGGCCGACGAAGAATCCGAACAGCTTGTCCTTGCCGGCGCGATAGTCGGCGAGTTGCTTCGGATTGGCGGCCATCACGGCATCGATGACCGCCTCGATGGCGCCGCTATCCGTGATCTGGCGCAGGCCCTGGGCCGCGATGACCTCGTCGGCGCTCGAGCCCCCGGACCACATGGCTTCGAAGACCTCCTTGGCGATCTTGCCCGAAATCGTCGCATCGACGATGCGCGCCAGCAATCCTGCGAGCGCCGCCGCCGAGACCCGCGAGGCGTCGATGTCGAGATTGTCGCGATTGAGCGCCGAGGAGAGCTCGCCCATGACCCAGTTGGCCGCGAGCTTCGCGTGCGCGGCGCCGGCCGCGGCGACCACGGCTTCGAAAAAGGCACCGAGTTCGCGGCTCGCCGACAGCACACCCGCATCGTAGACCGACAGGCCGAAATCGCGCGCGAACCGGGCGGCCTTCTCGTCGGGAAGTTCCGGCAGGCTCGCGCGCACCGTTTCGATGAACGCCTCGTCGATGACGAGCGGCAACAGATCCGGATCAGGGAAGTAGCGATAATCGTTGGCCTCCTCCTTGGAGCGCATCGATCGCGTCTCGCCCTTGTCCGAGTCGTAGAGCCGCGTTTCCTGAACGACCGTGCCGCCGCTCTCGATGCGATCGATCTGCCGCGCGACCTCGAAGTGAATCGCCTTCTCGACGAAGCGGAACGAGTTCAAGTTCTTGATCTCCGCGCGCGTGCCGAACTTTTCCCGGCCGCGCGGCCGCACCGAGACATTGGCATCGCAACGAAACGAGCCTTCCTGCATGTTGCCGTCGCAGATCTCGAGGTAGCGCACGAGTGTGTGGATCTTTTTCATGTAGGCGACCGCCTCTTTCGCCGAACGCAGGTCCGGCTCCGAGACGATTTCGAGCAGCGGCGTGCCCGCCCGGTTCAGGTCGATGCCGCTCGCGTGGGCGAGACCCTCGTGCAGCGATTTGCCGGCGTCCTCCTCGAGATGGGCGCGCGTGATGCCGATGGTCTTGACCGAGCCGTCTTCGAGCACGATGGAGATCGAGCCCTTGCCGACGACCGGATCCTCGTACTGGCTGATCTGGTAGCCTTTCGGAAGATCGGGATAAAAATAGTTCTTGCGCGCGAAGATCGAACGCCGCGCGATCCTGGCATCGATGCTCAAGCCGAATTTCACGGCCATGCGCACGGCCTCGGCGTTCAGCACCGGCAGCACGCCGGGATACGCCAGATCGACGAGACTCGCCTGGGAGTTCGGCGGCGCGCCATAGGCGGTCGCGGCACCCGAGAAGATCTTCGACTTGGTGGCAAGCTGCGCGTGGATCTCGAGGCCGATGACCACTTCCCAATCCGTCGTTGCCATCACTCGTACCCGCGCGGCGACTGCCGGTGCCACGTCGTCGCAAGCTGATACTGATGCGCCGCGCCCAAAATACGTTCCTCCGCAAAGTGCGGCCCGATCAATTGCAGGCCCATGGGCAGATCGTCGATGAAGCCGCAGGGGACCGAAATGGCGGGCAGCCCCGCGAGATTCGCGCCGATCGTGTAGATATCGTTGAGATACATCGTGACCGGATCGTCGATCTTGGCGCCGAGCGCGAACGCGGGCGTCGGCGTCGTCGGTCCGATCACGAGATCGACCTCGGCGAACGCCGCGCGAAACTCGTCCGTGATCAATTGCCGCGCCTTCTGTGCCTTCAGGTAATAGGCGTCGAAATAGCCGGCCGACAGCACGTAGGTGCCGGTCATGATGCGCCGCTTCACCTCCGCACCGAAGCCCTCGCCGCGCGACCGCTTGTACAAGTCGAGCAAGTCTTTGGGATCGGCGCAGCGATGGCCGAAGCGCACGCCGTCGAAGCGCGAGAGATTCGAGGAACACTCGGCCGGAGCGACGACGTAGTAGGTCGGCACGGAGAGCGGCAGATGAGGCAGGCTCACGCGCCGGGTTTCCGCCCCTTGCGCGCGAAACACCGCGAGCGCCGCGTCGATGAGCGCGGCATTGCGCGGATCGAGGCCGTCGAAGAACTCCTCGAGCAGACCGATCTTCAAGCCTTTGAGCGGCGCATCGAGCGCCGCCGCGTAGTTCGGCACGGGCACATCGACGCTGGTCGAGTCCTTCGGATCGAAGCCTGCCATGGCCTGAAGGACGAGCGCCGCATCCGCCGCCGATCGGGCGAAGACGCCGGCCTGGTCGAGGCTGGAAGCGAATGCAATCATGCCGTAACGCGACACCCGGCCATAGGTCGGCTTCATGCCTGTAATGCCGGTGAGCGCGGCCGGCTGACGGATCGAACCGCCGGTGTCGGTGCCCGTCGCAAACGGCGCGAGACGCGCGGCCGTGGCCGCGGCGCTGCCGCCCGAGGATCCCCCGGGGACCTTGCTCGTGTCCCAAGGATTCTTCACCGGCCCGTAGTAGCTCGTCTCGTTCGACGAACCCATCGCGAACTCGTCCATGTTGGCCTTGCCGAGCATGACGGCGCCAGCGGCCTTGAGGCGCTCGACCACGGTCGCATCATAGGGCGAAATGAAGTTGTCGAGCATGCGCGAGCCGCAGCTCGTGCGCACACCGGCCGTACAGAAAATGTCCTTATGAATGAGCGGGATGCCGAGCAGCGGCGAATTCTTGCCCGACCCCCGCGCCAGGTCCGCCGCCGCGGCGGCGGCGAGCGCCGCTGACGGCTCCAGGGTGATCAATGCATTGAGCCCGGGGTTCAAGCGATCAATGCGCGCGAGGAAGTGCCGCGTGAGTTCGACGCTCGAGACCTTGCCGGCCGCGAGCAAACCCGCCAGCTCCGTGAGAGATAGATCGTGCAGCATGGATCGAGTCCCGAGTCTATTCGATGACCCGCGGCACGACGTACAAGCCGGACTGCACGGCCGGCGCATTGGCCTGATAGAGTTCGTGCATGTCGACCTCGGTCACGACATCGGCGCGCAGGCGCTGGTGCTGGCCGACGAGCGGGTGGGCCATGGGTTCGACATCCCCCGTGTCGGCGCGCGCGAGCTCCGCGACGAAATCGACGATGCTCGAGAGGCTCTGCACGTAGACGGGCATCTCTTCGGCGGTGATGGCAAGCCGCGCGAGGTGCGCGATCTTTTCGACTTCTTGGCGGGTCAGACTCATGGGCGTGATGGATGGCGCGGCGGGCGCGCAAGAATAGCTCGGTAAGATGATACACGTTGCCTTGCTGAAAGTCCCATCGGTTGTTACATTAGCGCAACTTTTTTACCCCCCTTTTGACTAGAAAATCACCGCATGTTCAAACGCCTTAGAGGTTATTTTTCAAATGACCTCTCAATCGACCTTGGGACCGCCAATACGCTGATCTACGTGCGTGAACGCGGCATCGTCCTCAACGAACCGTCGGTCGTCGCCGTGCAGGACGAACCGACCCGCGGCGGCAAGATCATCGTCGCCGTGGGGGTCGAGGCCAAGAACATGCTCGGCCGCACGCCGGGCCACATCACCGCGGTGCGGCCGATGAAGGATGGGGTGATTGCGGATTTCACCTACACCGAGAAAATGCTGCAGTACTTCATCAAGAAGGTGCATGGCAACCGGTTCCTGAGCCCGAGCCCTCGCGTCCTCGTGTGCGTGCCCTTCGGCTCGACCCAGGTCGAGCGCCGCGCGATCAAGGAATCGGCCGAGGGCGCCGGCGCCCGCAGCGTCGACATCGTGCCGGAGCCGATGGCCGCCGCGGTCGGGGCGGGACTTCCCGTGCACGAGGCGCGCGGCTCGATGGTGCTCGACATCGGCGGTGGCACTTCGGAGGTCGCCGTGATCTCCTTGAACGGCATCGTCTATGCCGCGAGCGTGCGCATCGGCGGCGACAAATTCGACGAAGCCATCACCAACTACGTACGCCGCAATTACGGCATCTTGATCGGCGAAGCGACCGCCGAGCGCATCAAATTGGAAATCGGGTCCGCCTATCCGGGCCAGCAAGTGCGCGAGATCTCGGTCAAGGGCCGGAACCTCTCCGAGGGCGTGCCGCGCAGCTTCACCCTCAATTCGAACGAGATTCTCGAGGCCTTGCAGGAACCCCTGCAGGGTATCGTCGGCGCCGTCAAACAGGCGCTCGAACAGACGCCGCCGGAACTCGGCGCCGACGTCGCGGAGCGCGGTATCGTGCTCACCGGCGGCGGGGCGCTGCTGCGCGACGTCGACAAACTGCTCATGGAAGAAACCGGCCTACCCGTCGTGGTCGCCGACGATCCGCTGACATGCGTCGCAAGGGGCGGCGGCCGGATCCTCGAACTCACGGAGGAACACGGACCGGGCATTTTCGGACTGGAGTAGCCGGGCGGCTCCGGGGGAAAGCCCAAACCCATGCTCGCATTTCGCGGTTCCGATACGTCAAGTCGTTCCACGGGACTGCTGCTGCGCTGCGTGCTGTTCAGCCTGCTCGCGCTCGGCCTCATCGTGCTCGATCGCCGTTACGGCCAGCTCGATCGGGTCCGCCGCGTCCTCTCGGTGATCGTCTATCCGGCGCAGGTCGCCGTCGCGAGCCCGTTCGTCGGCTGGGCATGGTTTCGCGAGAGCGTCACGACCCGCGGGGCGCTGCGCGCCGACAAGGATCGCCTCGAGGAGCAACTGCGCATCGCGCAGTTCAAGCTGCAGCGCTTCGATGCGCTCGAGGCGGAGATTCGGCGCTTGCGCGCACTGCGCGACAGCACCGCGGGGCTAGGGGAGCGGTTCATCATCGGTGATATCATGAAGGTGGAGATTGACGCCTTCCGGGCACGCGTACTCGTCGACAAGGGCGCACGGGATGGCGTGTTCGTCGGGCAGGCGGTTTTGGATGCCGGGGGCGTATTTGGCCAAGTCGCGCACGTCGACCAACTCACGAGCGTCGTGATTCTGATCAGCGACGCGGCGCACGCGATCCCCGTACAGGACAATCGCAACGGCCTGCGCACGATCGTCGTCGGCACCGGCGACGTATCGCGGCTCAAATTGCCCTACATTTCGACGGCGGCCGACATCGTCAAGGGAGATCTGCTGCTCACGTCGGGCTTGGGAGGAGGTTTTCCGGCGGGCTACCCCGTGGGCACGGTCGTCGAGGTCAAGCGCGATCCGGCGCAATCGCTCGCCGACGTCGAGGTAAGTCCCGCCGCGGCGCTCGACCGCTCGCGCGAAGTGTTGTTCGTCTGGCTGCCCCCCGGCGCTCCGACAGCGACGGACGCCCCGCTCGAACCGCCTCCTGCGGTGGCGCCCAAGGCCACGACGCCGTCCAAAGCTGCCGCGAGACCGAAAGCCGCGCAGGCGCCGAAGCCATGATGCGCGAGGAACGCGTTCGCCGCCTGCCGATGGCCCTGTCGGCGCTGGTCGCGCTCACCCTCGCGATCCTGCCGCTGCCCGAGCCGGCCGCGGTGTTCCGCCCGGATTTTCTCGTGCTCGTGGTATTTTACTGGTCGATCGAATCGCCGCGCGCGGGCGGCTTGTCGCTCGCGTTCTTCGCGGGCGTCGCGCTCGATGTCATTCACGGCGTGGTCCTGGGTCAGCATGCGCTCGCGCTCACGCTCATGGCCGCGTGGGCGACGCACCTGCGCCTGCGCATCCGTGTGTTCTCGATCCTGTCCCAGTCCCTGACGATCTTCGCGCTGCTCACCGGCTATCAGTTCATCCTGTTTTGGATCGACGGCGCGACGGGCAATCCCGTGACCTCGTTCGGCCGCTGGCTCGCGCCGGTGACGGGCGCGCTGATCTGGCCTCTGCTGGTCGGCACGTTGAGCCGGCTGCACGAGCGCTGAGGCGATGACGCCGGGGGATCTGGGATGATTTTCGACGAATTCTCGCCCTCGCGCACGCGCCGCACGCTCACCGCGGGCGGCCGCACCCTGCGCGCGCTCGGACTCGACGGTCCGCTCACCGGCGTGCTCGCGATCATCGTCTGCATCGGCGTCCTCGTGGTCTACAGCGCCTCGGGTCAGAACCTGAAGATGATGGAGCATCACCTCGCCAATATCGCGATCGCCGTGGCTGCGATGCTCGCGCTCGCGCGGCTTGCGACGCCGCATTATCTGCGGCTGGTCGCGCCCTTCGCCTACGTGTTCGGGGTCGCGCTGCTCATCGTCGTCGACGTCACCGGTCACATCGGCAAAGGCGCGCAGCGGTGGTTGGACGTGGGTTTCATGCGTTTCCAGCCGTCCGAGATCATGAAGCTCGCGGTGCCCATGATGTGCGCGTGGTACATGCACGAGCGCCCGCTGCCGCCGCGCTTCAAGGATCTGCTCGTGATGGGCGTGCTGATCGGCCTGCCGACCGCGATGATCGTCACCCAGCCGGACCTCGGGACCGCGCTGTTGATCGCCGCCTCGGGACTGATCGTGATGCTGCTCGCCGGACTCCAGATCCGCATCATCCTGGTGTCGATTCCCTTGCTCGCCGGCGCGGCATGGACGGGCTGGCACTTCATCCATGATTACCAGCGCCAGCGGATCCTGACGTTCATCAATCCGGAGACCGACCGGCTCGGGGCGGGATATCACATCATCCAGTCCCAGATCGCGATCGGCTCGGGCGGGGTCTTCGGCAAGGGCTACATGAACGGCAGCCAGGCCCAGCTCGAATTTTTGCCGGAGCGCTCGACCGACTTCATCTTCGCCGTGATCGGCGAGGAGTTCGGCTTGCTCGGCCAACTCCTGATCCTCACGCTCTATGGGCTCGTGATCGGCCGGGCCCTGTACCTCGCGATGCAGGGCCAGGATACGTTCTCGCGCCTCACGGGCGGATCGATCGCGCTGAGCTTCTTCGTCTATGTGTTCGTGAACTCCGGCATGGTCAGCGGGATCCTGCCGGTGGTCGGCGTGCCGCTGCCCTTGATCAGCTACGGCGGCACGTCGATGGTCACGCTGCTCGCGGGATTCGGGATCCTGATGGCCCTGCACTCGCACCGCAAGTTGATCGGGTCCTGACGCTGTGCGCGCCCGCCCCCGCCCCGCCCCTCGTTCGCGTACCGCGGCCATCCGGGTCTCCCTCCAGAATTTGCTCGTGACCTGCACTCTCGTATTGTGGGCGGCGGCATCCGCGCCCTGTCGCGCGATGGACACGCATCGCCCCGACATCGAAACCTTCATCGCCGACGTTGCGCGCGCGGACTCGTTCAAACCCCGTGAGCTGCGCAGGTGGCTGCGCAAGGCGCAAAGCCAGCCGGCGATCGTCCTGGCGATGCAGAGGCCCGCGGAAAAGGCCAAGCCGTGGTACGAGTATCGGCCGATCTTCGTCAATGACCGGCGCATTGCCGATGGCGTCGAATTCTGGACCGCGCACCGCCGCGAGCTCGAGGAGGCGGCGCAGGAGTCGGGCGTGCCTCCCGAGTATCTCGTCGCGATCCTCGGTGTCGAGACGATCTACGGCAGGCAGACCGGACGGTTCCGGGTGCTCGATGCGCTCGCGACGCTGGCGTTCGATTATCCCCCGCGCGCCAAGTTCTTTCAGAGCGAACTCGAGCAATTCTTTCTGCTCACCCGCGAGGCCTCGATCGACCCGCTTGCGGCGAAAGGCTCCTACGCGGGCGCGATGGGCGCGCCGCAGTTCATGCCCTCGAACTACCGCCGTTATGCGGTCAATGCCGACCACGGCGCGCGCATCGACTTGTGGTCCGATTGGCCGGACGTGTTCGCGAGCGTCGGCAACTACTTCAAGGAGCACGGCTGGGTCACGGGCGAACCGGTGTTGAGCGAGGCTGCCGTCGCGCCCGGCGGCGCGGCCGCAGAGGACGGCGCCAAGCTCGATGGGCCCGAGCTCGACGGCAGAAGGCTCGATTTGTCCGATACCGTTGGGACGCTGCGCGCCCAAGGTCTGCGCTTCGACACGCTATTGCCGATCACTGCGCCCGCCGTATTGATCGCGGCGGACGAGTCCGACGGCGTGCACTGGCGCGTCGGCTTCGAGAATTTTTACGCGATCACCCGCTATAACCACAGCGCCCTCTATGCGATGGCCGTCTACGATCTCGCGGCTGCCGTCAAAGCCCGTCTGCCGCCATGACGAGGCCCGCTCTCACGAGCGTTCGGGCCGCGGCGCTCGCCGCGCTCGCGCTGCTGACGGCCGCCTGTCTCGGCACGCGCCCGAGCGGACCCGGCCCGCGGGGCGCGACGCCGCAGCCTGTCCCACAGCCTCCCGCGACGACGCTGCCGGCGCCCCCCTTCGCCGTCGATGCCGTGCCGGATGCCGTGCCGCGTATCGAGCCGCGTTCGCATTACGGCAATCCCGCGTTCTACGATGTGTTCGGCCGGCGCTATTACGTGCTGCCCTCGAGCGTGGGATACCTGGAACGCGGCGTCGCCTCGTGGTACGGGCCGGGCTTTCACGAAATACGCACCTCGACCGGCGAGCCCTACGACATGTACGCCATGACCGCCGCCCACAAGACGCTGCCGCTGCCGGCCTATGTGCGCGTGACCAACTTGCAGAACGGTCGCAGCGTCACGGTACGCGTCAACGACCGCGGACCGTTCGTGGCCAATCGCATCATCGACCTCTCCTATACGGCGGCGGCGAAGCTCGACATGCTGCAACATGGCACGGCCATGGTCGAGGTTCGCGCGATCGATCCGACGGCCGCTTCGATCCTGGCGGCGACCATCCCGGCGAACTCAACCGCGAGCGCGGCGGCGGCCCCGGCGGTGACGGCGCCCCCCGGCGCGGCACTCTATGTGCAAGCCGGCGCATTTGCGAGTCCCGAAAATGCCGAACGCCTCGCGAGCCGTTTGCGCGGCGGCGGATACGGCAATATTTTCGTGCGCGCCGACGTATTGGCGGGCCGCAAGCTCTACCGGGTGCGCATCGGTCCCGTGCCGGACGTCCCTGAATTCGATCGGATCGTCGCGGCCCTCGGAAAGGCGGGCATCGGCGATGCGCGGCTCGCGCTCGATTGATCCCCGCCGAGCCATTACACTTGCGCACCCATCACACTCGCGTGCGCCTGACGCTTGCACGCATCGATTCGAGGTATTGCCGCACCATGTTTCGTTCGATACTCTTCGGTTTCACGCTTGCGGCGATCGCGATCCGCACCTGCCCGGCCGATACACCGATTCCGAGCGCGCCGCAGGTCGACGCGCGCGCCTATATCCTGGTCGATTTTCGCAGCGACAAAGTGCTCGCCGCGAACAACCCGGTCGCGCGGCTCGAGCCCGCGAGCCTCACGAAGCTCATGACTTCTTATATCGTCTTCGAGCAATTGAGCACGGGCAAGCTAAAGCTCGACCAAGTGGTGACGGTCAGCGAGAGGGCCTGGCGCTCCGAGGGGTCCCGCAGTTTCATCGAACTCGGCAAGCCCGTGCCGGTCGAGACGCTCGTGCTCGGCATGATCGTGCAGAGCGGCAATGACGCGACCATCGCGCTCGCGGAGCGCATCGGCGGCACGGAAGATACGTTCGTGCAATTGATGAACTCGACCGCGGCGCGGCTCGGCATGACCGGAACGCATTTCGATAACAGCTCTGGATTGCCGTCCGCACGTCACTACACGACGGCCCGCGACATGTCGCTGCTCGCGGCGGCCCTGATCCGCGATTTTCCGCAGTACTATCATTGGTTCTCGGTGCACGAGTTCACGTACAACGGCATCAAGCAGCAAAATCGCAACGGTCTGCTCGGCACGGATGTCGGCGTCGACGGCCTCAAAACCGGCCACACCGATTCGGCGGGCTTCTGTCTCGTCACATCCGCCGAGCGCGGTGGCATGCGCTTGATTTCGGTCGTACTCGGCTCGACCAGCATGAAGGCGCGCGAACAGGCGAGCACGGCGCTGCTCAACTACGGCTATACGTTCTATGAAACGGCCCTGGCGCAGAAGGCCGGGACGGTGGCGACCACGGCACCGGTGTGGAAGGCCGAGCGGTCCCCCGTCGATATCGGCATCCAGCATGATCTGTGGGTGACCGTGCCGCGCGGCAGCGCCGCAAGCCTCAAGACCACGCTCGAACTCGAGCCGCGCTTGCTCGCGCCCCTCGCGAAGGCGACGATCGTCGGCCAATTGCGGGTCGCCGCAGGCGGCGTGAACGTCGCGTCGGCGCCGCTGCATCCGCTGGTCGACGTGGCCGCCGGCGGCTGGTGGCGCCGGCTGATCGATACCGTGCGACTCTGGCTTGCCTGAAGGAGGTCCGCTTCATGCCCTTGCCGATTTGTTACCTGAACGGCGAATACCTGCCGCTCGCCGACGCGAGGGTCTCCCCGCTCGATCGCGCATTTTTGTTCGGCGACGCCGTGTACGAGGTGCTGCCCGTGTATTCGGGTCGACCGTTTCGTTTGCGGGAGCACTTCGATCGGCTCGCCCGCAGTCTCGCCGCGATCCGCATGAGCCCGCCCCTGTCCCACGAGCGTTGGGCCGCGGTCTGCGGGGAGCTCATCGAGCGCAACGCCACACCGGACGGCGACATGCATTTGTACATCCAGGTCAGCCGCGGCGCGGAGCTGGGCCGCAATCACGCCTGGCCCGATGGCCTCGAGCCCACGCTGTTCGCCTATGCGACGGCGCTCGAGCCCTTTCCCGAAAAGAGTCTTGGCGCAGGCGTCGCGGCGATCACGGCGGTCGATACCCGGTGGGCCCGCCGCGACATCAAATCGACGGCGTTGCTCGCGAACGTGCTGCTCAAGCGGCTTGGCGTAGACGCGGGCGCCTTCGAGACGATCCTGCTCGAAGACGGCCGTCTCACGGAAGGTTCATCGACGACCGTACACATCGTGGCGAGCGGCGAGCTGCGCGCCCCGCCCAACGGCACTCGGATCCTGCCGGGCACGACGCGCGACGTGCTGACCGAACTCGCCGACACGCTCGGCATTCGCAGCGTCGCGGGCGCCGTCACCGAGGCCGAGCTGCGCGGCGCCGACGAAATCCTGCTGAGCTTTGCGACGCGCGGCGTGTTGCCGGTCACGCGACTCGACGGGGTCGCCGTGGGGTCAGGCGTGCCCGGGCCTGTGTTTCGGCGTCTGCACGCCGCGTTCCTCGCCTATCGGCGCGAACTCGCCGGAGTGCCGTCGCTGTGAGCAATCCGCCGTTGCAGGAATTTCCGAGCGAGTTTCCCATCAAGGTGATGGGTCGCCACGACAGCGACTTGCGCGCCCTCACGCAGGCGATCATCGAACGCCATGCGGGGCCGCTCGCGGATACGAGTGTTCGCACGCGCAAGAGCACGGACGGCAATTTCCTTGCCGTGACCTACCTCGTCGTCGCCCAGAGCCGCGCCCAACTGGACGACATCTATCGCGAATTGACGGCCTGCAAAGCCGTCGTCATGGCTCTATAGCGGCATACGCCGCTCACAGGCGCGGCCGCGCTCACGCGGCCTGCGGACACTCGCAAACGACGCAGGTGCCCGATGTCCCCGTCGGCACGAAATGAATGCGGGCGCCGATCATGGCGGCGCGGTAGTGCATCGTGCGCAGGCCGAGCCCGCCGGGATCGGCGCCGAACGTCCCGACTCCCGAGCCGTCGTCGCAGATCTCGAGCCGCACGGACGACGGCTCGACGTCGAGCGTCACGCGGATCGAGGTTGCACGCGCATGCTTGAGCGCATTCGCGACGGCCTCCTGAGCGATCCGGTACAGATGGTCCGTCGCCGCCGCACTGAGACCGAGCCTGGATACCTCGCCGATCGAGAGATTCACGCGCGGCCCGGACGGCGCGTCCAGGCGCGCGACCAAACCGCGCAGCGCGCCGACCAGTCCTCCCTCGCTATCGGCAACCGGTGAAAGTCCGCGGGCGATCGTCTTGCAGGAGCGCAGCGCGAAGTTCGCGACCTGCTGGGCGCGGGCCAGGTCCGCCGCGAGCGCGTAGTCCAAATCACTGGCGGAACGCACGAGCGCGGCCAGCAGCAGCGACAAGCCCGTGAGTTCCTGCCCGAGGCCATCGTGCAGATCGGCGCCGAAGCGGCGCCGCTCCGACTCCACGGCCTCGAGCAGCGCGGCCTCGAGCGCTTTGCGCGCGGACACATCGTGGATGACACAGACGAACACGGTGGCGCCCGCGTCGCGCGTCTCGCCGACCGAGACTTCGGTGGGAAACGCGGACCGATCCTTGCGGCGCACCGTCGTGGCCCGTGCCGACAGCCGCACCGGACCGCTGCGCGCGAAGTCGTCGCCTTCGAGTGGCGACGCCATCCAGGCCTCGATGCCGCGGCCGTCGATCTCCTCGGTCGGGCAGCCGAACAGGACCGCGCAGGCCGGATTGGACATGAGCACGGTTCCCGCCGCGTCGAGCAGCAGCACCCCGTCGACGGCCGTGTCGACGACCGCGCGCAGCCGCGCGGCCATCATCTGCGACGCGGCTTGCGCCGTTCGCGCGTCGGTCACGTCCCGCAGCGTGATCGTTGCGCCGACGAGTCGCCCGAGGCCGTCGATGACACAGGCGATGGTGCCGTCGACCGCGACTCGCGCTCCGTAGCGGTCGACGGCCTGGGCATCCGCCGACAGCCGCAGCATGCCGCGCGCCCGCAAGACGCTGGCGACGAGATCCGCCGTGCACACGGTATCCCCGTCCGCGACCAGCTGGAGCACCGTCTCGGCGGCAACGCCCTGGGCCTCGCGCGTGGTCCAACCCGTGAGCCTCTCGGCGGCGGGATTCATGAAGCGCAACGAGCCCTCGGTGTCTGTGGCGATCACCGCCTCGGAAATGCTCGACAGAATCGTCGCGTAGGTGATTCGGCTCTCCTCGAGGCGACGATCGGCCTCGAACCGATCCATGGCCACCTCGATGGCCACGAGCAGATTCTTGACATGGAAGGGTTTCAAGACATAGCCGAAGACCGAGGTCGCCTTGGCGCGCTGCAAGGTCCTCTGGTCGGAATGCGCGGTGAGATAGACGACCGGCACACGCATCCGTTCGTTGATGCTTTCGGCGGCCTCGATGCCGTCGATCGGGCCCTTCAAGCGAATGTCCATCAGGATGAGATCGGGCCGGCGGGCGAGCGCAGACTCGATCGCCGCCGCGCCGGTGTCGACGACACCCAGCATTTCGTAGCCGTGTTGGCTCAATCGGTCGCAGATCTCCTCGGCGATCAGCGCTTCATCCTCGACGACGAGAATGCGCGGGGCGGCATTCAAAACTCCCGTACTGGGCATGGCCCTGTCTGCTCCTGTGATTCAATAGTGCATATGCAGCAAAGCGCCCGCGGTGGCGAGTATGGTCGAGCATCCGCAGCCGGGCTTTTCAGTAAACAGGGTGATCACCGCTGCGTCAACGCGATCGCACCACGTCAATCCGGTCTTCGGTGCTGCAGCAACTGCGGTTGACCCGCATGGCACGGCGGTATTCACTGCTCGCTGCGCGCCCTTTCGCGTTGGCGACCCTGTTATGTGCGGTCGCACAACAGGCGCCGGGAGGACCCATGTCGACTGCCCGATGGTTCGATCAAAGCGGTTTCATGCCGCACGGACACTGCTACCTCTGGACTCCGAGCATTCTCGGCATGCACGTCGTCTCCGACATCCTGATCGGCACGGCCTATCTCGCGATCCCCGTCGGCTTGTACGAGTTGCATCGGCGTCGCCCGGACCTCGATTTCAACTGGTTGTTCGTCAGCTTCAGCCTGTTCATCGTCGCCTGCGGCATCACGCATTGGCTCTCGGCCTGGGACATCTGGCACTCGGAGTATTGGCTCGAGGGGGGCGTCAAAGTGCTCACGGCGGCCTTGTCGATACCCACGGCGGTTTTGTTGTGGCGCGCGCTGCCGCGGCTCGTCGCGTTGCCGAGCCACGCCGCTTTGAGCCGCGCCCATGACGACAAGGAACTGCTGCTGAAGGAGATCCATCACCGGGTCAAGAACAATCTCGCCGTGATTTCGAGCCTGTTCTATCTCGAGTCCACCTACACGAGCGACGAATCGACGCGCGCGCTTCTGCAACAGAGCCAGGACCGCGTGCGCGCCATGGCACTCGTCCACGAGACGCTCTATCAGTCGGAGGGTTTGGGCGTGGTCGATTTGGCCGAATATGCCGGCGCTCTCTGCCAGCAATTGCTCGCCACCTATGCGACGCCGGATCGGCCGGTCGAACTCAAGACCGACATGGAGTCGCTGCGCATGAACATCGAGATTGCCGTTCCCTGCGGTTTGATCCTCAACGAACTGATCACCAATGCACTCAAACATGCTTTCCAGGACCGTGGATCCGGGGCGATCGAACTCATCTTCCGGCGCACGCCCGGCGGCGGCGGCGTACTGCGGGTGCGTGACAATGGCGGGGGTGTGGTAGCGGCGCAAGCGGCGTCGAACTCCCTCGGACTGCGCATCGTGAGGCTCATGGCGCGCCAGATCGACGCCGCCTTCAACCTCGCATCAACGGCGGGCGGCGCCGAGGCCTCCCTCACATGGACGACGCTCGCGACTGCGGCGCGCGGCGGACCGGCGTTTCTGGCGCTGCGCCGCGCCGCGGTATTTCGGCCCGACGACGCGTCGCCGGGCGCGAGTCGGAACTGCGCGATCTGCTGGGTCAATTCCCGGGCCTCGCTGACGAGTGCCTGGTTCGCGATCACCGATTCCTCGATCATCGCGGCGTTGCGTTGAGTGAGATCATCGACCTCGGCGAGAGCATGGCTGACGGCGCGCACCTCGTCGGCTTGTGAGATTGCCGTCGCCGTGAAGTCGCGCACCATCTCATTGATCCCGCTGACCTGGCGCGCAATACCCTCGAGCGCCCGACCGGTCTCGCCGACGAGCGCCGTACCCTTTTCGACCTGCTCGCTCGAGCGAAAGATGAGCGTCTTGACCTGCTTCGCGGCGTCTGAGCTGCGCGAGGCGAGATTGCGGACCTCGGACGCCACGACCGCGAAGCCACGGCCCTGATCGCCTGCGCGAGCCGCTTCGACGGCCGCGTTCAACGCGAGTAAGTTGGTCTGAAACGCGATTTCGTCGATCACCCCGATGATTTGCTGAATCTGCTGCGAAGAGTCCCCGATCTCGCTCATGGCGGCGATCGCCTTATGGACGATGGCGGCGGATCGTTCCGCGGTGTCGCGGGCCGCGTCGACGGTCGCATGCGTGGCCGTTGCTGCCTTCGCCGATTCGCCGACGCTCGCAACGACGCGTGTGAGAGAGGCGACCGTGGTCTCGAGCCGCTGGGCCTGAGCCTGCGTGCGCTCGGAAAACTCGGTCGAGGCCGTGCTGATCGTCGAGGTCGTCGCCTGGATCGCATCGGCAGTCTGAGTGATCGTGCGCAGCGTCGCCGCGACGGTGGCGAGCGCTGCGTTGAAATCCGCGCGCAATTTCTCGTAAGCCGCGGCAAACGGCCGATCGAGACGAAAGGCTAGATTGCCGCTCGAGAGGTGTTCGAGGCCGGTGGCCAGTTGTGCCACCACGTCATGCTGCGCCGCGGCGGCGGCCTCGCGAGCGCGCCGGTCCGCGTCATCGCGCAGCGCGAGCGCCTTGCGCTGCTCGGCCACCTCCGCTTCGATGCGCGATTTCTCGAGACTCGCTTCGCGCAGGCTCGCCAATGCGCGCGCAAGGCGCCCGATGTCGTCGCCCCGGTCCGTGCACGGCACCGTGCCGGTCGTGTCGGCATCCTTCAATCGGTCGGCGGACGCACGCAGCGCATCGAGCGGCTGAAACATCCGGCGCGCCACGAGCAGGCAGACGAACACGGCGAATCCTGCGACGCCAAGGGTCGTCAGGCCGATCGTCACGAGCGTCGAATCGACCGCCGCGAAGAACTCCGCCGTCGGAATTCCCACGAATAAGATGCCGACGACGGCCCCGGACGGATCCTTGATGGGATCGTAGGCGGTGAAAAAGGGCCTCCCGAGAATCTCGGCTTCGCCGCGATAGGGTCGACCGGATTTGAGGACCGCTTCGTAAACTGGGCCCGGGGCGAGGTGAGTGCCGATGGCGCGCGTCCCATCCGGCTTCTTGACGTTCGTCGCGACGCGCTCGTCGCCCATGAAGATCGTCGCATTTCCGCCCACCAATCGATTCATTTCATCGACCGGTCCGTAGAGACCGTTGAGCGCCTGGTGGCCGGCATAGAGTTTGCCGTCCGCAGCGTGGAACTCGGCGCCATAGTTCGAGAGCAGGCTCCAGAACACGCGCATGTTCGCTTCCTGGCGCTCGGCCGCGCGGCTTGCGGCGTCGCGATGGAATGTGCCGGCGGTGAGGGCCAGCGATACGGCGCTCAAGCCGATCAGGGCGATGACGACCATCGCGACGACCTTCTTCGCCAAGGACCAAGATTTTGTGAAACGCAGCAAGGGCGGTCCGGGTGACGACGCGAGTGCGACTCGGGAGGTATCGGCGCTCTCCGCGCGATCTTTATGAATCGGGGCGCATTATCTTCTTGACTTGGGGTATCTCCAGCCGCTGCAATTGGCGGCCGCGCGCTAAGGGTTACCCCGACAGCGCGTCCACTTTCACCGAGCATTGGGAACACCACGCATGCACATCGATCCGGCCGAGCACCCCGTAGCGGACAACTACAAGCTCATTACCAACCTCGTCGTACCCCGTCCGATTGCCTGGATCACGAGTTCGAACCCGGGCGGTATCGTCAACCTCGCACCGTTCAGCTTCTTCAATGCCGTCGCGAGCGACCCTCTATACCTCATCGTGAGCGTGGGCCACCGGGATAGTGGTGCGCCGAAGGATACGGCGCGCAACATCGAAACGGGACGCGAATTCGTCGTGAATCTGGTGACCGAGGACCTGCTCGACGCGATGAACGTTTCGGCCGCCGATTTTCCCCCGGATCGCAGCGAACTCGTGGCAACGGGCCTCGCCACGGCGCCGTCGTTGCGTGTGGCGCCGCCGCGCCTCGCGGACGCGGGCGCGAGCCTCGAGTGCAAGCTGTTTCAAGCCCTGCCGCTCGGCGAGAGCACCTTGTTCGTCGCGGAAGTCGTCATGTTTCACGTCGCCGATCGCTACCTCGGTCCGCGCTTGCGCGTCGAGAATTTCGCGCCGCTCGGGCGGTTGGGTACGCCGTCGCTGTACTGCCGGACGACCGACCGGTTCGCCCTGCCGCGCATGACTTTCGCGCGGTGGCAGATAATGGGCGGGACTTGACGGCTTTACCCCTACAATGCGCGCATGAAAACACCCAAGGGTCTTCAACCGCTCGTCGATGACGGCATGATCGATGCGGTCGTGCGCAAACTCAAGAGCGGCAAGGAAGCCTCGGTCTTTATCGTCGCCTGCGGCGATGAGCTGCGCTGCGCAAAGGTCTACAAGGAGGCCGAACAGCGCGGCTTCCACAAGCTCGCCGAGTACCAGGAGGGGCGCAAAACGCGCAACAGCCGCGACGCACGCGCCATGGGAAAGCGCGGCCGGCACGGCCGGAAGGTCATGGAGCAGGAATGGAAAAACGCCGAGGTCGAGGCCCTATACCGGCTGGCCGCGGCGGGCGTGCGGGTACCCGCTCCGTATCTCGTGCACGAGGGCGTGCTTCTGATGGAACTCGTGCGTGACGCCGCCGGCGATCCCGCCCCGCGGCTCAACGACCTCGAGATCGGCGCCGAACAGGCGCGCGAGTGGCATGCGTTCATGATCGGCCAGATCGTGCGCATGCTCTGTGCCGGCCTGATTCACGGCGACTTGTCGGAATTCAACGTCCTTCTCGACACGAACGGCCCGGTGATCATCGATCTGCCGCAGGCGGTGAACGCCGCGAGCAACAACAATGCCTTCGCGATGCTGGCGCGGGACGTCAACAATATGCGCAGTTGTTTCGGACGTGCTGCGCCCGAACTGCTCGAGACGCAATACGCCCACGAACTCTGGGGACTCTTTCAGGCCGGCGAGCTCACGGTGGATTCGCGTCTGACGGGCCGCTTCACGCAGGACTCAACGGCTCCCGACGTGCAGGCGGTGCTCGATCAAATCGAGGACGAGCGGCGCGAAGCCGAGTTCCGGGCACTGCGCCGGGCGGCGGCGGAAGCCGGTTGAGGCGTGCGTCCTCGAACTCAGTGCGCCGGCTCGCTGCAGCACTCGAACTCGATCTGAATCGTCGCGTGGCTCACGTTGAATGAGCGTTCGAGTTCCACCGAAATGTCTTTGATGCATTGATCAGAACTCGCGCCCTGCTTGATGGTCGCGTGCAGGGTGACGACAGGCCGCTCGTCGCTGAGCGACCAGGAATGCAGATGATGAATGCCGTCGAGCTGGGGTATCGCGGTTCGCAGAGCCTGTTCCACGAGCCGTTCGTCTAGGCCTTCCGGCGTGCCCTCGAGCAGGATGTGGGCGGATTCGCGGGCGATGCGCCAGCCGCTGCGGATCATGAGAGCGCCCACGAGCGCGGATAGCAGGGGATCGATGGGCGTCCACGCCGTCGCGAGGATCACGAGGCCCGCGACCAGGGCGGCACCGCTGCCGAGCATGTCAGCGATCACGTGCGCGAGCGCACCTCGGACGTTCAGGTTCGACTCGCCGCGCGACAGCACTGCAAAGGCGCCGAGGTTCGCGAGCAAGCCGAGCACGGCGATGCCGGCGACGACGGCGCCGTCGACCGGCGTGCGCGACATCAGACGCAGCCCCGCCTCGACGAGGATCCACACCGCGAGCACGATCAGCGCGAGGCCGTTCACGAAGGCGGCGAGCACCTGCCAGCGGTGATGGCCATAGCTCAATTTGTCGGTCGGCGGACGCAGCGCCACGCGCATGGCTGCGTAGCTCAAGCCCAGGGACGCCGTGTCGGTCAGCATGTGTGCGGCGTCCGCCATGAGTGCCAAGGAACCGGCCATGACGCCGCCGACCGCCTCGATGAGCATGCAGCCGCCCGTGAAGAGCAAAGCCCAGAAGAGTTTGCCCTGGCTCGAGGGCGGACCGTGGGAGTGGCCGTGGTGAGCGCCGTGTTCATGCCCTGCGTGCGAGTGCTTGGGATCGAGATCACGAGCGTGCTCATGATGGCCGTGGCCGTCATGATGCGGGTGATCATCGTCGTGGTCGTGCGCATGGTCATGAGCGTGGTCATGAGCGGGGTCGTGGTCATGGTCGTGGTCATGACCATGGTCGTGGCCGCGCCTTGTTGCATGATCGTGGCGATGCTCGGACGGCGCGCCCTTCAGCGCGGCGTCTGCGACGGGATTCTTCTCGGGCACGGTGAGGGCCTCGGGTTCGTTGACGGCCATTACTAGCGCTTCAGATATTGGTGAACGATCTCGATGAGTTGCTCGGCGGCGAGCACCTGCGGAGCCTCGCGCGACGCATCGGGATCGACCATGTGTTCGCGAATGTGATCCTCGATGACCTCGGCGATGAACCCGTCGAGAGCACCGCGGCAGGCAGTCGACTGCTGCAGGACGTTCGCACATTCCTCGTCCGCGTCGACGGCGCGTTCGATGGCCTCGATCTGGCCACGAAGCCGCTTCAGGCGATTGAGCAGCTTGACCTTCTCACGGGCGACGTGGCCCATCGGTGCGAACTCCTGTAGCGAACAATACCCCCGTATAGTATCGATGTCAGCGCCTTCTTGCGCAAACTCGGCTGACTTTGAGAAACCGATCGGAACATGAGTTGGCGGCAACGCACAATATTACATATCCGTGGGTTATCCGTTTGCGCGGTAGCCGAGCCGGTAGCCGCGATAATGAGCCGGCCCTGTCCAGAAAATCAACGACTTATCGCGTCGGCTTGGATGTGGCGATCCGAACCTCGACGTGACCCTGAAAGCCAATCCCACGCGAGCGGTGTCCGTCGACGGCCCGAAAACGGGCTTGGCGGCGCAAGATGAGGCAACGGGAAAGGACGTCTCGATACTCATGGACGGAGGCGGACACCAGAGTCGACGCGTCAAACACGACGATCAAGCTTGGCGTTCAGCGCAGAGAATGGTTACAAGTTGACGACCGGCGACGTGACGGCCGACGAGCGGCTCGCCGCGCAGTCGGCGCTGGTCGATGCAGCGGCGGAGAGTTATCGTCTGTCCGACGCCCTGTTTCAAAAGGGCATCGATAGTTTTCTACAGGTACTCGACTCGCAGCGTTCACGCTACACAGCGCAGCAAGCGCCGATCAGCTTGCATCTCGCGAGGCTCGCGAATCTGGTGACCCTCTACAAGGTACTCGACGGAGGCGTGCTGGAAAATACGAGCGACGGGCAAATGCCTTCAAGTCGCCCGTGACTCCGCGCGCGAGTTGCAGCCTCGATCGTCGTGAGCGGGGCCGGCTGGCGCTGGCCTCCGCGTTGCGCCCCTATCAATGATCCGCTGCAAGCGCAATTCCGAAAATGGCAGCGGTTGATGCATCGACCGGCCGTTCTTCAAACGCCATGGATAGTCGCCGTGTGGGCGACCCCAGCTTGACGATGAGGGCTTCGCTACCGGCGGGAACGAGACCGTAATAAATCCGCGTATCGTCGACTTCCGCGATCAACCGCCGACGCACTCCGCGAGGCGCATAGATCAGCGCGCCGGGCTGTGCCACCGCGTCCGCCTTTTCGCCGACGCTCACGCGAACCAGCCCCGCAATCACGTACGCGAACTCCGCTTCGTGTTGGCGGACCAGAGATGGCAATCCGCCACCGCGGGAATAGATTGCCTCGAGGTTTGCAATATTTCCACCGGACTGGCCGGAATCCGCGAGGATGATCCATACGCCGCCGGCAAACTCGTATCGCGGGCAGCTCTCTCGCCGTTCAATACGCGCCGGCGACGCCGGCAAGAGCACCGGATCGCTCATTTCCCGCCACTCATAAAGTATCGTACGCCATATTTCTCGCGCATCTGCTCCAAGATTTCCCGGCTGAGCGGTGCTTGTGCACCCGGTACATTGGCAATGGGCAGATCGTCAAACTTCGCGGCTTTACCCTGATTCAAGATGAGCTGCTCGAATCCGGCGGGAGTTACGAAGTTGAACACTCGAGCCTCCGCAGAGTCGACTTGAAACCCATGGTGGACGTATCGAGGCAAGTATACGAAAGCACCAGCGGTTGCTTCGATCCTTTTCTCGCCCACGAAAAAAGTGATCTCTCCGTCGAGTACATAGAAAATTTCATCCGCATCTTCATGCGAGTGCATGGGGGCCGCCAATCCGTGCGTGATCCGCTCGTCGATTGCGCCGACCATGCCGTCCGTCTCCTTTCCGGTTGCTAGCACGCGCCACAACGCGCCTTGCATTTGGAAGGGGCTGGATTCCGATAATTCGATTTTAAACGCGCGACTGCTCTCGTGAATTGACATGGTTCGATTTTAATAGCGCTGATTCTGATATTCCGGCTGATCAACGCCTCCGTGTCCTCCCCAGAAGCCGAAGAACCAACCCAACAATCCTCCGACGGCGATTACCGTGATTATCGCCGCAACGACTTTGGTGCTACGCATGAATTGTCGCTCCAATCACGGGGGCGTCTGGATAGCCGATGACGGCAAAGTAGTCCGCTTGCGGCACCGTGTCGGTGCGTCACCACACTGTCTTTGCGGCGGCCCGGCAGAGCCTGCCGGCCGCTAAGCCCCATATCGTCAGCGACGGACCGTAGCGTATGGTACAAGTGACGAATGGCAATCAGTCACATGAGAGCCCATGATCGGGTCGAAGGTGGCGCCGCTGAGCATGTGCGTCTGGGCCATGACACTGCTCGCTCGGGGTCTTGCGGTTGCCTGCCCGTCCGTTCCTGAATGGTCAGCATAGCGCGCTGGCAGCCGTTTGAGTACTCCGCTTCCCAACTGCGACCGCTCGATCGCACAGGCGGCGCCGGCCAATGCCGCAAAGAGCGCAGAACATCCGCGACTGATCCTGGCAACGACCGTGCTCGCCTCCAGCCTGGCTTTCGTGGACGGTTCGGTCGTCAACGTGGGACTGCCGGCAATTGCGCGGAGCTTCCCGGAGCAAACCATCGGTGTGTCGTGGATCGTCAGCGGCTATCTGTTGCCGTTGAGCGCGCTGCTCCTGATCGGGGGCGCCGCGGGCGATCGCTTCGGCCACCGACGTCTTTTATTAGCGGGTGTCGGTCTGTTTCTCGCCGCATCGCTGCTCTGCGCCCTCGCACCGACTCTCATCATGCTGCTGTGCGGCCGGGTGCTCCAGGGTATTGGGGCGGCGATGCTCATGCCTACCAGCTTGGCGATCCTCGGCGTCAGCTTCAGCGGCGAAGCGCGCGGTCAGGCGATTGGCATCTGGGCGTCGGCCGGCGCGGCGGCGGGAGCGATCGGACCGCTGGTGGGCGGCTGGCTCATCGATATCTTGGGCTGGCGCTCGATGTTCCTCATCAACCTGCCGATCGCGATAGGTGCGCTCTACTTTGGCGCGCGGTACATCAGAGATTGCCCGACCAAGGACCTGCAGTCCCTTGACGGTTTGGGTGCCCTCTTGGCCACCGCGGGGCTCACTGCGCTGACCTGGGGACTTACCATCGGCTCGGAGAACGGCGGATGGTCGACATCCGCGATCGCAGGTGTCGGCGCTGGCGCGATCGCGCTGACGGCCTTCATCATCGTCGAGAGACGACGTGGGACGGCCGCGATGATGCCGCTGCGGCTCTTTGCCTCGCGCGAATTCACGGGGCTGAGCCTGCTGACATTTCTCCTCTATGGCGCGCTTGGCGGAATGCTGGTGTTGCTTCCGTACACGCTCATCAACCTGATGCAGTACTCGGCGACCGAAGCGGGCGCCGCCCTCTTACCGATGCCGCTGATCATTGCGCTGACGGCGCCGATGATGGGGCGGCTTGCCGCACGGGTCGGACCCAGGTGGCCGCTGTCGAGCGGGCCGGTCGCGGTAGCGGCAGGTTTCTTGCTTGCCACGCGAATCCCGTCGGGCGTGAGCTATTGGACGTCCGTACTGCCGGCCATGCTCGTGCTGTCACTCGGTATGGCAGGAGCGGTCGCGCCACTCACCACCGCCGTATTGGCGTCTGTCGATCCCGTTCATTCGGGTGTCGCCTCCGGGCTCAACAGCGCACTGGCTCGCACAGGCGGTCTCGTGGCCACCGCGTTCGCGAGCGCCGTGCTGGTGTCGCACGGCGAAAAGCTGTCAAGCACGTTCAGATGGGCCATGTTGGTGGGCGCGGCGACCGCGATTGCCTCCGGAATTTGCGCCTTTATGTGGTTGAGAAAGAAGGAATCCTCATGACGAGATCGCCGCGAATCAAATCACGCTCATCGATTATCCGATTCTGAGTCCGGTTGGCTGCATAGCATAGATGTAGCGCGAATAAACCGTGTGTGCGGCGCCCCACGGAATGATGGCGGGATCACCGCAGCGAGAAATGGCCGCACAGTGCGCGTCGCGCGGCGAAGGCAGCGTCGTCGACACGGCCGTCGGGTAACTCGCGCCGAGTCAGCGCGAAAGATTGCGAATCAGGGGAATGCCGCCGTGTGCGACCGCGTGCAGCATGCAACGCTGTCGTTTCGGGGCGGTCTTCTACTCTCGGGTCGAGGTTGCGGTCATGTTGTCGGTCCCGCTGTATTCAACAATCGGAAGATCATTGATACCTCGCGACGCCCATCCGATCGTGCCTGAATCGACTTGCGCGACGGTGCTAGTCGCGGAGCTCCGCGGCCACGTCGCGCTGTCCGCACGCCTGACGCCGTCGCAACTGGTGCCGGTACTCAGTGAGTTCTTCGTGCTCTTCCGCTGCGCCGTGCTGCTGCACGGCGGACAAGTCTTGCGGCTCGCCGAAGGCGGGGTCATCGGCGCATTTGGGATGTGCGACTGCTGTCGCACCCACTCGAACGATGCGCTCGCGGTCGCCGCCGCGATCGAAAGGCGCTGCGCCGATTTGCGCGCGGCATGGCGGAAGGTATATTCGATCCCGACCGGTGTCAGCATCGGGATCCACCGCGGTGAAGTGGCAATCGGGCTGTTCGGGCATCCCGGAGAGGAGACGGAGGCGCCCCCGGCCGCGACCGAATCGGAGAATGGAGCGGAAGCGATGCGCGCTCAAGTGCCGGCACCGCAGGAAGGACTGCCGACCATGCTGTATTTTCCTCGGTTCAAACTGTCGGCGCGGCACGCTTGCATGGACGTCTGGTGCGTGCCGCTCTCGAAGCGTCCCGAAATGCACCGACCCTGGGATTACGCGCGACGCGGCGATCGCATGGATTTCCTGGAGACGACAGTCGCCTGACGCGCGGCGCTCCCGGACTGCGGAGGCACCGCGGCACCCGCACGGTCGCCGAAACTGTTCAGCGCCCGGCACTGACCTCCGTCGAGCAATCCCGAGTCCCTCTGGACGCCCAGAATGGGTCGCCCATCAGGTCGTATAGTCCCACCCCATTCGCACCATGCTTCGAACGCAAGTCGAAAGCAAATAGGAATTCCACAATGCAATGTTGGCTCGCGATCGCGCGGCACCGGCGGCGCACAGCGGTATATGGTAGGTCACATTCATGGAGGCGGAGGACCGCCGAACCGGCGCGCGACCCCTGTTCAGTCTGGCGAGAACTTCGCTCTTGGGAGCTCCTTTGATGATGTATTCATCCGCTCCGGATTGCAGCCCCGCATCGCGGTCTTCACGGGTGTCTTTGACTGTGAGCATCACGATGTAGGGGGACTTGTCGGGGAATTCGGCACGCACGCGCCGACAGAGTGCGAGTCCGCTCATACCGGGCATGAGGCAATCGGTGAGCAAAATATCGTAGTTACGCGTGTGTAGAAGCCGTAGCGCCTCCTTTCCGGATTCCACCACATCCACCTCATAGCTTGCCGACCGGAGGATCGAAGCAAGGTAGACCCGCATGCATTCATCGTCATCGACCACCATCAGTCGGGACGGCGGAATTGCGCTTGCCGATGTCAGACGCGGCGCGACGTTGTCAGAGAAGCGCAGCCCGGTATTTGCATCAAGTGCGAGCATTCGTGATCTTCTTTGGTGGTCGGAGACGTGATACCGGCAACGGCGCGTTCGCTGATCGCCATGCAGCGTAACAGGTTGCGTCCGCGGGCGCTGTCGGCGACAGTGATCTTTGTGGCGCCGATTGAGCGCTACGTCACAACTCGGTCAAGTCTTGTTGGAGCGCCACACTTTTGCGGCGCTTCGGCGCAAGAACTCGGCTGAGATACTACCCGCTTGCCGGTACCCGGCTCTTAGATCACGGGAAGCCCCGATTCGTTGACAACCAGGATTTCGGCGGAACGGCGGGGCGAGGTCTGTGCGAACGCCCACTGAGAACCCCCCAATCAGGCTTGCGCAAGCAGCGCCTATGCCCATCAAATTCCGCCGGAGGATACGCAAAAAATCCATCCGATATGGCGGGCAGTTTCCGGGCGCGCCCGTCGGCCGCGACTATCCGGCCCCCTCTGCGCGTTGCCGTGGCGCAACGAATCGACTATGTTCAGTCCGAATGCTCCGAAAATCCCTGAAAACGCTGCACGAACTCGGCGCGATCGGCGTCCTGGGCTCGCTCGCGGCCTGCCTCGTGTTGATCGCGACCGCGCCCGGCGACTCGCCGGTCGGATACGCTGCCGTTCGGCACGGCATTGCCGCGATCACCCAATGGCTGCTGGTGCCGGCGCTCGGCATCATGCTCGTGAGCGGGCTGCTGGCGATCGCCGCGACCGACGCCTACAAGAGCGCGACGTGGGCGTGGATCAAGGCGCTGCTCGGTATCAGCATGTTCGAGGGCACCTTGCTGACCGTGGGGGCGAGCGCGCGGCAAGCCGCGGATTTTTCGGCTTTGGCCTCGAGCGGCCATGGCGATCCAGCGCAATTGGCCGCCGCAGTGCGCACGGAATGGGGTGGTCTGTGGCTGCTCGTCGGGCTGTGCTTGGTCAACGTGGTCCTCGCGGTCTGGCGCCCCACGTTTCGCAGCCGCTCAGCGGATTGATTGCCGGCGCGTCGAGAGTTCACGCCGCAGATGCGGCTCGATGCCGGCCGACACGGCATCGAGGTCACGCAGGCCGCAGAGGTCGAAGAGCCGAACGACGGTGAGACCCGGGTAGCCGCACACGTTGATGCGCTCGAACGGTTCCATGTCGAGCGCGACATTGAGCGCGAGGCCGTGATAGCTCGCGCCGCGCCGGATGCGCAAGCCCACACTGGCGAGCTTGGCGCCATTGACGTAGACACCGGGCGCTTCACGGCTTCCCACGGCGAGAATGCCGAATTGCGCTACATACGCGATCACCGCCCGCTCGAGCGCGATGACCAATTCGCGCACGCCGAGCTTGCTGCGCCGGATGTCGACGAGCGCATAGACGAGCAGTTGGCCGGGGCCGTGATAGGTCACCTGACCGCCGCGATCGATCGCGACGACCGGAATGTCGCCGGGCGCGAGCAGATGCTCGCGGCTCGCGTTCATGCCCAGCGTATACACCGGCGGATGCTCGGCGAACCAGATCTCGTCGGGCGTCTCGGGCGTACGGCTCTCCGTGAACGCCTGCATCGCCCGCCAAGTAGGCTCGTACGGCACCTTTCCCAAACGTCGCACGACGATGGCGCCGCCCCCGTCCTCGGGCAGCGTCGGGGCCGCGTTCATCCGCCGAGGCTGCGGTTGTCCAGCCCCGCGTTGTTGCGGGCGAGGGCCTGTTCGGCGCGGTAACTCGACCGTACCAGCGGTCCGGAAACGCACTCCAGGAATCCGAGCGCGAGCGCGCGGCGGCGGTATTCGTCGAACTCCGCCGGGCTCACGTAACGCGCGATCGCCAGATGATTCGGCGTGGGCCGCAAATATTGGCCGAGCGTCAGGATGTCGACCCGGGCGGACCTCAGGTCGGTCATGGTCGTTTGAATTTCCGCATCGGTCTCGCCCAAGCCCAGCATCAAACTCGTCTTGGTGAGTACCGCAGCAGCATGCTCCTTTGCGTGGCGCAAAACGCCGAGGGTTTGCGCGTAGCTCGCACGCGGATCGCGCACCGGATGCGTGAGGCGCTCGACCGTCTCGACGTTTTGCGCGAACACGTCGACCCCGGCATCGAGGACCCTCTCGACGTCGGCCGTCGCGCCCTGAAAATCCGGAGTCAGGGCTTCGACCGCCGTATCCGGGCGGCACCTCTTGATGGCGCGAATCGCGGCCGCGTAGTGCCCGGCCCCGCCGTCCGGAAGATCGTCGCGATTGACCGACGTCAGCACCACGTAGCGCAGGCGCATCAATTCGACCGACCGTGCGACGTTCTCGGGTTCGTCAGGGTCCAGCCAACCGCGCGGATTGCCGGTATCGACGGCGCAAAAGCGGCATGCCCGGGTGCAAACGGCACCCATGAGCATGATGGTCGCGGTGCCCGCATTCCAGCACTCGCCGATGTTCGGGCATTTCGCCTCTTCACAGACTGTGCTCAGCCGATGGTCGCGCACGATGCTCTGCACGGCCGAAAAACCGGCGCCGGCGGCGAGTTTCGCGCGCAACCACGGGGGCTTGCGTGCCGCCGTCGCGTCGCGCGGAGCGCTCACGGGACGCGCTTCGACCGTCGCGTCGCCGCGCTTGATGCCATCCTTGATCGCCGTGAAACCCTGCGGCGTCGTATATTTCTCGCCACTTTTGAGAATGCTCATCATGGGTATTGTAGCGCAGGCCCGCGCGCCCGGCAGGGCGTGGCCCCGAGCGCATGCCGTCGGCGTGGGCGCAGGCTATGGCGCGTTCAAGGCGTGGAGGCGCTCCGGCGTACCGACGTCTTCCCAGACGCCGGAATACAACTCGGCCGTGCAGCGATGTTGGGCCATCGCACGCAGCAACAGCGGTTTGAGGGGCTGTGGCCCGTCGGCACACCCGGCAAAAAAACCGGCGCGATACACCGCGAGACACCCGAAGGTCAGGCGAACCGGCGCTTCGGCCAAGGCTTCGCCATCGCCCAAGCCGAAATCCCCGAGCGGGTGCTGCGGCGGATTGGGTACGAGCACGATGTGCGCATCGGCCGCGGCGCCCACCCCCAGGCGCTCGAGCGGATAGTCGCTGTAGATGTCGCCGTTGATGACGGCGAAAGGCCCTGGTAAGAGCAGCGGAAGGGCCCGCCGAATTCCGCCCGCGGTGTCGAGCGGCCGAGATCCCTCGTCGCTATAACTGATGGCGACGCCGTAGCGGCCTCCGTCGCCGAGACGCGCACGAATTTGCATCCCGAGCCAGCTCAAATTCACGACGACCCTGAGGATCCCGACGCGCGCGCAAGCCCGCAGGTGGCGCTCGATGAGGGTCTCGCCACGAACTTCGAGCAGCGGTTTCGGCGTGTGGTCGCTGATCGGCCGCATGCGCTCGCCGCGGCCCGCTGCGAGGATCATCGCGACATGCGGTCGATCGACGCCGACGGACGTCGTCAAGCGAGCATCCGGGCTTGCGCCGCACCCAGGCGCGGGCGCACCACCTCGTCGAGGAATCGCGCGAAATCCCGGGTCTCCGGGTAATCGGCCGCGGCCGCCACGGCGTATTCGAGCACCCGCGGCAAATCGCCGAGATACCGCGGCTTGCCGTCGCGGTAACAGAGCCGGCTGAAGATCCCGAGCACCTTGATGTGCCGCTGCAAACCCATGAGATCGAACCAGCGCAGAAACTCGGCCGCGTCGGCGCCCGCCTCCATGCCGGCCGCGCGCAGTCGCTCGCGGTGGCCGAGTGCCCACTCGCGCACGCGAGCCGCGGGCCATGCGATGTAGCAATCCTTGAGCAAGGACACGAGATCGTAGGTAAGAGGTCCCGCGACGGCATCCTGAAAATCGATGATGCCCGGATTGCCGGCGTCGAGCACCATCAGGTTGCGCGAGTGGTAGTCGCGATGCACGAAGCTCTGCGGCTGGGCGAGCGCCGCATCCTCGAGCGCGCTGAACGTGCGCTCGAGCAGCGCCTCGATGCGCGGATCGGGCCCCAGTTCCAGATGCCGCGCGAGGAACCACTCGGGCAGCAGATCCATCTCCCGGCGCAGCAGGGCGCGATCGTAGCGCGGCAGGGAGTCGGCGTAGGCACGCCCGGCCGATTGCAGGTGTGCGAGCGCACGCATCGCGTCCGCGTAGAGCGCATCCACCGAAAATTCCCGGCGCAGTTCATCGAGGTACGGACGTGAACCGAGATCCGTGAGCAGCAGCAGGCCGTCGGCGACGTTGCGCGCGAGCACCCACGGGACCGACAGACCCAGGTCCGCAAGCATGCGGGTGACTCCGAGGTAGGGCGCGAGATCCTCCTTGTCGGGAGGCGCGTCCATGACGATGTAGCTCTCCGCGCCGCGAGTCACGCGGAAATAGCGCCGAAAGCTCGCGTCGGCGGACGCCGGCTCGATCCCGGCGTTCGCGAAGCCGAGCGTTTCGACGAGCCAGTCGCGCAGCAGGTCGAGGCGCGTGTCGCACGCGATCTCGGAACTCACGCCGTCACGCTCTGCCTGCTCAGCCCCAAGACACGCTCGTCGATGCCATCGCGAATGAACCGTCGCTGCGGAAAGCGCGAGTATACCGACTATAATGCGCCGGCCGACATGCCCACCTGCAAGGCGACTTGAATTTGCGCAAAGCCCGTTCGCTTCGATACGCCCTGGTGCTCGTCGGCCTCGGCAGCTGCGCCCTCGCCCACGGCGGGGACATGTGCCCGGCGCCGCCCCATCACACGCCGCGCGCCGCGGCGGCCGTCGCCGCCGACGATCATTTGATCCACATCGACAGCGACGCCGCGGTCGTGAGCAACGAGGACCGTGCCGAATTGAGCGGCCGCGTGACCGTGCGCCAGGACGAGCGCAGCGTGACGGCCGACTCCGTGACCTACGACCGCAAGAGCGCCCGGATCACGGTCGCGGGCGCGGTCGACTTCGAAGACCCGCTGGTTCGGGTCAAGAGCGACAGCGGCAGCTACGATCAAACCGGCGGGGCGGATTTCACGCATGCAGACTTCGAACTGCTCGACCGCCCGGGCCGCGGTTCGGCCGGCGAGATCGCGGTGCGTCCGGGCGGCAAGATCGCGCTCGATCAAGTCCGCTACACGACCTGCCCGGTCGGCGACCGGGACTGGATGCTGCAAGCGTCGTCGATCACGCTCGATACGGTGGCGCACGAGGGCGTTGCGCGCGGGGCGTGGATGGAATTCAAGGGCGTACCGGTCCTCTATACGCCGTATTTTTCGTTTCCGCTCGGTTCGGAACGCAAGAGCGGGCTGCTCGTGCCGATTCTCGACCACTCGGGATCGAACGGCTATGAGATCGGCATACCCTATTATTTCAACCTGGCGCCGAACTACGACATGACGCTCACGCCGGAGTATCTGTCGGCCCGCGGCGTCGAACTCGGCGGCCAATTCCGCTTCCTGACCGTCAAATCGCATGGCCAGGTCGAGGCGAGCTACCTGCCGCACGATACCCAGACCGGCACCGACCGCAGCTACTTTCACGTCAGCGAAGTCACGGATTTCAAGCGCGGCCTGCGCGGCGAGGTGGACATTGCCGCGGTGAGCGACAGCAGCTATTTCGAGAATTTCGGCGTCGGCTCCGAGCAAACGAGCGTGACGTTCCTCGAGCGGCGAGCCGACCTCAAGTACTACGACGACTACTGGCGCGTGTCGGCCGAGCTGCAGAATTTTCAAACCATCGACGTCACTCATGTCGGCGCCGTCGACCGGCCCTACTCGAGGGTGCCGCGCATCGATGCGCAGGGGTTGTTTCCACTGGGGGAGACGCGCTTCGAGTTCGCTATCGACAGTGAAGCCGTCAACTTCCTGCGCCCCATCGGTCCTTCGGGCGTGCGCATGGACGTCTCGCCGGAGTTTCGCTGGTCGAATCGGACCGCAGGATATTTCTTCGAACCGGCGGTCGGCTGGCACCTGACGCAATACAGTCTGGAAGATGCCGCGGCCGGAAGCCCAAGCGCGCCGTTCCGGTCCGTCCCTTACGCCCGCCTCGACACGGGGCTGATTTTCGAGCGGAATGCCGGATCGCAGGGGCAGCGCTCGGAAACGCTCGAGCCTCGCGCCGTTTACAGCTACGTACCGTATCGCAATCAGAGCGCGCTGCCGGTGTTCGACAGTGCGCTGCCGGACCTGAATCTCTCGGAACTGTTTCGCACGAACCGGTATGTCGGCGAGGATCGCATCGGCGATGCCGATCAACTGAGTCTCGGCATCACGACCCGCCTGTTCGAGCAGGACACGGGCCAGCAATACCTCGCGGCAACGCTCGGGCAGATCCGCTACTTCAGCACGCCGCAGGTCACACTGCCCTGCCAGATCACGAGCGCTCAGACGGCGGCGGCCATGCGGGCCGCCGCGAACGCGGCGGGCATCGCGGGGGCGAACGCCGCGGAGCTGCTCGCCGGGGGTACGGCGGAGTTCATCGCCGGCGCTCCGGTGAGCGTGTTCGGCCCGAATGGGCCGGGAATCCTGGGCGCGAATGCCGCGGCGGCGGCGGCGAGCGCGGGCGGCCTCCAGGTCGCCTGCCAACCGGCGATCACGTCGAATGCCTCGGACCTGGTCGGCGACGTCGCGTTGACGGCTTACGGGGATTGGACTTTGAATCTGGACTACGTCTGGAGCCCTGATGTCACCCGGACGCAGAATTATCAGACAGAAAAATCCGAGCTCTCGCTGCAGTACCGGCCGGACCCGTCGCGCGTCGTCAACATCGGCTACCGGTTTCAACACGACACCTTCGAGCAATGGGACGGCTCGTTCGCCTGGCCGATCGCGGACCACTGGAACGCGGTTGGACGCCTGGTCTACTCGATCATGGACCGCCAGGTCATCGAGCAGGTGGCGGGCTTCGAGTATCGGAGTTGCTGCTGGCGCATCCAGGTCGTGCAGCGCCGCTACGTCGACAACCAATTCGGCAATTTGAACGAGTCGATTGCATTACAATTTGAACTGATCGGCTTGGGCTCGGTCGGAAAGGCTGCCAATTCTTTCCTCGAGAGGTCGATTAGCGGATACTCCGCGAGCGATCCTGCACCCTGAGTAGTGGATTATGCGCAAGTCTCTGATTTTGATGTTTTTATTGGCGATTCCGGGACTTCTGCCCGGGCCCGTCTCGGCGCAGACCCGGGATATCGGCGTCCATGGGGAGATGCTCGATCGGATCGCCGCCATCGTCAACGACGGACTCGTGCTCAAGAGCGAGCTCGACGCCCAGATGACGGCGGTGACCAAGCGACTGCAGGAGCAAAAGGTCGCCCTGCCCTCGCAAAGCGTGCTCAAGCAACAAGTGCTCGATCGGCTCGTGCTCCAGGAAATCGAGGCCCAGCGCGCGAAACACATCGGCCTGTCGATCTCGGACGAGCAATTGAACGGCGCGCTGCAGGAGATCGCGGCGCGCAACAAGATTCCGTTCGACCAGTTGCCGACGACGCTGCAGTCCCAGGGCATCGACTACAAGCAGTACCGCGAGGCCATGCGCAAGGAGTTGACCTTGAGCACGCTGCGCGAGCGCGACGTCATTGCGCACATCATCGTCACGCCCCACGAACTCGATCAGTTCCTGAGCCGCCAGGACAGTGCCGCCGCCAACGATCAGTTCAACGTCTCGCACATTCTGCTGTCGCTGCCGGCGGCGGCGACCCCGCAGCAACTCGACGAGATCGCCCACAAGGCCCAGGACCTCGCCGACCGCGCCGCGAAGGGCGAGGATTTCGGTCAGCTCGCGATCGCGAATTCGAACAGCCAGACCGCTCTCGACGGCGGCAGCCTCGGGTGGCGCAAGGGCACTCAGCTCCCGCAATTCATCCTCGAACTCGTCACGAAGATGAAGTCCGGCGATGTGAGCCAGCCCGTACGCACGCCGAGCGGCTTTCACATCGTCAAGCTCAACGAGCGCCGCAGCGGCGACTCGCCGGTCATCATCAATCAGATTCACGTGCGGCACATCCTCCTGAAGCCGAATGAACTCGACGACGATGAGACCGTACGCCAGAAATTGAGCAAGCTCCGCGAGCGCATCCTCGCCGGCGAGGATTTTTCGGGAATCGCGTCGACGACCTCCCAGGATCCGGGCTCGGCCCCCGACGGCGGCGATCTCGGCTGGACCGGTCCGGGCACCTTCGTGCCGGAGTTCGACAAGGCGATCGCAGACCTCAAGGACAACGAGATCAGCGCGCCGTTCAAGACGCGCTACGGCTGGCACATCGTGCAGATGCTCGGCACGCGCACCTACGACAGCACCGCCGACGTGCGGCGCCAGCGCGCCTTCGCGGCCATCCGCGAGAGCAAGGCGGACGAAGAGACGGAGCTGTGGCTGCGGCGTTTGCGCGACGAAGCCTTCGTCGAAATCAAGATGTAGCCTGCGGGCGGCGACGTGTACAAACCGCGGATCGTCATGACGTCTGGCGAGCCGGCGGGCATCGGTCCCGACGCATGCGTCGTACTCGCACAATCCGAGTGGGACGCGGATCTCGTGGTCGCCGCCGACGCGGGGGTGCTGCGCGGGGCGGCGATGAGTTTGGGACTGCCGCTCGAGCTGGATCCGTATTCGGCCTCCGCCCCGGCGCGCACGCATCGACCCGGCACGCTGCGCGTGCTCGACGTCCCGACCGCGGCCCCCGTCGTAGCGGGCACGCTCGACACCCGCAATTCACCCTACGTGCTCGCCTTGCTCGATCGGGCCTGCGACGGCTGTACGAATGGCGAATTCGCCGCGATGGTGACGGCGCCGGTGCAGAAGAGCGTGATCCTCGATGCCGGATTCGCGTTCAGCGGCCACACGGAATACCTCGCGGCGCGTACTCGTGCCGCGCTGCCCGTCATGATGCTCGTGAGCGGCGCCCTGCGCGTCGCGCTCGTGACCACGCATCTGGCGCTCAGCGAGGTGCCGAAGGCGATCACGCGCGAACGGCTGATCGCGACGCTGCGCATCGTGCACATGGATCTGGGCCGTCATTTCAACCTCGCCGCCCCGCGCATCTGCGTTCTCGGCCTGAACCCGCACGCCGGCGAGTCCGGACACCTCGGCCGCGAGGAAATCGACATCATCGAGCCGGCGCTCGCTCAGTTGCGCGCGGAGGGACTTGATGTCTCGGGGCCGGTGCCGGCCGATACGGCGTTCGCTCCGCAGTTCCTGGCGAACGCCGACGTGGTCGTCGCGATGTACCACGATCAGGGTCTGCCGGTTCTGAAGCACGCGGGCTTCGGCAATGCCGTCAACATCACGCTGGGGCTGCCGATCCTCAGAACCAGCGTGGATCACGGCACGGCGCTGAAGCTCGCGCGCACGGGCCGCGCGGACGCCGGGAGCCTGCGTGCCGCCCTGACGCTCGCGATTGCGCTGGCCGCCGACGGCCATGCCGGTTCGTAAGCGTTTCGGCCAGCATTTCCTGCATGATCCGGGCGTCATTTCCCGCATTCTCGATGCCGTCGGGCCGGCGCCGGGCGAGCGTATCGTCGAGGTCGGACCGGGTCGCGGTGCGCTGACCTGGGGATTGCTCGCGCGGGCGGCACGCCTCGACGCGATCGAGATCGACCGCGACCTCGCGGCGGCCCTGCTGCGCGATCCGCGCGCGCAACGCGGTCTGCGCGTACTCGTGGAAAATGCGCTGGACACCGACTTCGTGAGCCTGCGCGGTGACGGGCCGGCGCTGCGCATCGTCGGCAACCTGCCGTACAACATTTCGACGCCGCTCTTGTTTCACTTATTGCAACAGCGCACGGCGATCGGCGACATGCACTTCATGCTCCAGAAGGAGGTCGTCGACCGCATGTCGGCATCGCCGGGCGGGAAGGAATATGGTCGCCTGACGGTCATGTTGGCCGCCTATGCGGACGTGGACAGCCTGTTCGACGTGGGCCCCGGTGCCTTTCACCCGCGTCCGCGGGTCTGGTCCGCGATCGTGCGCCTGCGTCCACACGCGACGCCGCGGTTCGCGTTCGGCAGCGACCGCGCGCTCAAGATGCTGGTCACCGCCGCATTCTCGGCGCGCCGCAAGACGCTGCGCAACGGTCTCAGGGAATTCCTGTCCGTGACGGCCATCGAGGCCTGCGGCATCGACCCCGGTTGCCGGCCGGAGACCCTGCGGCCGGCGCAATTCGGCCTGCTGGCGGCGAGCTACCACCACAGTCTCGCCCCGGCTTGAGCCGCGGCCCCCACAAACCCCGTAGCCCATTCGCGACTTCGATATACTCGGAACGAATGGGCCCTTACCGGAAAATATTGCTGCTGCTCGATCTGTCCGACGCGAGCGACCAGGTTGCGCTCGCCTGCCGGCAGATCGCCGCGTACTCCGATGCCGAAATTTTGGCGCTGCACGTCGTCGATTTCGTACCGGTCGAGCCCATGGGCGAGACGCTGATGCCTTCCGTCGAAATCGAAACCGAACTGATGCAGCGGGCGCGCGCGCGGCTGGACGACATGGTGGCGCGCCTCGGTATGGCCCGCACGACCTGCCGGGTCGCTGCAGGCATCACGAAGGCGGAGATACTGCGCGTGGCGGAGCGCGAACAAGTCGACTTGATCGTGCTCGGGAGCCGCGAGCGCCACGGTCTCGCAATTCTCGTGAATTTCACCGAAGATACCGTCCTGCACGCGGCGCATTGCGACGTGCTCGCGATCCGATTGAAGTAATGCGATGAAAGTCATGGCACCCGACCCCGTGAATCCCCGAATACGCGTCGACGTCGAGACGTCTTATGTCGAGGAGCAATCCGACCCGCGCGACAAGCGCTTCGTGTTCGCATACACGATCACGATCCGCAACGATGGACCGGTGCCGGCGCGCCTGCTCACGCGCCACTGGATCATCACCGACGCGAACGGCAATGTGAAGGAAACGCGCGGCGATGGCGTCGTCGGCGAGCAGCCTTACCTGAAACCCGGCCAGGGCTTTCGCTACTCGAGCGGGGCGGTCATCGAAACGCCGGTCGGCACGATGCAGGGCAGCTATCAAATGGTCGCCGACGATGGCCAGCAGTTCGATGCGCCGATCGCGCCGTTTCGACTTGCCATGCCGGGAGTCCTTCACTAGGCGATGGCACTCTACGCGATCGGCGACGTCCAGGGCTGCGACCGGGAACTCGGCGAATTGCTGGAAGCCTTGCGGTTTTCGCCCGAGCGAGACCGGGTGTGGTTCGTCGGCGACTTGGTCAACCGCGGTCCGGATTCGCTCGCCGTCCTGCGCCGGGTGCGCGCGCTCGGCGCCGCCGCGATCGTCACGCTCGGCAATCACGATCTGCATCTGCTCGCCATGATGTTCGGCCTCGCGCAGGCGCGCAGCGGCGATACGCTGGGTGCGGTGCTCGCCGCCAGGGACGCGCCTGACCTGCGCGACTGGCTGCTGAACCGTCCGCTGCTGCATTTCGATCCCTCGTTGAACCTCGCATTGCTGCATGCCGGGCTTCCGCCCCAGTGGGATTTGGAATTGGCCGCGGGCGCGGCGCGTGAATTCGAACGGGCGTTGCGCTCGACGCCCGAGAAGGTGTTCGCGCATATGTATGGCGACAAGCCCGATCTGTGGGACCCGGCGCTGGAGGGCGCGGAGCGGCTGCGTTTTATCGCGAATTGCCTGACCCGTCTGCGCTTTCTCGATGCCGATGGTCGCCTGATGCTGCGCGCCAAGGGTTCGCCGAAGAAGCCTGCGGCCGCAGGTCTCATGCCGTGGTTCGCGGCGCCGCAAGCGCGCTGGCACGGCACACGCATCGTGTTCGGTCACTGGTCGACGCTCGGCTTCCACCGCGATGCCAACGTGATCGGGCTCGACACGGGCTGCGTGTGGGGAGGCCATCTCACGGCCCTGCGGCTCGATGCGGCGGCGGCCTTGGCCGTGGGCATACCCTGCGGCGCGGGCTGAGTCCGGCCGCAGCGTATAATCCGGGCATGGCCCTGGTCGCCCCTTTCAATTTGCAGCGCTGGCTCGCCGAACATCGTGAGCAGCTCGAGCCGCCGGTTGGGAACAAGCTCCTCTATCAAGATGCCGAACTGATCGTGATGGCGGTCGGCGGCCCGAACTCCCGCAAGGACTTCCACCACGATCCCGGCGAGGAATTCTTCCAGCAGATCGAGGGCGATATCGTCTTGAAGACGGTCCAGGACGGGCGCGTGATTGACGTCCCGATTCGCGAAGGCGAGGTGTTCCTGCTGCCGGCCGAGATTCCGCATTCGCCGCGGCGGCCGCCCGGCACGGTCGGTCTCGTCGTCGAGCGCCGGCGTGCGCCCGTCGAGCTCGACGGCTTTTCGTGGTACTGCGAGCACTGCGGCCACCGTCTGCACATGGTGCGCGTTCCCGTCGCGAACATCGAAACCGAATTGCCGGCGGTGTTCGAGCGTTTTTACTCGAATCTCGAACTGCGCACCTGCGCCGCCTGCGGCACGGTGATGCAACCGCCGGCGTGATCACCGCGTCGGCAAAGGGCGCCTGGGAAGACGCGTCCGCGCGTGAGGAAGCCCTCGCTCGCGATGCCGCCGATCCGCTCCGCGCGTTCGCGGCGGAGTTTCTCGTCCCCCGTGACACCCGCGGCCGCACGTTGATCTATCTTTGCGGGCATTCGCTCGGACTTCAGCCCAAGGCGGCGGCGGCCTATGTCGGGCAGGAGCTCGGCGACTGGGCACGACTCGGCGTGCAGGGACACTTCCATGCCGCGCGACCCTGGGTTGACTATCACGAACGGCTCAGCGTCCCGCTCGCCGAACTCGTCGGTGCGATCCCGAGCGAAGTGGTCGCGATGAATTCGTTGACCGTGAATCTGCATTTGATGCTGGTGAGTTTCTTCCGGCCCGTCGCGGGCCGCGATTGCATCCTCATCGAACGCGCCGCGTTTCCCTCCGATCGATATGCGGTAGCCTCCCAGCTGCGCTTCCACGGACTCGATCCTGCCGCTCATCTGATCGAGGTTTCCCCTCGCTCGGGCGAGGCGAGCTTGCGCACCGAGGACCTGCTGCAGCGCCTCGATGCCTGCGCCGATCGCCTCGCTCTCGTGCTTCTGCCGGGCGTCCAATACCTGAGCGGCGAGGCCCTGGATCTCGACCCCTTGATCACGCGCGCGCGTGCACTGAATATTCCCGTCGGCCTCGACCTCGCGCACGCGATCGGCAATTTGCCTTTGCGGCTGCACGATTGGAATGCGGATTTCGCCGTGTGGTGCAGCTATAAATACCTGAACGCAGGTCCCGGCGCGATCGGCGGCTGCTTCGTGCACGAGCGCCATGCGCAGGATCGCTCACGGCCGCGCTTCGCGGGCTGGTGGGGGCACGACAAGACCCTGCGCTTCGCAATGGGTCCTGATTTCGAGGCGATCGCCGGCGCCGAGGGCTGGCAACTGAGCAATCCGCCGATCCTCTCGACCGCACCGCTGCTCGCGTCCTGCGATTTGTTCATGCGCGCGGGTTTGCCGCGCTTGCGCGAGAAATCGATCGCGCTCACGGCATACTTCGAGCGTTGCCTGCGCGCTGCCGTGCCCGCGCGGATTGCGATCGTTACGCCGTCCGATCCTGCCGCGCGTGGCTGCCAGCTGAGTCTGCGTCTGCTGCTGCCGACCGCCCGCGCGAAGCGCTGTGCGCTCCGCCTCGAGGCGGCGGGGATCGTCGGCGACTGGCGGGAGCCGGACATCCTGCGGCTTGCCCCGACTCCGCTCTACAACTCCTTCATCGAAGCCTATTGCGCGGCCGCAGCGCTTGCCGATGCGCTCGCGGCCGAGGCCGAGGGCTCGCACGCGTGATCGCCGCCTCCGCCGTGACACTGATCGGCGCGGGCCCGACCGGTGCCCTGCTCGGCATCCTCCTGCAGCGACGCGGCTTCGCCGTCACGATCTATGAGTCGCGTGGCGATCCCCGCGAGGCGGGACGCGCATCGGGCCGCTCCATCAATCTGGCGCTTGCCGATCGCGGGATCGCAGCGCTGCGGCGCGTGGGCATCTATTCGGAGATCGAACCGGATCTCGTCCCGCTGCCCGGCCGGCTCATTCACGAGGCTCAGGGCGGCACGCTGCTGCAACCCTACGGGCAGCGCGCCCGCGAGGTCAACTACTCCATCTCGCGCGAACGCCTCAATGCGGCGCTCGTCGACCTGGCCGTGCGCCGGTATGACGTTGAAATTTGCTACGAGCACCGCCTGGAAGCCGCGGATCTCACCACACAGACGGCGCGGGTTCGTCATCTTGCGACCCAGCGCCTGCTCGACGTACCGATGCGTCCGCTGCTCGGCTGCGATGGGGCGGGATCGCGGTTACGGCGCTTGCTCGTCGACGCGGGGCGCGTCGCGTCGGACGAGCGGCTTCTCGATCATGGCTACAAGGAACTCACGATACCGGCGCTGCCCACGGGCGCTTACGCGATGATGCGCGAGGCTCTGCACATCTGGCCGCGCGGCGATTACATGCTGATTGCGTTGCCAAACACGGACGGCAGTTTCACGGCAACGCTGTTCATGCCGAACGAGGGTACGACGAGCTTTGCTTCGCTTCGCGAGCGCGGGGCAGTCGATGCATTCCTGACGGAGAACTTTCCCGACGCCGTCGCGCTGATGCCGAACCGTCTCGAGGAGTTCGCGGCCAATCCCACCGGATTGCTCGGCACGGTGTATGCAGCACCGTGGTCTTCGGGCGGCAGCGCGGCGCTGATCGGCGATGCTGCCCATGCGATCGTGCCGTTTCACGGCCAAGGCATGAACTGCTGCTTCGAGGACTGCCTCGAGTTCGACGCCTGCGTCGCGCGCCACTCGACGTGGGAGGACTGCTTCACCGATTTCTACGCGGCGCGCAAACCCAATACCGACGCGATCGCCGCGATGGCGATCGAGAACTACCTGGAAATGCGGGCGCACGTCGCCGACGCGCGCTTTCGGCTCCAGCATGCTCTGTCCTTGGAATTGGAGCGGCGCTTTCCCGACCGCTTCATTCCACGCTATGCCATGGTGATGTTCCATCATGAGATTCCGTACGCGCTCGCAGAACGGCGTGGGATCGTCCAGACGCGATTGCTCGATGCCCTGACCGAGGGCCGTCAATCCCTCGCGGAAGTCGACTTCAACCGCGCCCGGCGCGAGATCGAGGTTCAGCTTCCGCCCATCGAAGCGGCGCTCGCGGCTTCGTCCCGCGCCGGCGGCACGTCCCGCTCGAGCACGACGAAGGAATGATCGAACGGGTTGTTCCCGTCTGCAGCGTGCCGCGCCCGGGCGGTCTCCCGCCACTCGGGCGCGCGCCAGCCGTCGAACCAGGCATCCCCGCGGTCGATGACCGTGTGGACGATCGTCAACTCGATGCGACGCGCCTTCGGCAGACACAAACGGTAGACCTCCGCGCCGCCGATGACCATCAGACGCCTGTTGCGGGCCGCAAGCTCGGCTTCGCCGAGCGTACTGACCGCCATGCAGCCTTCCGCGAGGCGCGGTGCTCCGCGGGTCAGTACGAGGTTGAGGCGCCCCGGCAAGGCGCGGCCGATCGAATCGTGCGTCTTGCGGCCCATGAGAACCGCATGGCCGAGTGTCAGTTCCCGGAAGCGCCGCAAGTCCGCGGGCATGCGCCACGGCAGGCGGTTGCCCTGCCCTATGACGTCGTTATCCGACACCGCGACGACGAGATCCACGGAAAGCGACGCGCGTCAGGCAATCATGCGTGTTCTTTCGTTGCGGCACTCGCTCAAGATCCATTGCGTGAATTCCTGCAGGTCCTCGCGGACCGTGTCTTCGGGCCGTTGCAGGATCACGTAGCTCTCGTTCGTGGCAAGTTCCGCGTCGAACAGTTTGACCAGTCCGCCCGCAACGAAGCGATCGGCCGAGAGTCGCGAGGGCACGAGTGCGACACCCACGCCCTGTTCGGCCGCGATCACGACGGCCGACATCGTGTCCAGGCGTACGATGCGGTTCGGCTTGATCGGTTCGATCCCGAGGCCGAGCGCCCAGCGCTCCCAGGCCTCGCGGCGCTCCTCGTGGACGAGCAGCGTTTTGCCGTTGAGGTCCGAATACTGATCGATCGGATTGTCGAGCAGAAATCCCGGCGAGCAGGCCGCAATGAAACTCTGTGCGAACAGCTCGTGCACCGTGAGACCCTCCCACGGACCCGCGCCGACGACGATCGAGAGGTCCGCCTCGGGCGGATGGGTCTTCGGCGCCGAGAATGTGGTTTCGATGCGGATGTCGGTCTCCTCGCGCGCCTGTGAGAACGACGCGAGCCGCGGCAGCAGCATCTCGTTTGCGAAGAAGGGCGGCACGTTGAGCCGGATGATCGTCCGACCGTAGCGCACTTGCAATTGCTCGGTCACCGACTCGAGCTTCGAGAAGATGTCATTGATGTGCTCGAGGTAATGCGCGCCCGCGTCGGTGAGGGTCAGCGTCCGCACGCCGCGGGCGCCGCGTTCGAAGAGCGTGACGCCGAGCTGCTCCTCGAGCGCCTTGATCTGGTGGCTGACGGCCGATGGCGTGACGAACAATTCCTCCGCAGCGGCTTTGAAGCTCTGCAGCTTTGCGGCTACCTGGAAAGTCTTGAGGAATTTGAGCGACGGCAAACGCATAGATACGACCAATGCTGACGACCGAGTGTTACGACTACTGGTTCGACGACTGTTACGGTGACTGTCACGACCACGCTGAGCATCCTCGAAGGATATACTGCAATTGTATAGGAACTCGAACCGAGACAAGCAATACTCGTGCCAATTCGCCGAAATCCAGCAATTGACCCCCGAAAACTCGTCGAAGCCCGGCGATCGCCACGATCGGGAGCGTAGCGGCAGCGCCACCGCACGTTCCTGGCGCGCGTTCCGATGGCCAACACCTTGACCCACATCGTCACCGGGAGCTTCGGCGCCGGCAAGACGACGGCGATCCGACGCCTCATGGCGGCCAAGCCGTCCGACGAACTATGGGTCGTGATCCTCAACGAATTCACGGACGCGGGCCTCGACGCGCTCACGGTTGCACAATCGGCGCAAGGCCGCTACGACGTACGATTGGTGAGCGGCGGCTGTCTTTCTGGCGCGGCGCGCTGCGCGACGCCGCCCTTACTCGCGGGTCCGAAACCAGCCGCTGAGCGCGAGACGCACGCTCCGCGCGGGGCGCACGGCGTGTTCGCGCCCGGCGGAGCAAAAACAGACGAGCCGCCCGCCGATCGGCTGGATATCACGATGAGCCGCATCGGCGTCGAACACACGTAGAGCGCCGCCGGCGTCCGCCGGCCAATTCGCATTGAGGTACAGCACGACCGAAACGCGACGCTGTCCATGCCCCTGCGGCTGATCGACGTGGCGCGCATATTGCGCGCCCGGCGGATAGCGGGAGTAGTGCATCTCGAGATCGAACAGGCCCATCAGTCCGTCGCGATTGACCGCGAGGCGAAGCGCCTCGAACGCCGCGAGCAGCTGCGCCTCGGCTTCCGTGAGCGGCGCTGCGAGCCAGCAGGTGCTGTCGCCGCGCAAGTCTTCCCGGCGCAGCGCGCCCCCGGCCGGCCCGATGCCGGCCGGCGCGAATTCACCGCGATCGTAACGGCGGCGCGCGCAGTCCGCGATCGCCCGCGTCTCGACGGCATCGAGATAATCGTCATGGATCACGAGGCCGTCGGCAAGCAGCCGGGCCGCAATGTGCGGAGCGGCGGCGGCGGCGGCGGCAAACACGGGCCGATTCTCAGGGCGCGCGCGCCCGCTTTTTCGCGGTCGCCTTGCCCCTTCCCGTGGTGCGGAAACTCGTCTCGCGCCGGCCTGCCTGGCGCGCGGGCGCGCTCTTCGAATGGGGCGGCGGGCGCGCGCGACGTGCCGGCGTCTTCTTGCGTTTGCGGCGCTTCTTCTTGGGCGCCTCGAGCATGCTCCCCCGGCAACTTGCAGCCCCGCAGCGGCAGGCGAAGATCTCATCGACGTTCGGCGGATCGTCGCGGTCGCGCTGGATCTGATAGTCGTACGCCAGCTCCTCGCCCCTCTGAATCGTGCGAATCGCCTCGACGAAGATCCGCTTGTCGTTGGTCACGCTCTCACAGTTCGGATCGCAGCCATGGTTGATAAAGCGGGCATCGTTGCCGCCGACGCCGCCGTCGATGACGGTGCGCGAATCCACGGTGAACAGGAACGTATGGTTGTCGTCCGCGGCCTTGTTTTCGTAGCGCCGGTCCGCTTCCGCATGGCTGATGCGGTCGCCGATGTACTCCGTCACGGTCGTGCCCTTGCGAATTCGGCGCAGGGCGAACACGCCGAAGCCGTGCACCGGCGAGTGTCGGACTTCGAACAGCGGCTTGCGGCTCGTGCGCTTCTTCTTCATAGGCTCCTAGACGGCGATGGGGGCCTTGATGGCCGGATGATGCTGATAGTCGAGGATTTCGAAATCCTCGAAGCAATAATCGAACAGACTGGGGGGACGGTGACGGAGCCGCAGACGGGGCGGCGCAAACGGCCTGCGCGCGAGCTGCTCCTCGACCTGCTCGAGGTGATTGAGATAGAGGTGGCAATCGCCGCCCACCCAGACGAAATCGCCAGGCTGGAGGTCGCATTGCTGGGCGAGCATGTGCGTGAGCAGCGCATAGGAGGCGATGTTGAACGGCACGCCCAGGAAGGCATCGGCGCTACGCTGGTAGAGCTGGCAGGAGAGCCTGCGGTCCGCGACATAGAACTGGAACATGGCGTGACAGGGCGCGAGGGCCATGCGATCCAATTCCCCGACGTTCCATGCGCTCACGATGATACGCCGCGAGTCGGGCTCATCGCGCAGCTGCCGCACGACGTTCGCGAGTTGATCGATGCTGCGCCCGTCGGCGGTCGGCCAAGCGCGCCATTGCCTGCCGTAGACGGGCCCGAGTTCCCCGCCGGCGTCGGCCCACTCGTCCCAGATCGTGACGCCGTGCTCGCGCAGATAGCGAGTATTGGTCTCGCCGCGCAGGAACCAGAGCAGTTCGTGGATGATCGACCGCAGATGCAGTTTCTTCGTGGTGACGAGCGGGAACCCTTCAGCGAGATCGAAGCGCATCTGATAACCGAATACGCTCAAGGTCCCCGTACCCGTGCGATCGTTCTTGCGCGCACCGTGATCGCGGATATGCCGCAGAAAGTCGAGGTAAGACCGCACGGCTAGGCCTTGGCTCCCGCGCCGCGGCCGCCGAGCGACGCCGCGCCCGGGGTCGCCGACGCGTCCGCCACATTGCCGCTCGCCGCGTTGCGCCGGTAGGCAAAGGCGAGCACGGCGAGGCCGATCAGTATCATGGGTGTCGTGAGCAGCATGCCCATGGTCAGCCAGTCGCCGCCGAGCCAGTCGCGCAAGAGGTAGCCAATGTTCGCGTCGGGCAAACGGACCCACTCGACGGCGAAGCGCGCGCAGCCATAGAGCAGCAGGAACAAACCGGTCGGTGCCAGGCGCGGCCTCGGACTGGCCGTGTAGAACCAGAGGACCGTGAACAGCAGGAGGCCCTCGAGACTCGCTTCGTAGAGTTGCGACGGATGCCGCGCGATCAGGTCACCGGCCGCATCCGGCACCCCGAATCCCCAGGGCAGATCGGTGGGTTTTCCCCACAGTTCGCCGTTGATGAAATTCCCGAGCCGCCCCGCAAACAGGCCGATGCCCGGCAAGGGAGCGAGGAAATCGAACACGTCCGCGATGCGCTTGTGCTTGGCGCGCGCGAACACCATCGCGGCAACGACCACGCCGGACAGGCCGCCGTGAAAAGACATGCCGCCATCCCAGATATGAAAGGCATTCAGCCAGTTCTCGGCGATCACGTCGTGGCCGTAGAAGATGCACCAGCCGACACGGCCGCCCGCGATCACGCCGACCGCGCAATAAAAGATCAGATCATCGACGTCGAGCGGCGACCAGGTGGAGCCCGCGCGGTTCGCGCGATGGCGTGCCAGCAGCCAAGCGGCGACGAAGCCGACGAGATACATGAGCCCGTACCAATGCACGCGCAGCGGCCCGATTCCGAAGAACGGGCCGATCGAGACGGCGATGGGATCGATATGCGGATAGACGAGCATGGCGGGATTATTTCAGACTCTCGGCAACCCGACAAAAAAAGGCCTTCAAATAACGCGTTTCGGGAATCGCCGGCAGGACCGGGTGATCCGGCGCCTGGCCGCCCGACTCGAGCATCTGCACGCGCTTGTCGACACCGCGGGCGGCCTTGCCGATGGCCTCGAGCAACTCGTCGCCGCTCAAATGATAGGAGCAGGAGCACGACACCAGGATGCCGCCCTCGGCCAGCAGGGCGAGGGCGAGCTGGTTGAGCCGCTTGTAGGCGGCGAGCGCCTTCGGCAAGTCTTTCTTGCGCTTCGCGAACGCCGGCGGATCGACGATCACGACGTCGAACGCGGCCCGCTCGCGCCCGAGTTCCTCGAGCACGGCGAAGGCGTCACCCTTGCGCGTGGTGAGCCGCGCTCCCTGCCGACGCGCGTTCTCGGTGGCCCCATCCAGCGCCGCGGCCGAACTGTCGACGCACAGCACTTCACCCGCGCCGCTCGCGGCGGCACGCAGACCCCAGGCACCCACGTAGCTGAACACGTCGAGCACCCGCGCGCCCGGACGCACGTATTTGACGAGCGCGCGGCGATTTGCCGCCTGATCGAAGAACCAGCCCGTCTTTTGACCCTCGGAGAGCGGCGCGGCGTATTCGAGGCCGTCCTCGATCACGCAGCCGACGGCCGGCATGTCGCCGATCGCGCTCGCCACGTAGCTCGCCAGGCCCTCCATCTCACGAGCGGCACCGTCGTTCTTGTAGAGCACGGCCCGCGTACCGAGCACCGCGACCAGCGCCTGCTCGATCTCGGTCTTGAGACGCTCCATGCCCGCGGTCGCGATCTGCACGACGCAATAGTCACCGAAGCGATCGATGACGAGACCCGGCAGCGCGTCGGACTCACCGTAGACCAGCCGGTAATAGGGTGCGGCATGAAAGCGTTCGCGTAAGCGCAGCGCGGCGCGGAGCCGCTCCACGAGCCACGCGACATCGGGCGCGTGCCACGACCCGAGCAGGCGCGCGCAGATGAGCGCGCGGGGATTGACGAACGCGAGACCCAGCGCCCGGTCGTTGTGCGCGAGCACCCGCACGAGGTCGCCCGGAGAGAACTTGGACAACGGTGTCTGACCGGTGTCGACCTCGTTGCTGAACACCCAGAGGTGGCCCGCATGCAGTCGGCGGTCTTCGTTGCGCTTCAGGCGCAGCGCCGGTAACTGCGCGGCGGTGGGGGTGTCGGCCATGGTGGATACATCGGTTATAGTGGCGCGCATTCTAACCGACGCGGACCGCCGACATGCAGCGCAATCGCCTGAGCGGCGAGACGATTTGCTGCAGCATGCGGCGAATCCCGTCGCTTGGTACCCCTGGGCGAGCAAGCGCTCGCGGCGGCGGCCGGCCCCTCACCATGTTTCTGACGCCCCTCACCCAGGAGCCGATCTTCGGCGGTACGTATTTTCCGAAGCGGGCGCAGCACGGACTGCCCGCCTTTCGGGACCTGCTGCTGCGGGTCGCTGACTATTACCGCGAGCACCGGGCCGAGATCGCCGCTCAGGGCCTCGAGTTGCGCGCGGCGTTCGCCCGAAGGCGGGCTTTACGCGAGCTTCGATGCCGATTCCCAGAACCATGAGGGTGCCTCTCGCGAGGCCGCTTTTTATGTGTGGACGCGTACCGAAGTCGAAGCCGTGTTGGCGCGCCGACTGCGTGGCTAGGATTCCGGCGACGCGGGGCAGCTCGCCGGTTTGCGATCCCGAAGCGCTCGAGCCGCCGTGGCAATATCGGCACCGAGACGCCTCAGAGCCCGTTGATGGCCGCCCACGAGCCCGGGATAGCCCGCGCCGACGGATTCACGCAGCGTGCTGCCGCACAGGAGAGTGCTCACCTTCGCCGCGTCGCCGGCGTCGCTCGCAACGTGTAGGCTCCAGGACGCCTCGATCAGGGCATAGGCACCCGGAGCGGACTCGAAGCGGCGCACCTCGACTTTGACCAGCAAGGGCACTGTTCCCGCGCCCGCGAGGCCCGTGACATCGACACCCGGCAGATCGCGGGCGAGCTCGGCCGACAGCGCGGCGCGCACCTGGTCGCCCAACGGCGCGATCCAGCGCTCGCCGTCGAGGATGGCGGCGCGCTCCGCGCCTTCGCGCACGACCAGTCCCGGCTGATCCACGTCGGCAGGCACGCCGCCCATCACGAGTTGGAAGGATTCCGCGTCGCGACTCGCGCCGGCGGTTGCGCCTGGAGAACCTGAAGTCGGCGCGACCAGCGTGTAATAGCGTACGGGAGCCGACGCGCAGGCGCCCAATGCGAGCGCGGCGGCTCCGAGCAGTGCGCGCCCAGCGGCGTGGATCCCGATTGTCGGACGCATCATGGCGGGTTCCCGGATGGAGGCGATACGGCTGGTGGGGGTACGGGTTCGGAAATTGGGTCCGCATCGGCGCGCCGCCCGCGTATCAATGCCTCGGGGTGGCGGGAGAGGTAATCGCTGAACACGCGCAGCGATCGCGCCGTGCGCCGCAGCTCGTCGAGCGTGAGTCCGAGGTTCTGCTGCAATGGTGAACCCGTGGAGAGTGCATCGTTGGCGTTGTTCAAGGTCTTGTTCGCGCTCAGCAAGGTGCCCTTGAATTGCGGCAAGACCTCGCCGTTGAGCTGTTTGAGCGTCGTCGTGAGTCCCTTGACGGTTTCATCGAGATGCGTCGCCATCTGGTCGAACGGGATGCGATCGACCTTCGCGACGATGGACTCGACGCGCTCCTGGAGCTCGCTCAAGCTGCCGGCCGACGTGGGGATCTCGAGCGGCTTCGCGAGCGGATCGAACGCGACCTTCGGCGCGTTGCGCACGAAGTCGATCGATATGTAGAGCTGGCCCGTGAGCAGATTGCCGCTGCGCGCCTCGGCGCGCAGCCCGTGCGCGACGAGGCCTGCCATCGTCGTGCCGATGTCGTCGCCCTTGCCGCGCTTGGCCGATATCTCCTCGAGTTTGGTGTGTGCCCGACCGAGGCGTTGTCGGTAGACCACCGCCCCCACGACCACGGCGAATTGCTGCGAGTGTTCATCGTAGTCGAGCGTCATCGACACGACCCGCCCGACGTCGACGCCGAAGAATTCGACGGGGGCATCGAGCGCGAGGCCGCGCAGCGATTGATCGAAGCGCATGCGTACGTAGGTCGGCTCGCCGTCCGGCGGCAGCATCGCGGTCGCCATGGCGCCGAACAATTCGTACTCGGAGTCCGCCTGGGCGGGTGTCGAGTCATGGGGACCGGGCGGATCCTGGAACGCCACGCCGCCCGCGATCACCGTCGCCAGCGACTGGGTCTTGACCTTGAGTCCGTTGGCGCCGAGAGAGACGTCGACGCCGCTCGCGTTCCAGAAGCGCGTCGAGCGGCTGACGAACTGGTCGTTGGGGCCGTCGATGAATACATAAACCGATACACCCTTGCCGTCGGCATCGAGCTGGTAGGACGTGACGCGCCCCACCTGAATGCGCCGGTAATAGACCGGCGACCCGACGTCGAGCGAGCTGAGGTCGCGGCTGTGCAGCTTGAAGCTCTTGCCGGGCGTACCGTGGATCACGGAAGGTGGGGTTTCGAGCCCAACGAAATCGCGCTTCTCGTCGTCCGAGTCCCCGACGTCCGCGCCGATGAACGGCCCCGAAAGCAGCGTGTCGACGCCGGACACCCCGTTCAGGTCGATGCGCGGCCGCACGACCCAGAATCGCGAACCCGCGGTTGCGAAATTTTCGGCGGTTTTTTGCAGATTGACCGTCACGAGCACGTGTTTGCGATCCCCGCTCAGGCGGATGTCGTGAACGACGCCGATGACCACGCTCTTGTATTTCACCGGCGTCTTGCCGGCCTCCAAGCCCTCGGCGGTCTGAAAACTGATCGAGATCGCGGGACCCGTGTCGAGCGTCGCGCGAATCACGAGCCAGGCGCCCACCAGGGCTGCGATCGCCGGGACGAGCCAGATCAGCGATGCGCTGAAGGACCGCCGCCGCGCGACGGGCTCGGGCAAATCCTCGCGCGGCGCGGCGGGCGGCGGACTCTCGTCGGTCATTCGTTCCCTTTGCAGTCCCAGGTCAAGCGCGGATCGAAGCTCATCGCGGCGAACATCGTCAAGATGACGGTCAAGCAGAAATAGATCACACCCGGCAGCGGCTCGACCGAGCTCAGCACGCTGAAGCGCACGAGCGCGGTGAGGAGTGCCACCACGAACACGTCGAGCATGGACCAGTGGCCGATCAATTCGACCAGCCGATAGAGTTTAGCGCGTTGCCGCTGCGCCCAGCGGGTTTTGCGGTGAACGCAGACGAGCAGGGTGCCGAGGACCAGGAATTTGAGCATGGGGACGACGATGCTCGCCGTGAAAACGATGACCGCGAGTTCCTGCGAACCCTTCTGCCACAGTTCGACCACTCCGCTCAAGATCGTATTGTCGTCGACGTCGCCGAGGCTGCCTGTGCGCATGATGGGCAGCAGATTCGCCGGGATATAGAAGATGAAGGCCGCAACGAGCAATGACCAGCTGCGGATCACGCTCCGCGGCTTGCGCCGTCGCAGGCCGGATCCGCAGCGCGGGCAGGCGGCATCCGCAAGTGGTTTGGCCCGGCATACGAGACCGCAGACGCCGCAGCCGATGAGGTTGAGGTCTTCTGCCCGCGAGACGGCGCTCATCGGGACGGTCCGGGAACACCGTCCCAAAGGCGCCGCAAGTCGGTTCCCGCCACCGCCGTGACGAGGACCATGAGCAGACCGTAGGCATAGATCCCCTTGTCCGGCATGACCTCGAAGTAGCTCTGCGCCTTGACCATGGCGACGATCGCACCCAGGACGAACACTTCGCTCATGGTCCATGGCCGCAGGTAGTGGAGTGTCACCATGAGCGCGCGAAAGCCCGGTGCGCGAATCCCGCGGCGCGCGAATACCAGCAGCCAGCCGAGCGACAGCAGGTTCACGAGCGGAAAGAAGAACAGCGTGAACGCCGTGATCACGGCGACGATTTGCGCCTGGTCCTGCCACATGATGATGACCATGTCCCACAGCCGCGCGCTGCTCGGCTGACCATTCAGGCTGATCGTCACGATCGGCCAGATGTTGCCCTGGACGAACGCGATCAAAGCGGTGAGGACGACGGCCGCAAGCGCGTCGTTGCCGAGGCGTTGATGCCGCTCGAGCACGGCCCCGCAGACCGCGCAGAGACTCACCTCGCCGCGCCCGAGCTCGCGACGGCGGTACACGGAATCGCAGTGTCCGCAGATGAGCCGCTTCGCGTCGGTCACGGAGGATGGGATTGCCGCCATGCGCTCATATTAATGGATTCGCGGCGCTTGTCTCGACGGTGTGCGTCGGCGCGCGCCTACAGGCGATGGCCGCTCGTCGCCACTATCGGTGCGGCGCGCCGCGGCCGAAAATCCTGGGGAGCCCTTCCGAGCAACCCGGAGACGACCATGGAAATCCGCGTACCCGACGCCGATGCGCAAGAGGAGCCCGGGAGTGACCGGGTCACGCTGCCGGACAAGACGCATGCGAAGCACAAGCCCGTCTTGCACATCGGCGAAAACGGTCACATGGCGAGCGAGGACGATCTGGAGATCAGCTCGGAGTCCCTGCCGACGCTGGGCACGGACGGCACGGACGGCACTCGACAAACCGACTAGGGAACTGCGGCCCACGAACCTCGGCTCGTCGAGCACAGTTCACCGCACGGCTTCGAGAACCGCGCTCAAGGCCGCGGCGAGCCGCTCAGCCGTGATGCCGTCGAACTCGAGCAGCTTTTTCCGGCGTGTCGCACCGGAGACGAGGTGCACGCTGCGCTTGGGGATGCCCAAGTGGGCGGCAAAGAATTCGATCAGCGCGAGGTTTGCGGCATTGTCGACCGCGGGCGCCGCAATACGCACCTTGAGGAGACCGTCGTGTATTCCCGCGAACTGCGATGTCGAGGCGCGCGGCTGGATATAGACTTCGAGTCGAAGCGCGCTCACCGGCACGGAGCCGC